>Ga0105152_10000685_pt1 | contig 10619 bp, 8 predicted proteins | sample LakBais05cmmetaG_FD_81534 | JGI IMG/M metagenome (GOLD analysis project Ga0105152, IMG submission 81534) | Lake sediment microbial communities from Lake Baikal, Russia to study Microbial Dark Matter (Phase II) - Lake Baikal sediment 0-5 cm | ecosystem: Environmental > Aquatic > Freshwater > Lake...
AAGAAGAAGAAGAAGAAGAAATAGACATAGTAAACAAAGACGGCCTCTTAATCTATTCTAATCACAATCGCGAAGGCATACTAAAAGATAATCTGTTTGACTGGGAGTCAGTAAAAAAGGCTCATCAAGGCAAGATTTTCGGCAGCGGCAAGCAGCACCGGCATCCGGGCGAGAAAGAGAAGACGCTCTATGTCTTTTGCCGGGAGCGGGGGTATTTGGACTTTAAAGGGAATGGCTGGATAATTATTTCTCATGTGCCCACGCGGGTCATTTTTGGCCAGGTCGATAAACTGCTGAAGATACTCATAATAATGTTTCTGGCTATGTTGCCCGGGCTGGCGTTGGTTATCTATCTTTTTAGTCAAACTGTGAGCCGGCCTTTGGTTCGGCTAAGTTTTGCTGCCGCAGAAATAGGTAAAGGTAAATTAGATACGGTGATAGAGGTAAAATCAAAAGATGAAATAGGCTCTTTGGCCAATACCTTTAACGAGATGGCAGCGGATTTAAAAAAGACCACCACATCCATAGATGACCTCAATAAAGAAATCACCGAGCGCAAGCTTGCGGAGGAGGAACGGGAGAAGCTGATTCATGAGCTTCAGGACGCTCTTGCCCAGATAAAGAAGTTGAGTGGTTTATTACCCATTTGCGCTTCCTGCAAAAAGATTCGAGATGATAAAGGTTACTGGAATCAAATCGAGTCTTACATCCGAGACCATTCCGAAGCAGAATTCAGTCATGGTATTTGTCCGGATTGTATGAAAAAGCTTTACCCTGATGTTTAAATGCAGAATTAATAGTTCGGAGTGATGAGTTTGGAGTTCAGGGTCAATAAAAAACGGTTAGGGCAAAATTCAAGCTCCGAACTCAAAACACAAAACTAAAGCAGAATTCAGTTTTCGGATTTCTTCTACAATGCACATCTTTCTATTTAAGCCAGTGTCCTGAGTCACTAATTCGGTGACATATTGTTTGGGGCGTCATTCCCACCCCGTATCAAGTACGGGGTAAACTCCAGTGGGAATCCAGACTTGTCCCTGTGAAAACAGGGAACCAATATTTTAGAAACACTGGATTCCCCGTATCAAGTGCGGGGCAGGCCCTGCTTCCGCAGGAATGACATTTCAAGTAAACGATCTTCTGATTAACCACACCAGGAACATTCCTTATTCGACTCAAAAAATGACATTCCACCATCTTCACCAACTTTTGGATTCTTAATTCTAAATTTTAAACTCTTAGCTCTAAACTCTCAGTGGAGTTGACTGTTTAGTAATTCCTTATAAAATGATATAATTGATGAAGAAAGGATAGAAAGGGGGGCATCCTTGGAAGACCAGATATTAATTGTCGATGATGAAGAGATTATCTGTAGTATCTTAGCTCGAAGGCTTACCAGAGAAGGGTATGCCTGTGTCACGGCCAACAACGGGAGAGAGGCCCTCCAATATTTCTATAAGCATCCTTTTTCCCTCATTATTTCTGATATCAAAATGCCCGAAATGGATGGCCTCACATTATTAAAAAGAGTCAAGGCAGCGAATCCAAAAATGATGGTGATCATGGTCACCGCATTCCCCGAAATTGATTTGGCGGTGGAGGCCGTGCACCTCGGGGCTTATGATTTCATCATAAAACCAGCTGACCTGGATTTGGTGATCCTCAGTGTAAGAAAGGCATTGGAGAAGAAGAGGTTGGAGGAGGAGATCTTGGCCTACCGCAGCCATTTGGAGAGGTTAGTGGAGGAGAGGACCACAAAACTTCAGCAGGCATATCGCATCTTAAAGAAGGCCCATTTAGATTCGGTGAAGGTTCTTGTAGAGGCGATCGATGCAAAAGACCCTTACACTCGAGGGCACTCTGATCGAGTGACAAGGATGAGTTTAAAGATTGCCTTTCAATTAGGTTTTGCCGAAGATCGGCTGGAGAGTCTGGAATATGGAGCGCTCCTTCATGATATCGGTAAGATCGGCATCAAGGATGAGGTGCTTCAGAAGCCGGGGACCCTGGACTCTGAAGAGTATCAATACATTCAGGAACATCCACTGATCGGGGTTAAGATTATAGAGGGGCTCGATTTTTTTAAGGATAAGATTCCTATGATTCGTCATCACCATGAACATTACGACGGGAGTGGATATCCGGATGGACTGTTGGGTGCGGCCATTCCTCTTGAGGCAAGGATCATCGCTGTTCCAGATGCTTTCGATGCGATGACCAGTGTAAGGCCTCATCGGGGGATGATGCCCCTCCAAGATGTCCTGATGGAATTGGAGAAATGCAAGGGCACACAATTCGACCCCAAGGTTTTGGAAATTTTTTTGAATGAAAAGATTTATAAATTATAAGAAGCAATGTCAAATGTCAAAACCCAAATGATGAGATAAAGGTTGAGGTTGAGTTTAAGATAATTTAGTCCTAAACCTTAGCCTTGACCTAAACCTAATCTTAGATTTTGGCATTTATAATTTGGCATTGGGATTTTAAGTAAAAGTAAAATGCCGGCCAATCTTACCCCCCAATATTTAGAGGCAGAGGCCAAATTCAAACAGGCCAAGACCATTCCAGAAAAGATAAAGGCCCTCGAGATCATGATGGCTGTCATTCCCAAACATAAAGGGACTGAGAAAATTCGGGGCCAACTCAAGAGCCGGATGGCTAAATTGAAGGAGGAACTCCAAAGGAGGCCCACCGTTGGAAGGGCAGAACAGGCGTATAACATCAAAAGAGAAGGGGCTGCTCAGGTGGTTCTTCTCGGCCTTCCCAATTCTGGCAAGTCGAGCCTTTTCTCTCAAGTCACTCATGCCTTTTCTGAGGTGGCCGAGTATCCTTTCACTACCCAAAAGCCCATTCCCGGAATGATGCAGTTTGAAAATATTCAGATTCAATTGGTGGATACCCCACCCATTCAATTGGATCATATCGAACCCGGGCTATCGAACCTCATTCGGAATGCGGATGCTCTCCTCCTCCTCATTGACCTTACTGAAGATCCTGTCTTCCAGATGGAGATCCTTCGGGAGGAGTTGAAACTGATGAAAATAGAGATCGTGGGGAAGGGGCCAATTCCCTCACTGGAGGGGGGATGGATTTACCGAAAGGCCCTCCTCCTCGGAAATAAATGTGATGTCCGCAATGCAATGGAGGGATACCGGTTATTTGAGACTCATCTCAGAGAGGCCTTTTCCATCTTGCCCATCTCTGCTAAAGAAGGAATGAATGTTGAAGCATTGAAAGAAGAGATCTATCACCTTCTTGACATCATCCGGATCTATACGAAGATTCCCGGAGAAGAGCCCGATCTTACGGAACCCGTTGTGCTTAAGAAGGGAAGTACGGTGGGGGACGTTGCCCTTTCTGTTCATAAGGACTTCTTTGCTAAACTTCGATACGCAAAGATCTGGGGCTCTGGAAAATTTGGTGGACAGATGGCCAAGCGGGATCACCAGGTCAATGAGGGTGACGTGATCGAATTGCATATCTGAAGCCAGTTCGGAGTAATGAGTTCGGAGTTCGGAGATCAAAAAGGAAAAATAGTGATGAGTTCGGGGTTTTATAAAAAAATCTTGCATCCTCATTATACTAAGAAATTACTCCGAACTCCGAACTACGAACTCCAAACTTTCGGGGTGACCAGACGACATTTTTTTCGATGGTTTTTGGGACTGCCTTTCCTCTTTTACTTTCCCTTCCATGCTCAGAAGACTACGGCAGATCTTCCCAACCCTCTAAGAAAGGAAGGAAAGAGTTCCATCGCCGAATTTTTTAAAGGAGAGGAACTCGTCTGCGAAATTGGGTTCTGGTTATTTAAACGAGTAGCCTTGGGGAAGTTGAGTTTTTCAGAGATGGAGAAAAGAGGTCATTATATGGCCACTCTTCAGGCAGAAACCTTAGGGGTTGTGGGATGGTTGACTCGGTATCGGGTAGATACCTATCGCTCCACGATGGAAGAAATTGACGAAGGAAAGCGCCTCAGGTCTTTATCATTTGAAGAGGATGTGAAGATCGGCAGCAAGTTGAGAAGGAAAAGCCACCTCTTCGATTATCAGAAGAGAAAGTGGATTCAATTAAGGCGAAGAAAGGATGGGGTCATGGAGAGGACCGAAGAGGAGATTCCTCCAGGAATGGTCTATGACGATTTCCTTACGGCCTCTTATAATTTTCGTTATGGTGTTTATGGGGAGATCAAAAGAGGAAGAAAATATACGGTGGCCACCTTTCCACGAAAGGGTTCTTCAAGTTACGAAGTGAGGGTGGCTGGGAAAGAAGAAGAGGAGAAAAGGAAAAAATCTGAGGAATTTAAAGATGGAAAAGAGTTTTACGTTAAACTTTTTTTGGATCCAGAGATTACTCATTCGAAAGAAGGCCTCATTGAGGGATGGTTATCAAAAGAATTTTACCCCACGGAAGGAACGATCAAAGACGTCATTCTTTTTGGGGATGTGAAGGGAACACTTATCAAGAATTCAAAAGGATGATCAATGCGGAATGCAGAATTCGGAATGCGGAATCAAGTATCAAGGGAAACTACAGAAATAAGTTTTGTAATTCCGCAATCCGCACTCCGCAATCCGAATTAGGGAATGATGGATACCCAATCAAAATATTTCAGGCTCCATCGAAAGGATATTGCCTATTTCAAATTCATCATCGAATCGTATGAAGGGATGGCCGTCGTAAGAACCAAAGATCCTTACGAAGCCATCGTGGAGTTGATGGTGGCTCCGGGATGGGAAAAGGATCTGGAGGAGGTGTTGGAAGGTCTCCGGAAAGAGATTCATATTGAACCTCTATCGCCAGATATCAATTAATCATATGTTTTAATGACAAATGTCAAAATCCAAATGTCAAATGAATGTCAAAGTTTGTAACTCAAGGCTTTAGCCTTGGGTTGAATCAACCCTGAAGGGTTGAGTTACACTTTGGATTTACTTTGATATTTGCCATGAACCATGTAAGGTTCATGATTAGTCCTGAACTCTACGTAGTTCAGGAAACTTTGTAATTTGAACTTATAGGATGATCGAAACAATTCCATTCCAAAAGATACTGAGTGAGGCCCTTCGAGAGGGAGGGGAGTTTGCAGATCTTTACTTTGAGCAGACTCGTTCGATCGTCATCGTTTGTGAAGAGGATCGAATAGAGAAAGTGATTTCGGGCCTCGATATGGGATTAGGGCTTCGAGTTCTTTTGGGTGGGAAAACGATTTACAGTTTTACAAATCAGATCACCGAAGAGACCCTCTTCAATTTGGCTTTGAAGATAAGTCGTGTGGTAAAAGAGGATGGTGAGGAAAGGGTGATCAATCTCACGCATTCCTCTCGTGCCTCCCTTTCAAAACCTCTCATTGGAAAATCTTCTTTTCCAATTGAGAGAGATCCTAAAGACATTTCTATTGGGGAGAAGGTTACAGTCGTGAGGCGAGCAAACGATATAGCTCGGAAACTCGATCCCCATGTTCAACAGGTAAAGGTCCTCTATCGGGATGTGAGTCAGATTCTTTCGATAGCAAATTCAGAAGGAGTTTTGACGGAGGGAGAGAGGGTTGGGACGGTCTTTTCCGTACAGGTCGTATCTGCAAAAGGGGATTTGATTCAGACCGGATATGAGCCCGTGGGCGGGACGATGGGTTTTGAACTATTCGATCTTTATCCCCCGGAAGGAGTGGCTGAGGTGGCGGCAAAGAGATCCCTTCTGATGCTTTCAGCAAGAAAGGCTCCCATGGGGAGGATGCCCGTCGTTTTATCAAACGAGGCAGGAGGAACAATGATCCATGAAGCCATTGGCCACGGTTTGGAATCAGATTTAGCTCAACAAGGTCTCTCCGTCTATTCGAAGAAGATTGGAGAGAGAGTGGCCTCTCCCCTGATTACGGTGGTGGACGATCCCACTCTACCTCAAAAGAGGGGTTCTTATGCATTCGATGACGAAGGTACACCTTCTCAAAGGACACTCTTGGTCGAGGAAGGAATCTTGAGGAGATATCTCTACGATCGGCTCACCGCTCTGAACGAAGGAGTTGAATCGACCGGAAATGGAAGAAGAGAGTCTTACCAACACAAGCCCATTCCCAGGATGAGCAACACTCTGATCGCTCCCGGGGAGACGAAGCCTGAAGAGATCATTCGTTCTGTAGAAAAGGGATTATTTGTTAAGAAAATGGGTGGCGGACAGGTCAATACCGTCAATGGAGATTTTGTCTTTGAAGTGAGTGAGGGATATTTGATTGAAAAAGGAGCGGTGGGAGAGCCAGTGCGGGGAGCAATTCTCACTGGTAATGGACCTCAGATCCTCAAAGAGATCGATCGGGTGGGTGATAACCTCGGTTTCAGTATTGGAACTTGCGGAAAGGATGGGCAAGGAGTTCCGGTCTCCAGTGCTCAACCCACGTTGAGGATTCCTGAGTTAGTCGTCGGAGGCCAGCAAGATTCTGCCTGATCGGACTTCATCGTCGGTGAATTTAAACGAATGATTCGAATGACACCAAATTTAGCGAATGATAAAGAATTCCCTTAAAAAATTCGATTTATTCGCTACCATTCGTTCTATTCGCTTACAGAGGTAATATGGTTTTTGTATTGGGTATCGATATTGGGTCGGCCTCATCAAAAGGAATCGTCCTCGGTGATCAGGGACTCTCCGGTTCTTTTGAGTGCCCTTCCGGGGGAGATTTCAAGCTTACAGCCGAGAGGATAAGAGAAGAGTTACTTTCCCAGACCGGAATATCGGCAAGTGATATTTCCCGAACTGTCGCTACCGGATATGGATCAAAATTGGTGACCTTCGCGGATGAAGTCAAGCCGGATATTGTCTCCCATGCAAAGGGCGTTTCTTCTCTTCTCCCCTCTGTGAGAACCGTCATTGATGTAGGGGATCTTTACACAAAGGTCCTCCGCATCGATGGTAATGGAAGTGTCCACAATTTTTTAATGAGCGGAAAGTGCGCCGGAGGGAGCGGCAGGATCCTTCAGGTCATTGCTAAAGTTCTCCAGGTCAAGGTGGAAGAGATTGGTGCATTGTCTTTAAAATCTAAAAAGAGAGTTGAGTTTAACACCGGATGTGCTGTTTTTGCGGAGTCAGAGGCGATCTCCCGCCTTTCCCAAGAGGTCACAAAAGAAGACCTTCTGGCAGGCATACATAGAGCTCTTGCGGCCCAGATCAACAGCCTGGCGGAGAGAATGGGTGTGGAACAGGATGTGGCCATGGTAGGTGGGGGTGCGAGAGATGTGGGTCTCGTTCAGGCCTTAAAGGAGATTAGGGGTCATGATATCCTTGTACCGCAGAGGCCCCATATGACGGCTGCGTTGGGTGCTGCCATCATCGCCATGGAACACTTGGGGAATAAGATTGAAACTTAAGTCTGAATCATGTATAGTCGCATTAAATCCCTCCGTACCTCCCTTTGCCTGCTCTCGGCAGGGAAAAGATACCAAAGGGAGGGGAATATGTACCCTTCTTTAGCAAAGGGGGGTAAGGGGGGATTTGTGAAAAAGGAGAAGGTCGATGAATGACAAACAGGGCAACATTTTTTCCACGGTAGAGAAGTATTATAAGGATTACGGGCTCAGGGCCAAGGAACTGAAAAAGGAAGGGAAAAAGATAATCGGCTATGTCTGTTCCTTCGTTCCTTTGGAAATTATCACCGCGGCCGGGTGTATCCCTTTTCGGGTGAGAGGAAATATCCATGAGCCCATTACGACAGGGGATACACTCCTTGAAACCATTGTATGCCCCTATTACCGAAGTTGCTTCGACCTCTCGGTGAAAGAAAAATATGCCTTTCTCTCCGGTATGGTCATTCCTCACGGCTGCGATAGCATGGTGCGGAGCTATAGTGCCTGGAGTTATTCTTTGCCTTATTCCTACTTTCATTTTGTCAATATTCCCAATGTCTGTGACGAATCGTCCTTTGAATTCTTTAATGCGGAATTAAACACCTTCAGGAAAAGTCTGGAGAAGTTCACTGGAAAAGCGATCACCGATGAGGACCTGGCTCAGGCCATTCGAATCTATAATGAAAACAGAGACAAGGTAAAAGCCCTGTATGAATTCAGAAAGGCAGATCCACCCCTCATCTCTGGAACAGAATTGATAATGGTGCTGACGGTTGGATCAAGCTTACCCATTGCTGAAGCCAATACCTTATTTGATAAGGTGTTGGCAGATATCAAGGGAAGAGAGAAATCTCCTATCAACAAAGGTCCCCGTATATTTATTGATGGTGCCTGTCTTGATAACATTGAGCTCATCAAGCTCGTGGAGGAACTTGGAGGCAGTGTGGTGGCCGATACCATTTGCAACGGAGCCAGGGATTATTTTCCACGGACGGATGTGGGAAGGGATCCCATCGATGCACTGGCCCATCGGTATCTCGATAAAATCAATTGCCCCAAGACCTACAGGAAAAATAAGGCGGGCACCTTTGAAGGAGATATAGCATCCCGATTTGGTGATATCCGAGCCTATGTTAGGGAATTTAAGGCAGATGGTGCTATTCTTTATGTCTATAAATATTGCGATCCCTTTGGCTTTGAGGTCCCTGCACGAAAAGCCTACTATAAGTCTATTCATGTTCCACTTCTTCATTTGGAGGATATCTATTCTGCGGGTACGATGGGTCAACTCAGAACCAGGATTCAGGCCTTTCTGGAAATGATCGGCTAACGTGGATAATGGGGTTTCCGAAACAAGGAGGTTAAGATAATGGCTGAGGAACAAAAAGAGGCGAAAGCGAAAAAGAGGATGACGGCAACCCAGGCGGCTGCTTCCATTGGCCCCATGGTCAAGGAATTTATTACCGGTACCCTCCGGGCTCGGGCAGAGGGAAAACAGAAATTAGCCTATACCTTTATCGTCTGCCATCACGAGGAGATCTTCCGGGCCATGGATGTTATCCCTTTGTGGACAGAGAATTTTGCCGGTATCTGCGGGGCAAAGAGAGATGCGGAGAGATTCCTTCAGAGAGCAGAATCTTTGGGCCTTTCCCGTTCCCTGTGCACCTATGCCCTTTGCGGGATCGGTTTTGACCAATGGAGAGAAGAATTAGGCCAAATGCCGCCCGATGCTCCGTGGGGGGGACAAGCAAGACCTGATTTCATGATATCCAGCGGACAGATCCTCTGTGATCCGAGATCCAAGTGGTACCAAGCTTCTCAGCAATATATGCCCGATGTTCCAATCTACAATATCGACCTTCCGCATCCCATGTTTCAGAGGGATCAAGATCACCGGGATGTTTGGGGCTACTACCACAAATATATTGTCAAGCAATTGCGCGGACTGGTAGCCTTCCTTGAAGAACAGACCGGCAAGAAGATGGATTATGATCGACTGAGAGAGTTAGTTGCTCTAAGCGATCGGACCTGGAACCTGATCGAAGAAACGTATAGTCTTCGAAAGGCTGTACCTTGCCCCATGGGAACCGGCGATGCCATGAATACGATGGTACCGATCAACTTTATGATGGCCACCCAGAAGGCTTACGATTTTTTCTTGGACCTCAAAAAAGAATTGGAGGAAAAGATTGCCAAGGGAGAAGGAGAAGTTCAGGAAGAGAAGTACAGACTCATGTGGGGAGGCGGATTGCCTTCCTGGTTTGCTTTGACCGATTTCAATTACTTCAACAGCAAGGGGGCTTCGTTTCCTGTTGAAACCACCTATCGAATGGTCGCTCCCCTCAATGAGATGGATATCCCTGAAACAAAGGATCCCATCGAGCACCTGGCATGGAGATGGCTTGGATTCTGGACACTCTGGTTTGATAAGGCCAAGAAACGGCCTGGATCAGAGCCGGATGTGGAGCGCTTAATCAACTGGATCGAAGAATACAAGATCGATGGGGTGGTCATGCATGAAGCATTTTCGTGTCGAACGTGGCACGTGGGCCTCATCTGGCAGTTGCATCAACTGGCCAAAATATACAAACCCATCCCTGTGTTTGTGATCGGGAAAGATGGAAAGAAGGAAAAGGTTTACAGAGAGCTTCCTTCCCTCATTCTGGAAAGTGATATCATCGATATCACCTCGTATTCAGAGGTGGATACAAGAAATAAGATTGATGCCTTCATCGAAACCCTGGAATCCATTCGAGTAAACAAGGCGGCCTAAATGGAAGGTTAAGGTCAAGGTTTAGGTTCAGAGATAATTTTTAAAATCTTAACCTCAGCCTTAACCTCAACCTTTAAAAGGTAACATTGGTAGCATATTTTGCAGGCATTGATGTTGGTTCCACAATGACCAAGGCGGTGATCCTGAATCAAGGGATCATCTCTTCGATCATTGGGCCTACAGGTCCAGAGCAGCGCCGGCTATCCAATAAGGTCATGGAAGAAGCGCTGAAAAGGGCTGATATCTCTCTCCAAGAGATCACCTACATTGTCTCAACAGGCTATGGGAGAATTAACGTTCCTTTTGCCGATAAGCAATTCACAGAAATCACCTGCCATGCCAAGGGTATTGTTAGTCTTTTCCCCAAAGCTAAGACCATCATTGATGTTGGAGGTCAGGATATTAAGGCAATAAAAGTAGACACTACTGGCAAGACCATTGATTTTGTCATGAATGACAAGTGTGCGGCCGGTAGTGGTCGATTCATCGAAGTGATTGCCGATACCCTTGGG
>Ga0105152_10000686_pt1 | contig 10605 bp, 10 predicted proteins | sample LakBais05cmmetaG_FD_81534 | JGI IMG/M metagenome (GOLD analysis project Ga0105152, IMG submission 81534) | Lake sediment microbial communities from Lake Baikal, Russia to study Microbial Dark Matter (Phase II) - Lake Baikal sediment 0-5 cm | ecosystem: Environmental > Aquatic > Freshwater >...
AGAGGTGCGACGGGGGGAACCGACGGGACTGGTTCCCCGGGGGTCGGGGGAGTGAGGGCGGCTTCAGGCCGCTTAAAGTCAGATGTCAAACTATCTAATGCGTTCGTATTAATACTCTGGAATTGGTGTCGTATCCCTGGAATTCCAGGTATCACCAGAAATCAGCGGCGTCGCTTGAGAAGAAAGAATCCTATCGGCAATTTTAGGACTGGAAGAGAACCGTTTACTACAGCTCGCAACTCGCCTACAATGAGGAGGCGAACGATGTTTGAAGATACGATCATCGCGATCTCGACGCCTCCGGGACAGGGCGGGCTGGGAATCGTGAGGCTAAGCGGCAAGAGAGCGCTGGCCATCGCGAAAAAGGTCTTCAAGCCCAAAAAGGGCCCGGTCCCGATAGGGAAACCCGTCTTCGGCGTCATCCAAGGGCCGAACGCGGACGGGCCTTTGGATGAAGCGTTCCTGACCTATTTCAAAGCGCCGCGGTCCTATACCCGGGAGGACGTCGTCGAGATCAGTTGCCATGGGAGCCCGGTCGTCCTCGAGGAGATTGTCAGGTTGGGGGTCAGGCTCGGAGCAAGGCACGCCCATCCCGGAGAATTCACCCTGCGTGCTCACCTCAACGGCCGGCTGGACATCATTCAGGCGGAGGCGGTCAACGATCTTATCCGGGCCGTTTCCCTGACCCAGGCCCGGATCTCATTCAAACAGCTCGGCGGAAGCCTTTCCCGGCGGATAGTCTCAATCCGCGAAAAGATTGTCCACGTTCTCTCGCGGGTCGAGGCCGGGATCGAATTCCCCGACGAAAACCTCGGGATCAGCAGAGAAGGAACGATCAAGGAGCTCAAGAGCGTCATCGACGACATTAAAGAGCTCATCGCCGGGTACGACGCCGGCCGCTCCCTTGTAGAGGGGATCACGCTGGCTATAGCCGGCAGGACAAACGTCGGGAAATCGACCCTCTTCAATGCCCTGCTCGGGCAGGAGCGGGCCATCGTCACCCCTTACGCCGGGACGACCAGGGATTTTCTCAGGGAGCGGCTGGTCATCCGCGGCGCGGTCTTCAATCTCATCGACATGGCCGGGCTGGGGCGGCCCGCTCATCCCGTGGAACGCGAAGGGATGCGTCGGGGGGAACAATTGGCCGGGGAGGCCGCGGGCATCCTCCTGGTCTTTGACGGTTCCAGGCCGGCTGGCCGGGAAGATGCCCGTCTCCTGGAGAGGTTCTGGAATCATGATATCATTATTATTATCAATAAGATAGATAAGCCCCGGAAGTTCGAAAGGGTCACCCTCGGCCGTTCTGCGGGCGACATTCCGGTCGTCGAAATTTCGGCCCTGAAGGGGTTGAACCTCGACGTCCTGAAAAAACGGATCCACGGCCTGTTCGTTTCTTCATCACGGGGCCGTGAGGACATGGTCCTTCATTCACGGCAGAAGATCATCCTGGAAGAGATGCTCGGGGTCCTCGAGGCGGCCCGCTCCGCGTTCCTGGGAGGCCACTCAGAAGAGGTGGGCGCCGAAGAGCTTTGCAAGGCGATTCCCATGATCGGCCGGCTTACGGGCGAGATCAAAGTCCGGGAGATCCTCGACGATATCTTCTCCAGGTTCTGTGTCGGGAAATGAGATGAGGCTTCCTGATCATGACGTCATCGTTATCGGCGCCGGCCACGCGGGATGCGAAGCGGCCGCCGCGACGAGCGCCATGGGGTTGCGGACCTGCCTGATCACCATCAACCTCGAAACCATCGCTCAGATGTCCTGCAATCCGGCCATCGGGGGCCTGGCCAAGGGTCACCTCGTCCGGGAGATCGATGCCCTCGGCGGTTTGATGGGACTCCTGGCTGATGAGACGGGAATCCAGTTTCGTCTGCTCAACCGGAGCCGGGGCGGGGCCGTCCAGGCTCCGCGGGCCCAGTGCGACAAAGCCGGATACCGGATGGCCATGAAGCACCGCCTGGAACGCATGCCGGGGCTGAGCCTGTATCAGGGAATTGTCTCGGAGATCGTTGTCCGGTCCGGCAGGGCTTGCGGCGTCAGGACCCTGGATGGGGCGGTGATCTCGAGCCGGGCTGTGATCGTTGCGACGGGGACATTCCTGAACGGGCTTATCCATATCGGCCTGCACAGCTATCCGGGCGGGAGGGCCAACGAACCGCCTTCCCATGAGCTGGGAGAGGACCTTCGGAAACTCGGGTTCAAGATTTTCCGGCTGAAGACGGGGACTCCCATGAGATTGGATGGGACGACCATTGATTGGGGGCAATTCTTGTCCCAGCCCGGGGATGAGTTGCCTGTCCCGTTCTCTTTCAGGACCAGGAAAGCCGTCGAGAACAAAGTCCTGTGTCATGTCGGTCATACGAATGCCCGCACCCATGAAGTGATCCGGGGGAATCTTGACAAATCCCCCCTATACAGCGGGATGATCACCGGGATCGGGCCCCGTTACTGTCCTTCCATCGAAGATAAGGTCGTCAAGTTCTCCCACCATGCCCGCCATCAGTTCTTTCTCGAACCCGAAGGGCTGGAGACGACCGAGGTCTATGTCAATGGGATGTCATCGAGCCTTCCTCTCGAAGTCCAGAAAAAGATCTTGGAGACGATTCCCGGCCTGGACCGGGCAACGATCGTCCGGCCGGCCTACGGAATTGAATACGACGCCGTTTCGCCGACCGAGCTTCTTCCCAGTCTCGAAACCAGAAAGATAGGAAATTTGTACTTGGCCGGACAGATCAACGGGACCTCAGGCTATGAAGAGGCCGCAGCCCAAGGCCTGATGGCCGGGATCAACGCGGCTCTGAAAATCAGGAAGAAAAAACCGTTCATCCTACGAAGGGACCAAGCGTATATCGGCGTCCTCATAGACGACCTGATCACCAAAGGAGTGGAGGAGCCCTACCGGCTTTTCACGTCCAGGGCCGAATATAGGCTTCACTTGAGGATCGACAACGCCGATAGAAGGCTGATGCCGTTCGGCCGCGAACTTGGCCTGATATCCGGAGAGGAATACCAAGAGCAGGAGGCCAAGCAGAAGAGGATTCAAGCCGCCACGGTCTTTCTCGGGCAGGGAAAGGTCAAGGATAAAAAGGGGGACACCCTAACTTTATTAAAATATTTGAAACAACCTGAAATCAGGATCCAAGATGTGTTAGAATATGGAAAATTCTCCGAGTCCCTGAGCGATGAGGAAATGCGGGCCATTGAATCCGAGGTCAAGTACGAAGGCTACCTCAAGAGACAGAAAAAGGAGGTCTCGAAGCTCAGAAGGACTGATAGGATGAAGATCCCAAAGGGTTTGGATCTTGCAAAAATGTCCGGATTGACGAGGGAAGCCTTGGAGAAGCTCGAAAAATATAGGCCTGGGACGATCGGCGAGGCAAAAGGAATTCCCGGGCTGACCCCGGCCGCCTTGTTCAATCTGAGCGTATTCGTTGAAGCCGAACGAAGAAAGCGAACAGGCAAGGCTAAAAATGTTCCACGTGAAACATTGACCGAAGATGAATAAGATCATTGCCGTTGCCAATCAAAAGGGTGGGGTCGGAAAAACGACTACTTCCATCAACCTTTCCGCTGCCCTGGCCATGAAAAACATGAGGGTCCTGCTCGTGGACCTTGATCCCCAGGGGATGGCTACTTTGGGTCTAGGGAGACCGAAAGAGGCTAAAAAAGGCATCTATCAGGCTCTGCTCAACGGGGGGGACACGATGGATTATGTTCAGGGGGGAGGTTTAGACAATTTCTATATTTGCCCATGTTCCCAAGAGTTATCGGGCGCCGAGGTCGAGCTTTATTCCAAGGATAACAGGGAAAAATGGCTAAAGGAGGCCCTTGAGAAGATCAAGAAATTATTCAACTTCATCTTTATCGATTGTCCTCCTTCCTTAGGGTTCCTGACCATCAACGCCCTGACGGCGGCCGACTCCATCCTGATCCCGGTCCAATGTGAGTTCTTTTGCATGGAAGGAATTCCCGACCTCTTTCAGACACTGGAAACCGTGAGGACTTATTTCAACCCGAAACTGACCATCGAGGGTATCGTCCTGACCATGTACGATGAACGAACCAACCTTTCCAAACAGGTCGCCGAAGAGATCCGCAAGTCATTGAAAAGGATAACCTTCGAATCCGTCATCCCGAGGAGCGTCAGGCTGGCGGAAGCTCCAAGCTTCGGGAAGCCGGTCGTCCTTTATGATATCAAGTCGAGAGGGGCTGTAGCCTATCTCAATCTCGCAGAGGAGATACTTCGCAGATGATAAAAAAAGCATTGGGAAAAGGTCTCAGCGCGTTCATTCCGGAGGAATTCGGGATCATCAAGGAAGAACGCTACGCTGAACTCGACGTCGAGCAACTCAAACCGAATCCTCTCCAACCCAGGATGAAGTTCGATGACCAGGCCATTGACGAGCTGGCCCAGTCCATTAAAGAGTCCGGGATCGTCCAGCCCGTTCTTGTCGTACCGGATAATGGCCATTACAAGATCATCGTCGGGGAGCGGCGGTGGAGAGCTGCTCAGAAGGCGGGTTTGAAAAAGATCCCTGCTATGATCCGTAACCTGCCCCTGGAGAAACAGCTCGAGATCTCGATCATAGAGAACATCCACCGGGAGGACCTCAATCCCATGGAGATAGCCTTAGCTTACCAGCGGATGTCCAGCGAATTGAACTACTCCCAACAGGACATTGCTGATAAGGTGGGGAAGGACCGGACGTCCGTCACCAACTACTTGAGGCTGCTGAAACTCCCTCAGGAGATCCGGGCGGGCCTCGTCGAAGAAAGTCTCTCTATGGGGCACGCCAGGGCGCTCCTGGCGCTGGAGGAACCGGAGGTCCAGCTTGCCGCCTTCCGGCAGATCATCGACAAGAGCCTTTCGGTTCGCAATACTGAAAAGCTCGTGAACAGGATGAAAGAAAAGTCTCCACGGGCGCAACGGAGCCTGGAGGACCCGGACCTCCATGCCCTCCAGGAGGAACTGTTAAAGATGCTGGGAACGAAGGTCCTGATCTCGGGCAACAGGAACAAAGGCGCCCTCAAGATCTTTTATTTCTCTCTGGATGACCTCAATCGGATCTATGCCAGGATAAAAGGAGCATTATGATGAAAGATAAGGAAAGGGAGATCCTCAACTCAAAGATCGCCGGACTGATCGATCAGGGAACGGAGCTGAAAGGCGACTTGACCTTCAAGGGCTCATTTCGGATCGAGGGCTATTTCAAGGGGACGATCACCTCGGACTCTTTGCTCATCATCGGGGAGCGGGGCAAAGTCGAGGCTGACGTCAAGGTCGGCCAGATCATCATCAACGGCGAGGTCAAAGGCAATATCCAGGCCTTCGATAAGGTAGAGATCCACAACAAAGGGAGGGTTTTCGGAACCATCCAGACCCCGCGGCTGATTGTGGAGGAGGGAGCCTATCTTGAGGCCAACTGCCAAACAACGGAAAAAGCTGCCCCACCCCAACCAGGACAAGCGGCCAAGACGGAAAACTGACCTTGAAGCTTGCGACTGGGATCATTCCGGCCAGATACGGTTCGACCCGTTTTCCGGGCAAGCCCCTGGCCCTCATCCTCGGAAAGCCAATGATTCAAATGGTTTACGAGAGGTCGATGAAGGCCAAATTTCTGGAGCGGGTGATCGTAGCCACGGATGACGACCGGATCGTGACAGCATGCGTCGGCTTGGGGATTCCCGCCAGAATGACCTCTCCTGACCACAGTTCAGGGACGGAAAGGGCCGCCGAGGTTGCCCGAGAACTGGGGGCTTCTCTCGTCGTCAATATCCAGGGCGACGAACCTATGCTCGATCCCGCCATGCTCGATGCCTTGGTCGAGGCCCTTCAGGATGAATCCGTTCTTATGGCATCCCTCATGACCAGAACCAAGGACCCGGCCGCTTTCAAAGACAGGAACCGGGTCAAGGTCGTCGTGGACAAGGACGGATTCGCGCTCTATTTTTCCCGGGCGCCGATCCCCTACCAGTCTCAGGAAGGTTTCTTCCAACACGTCGGCATCTATGGATACAGGGCCGAGTTCCTGTTCCGGTTCTGCGGCCTTCCCCCGTCGGGGCTCGAAAAAGCGGAAAGCTTGGAGCAGTTGCGGGCGCTCGAGAACGGTTACCGGATCAAAATGATCGAAACCCCATGTTCCACCTTGAGCGTGGATTCGCCTCGGGATATAATCGAAGTTGAAAAGTTCCTCACAGGGAAAGGACATGACTAAGTATATCTTCGTGACGGGCGGCGTCATATCGGGATTAGGCAAGGGCATCGCGGCCGCTTCCATGGGCATGCTCCTCGAAAGCCACGGCTATAAGATCACGATTCAGAAGTTCGATCCCTACCTCAATGTAGATCCCGGCACGATAAGCCCTTTCCAGCACGGCGAGGTCTACGTGACGGACGACGGGGCCGAGACAGACCTGGATCTTGGCCATTATGAACGATTTACGTCGACGAGGACAACCCGGGCGCACAACTGGACGGCCGGCCGCATTTACGAGTCCATCATCCGGAAGGAGCGCAAGGGCGAGTACCTGGGCAAGACCGTCCAGGTCATCCCTCACGTGACCGACGAGATCAAGAGCGCCTTTGGCGCCGTTTCGGGCAAGAACGACATCGTCATCGTCGAGATCGGCGGCACGGTGGGCGACATCGAAAGTCTGCCTTTCCTAGAGGCCGTCCGTCAGATGCGCCTGACCTTCGGCCCGGAGAACATCCTGTTCGTCCATCTGACGCTCGTCCCCTTTATATGCACGTCGGGGGAGCTCAAGACGAAGCCGACTCAGCATAGCGTCAAGGAGCTTCGGGCCATCGGGATCCAGCCGGATATCCTACTCTGCCGCGCGGACCGGACCATTCCGCCCGACTTCAAATCCAAGATCAGCCTGTTCACCAACGTTCCCATCGAGGCGGTCATTTCGGCAAAGGATGCCGAAAATATCTACGAAATTCCCATCAATTTCGCCAAGGAGGGGCTGGATGCGATCGTTCTGAAGCTGCTGCGGCTCCCCCAGAAGAAACGAAACCTGACATCTTGGGAAGCGCTCCTGGACAAGGTTAAGAACCCCCGCGACGAGGTCAACATCGCCATGGTCGGGAAATATGCCGGCCTCCACGACTCCTACATAAGCCTGAACCAGGCCCTGGACCATGGAGGATTTTGCCATAGACTCAAGGTCAACATCAATTGGATCGAGGCCGAGAACCTAGAAGAAGGGGAGATCGAGGAGACCCTGGGAGAAATGGACGGCATCCTCGTCCCAGGCGGTTTTGGGGTCCGGGGCATCGAAGGCAAGATCCGGGCTGTTACCTTCGCTCGGGAGAAAAAGATCCCGTTCTTCGGCATCTGCCTGGGCATGCAGTGCGCCTCGATCGAGTTCGCCCGCAACGTGGCCGGGCTGGCTGGGGCAAACAGCTCCGAGTTCGACCAGGGGACCCCGCACAAGGTCATCACCATGTGGCGCGAACTCAAGAAGGACGGCGATCTGGGCGGTACGATGAGGCTTGGACAGTACCTTTGCCGCGTGAAGAAGAACACTCTCGCTTACAAGGCCTACGGCAGCCTTTCTATCCACGAGCGGCACCGTCACCGCTACGAGTTTAACCCGAAATACGAGGGGCTCCTGGCCCAGGCCGGGCTCGTTTTTTCCGGGAAGAACCCCGAATACGGGCTCGTCGAGATCATCGAGCTCCGGGACCACCCCTGGTTTCTGGGCTGCCAGTTTCATCCCGAGTTTAAGTCCAAGCCCGTGGAACCGCACCCCTTGTTCAAAGCCTTTATCGGAGCGAGCTATGCTTATCGTCTCAAAAGAAATCGAGATCGCGCCAAGAGTTAAGGTCGGCGGGAAGGGGCCGTTCTTCCTCGTCGCCGGACCCTGCGTCATCGAGAGCGAGGAGCACTCGCTCCGGCTGGCCAGGGAGATCGGAAGGACCTGCGCGGCCCTCGGCGTGCCTTTCATCTTCAAGGCGTCCTTCGACAAGGCGAACCGCTCTTCGGGCGTGTCCTTTAGGGGACTTGGGCTCGAGAAGGGCCTGGCCGTCCTGAGGACCGTAAAGGAAGAAGCGGGTGTCCCGGTCCTGTCCGACGTCCACGAGACCTGCCAGGTCGAGAGGGCCGCGGAGATCCTGGACGTGATCCAGATCCCCGCCCTGCTCTGCAGGCAGACGGACCTCCTTCTCGAAGCCGCCCGGACGATGAAGCCCGTCAATATCAAGAAAGGCCAGTTCCTTTCTCCCCGAGAAATGAGGAACGTCCTGGACAAAGTCCTCAGCGCGGGAAACGATAAAGTGATGCTGACCGAGAGGGGAACCGTCTTCGGCTATAACAACCTTGTTTTCGATGTCCGCTCCATCCCGATCATGAAGAGCTGGGGGTATCCGGTTATTATCGATGCCTCGCACAGCGTCCAGCGCCCCGGCGCCGAAGGCTTGAGCTCGGGAGGGGAAGCGGAATTCATCCCCCACATTGCCCGGGCCGGAATGGCGGTCGGCGCCGACGGGGTCTTCCTCGAGGTCCATGATGATCCCGCCGCGGCCCTTTCGGACAGGAATAACTCATTGATATTAAATAAATTACAAGAACTTCTGACCGGCCTTGGCCGCATCCGGGAAGCCGTCGGCACGGCCCGGGACTGACCGCTTGGAGAGACCATGACGAAAAAAGAGATCATCGAGACGGGCAAGGACGTCCTGGCCACGGAAAGTGGGGCCGTCGCCTTCCTCAGCCGGAATCTTGGGGAGGAGTTCGTCCAGGCCGTCAATCTCCTCTGCCGGGCCAAGACGCGCGTCATCGTCATCGGGATGGGCAAGTCCGGTCTTGTCGGCCGCAAGCTCGCGGCGACCCTCGCCAGCTGCGGCACGCCGGCCATCTTCATCCATCCCGCCGAAGCGGGACATGGCGACCTGGGAATGATCCTCAAGGAGGACATCGTCATCGCCATTTCCTACAGCGGTGAGACGCGGGAGGTCGTCGGTCTCCTCGATTTCTTCAAGAGGATCGGCGTCAAGCTCATCGCCATCACGGGAGACAGGAACTCCCGGATCGCCAAGTACAGCGATATCGTCCTCGACGCCCGCGTCGAAAAGGAGGCCGGTCCCGGCAACATCATCCCGACGGCCTCGTCCACGGCTGCCCTCGCTTTGGGGGACGCTCTGGCCATCGCGGCGATGAAGAAGAAGGGGTTCAGCGAAAAAGACTTTGCCGTCGTCCATCCCAAGGGCCAGGCGGGCCGGAAGCTCCTCAGGGTCGAGAGCCTGATGCGCCGCGGTTCGAAGATCCCCGTCGTCCGGGTGACGACGCCGATGAAGGACGCGATCCAGGAGATGAGCGTGAAAAAGATCGGGATGACCTGCGTCCTCGACGAGACGGGCCTTCTGGCCGGAGTCATCACGGACGGCGACCTGAGGCGCATGCTCGACAGGTTCAGGGGAAATCTGTTCAGGAAGACGGCCGGCGACTGCATGACTCCGGACCCGATCACGATCGACAAGGGAGACCTGGCCACCAAGGCCCTCAACATCATGGAGGAAAAGAAGATCACCTCGCTCGTGATCCGGAACAAGGAGGGCCGGGTGGACGGCATCATCCACCTCCATGACCTGTGGCGGACGGAGATGTTCTGATGACCGCGGAAGAGCGGGCCCGGAGGATCGTGCTCGTCCTCATGGACGTGGACGGCACTCTGACCGACGGGTCGCTCATCGTGACGCCGGAGGGGGAGGAGCTCAAAACCTATCATGTCCACGACGGCCTGGGGATCCTCCTGGCCCGGCTGGCCGGCCTGGACCTCGGGATCATCACGGGCAAGACGTCGAAGGGCCTGGAGAAGAGGGCGGAAAGGCTTCGCATCACGGAACTCCACCAGGGGGTCCTGGACAAGCCCCGGGTCCTGGCCTCGATCCTGGAGAAACGGGGACTGAATCCTGAGGCGGTCGCCTACATCGGAGACGACTTGGGAGACCTGGCGGTCATGAGGTCCGTGGGCCTGGCCGCGGCCGTGGCCGACGCCCATCCGGATGTCAAAGAGCACTGCCACTACATCTGCCGGACACCCGGCGGCCGGGGCGCCGTGCGCGAGTTCCTCGAGTTCATCCTCAAGGCCCAGGGCAAATGGGAGGACGTTTCGGCGAGGGTGCGCGAGATCAAGGGCCCGGCCATATAGGCAAATCTCAGCAGGGGAGGCGACCGTGAACATCAATCCCAAGATCTTCAGGGAATACGACATCCGGGGCATCGTCGGTCAGGACCTGGATGAAAGCGTCGTCGAGACGCTCGGCAGGGGCATGGGTACGTATTTCCTGGGCCGCGGCAAGAAGGACGTAGCTGTGGGCCGGGACTGTCGGCTGAGCTCGCCGTCGTTTGCCGGGGCCTTGACCCGGGGGCTCCTCGCTACGGGCTGCGACGTCACGGACCTGGGGATCATCCCGACACCGCTCCTCTACTTCGACATTTTCTACAAGAAGAAAGAGGCCGGTGTCATGATCACGGGCTCGCACAATCCGCCCGAGCACAACGGCTTCAAGATGATGGCGGGCGAAGAGACCCTCTCCGGCCCGGACATCCAGGACGTCTATAGGATCATCGAGGTCGGAAAGTTCGCCGAGGGCCGGGG
>Ga0105152_10000687_pt1 | contig 10596 bp, 1 predicted proteins | sample LakBais05cmmetaG_FD_81534 | JGI IMG/M metagenome (GOLD analysis project Ga0105152, IMG submission 81534) | Lake sediment microbial communities from Lake Baikal, Russia to study Microbial Dark Matter (Phase II) - Lake Baikal sediment 0-5 cm | ecosystem: Environmental > Aquatic > Freshwater > Lake...
GATGATGAGCGTGACCTCGTATGTCCCTGCCTGTGCGTAGACATGCTTCGGATTCCTCTGCATCGAAGTCGTGCCATCTCCGAACTGCCAGTACCATGTCTGAATCGCTCCTCTGGATTCATCATAGAATGTCACATTCACACCATTTATCTTGAAGCTGAACTCTGCTTCCAATGCGACTGCTGCTCCAGACCTGAAGACAACTATGAAGTTCTGATAGACGGTGGCATTGTCGGTGTGACTCTGGTCATCGAAGCTAATATTGAACCAGTATGTGCCTGGTGTTGGACTGGCAATCTGAAGATTCCCGTTCCCGTTATCCCACGAGTATGTGCCTCCATAGTTCGTCTTGATTCCAGTGTATAGGCCTCCCTCTGACTTCTCATCAACATTGGAGTTGTAAGTGTAGACATTGCCTGTTCTACCCTCTGTAGTCGGACTGCTCATGAACACTGGCTGGATATTTAGTACCGAGACTCTGAACTCCTCATAGCCTGTCCCGTTAGCGTTCGTGAAGCTAACATTGACACTGTAGTATCTTCCTGCATTCAGGTTGTTTGGATGCCAATGCACAACTCCTGCAGTATCGTTGTGAGCTGTGACTGAGAGAGTAGTTGCATTCGTTGTCCTGTCCCAAGTGTCAATCGTCTGATTGGCCTCTGGATAATAGAAGTAGTTGCTGTGCTCGTAGACCTCATCTGGGGCTTCGTACTCAACGCTCAGATATCGGTAGCCCCATCCAGGCATCAGGTCAGTACCAGTCAACTGAATAGAATGTGCTCCACTCCAGTTCTCTGCATCTGTCATCAGGACAAATTGAGTATCCTCCCCAGTCTTAATGGAAGATACTGGGAGTGAGATGTTGACCCAATCACCATTTGAGTATCCAGTGGTGTTGAAGAGAGTCTTGACGAATGTCTTACTTCCATTCCAATCTTCGAGACCGAGAAGTCCAAAGTCCTGCCTGTACAAGTCAACATTGAAGTTCGAATCGGCATCGACATAGAAAAGCTGCGTACCGAATGTCACACTCTTGACTTCACTGTACTTCGGTATCATGCTCGTCTCGAATGTCATGTATGTTCTGTACTTGTCACTCTCTGCATAGTTGTACGCTCCAAGTAACCCATACTGGTCTAAGCCATATTGGTCTGGAACGCCTTTGTAGTTCTCAATCCATCCAGACCTCGGCCCGAAGACATCCATGAGACTGACCTCGCCCTTACTACTGCTCCTAGCATAGTCAGGGAGCGTCCAGTTCCTGCCGTTGTCGTGGTATCCAATCGAATACCTCACGAAGATATATGGAATCTCTGAATCTCCTCCCCATGAGCCTATCAACATGGTGCTAAAGGCAGATGTGTTCATCGCTAGACCAGAAGAGGAGTTGTCGTTGGGAAGTCTCAAGACATAGTTGGTAAGTCCAGTCTTGTTGATGCTAGATGGTGTGAGAGAGAATGAGAACGAGACACCATCATTGCTACCATCTCCTTTCTTGTCTGCTGTACTTCCCAAGCCCACCTGAGTGAGCGAGGCATTCCAATCTGGAATGCTGCCAAAATCTGATGAGTCAATCTCAATAAAGTGACCATTGGAAGCGACATCTATCATCTGAGTCATGAACCTAAGCTGCACAGCCTCGATATTCGCATCGTCAGGAAGAGTAGAGGTGTTGAAAGTGAGGTAGATTCTATCGAGGATTTGAGTACCTGACCACAGTCTCTGTCCTCCAACATACATCTTCGAGTTGCCACCGTTAGCTACATTGGTCGGAGGCCAGGAAGTTCCAGTGGCTCTCAACCATGTTGAGTTCAAAACATCACTGGGGTTGCTGCGTGTGACATAATTGAAGGTCGCTGTGTATGTTTCGTCCACGAGCAAGTTCGGAGGGTTCGGGTCTGCCTCAATGGTGTAGTTGAACCATGTCGTCCCGCTTCCATCAACTGAGAAGTTCACCCACCAGATGTATGTCTTGTCCCTCAATGGAGGCGTGCCATACAGCTCGACAGTCGTCGAGTTGTGAGACCTAATGTCTATCCACGATGCGTTCGTCCCGTCGATTCTGTAGCCAGTAACGGTCTTGTTCGCAGTGAAGTATTGACTGTAGTCTGGAACTTTCTCAGGCAGCCTGTCGGGGATTGAGTAGTTCACGGTCAGCGTCGTGTGTTGCCAATCGGTGTAGTCTCCGTGAAGCTGTGATGCCCCTTCATGATTGTTAGTCTCGTCCGTCTCATTGTTGCTAATGACTACGAAGCCACTCGGACTCACACCCATTGTCTTGATAGCTTCCATTGGCACAGTGAGATTGTACCATCCGTTCTTCGACTGGTCGGGAACAGGCGTGATGTTCGTATCGCTTGCGCTATTGAAGAACTGCCCGACGAGCGTCCTAGATTCGTTCCATTCCTGCCCGTCGATGATGCCCAAGTCCTGATAGTAGAGGCTGAGGTTGAACTCCATGTTGGTATGCCACACATCGCCGACCCAGAAGGACACGGTAGCGTTATTGACAACAGCGTCGTCTGGGATTACTAGCGTGTCGAACGAGAAGTAGTACCTTATGACCGTGTAAGTCCCAGTAGAGTTCCGACTGCCAACATAGACTGCCTGCTCATCCGAGAATGTATAGTCCCAGTACCATGATGTGACGCCTGATGTTACTTGCTTAAAGGCGCATCCACCGTACTGGCCACTCTGCTCGTAGAAGGTCGAACTGTAGTCGTAGGCGTTCTCCTTCCATGTTGGGACGGTGTACTGAACATCGAGCCATGCACCGAAGAAGGGATAGTAATCATCGGCCATCTGCATCGAAGTCTGCTCAAAGTATCCACCGATTGGAACTGGGTCTGAGGTGAAGTTGTACTTCAGAGTGTATTGGCTGAGGCCTGTCTTGCTGACCATCGAGGGGTCTGCGCTCGTGAGGAATGCCTGAAAGAGAATGGTCGGGTCTCCAGCATCCTTCAACATGTCGTCTGAAAGGAAGACTCCCTGGTAGCTCGCAGATGCGTCGTAATCGTAGGACGAGTATGTGCCGAAGTGCTGCGAGTAGAGTCCCACCTCGAATGGCGTGAACTCGTGCATGCCATCCCATCCGTCTAACCTGGATTGGAATGTCACGCTCTCGATGTGTGCGTTGTTAGGAAGCGATGATGTGTCGAACGAGTAGAATGGCTCTTCATAGTAAGTGTAATCACCAGAATCGTTGTCATGCTCCCGATAGAAGTCCATGCGTGGAGCACCTGCAAGAACGGCAGAATCGAACGCAGCAGGCCAAGAGTTGATGCCCGTCGAAGAGAAGGCTGCCATACCAGCCTCATCTGGGAAGAACCTTTGAGTCGTGGTCGTGTCTCTCAAGAAGACTGGGAACTGCTCGTACATCGTGTAGTCCATCGTCCAGGCATGTCCCATGTCGGAGTAGACCTGAACATCGGTGCAGGACGAGTTCAACTCCCTGTCCCAATCAACGCCATGAGCAGCTCTGTCTCCTCTGACATAGGATTTCGACCCACCATAGTGGAAAGCAATTATGTATGCTCCAGGGTTGTAGTCGATGTCACAGATGTCAGAGGCGTTCAAAGTGCGCCAGTTCGCAGGCCAATCACGCATAACACTGTATCCACTCGCAGGCATCGACCATCCCTGACCAACATAGCCTGTGGTGTCAATCGAAGCTTTGTGCTCGTTGTCACTGCTCTGTGGGAACGGGAGCGTCCCAACGAACAGGAAGGCAATCATCACTGCAAGCCCGATTTTCGCTACTCTCTCCATTTCTCACACCACCATCAAGACCACTATGCTTGTCACGAACGCTAACACCAATCCGATGCGAACATAAGGATTCTTCGCCACTGCGATGCCAGCTATCAAAAGCACGAGGAGCATGACGGGAACGGCATAGGCGACGAAAGAGTTGTCAGTGTGTACCGCTTCAGAGAGTCCGACTTGAGGAGGATTCACGACGAGCAACATGACTCCAACGATGGTGACTAATGCACCTCCGATTCTCACATTCCCGAACTTGCCGAACAAGATGACGAACATCCCACCGAACACGAGCACAAGCGATATCCAGAATATCATCGTGTACTGAGGCGTCGCATTGACGCCTTCCTGCACCCACACCTTCTGCGAGTCAGTCCGTGAGTAGCCGTCTGAGTTCCAGACAGTGAAGTACACAGTGTAGTTGCCGTAGCCTGGATACTCGTGTATCGGGTTCTGGACATCCGTGTGAGTCCCATCGCCGAAGTCCCAGTACCAGGCGATGTTGTAGAGAGGGAGAGGCGTAGTGTCCTCGAAGGACACGCTCAGGCCATTCTGATGCCATGTGAAGGCAGTTTCAGGCTCGTTAGGGTTGCCTACCCCTGCCACGACCCCACTGATGCCTAGAAAGGCCACTAGAAGCGTCAGGATTGCGTATTTCATACATACCCCATGAGGAAGAGCAATAGACCCGCTAGGATGACTACAATGCTCGCAATGCGTCCTGCTTCGGTTCTACCTCCCAATGCCCCTAGTAGACCGAGGACGATGATGACCATAGGCAGGATTGTCATCATGCTTGACGGGATTAGGCTTGCCTGCCCAACCTCAGTGATTATGACCTGCTTCGTGACGCTCGCTGTCCTGCCAACGGAGTCCTCTATCGTGAGCATCACGCTGTATGTCCCGACCTTCTTGTAGGTATGTGTCGGATTCTGGAGATTCGAAGTGACACCGTCTCCAAAGTTCCAAGTCCAAGTCACTATGTTCGTTCCCGTAGAGGTGTCGATGAAAATGACCTTCCCTAATGAGGTGATGTTCCACTCGAAGTTAGCGACTATCAAAGGTGCTCCACCTCCTCCTCCACCCGTTGGTGCGAAGACGACTGTGAAGTTCTGATTAATCGTGCTGTTCGCAACATGACCCTCATCCATGTACCGTATGTTGAACCAAAATGTCCCTGCACCTGTCGGCGTCACAATAAAGACACCGATGATAGAGATTGTCCCTCCGAACGGAGAGTTGGATGTGAACGACCAATGCCCTCCCCACATGCTATCGCTCGTCTGTGCTGGATATGTGAAGGACACGCCAGCATTGCCAGTCGTCGGTGGCGTTGATGACCAGACTGGAGGATTGTTGTAGACGAAGATACTAAACTGCTGCCAGACAGAGCCGTTCGTAGTGTACCCTGTAATCTTGATTATGAAGCTCTGCTGTGAAGACCTATCATCTGGGATTCCTCGCAGCTTGTCGCTGTGGAACGAGAGCCAATCGTTGATGTGTGGTGAGGTGATGATTGCCCACGAATCAATGGTATCATTAGTTGTGACCTCATACTCGTATAGATGGTCTTCCCACGCAGTCGTCACTGGTGTCGATGTGAAGACGAAGGCCCAGATTACCTCGACGCTGAAGTTCTGATAGTTCGTCGCATTGACTGCGTTGCTGTTGTCACTGACTGTGATGTTCCACCAGAACTCTCCGACGACAGTCGAACTCCAGTAGAGCTTGCCTGTAGACGCAGTCCAAGAATAAGTACCTGTGAAGTTCGTCGTGACGCTGACAAAGCTGCCACCGTATGACTTGTCATCGAACGATGCGTTGTAGTAGAAGGTCTTCTCACGGTAGATTTCTGTGACAGTTGCCACCGTCGTGAACTCAGGCTTCACATTGATGACATAGAGCGAGAAGTTCTGCCAGTTCTCATGCACTCCATGCCTCGCAGTAACATTGACATAGAAGTGCTTGTTCGCTTCATAGTTGTCTGGCAGCCCAGAGAGCTGTCCTGTTGACGGATTGATTGAAATCACTGAGCAGTTCGTCTTCAAACTCCAGACGACTCCAGAGAGCGTCTTGTTCAATGTCGCAGCGTAATCGTAGGCATGGTCTTCAACTGAGTTCGTAACGGCAGTCGAGTTGATGTAGAACTCCATCATGATTGTCAAGACCCAGTATTGGCTGTTGGTTGAGTTCGCTGCAGTTGTCCCATCATCGACATATATCGTGAACTGCCACATGCCCAACCTGAGTGATTTGAACTGCAGAGTCCCGTTCGCAGTCCAGAAGTCGTAGTCGCCAGTGTAGTTCGTTGATATCCAATCGAAGAAGCCACCCTCACCGAAGTCATCGAAGTCGCAATAGTAGGTATATGTGCCGTTGTAGTAAGAGACCGTCGAAGGCGTGGTCGTGAACTCTGGCATCCTGTTGTACACGGTGAGCGTCCAGTTCTGGTAGTCGATGATTGCTCCGTACTGCGCTTTGATGCTTACATTGAAGGTTTGCCCCGAATGCGTGTTGTTCGCAGTGCCCTGGAGGATTCCAGTGATTACACCAACGCTGAGGAAATCAGCGTCGCTGGTGAGCCAGAAGATGCACGGTGTGTACTTCGTCCCGATTGCGTAGTAGTACAGCACATCCTCCCATGCGTCGGTGATTGCCAAGCTTGTGATGAGGTGCTTCAGCCTGACTTCGAGTGTCCAGTTGTAGTAGATAGTAGCGTTGCCAGCCCCTGAGTTGTCGTCGAATGTGATGTTGAAGTAGTAGAATCCCTCAATCTCAGAAGTGAAGTTAAGCTGCCCAGTGGACGCAGTCCAGTTGTAGCTCTCTGTCAAGTTCGTACTGACTCCAGTGTACAAGCCACCGTAGATTCCATCGTCATCGACGCTCGCATTGTAGTAGTATTTGATGCTCAGATATGCGAGGTCGCCAGCACTGTTCTGCCATGTCGGTGGGTTGTTGTAGACATAGAAGTTCGTCAGATTCAACCAGTTGACATACACGCCCCAGTGAACGGTAACATTGAACCAGAAGGACTTCTCCGAGTAGAGGTTGTCAGGAGTCCCTTCCACTCTGGTCGCACCACCGTTCCAAGAGAGGAACGAGGCATTCGTCGTCAAGCTCCATGTGACGCCCGTCCTGTTGACAGTCGGGTCGTAATGATAGAAGTGGTCTTCCCAAGCACCAGTGTTCGGGCTGTTCGTGAAGACGACTGCGTAGACGATGTAGAGAGTCCAGTTCTGATATGTCGTTTGGTTAGCAGCACCTGAACCGTCCGTGACCGTGATGTTGAACCAATAGTAGCCGACAGATGCTGCCAAGAGCTGTAGCTTACCGTTCCCAACAGTCCATGAATACGGATTCGTGAAGTTGGTCATGAGACCACTGAACGAGCCTCCGATGGTCAGGTCTTCGAACGATGCGTTGTAGTAATAGGTTGACCAGAAGTACACTCCAGTTATCGGCATCGTCGTGAAGTATGTGATGTTGTTGGCAACTGTGACCGTGTAGTTCTGATACCTCGTGCCTCTCCAGTTCGTTGCTGAGACCGAGACCCAGTACCAGTGCATGGAGTTCGTGTTGTCAGGAGTCCCAGTAACGAGGCCACTGCCATCAGAAAGCCACGAGGCGTTAGATGAGAAGCCCCATGTCACCACGGTCTGATTGCATGTGGCCTGATACGAATAGAAGTGGTCTTCCCAAGCATCGAGGAGCGCAGTCGAAGTGAAGGCAGGAGCGTTCGAAGCAATCGTCAGCGTGAAGTTCTGGAAGGTCGTCTGATTCGCTGCTCCGCTTTGGTCAGAGAAGGTGATGTTGAACCAGAACTGACCGTGGTAGCTTGCATTGAACATCAGCGTCCCATTGTTCGTCCAGAAACTGTACGAGCCACTGTAGTTCGTGTACACCGTAAGATAGACTCCTCCCTGTGCTCCCTCATCATCACAGAGTGGGTCGTAGAAGAAGATATAGTGATACCAGACCTGAGCCACAGGAGTCGATGTGATGTGAGGAATGTAGTTCACAACAGTGACCGTGAAGTTCTGCCATTCGAATCCTGCAGCACATGTTGCCCTGACATGCACATAGTACCAGTACATCGAGTTCAAGTTGTCTGGAGTTCCAGAGACTACGCCAGAGCCGTCTATCGAGAGCCATGTGGCGTTGCTATCGAGATACCACGAGCTGATGCTCCTGTTCGTCGTCGTAGAGTAGCTGTACAGATGGTCTTCCCACGAGCTAGTCAATGGCGTCGAGGTGAATGTCACAATCGCCCAGACCGTCACAGTCCAGTTCTGATAGTTCGTCTGGTTCGAGACGCCTGTGTTGTCAGTGACGGAGATGTTGAACCAGAAGTATCCGAGGTAGTCTGCGGTGAACTGAAGCTTGCCTGTCGATGTGCTCCATGAGTATGAGACTGAGAGGTTCGTCGTCAGGCCTGTGATTGAGCCACCGACAGCCCAATCATCGAAGGAGACATTGTAGTAGTAAGTCCACCTGTGACCTGTGCCTGTCATCGGAGTCGTTGTGAACTGAGGCCTATAATTGTGAACGAAGACAGTGTAGTTCTGGTAGACCGTCCCATCATTGACAGTCACTGCGCTGATATTGACCCAGTAGCTCTGCTCCGAGTATGTGTTCACTGGAGTGCCGTAGATTTCGCCCGTGGATGGATTCTGACTGACCCACGCAGCATTCGTCGTGTGACCCCATGTGCTGACACTCGTGTTCACCGTAGGCGTGTAGGAGTAGCCGTGGTCTTCCCATGCGCTCGTTATCGGAGTGCTCGTGAAGTACGGATAGGCGATGTACACAGTCCAGTTCTGATAAGTCGTAGCATTCACAGTGTGAGAGTTGTCATTGAAGGTGACATTGAACCAGAAGTAGCCTTTGAGTGTCGCTGTCCAAGTGAGGCTTCCTGTTCCCGCAGTCCATGTGTAGCTTGCAGTCCAGTTCGTCTTTATCGTCCCGTCGAAAGTACCTCCGTATGGAGTCCAGTCATCGACAGTAGCAGAGTAAGAGTAGGGCTTCGAGAACCACACACCGTATGACGGAGTCGATGTGAACGCAGGCTTCTTGTTCTGAACAGAGACCGTGTAGTTCTGCCATATCGTCCCATCATTCGTCGTCGTCGCCGTAATGTTAACCCAGTAGAACCGTCCTGCGTAGAGGTTCGACGGATTCCCAGTTATCTTGCCACTGCCATCGTGACTCAACCACGCAGAGCCGTTCGTAGTCCAGCCCCATGTCGTGACCGTTGTATTCACGGTGGCCTGGTAGGAGTAAGCTTTGTCCTCGTATGCCGTCGTCACTGGGGAACTCGTGAAGTAGGGAGTCCACACATAGACCGTCCAGTTCTGATAGTTAGTTGCGTTAGCAGTGTGCGAGTTGTCGTTGAAGCTCATGTTGAACCAGAAGTACCCCGACTTCGTTGTTGTGAAGCTTATCACGCCTGTCGCCTGAGTGTAAGTGTACGAGACAGAGAGGTTCGTTTTGATTGTCGCATCGAATGTCCCACCATACGGACTTTGGTCGTCTACCTCTGCATCGTAGGAATACGGCTTGCTCTTCCACACTCCAGTAGTCGGCGTCGAGGTGAAGAGAGGCTTCTTGTTTTGAACGCTGACAGTGTAGTTCTGATACACAGTGCCATCGTTCGTCGTCGCTGCTGAGATATTCACCCAGTAGTATCTGCCAGCGTACAGGTTGGTTGGAGTTCCATATATCTGACCAGTCCCACCATTCTGGTTAATCCACGCAGACCCATTCGTCGTGTAGCCCCATGTCGTGACTGTCGTGTTCACTGTCGGTTGATAGGAGTACGCTTTGTCTTCGTAGGCCTGCGTCACTGGGGAACTGGTGAAGAATGGCGTAGCGACATAGATGGTGAAGTTCTGATATGTGGTCGCATTGGTCGCTCCCGTGTTATCGTTGAAGGTCATATTGAACCAAAAGTAGCCCGACTTACTCGCAGTGAAGCTGAGTGTTCCAGTTGACTGAGTGTAGGTGTAAGCTCCTGTCCAGTTCGTACTGATTGTCGCTCCGAAAGTTCCACCGTATGGACTCTGGTCATCGACCTCCGCATCATAGGTGTAGACCTTCGTCTTCCACACTCCAATCGGAGCAGTCGTCGTGAAGGCAGGCTTCTTGTTCTGAACGGAGACGGTGTAGTTCTGATATCCCGTCTTGCCAGCCTTCGTAGCTGTGATGTTCACATAGAAGCTCTGGTGAGCGTAAAGGTTGTTCGGCCTGCCCCAAGCCGTCGCATTCGCAGGAGTGAATGTGAGCCATCCACTGGCATTCGTCTCGGCTAAGGCCCAAGTCACTGGAGACTGGTCGCATGTCGCAGTGTACGAGTACGCTTTGTCCTCATAGGCTTGAGTCACTGGAGACGATGTTATAACTGGCGTCGGAGCAGCACTAGCTTTGCTCGTGTTGAATGCCTTCGTGCTCCAAGAGTTGTATGTCTCATTGAACCATCCGAGGCTCGTTGATTGTGCACTGTCCGTGGAGACGCCATCGACCCACCAAATGTAAGACTGCGTAGCATCAAGTTTCTGGTTGAACCTAGCACTGCCAGTGCTCATCGCAGCGTACCACTTCGAGACCTCCTGCGAGCTTGGCGTCCAATACTTGAGAGTGAAGTTGAGATAGACGCCTCCTGCGATGTTCGACCAGTTGGCATAATAGGTCGTGTCCGAACCGATGTAGATGTCAGTCGGCTTCTGCATGGCGACAGTGCCATCCATCGAGGCAGCGACCCATATCTTGTGTCCGTTCCTTCCAGTCGGGTCGAGATAGACGGGGATGTCCCATGTACCATTGCCCATGAACTCCAGC
>Ga0105152_10000688_pt1 | contig 10593 bp, 15 predicted proteins | sample LakBais05cmmetaG_FD_81534 | JGI IMG/M metagenome (GOLD analysis project Ga0105152, IMG submission 81534) | Lake sediment microbial communities from Lake Baikal, Russia to study Microbial Dark Matter (Phase II) - Lake Baikal sediment 0-5 cm | ecosystem: Environmental > Aquatic > Freshwater >...
GTTCACAATTCAATCAGATGGAAGCGACTTCGGAGCTAGCCCTTTTCCTTTTTCTGCTTTTCGAGATAATGCAACCTACGGTGGCAATTGGCACATACGGGGATGCACCTTGCGATCTCCCTATGAATAGATTCTTCAGAAGTGCCACCTCCAACCATCCGAGCAACTTCCAGTTTCTTTGGGTCCTTTCCATGGTGATGAAATTCTATGATGGCAGGGCAATCTGGGAAGGACTGGCCACATATCGAACATTTGATTTGCATTTTCAGGTCTAGAAACCATTTCCGTTTATCCTTCCGAAATTCCCGGTCCCGTTCTCGTATATGCTGACGATTCCTAATTCGATAGTCTTTGATTTGATTCTGATGTTTGAGGCGATATTCAGCATCATATTCATGTGCTTCTTTTCGATGTTCCTGACGGTATTTGCCTTTATAGGCATTCCTTTCTTCTGGGGTTTGCGCCATCTACTTCACGCCCTCATCGCATTCTCTTCCCTATGGGCTCTTCTTGCGTGGGGCATCCTCTGCTTTTCCGACGCCATTCTTGAGTCCATTCCTGTACCGGTAGATGTGCTGTCCAATCGATGAGAGCATTGTCAGATTCAGCTCGTGACGCATGGCATCCTGAAGATTCGTTACATAGGGTGCAATCTCTCTCGAAAACTTCGCAAAATCTGGCCTAAGCAGAGTCTTCATCGGGACTTCTGGGAGGTCCTGCAGATCTCCCTTCACCTTTTTCCTAATCACTGTAATCCAGTGCTGGACGGCTTCTTCTTCGGACACTATGAAGGCGTCATCTCCAGCTCTCATGAGAAGGTCCGCACTATGTCGAGCCAAGCGCGCCGTTAGTAGGACAATGGTCGCCACTGCATCGTCTGCCCATTCTCTTGTGGCTTCATCATTCGTCTGGTCTCTGATCTTCCGATAGTCGTCAAGGATATTCCTACAGATACTGGTTCCTAGATTCTTCTCGAGGTCCTGGCTGAATGAGGACATGACCACGACTGATGCAACCAGCTCTTGCAGATCGGCTTTCTCGGTGTCCCATTGTGATGCTTCGCGCCAATAGGCGTATGCAGCTGTAAGGTCCTGACATGCCTGGTTTATCTCTCTGAAGGCTCGCAGCTTGGAGTGATAGTTGGTTCTCTTGCGTTCAAAGCTCCTCTCCCTCCATCCATTGAGAAAGTAACCGAGGATTACTATGGAAGCCGCACCAACAACCGTCACAGCGTCTTGACTGATTCCCGCCAAACCATCCTCCTCGTGGTCTGAATGGCCTTACCTCCCTATGGTCTTTTCCGGCAATGACGCGCGTTAGGCTTTCTTTCTCATCTGAGCCTGGACTTGCCTCAATGTAACTACTTTCGCAAGCGCATTCACATACTGTCGCTTCCCTGGCCTCTTGACTTCGCGATAGAAGAGACCTTCATCCACCTTCGTCCGCAATTTGATGCCATGCCTTTGAGCAAGGGATTTCAATTGTCCCATCGTGAAGGTTTTCAACATGCGCTTGGCCTTGTCTTGCTCGGTCTCCGGTGCTCCGATGGCCCGACGGACACTCTTGAGCGACAGCGCCTGTTGTGACCTGTTGCAGGACGGATGGCACACATAAGTATTTTTGAAGGTCAACTTACCGCCACGAGATCGCGCTCTGTTGTGCCCAAGCGCCCAGTCCTGTCGATCCACCTTGCGACCGCATACCCGACAGATGCCTTTGTCCCGCTTCCAAACGCTCTGTCTGAGTAGCTTCTTAGGAACGGTCTTCTTCTTCGGCTCATCCCACAATGAAAACATATTGTCCATATCCCCATCCAGAATCGCCTTTTCTCTCTAAGGTCTTTCGGACACATACGCGGTTGACGGCAAGGACCTGCGCGTCCTCAAGCAACAGAACGAGCTCGAGGTTGACCTCTTCTCTCGAGGATGAGGCTAAGATCTCGATTCATTTCACTATCCAGTCATGTACAATCTTCATTCCGCTTCTTATTGACAATATTGTTAGATACGTTCTACGTATGTCTGTGAGTACAGCCGCCTCTCGATAGTCGTACTACATCTCCAGAAGAGAGGGCGCACCTGTCGTACCTCTTGCTCATCGCCGTCGGGAAGATTACTCGTTCTTCTTGATCTTATGTGCGCGGCTTTCCCTGATGCACCGCTCAACGCCATCAGAGAGATTGTAGAAATCTCCACCACTAACTTTGCTGCAGAGCCAGCCATAAGAATCTAGGGAGAGAGTGATGGACATCCGTCTCCGTTTCGGCTTCTCCAATTTCTTCTTCTTTCTCTCGCTGACAATCTGCGCCAACGCTTCCTCTCGCTGTGCACGTTGTGCACGTCTCGCTTCCTCAAGATCTGTCATAAGACACCTAAGAACGGGTCGATTCTTTATGCTGTTGTATGTACAGCGTACTGCATTTGCATAAGGCAAGAGACCGTATCAAGACCAGTTGATAAACGACAAACACCGTTGAACAATACTGCGCTTTCCTGAAAGACCTTATTATAAGTGGTGTAGACCGTTTATACTCTCATGTACACATCACGACATTGATGTCCGAGATGAGATTTGTTGCCGCCCGGGTCCGCATAGACGTTCTTCAACGCCTAGATGAACTCATCGACGAGGATGTCTTTGAGAATCGCTCACACGCGGTGCGGGTCGCCCTCCGAGAGTTGCTCGCGAAACAGGTTGCAGAAGTCGAGATGCAAGGAAAGCCCCAGCCGACAATAAGACAGATGCAATGCAAGAAGAAGAGGGGGACTCGGATTGCGGAACCCGTTGTAGATCGCACGAACGGGAGCGGGGACATATCAAAGCTTTTGGCGGAGGTCAAAGCGCTTCAATCGAAGTAGACAGGCCTCAGAAGAGGGATGGAAATGCAGGCAAGGTCAGGAAATGTAAAAGTGGTCTGGTCGGAGGGTATCGAGACACACTCCGCGAAAGCGTTCAACTATGCGGACGAAGACGGATTTTTGAGATTTGACCTATTCGACGGCAGAGTTTTGCGACTGTCCAAAGGATGCATCCTAAAGATCGAAGAGGTTCGAGCATGACCGAGGAAGGTGCGCAGGACCCTCAAGAGAGCGAAGGCCTTGTACTTGCTGCCTGCGCCTCAGTTGCTCCAATACGAGATCTCGGCCCCGAAGTCCCAGACATTCGTGACATACTCCATGCAGAATTCGTTGGCCAGAAAGTAATCTGCGATGCACGTGTCCTGGGTCGTTCTGACCGAAAAGCCCTTCCGAAGACAATCAACGCGAGATGCAGGAGATGCGGGGGAATGATTGAGGTTGATCCAGCGACTGATGAAACAATGTTCGGATTCTACATGAAGAATGCGATTGTTCAAGTTGCCAAGTATGCCAATTTCATGATTCCCGATCCGTGCATGTATGATACAGATCACGGCATGATTGACGTCGCGGAATCGAAGGCAAAACAGGACTACAGAATCCTCAAGGTTGATAGCACAAAGGCAAGCTCAAATGAGCCGCTCTACATAACGCATCTAATTGGAAAGCGGTCCCCTAGTGAACAAGAGCGCGTCATTCGATTCCACGCGAAAGTATGGAAGAACCCGAAGACACAGAACTTAGAACTCGTAGCATCAGACTTTGAGCGTCTCAAGGATAGCCGAGATAACTTCGAAATAACGGAACAGGACAAATGCGCATGGACCAAGTATTTCGGTCGCGATAGACAGGTTCATCTAGCGATCGCGACAGGCATAAAAGGCAAGACACGTGAAGCTGGCAAGCTTGCCAGTGCTCTTAGTTCTCACTCAGTTACAGAGATTCCCGATCTACATGACCGACATATCATCCATCCTGGTGTCATAAGAACGGTCTTCGTTGGAGGGACTGCAGTTGGCAAGACGGACACCGCTAGGAGTTTCTCTGATGCCGGTGAAGATTCTGAAGGTCATGCCTATTCGAAATATGTCAACGCAGAATGTGCCAGTCGGACGGGTATGGCTTATGCGATAGACACCGACGCGAAGATGATCATCTGGGGGGAATTGGTGCTCAATGATCGGGGCATGGTAGTTCTAGATGCATTGGATAAGTTCGGAGAAGACGAATTGGGCCAGCTCAGAGAGGTACTACGGCGTGGTCATGTGACCGTCACACGGTTACTGAAAGGTGATGCACCAGCACGTACTCGAATTGTCGCAACTGCGAATCCAGGAAAGAACGACATCGAAGACTTTCCTTATGCCATACAAGCACTCGATGCTATACGTTGTTTCAACGGCGACCCGACTGAGTACACTAGATGGGATCTCTTCGTCCCATATCGCAGGGACGTACCACACGAGGTCATAGCCACCCATGAGAGAGTGCAAACGCCAGTTTCGCCCGAGATATGGGAACGCCATGTATTCTGGGCGCAGACAAGGAAACCAGAGGATATTCTCTATGATGCCGAGGTAGTGAAGGAGATTGCGTCTCAGGTCAAGTTTCTGTTGGATGAATACGAAAGTAGGAGCTATCCATTGGTCAACAACGGCATCCCACTTCTCTTGACCAAGTTATCGGTTGCCTTCGCTTGTCTGAACCATTCAGTTGACCAGACACATGAGAAGGTGCTTGTGAAGAAAGAAGCTGTTCAGGATGCTGTCGCATATCTTGTCGAACTACTCAAAGCTTGGGAACTAGACCGATACCTCTCCGCAGTTGAGAGACCTTCCGCATATCAGCCAATAGACTGTGCCGCAATCTTCTCGGAATTCAATGAGGTTGATTGGGTCATTCTAGCCCAGTTGAGTGAAGGCCCGAAGAATGCAACGGAGTTGGAAACGTCGACTCAATTGAAGGCTCAGACACTCCGAGCAGACCATTTCAAGAAACTGACAGGGCGCGGCCTAATAGACGAAGGTTATGCACAGAAGAAGGTGCTCACAGTCAAAGGCGCTCACCTTGTCAGGGGCATCGAAAGCGCACTAGGCCCCCTACCTAGAGGTGTTGATGTGTTGGGAAAAACTCAACAGGAGACACTCGATAGGAATGAAGGTGTAGAGAAACAGTCCACACATCAACACCTTGAACATGGGCCCCCCCTCGAGCAAGTTGACCAAGAAGGGATAGTCGCAAATAGCGCATCCGATGAGCACATCATCGCCCTCATCAGGCGCGAGCACGAGAGCGGCGCGCAGCTCGAGGACCTCGTCCGGCGATACCCTACCGACCTGCTAGTCAAGGCCGGGATACCGGGGGTGACGGGGCGAGTATGAAGGCCGCTCGTTTGGAGGACTTCGGCGTGCGCGGGATCGTCTCTCCTGCCGAGCGACTGAAGGAATATCAGAGCCAATGCAAAGGTCTTCCGAAGAAGGTGCAGGCACGGTTTTGGCTCGGAATCCTTGAGCGAGATCCTGATCTTCGCAGATTGCTGGACGTGAAGGACAAGAAGAGGAGGAGATACTGATGGCTGATAGTCCATGCCTCTTGCCGACCATGCCAGACTTCGGCGCATTCTTTGACCGACTATCTAAACTGTTTGACAGGGCTGAAGCTCTCCTCATGCTATTGCTGATAATAGTCCTGATCTTGGTCGGTGGCCTGATTGTAGCGAACATCTTGGGCGGGAGGCGGAGAAGATGAGCCCAGTCTGCCTGGATTGTCAATTCTCGAGGGCGATCGGTTGCATGGCATACTGCCGCAAAAAAGGTGTCATGGTCCCGCTCAGTCAAAGTAGCTGCGAGAAGTTCAAAGATGGACTTGCCCGATTCAGAAAGATAACTTTCCTAGCCTTTGCCCTTCTCCCTCTCTTGCGGATGGATTCTGTCGGCGGAACGTTGGACGCCATGGGGCGATGGGTCGATAAAGTCTTCACAGTTTGCGCGGCCATCATCATCCTGCTGCTCGTCCTGTTCATCCTGTGGATTCTCTCACAATTATCCGGAAGGGGGGGGACGCGGGGATGACTACGAATTACTGCGTTGTCTGTGACAGAGAAGTGTCAGAAGACGTGATTGTCTGCGGCGAGTGTGCCAAGGGTCTTGGTTATCCAAGGGAACGGAATGCGGAGTCCATCTTATCCTTCAAGGTCGAGAGACGGAGGAGATCCTGAAGATGGCTCTCTCTGTCAGGAGCATCATGGCTCTTATGCACATGAAGGCACCAGGCGTATCGATAAGTCGTGATGCCGCTCTGCTCTTGAAGATCGAGCTCGAGCGAAGAGGTGAGAGCATCACCGTACAGGCCTCGAGGATCCATGACAGAGAGAATACTATGAGAGCGCAGATCGGAGAACGCCCCAAGGTGCGGCTGTCTCCCAAACATATCAAGATGGCGATTGAGGGGAAATTCGTTGATGAGCATTAAGAAGGGCATATCCTATAACAGGTTGGTATGGGCCGGAGACTCATTCTTTCACCAAATTTATGTTTTTCCGGCCCATATCACCGAACGCTTATTATCCCTGAGTCCCATGTCTGAGTCGGTGAAAGAATGAGCAAGACTAGTATCGACCAGATTGTGAGCATGGAGACTGAACGCTTCGGCACATACCTGAGAGCCGAAAAGAGAACAGATGCTACCGTGGCTTCGTACTCGCGAAGCCTGGGGAGATTCCTCATATTCGTCAAGAAGCCGTCTGAGGAGATCACCAAGGCCGATATGCAGGCCTGGAAGGGCAATCTCGCGGAACGGTATTGCGAGAATACTATGTCGGCCATGATAGCATCCGTCAATTGCTATACGGCCAACATACTTGAACGCACCGACTTGAAAATGCGTTCTCCGAGACAGGTAGAAAAGCACAAAATACCCCTGACTGAGCGCGAAGTTAGAGCTGTCATGGATGAGGCACGCAAGCCACGACAGGGAGAGAACGGAGTGCGTGCCGGATTTGAAACGAGCTTCCGAGACTATGCGCAAATCTGCGTCATGTATTACGGTGGGCTGAGAGTGTCCGAGGTCGTGAAGCTCAGAGTGTCGGGCCTCAACCTGGACAAACAGAGGCTTCAGGTTCACGCGGGTAAGGGGAAGGACTACTCTAGCGTCAATCTGACGGATGAGGCTGTACAGGCAATCCGTGTCTATGTAGTGAAGGGTAGACCGACACCAGCTAAGGGCCATGAAGATACGCTTTTCCTATGCGCTAGTGGGCTACCGTTGAGCCGTAAGAATGTCTGGACTATGGTCAAGCGCATGGCCTTTGACGCGGGTATCGAGAAGAATGTCCATCCGCATATCTTCAGGCACTCGATGATCACGCACATGGCCGAGAAGGGACTATCAGCCAGCTTCATCCAGGCCCAGAGCCGTCATAAGAGCCTGGATGATGTACAGAAGTACACACATCTATCTGAGAGAAGCCAACGGAACGCTTACGATATGGCCTTCGATGGTAATGGGACAGGACCGGCCATGCCGAAGCCACCGACACCAACCCCGAAGCCAGCCCCAGGCCCAATGTACGCGGACGGGGGCAACCTGAGAGAGAAGGTACTAGCGAAGTACCTTGACGGGGAGATCGACGACACGAAGCTAGAGAAGATGCTCTCCCTCATCGACCATGAGCAGGTTGTTCCGAAGATAAGCGCCGTCGCGGGATACCAATAGGCTCAAACCACTTTCCTTGGTCTGCGTCGCCTTCCCTTTCCCATGGAGCTTTCTCAGCTACTGAAGGTTGAGAGGAGCGTCCTATGGTGTCTACTCTGGTGGTACAATCTCTCCAGGCACCGGCACCATGACAACCGGCACCTTCCCTTTCCTCCGCCTCATCAGGAGCAGCACAGTGACCACCGCAGCCGCGATGACTACCACGAATCCGATCAAGAGCAGCGTGCCAGAAGATATCTTCACGCCTCCTTGGTCGGTCGACTTCACCACAAATGTCACGGACTGCATGTTCTCCTGGTTGCCGGCGACGTCAACTGAGTAGTATTCCACCGTGTGGGTGCCTACGATGACGACGCTGAGCTTGCCTGAGTACGACTGCCAAGAGCCGTTGTCAATCCTGTACTTCGTGCCTCCAATCCCGCTAGTCATGTCCGAAGAGTTGAGCCAGACAGAAGAGCCAAAGACAGCCGCCGTGGTCACCGGCGCGACCGTGTCTATTCTGACAGCGATCAACTTGATCTGCTCAATTTGTGATGCATTGTCGACAGACCTGAACTGCAGCACATGAATGCCATCGGCCGTGATTAGCACGGGCGCGGAGTATCTCTGCCACAAGCCACCATCCAGATTGTATTCGGTGTAGTTCATCCCGTACATCCCGCCCGAAGCCACAAGAGACACATTAACAGGCGAGACAAACCAGCCCAAAGAGCCGGAGATCCCTGCCATCGAAGATGTCGTGGTCGGAGGGAGCAGCGCAACGAGTGGGTATCTATCCTGTCCGCTGGGCGTGATGTTGTATGGGTTGTCCACTATTCCGTCGGAGCCTGGCAAGTCCTGGTCAGGGCCACTCTTGACATCCGGCCCTGTATGATTCGACCAGAAGTTGCCTCCGGCCGGGTATCCTTGATCCCAGCTGTTCTGGTTACCACTGTCATCATACGCTTGATTCGCGTTGTTTACGAAGGAGTTGAAATACACCTGATTCTTGGTGGACTGATAGAACCACACTCCATAGCCATTTTGCTGGAAATGGTTCCCGTAGATAGTCCAGTTGTCACAAGTATCCACGTCCAGGCCTGCCCCGTTGGAAGTCATGTTGTTTTCCCACAGGGTCAAGTTGGACGATGACATTCCGCGAACCGCATCATAGGTGTTGGATGAAATGTCGTTTCTGGACAACCGAAGCTCCGATGATTTCTCAACGACTATCCCGTTGCCTTTCCCAGTAATCGAGTTGCCAGATACGTTGCCTTCTGTAACCGAAAGCAGCCACACACCAGAGGCGCCATAGGAGACACGCCCGTTGAAGACCACATGGTTCCCAGCCAGCTCCACAGAACTGCAGTTCGACAGAGAAAGCACGATCAGGTCACTCCATGACAGATCGTTCCTCGCAATTGACACGTTCTCGCTCCTCGAAATAGAGATCCCGTAGCTGAAACCCTTCTCACCCAGGTCCCCGGGGAGGAGCCTGTTGTCCGCGATCTTCAGCCCGTTAGTGTCGCTAACTCTTATACCGTAGTTCAGCAGGTATTCAATGAGCCCCACCTTCATGTAGTACCCAACAATCGTGTTGTTCGAAAGCTCGAGACCGGATGACGAGTATGCCTCGACTCCTTCCCAGTTCTTTGCCGAGATGTTGTTGCTCGAAATCACGAGGTCCGTACAATAGAGGTCAAGAATGCCGGTGTACTCAGCTGATATGTTGTTCCGATCCACGATGACATCAATTGCCAACTCGAGCCAAACACCTACATTGGCCATATTTGATACGTTATTGTGCTTCAGCACGAGATGCGATACGTTGTTCCGCGCATAGATGCCATTATTCGTATCGAAGATCTCGTTACCCTGAACCAATGTATAACTGGACTCTTCGATCCAGATTCCTGCCATGCTCGAGTCAGTGAACGTGCTATCCGAGAACTTGGTGTCGTTGCAGCGGTACACGAATATGCATTTCGAATCGAATGCGACATGCGGCGCAAGTATCACATTCGAGACCGTGCTCGCTTCATCATAAGCAAGTGTCATCGGGATATATGCGTCTGAGATATTGAGTGCATTCAGTCTCGCATTGGAGCAGTTCACGACGATGAGTTGACCGATACCAATGACTCCATCCAGATCCAAGCTTGTGAGGTTCTTGTAGTAGTAGATAGGCACGCCGTTCAACTGATTGTCAGTAGAGATAGTATGTGAATTGAAGTTGCTCAGCGAATCTCCTGTCACTGCGACTCCGAAAACCGTGATCGTGTTCATCTGGATAGTGCAAGCAACAGAGTACTGGAGAAAGAGCCCCGACACAATATTGCTTGAGACAGTGGCATTCTGGCAATGATCAAGCTGAATTGCCCACAGCTGATTCGCGACGATGGACAAGCGTGAGCACGACAGGGCGTACACGGAGCCTTCGTTCATTGTATTTTGATTCATCGCAATGTCGTTGCAGTCCTCAAGCCTGATCCCTGCATTGTCCGAGAAATTGACAAGAGTAACCAGGCCGTTTGAGGCATTATGCAGACGGATTCCGGCATCTCCGACGAAGACATGGACGTCACGAACCACGAAGTCTAACGTGGTATTGCTGATCCATATGCCTATTCCGTCTGGAGCGGCACCACCGTCGATTTCCCATCCCGAGATATTGTACGGTGACAGCTGCGACCCATCTCCGCTTACCACTCCGTTTGCTGGCGTGAAGTCCGCATTGCTTTCGATTCGTATTGGGGCGTGGGGCGAGTATGAAGCAGCCTTGGCTGTCGGCACGAGAAGAGAGGCCAGGGACGAAACCATCAGACAGACAAATACAATCGATAGCGACTTCTTCCCAGACATATTATTCTCCTCGGAGAAATTCTCATCGACTTCGATGACTCTTAACCCTTTCCTCCCCTATGGTCTTTTCTCGGGACTCCTAAGCAAGTACTTAGGGGTGGAAGGATGATTCTGCTGACGATATGCCAATCCCACCAGTTCCTCCCAAGATGCCTTATCGATTCTATCTCCGCATGGGCAA
>Ga0105152_10000690_pt1 | contig 10579 bp, 7 predicted proteins | sample LakBais05cmmetaG_FD_81534 | JGI IMG/M metagenome (GOLD analysis project Ga0105152, IMG submission 81534) | Lake sediment microbial communities from Lake Baikal, Russia to study Microbial Dark Matter (Phase II) - Lake Baikal sediment 0-5 cm | ecosystem: Environmental > Aquatic > Freshwater > Lake...
GCTTCACCGGCTGGGATCCCCGGGCGCCAAACCTGCGCGAAGAGATCCGGAAGGACGAGACCTGGACCGCCGCGCGCTGCCGCGCGCTGCGCGCCACGCTGGAAGCGCACGAGTACGGGGTGGACCTGGCGCGGGTGGACCTGCCCGAACTGCGGTCCTTCCTGAGCAGCCGGATGGATGTGATGCTGCGCCTGCTGGAAAACCCTTTTCTCCTGGAACACGAGGCGTTCGCCGACGCGCTGCGGGCGGTCTTTCACCTGGCGGAGGAATTGTCGGCCCGCGACCGTCTCGACCGGCTGCCCGACGCGGACGCGCAGCACCTGGCGAGCGACATCCGGCGCGCCTACCGGGCCCTGGCGGTGCAGTGGCTGGACTACATGCGCTATCTGCAGCGGAGCTACCCCTACCTCTTCTCGCTGGCCATGCGGATGAACCCGTTCGATCCGCAGGCGTCGCCGGTAGTCAAGGCGTAGGGTGAAGCTGACATGACCGCTGTTTCCGAACCCGGCGCGCAGGCAGCGCCAGACCGTGAGGCCGCCGCCCCGCGCCGCGGCGCCCGCCGGCGCGGCAACCGGCTGGGGTTCCTCTGCTTCGAGTCGGCGGTGCGGCTTTGCGGGCTGAGGGGCGCGTACGGTCTGCTCTACATCGTCTGCGCCTGGTACCTGCTCTGCGACCGGCCGGCCGTGCGCGCGGGCCTCGCCTATATCCGCCGCCGGTTTCCGGCCGCGTCCCGGCTCGGCCGGCTGGCGCTGGTTTACCGGCTCTTCATCAGCCAGGGCCGCATCCTCATTGACCGCCACTGCCTGGTGGCCGGCCGCGGCGCGTTCGAGTTCGAGTTTCGCGGCCACGACCGGATCGCGAGCCTGCTGCAGGACCCGTCCCGCGGGTTCGTGCTACTCACGGCGCACGTGGGCAACTGGCAGGTGGTGCTGGAGGCCGTGCGGCGGTTCCAGCGGCCGGTCGGCCTGCTGATGCGGCCGGAAGACAATCCGGCGGCGCAGGCGTCGCTGGCGGTCGGCCGGGAAAGCGCGGTCGTGCGGATCATCTCGCCCGACTCGTTCCTGGGCGGTGTCGTGGAGCTGATGGGTCTGCTGCGCCAAGGATACGTGGTCTCGCTGATGGGCGATCGCAGCTACGGCTTCAACGCCGTGGAAGTTCCGTTTCTGGGGCAGCCGGCGCGGTTGCCCTACAGCGCGTTCCACATCGCGGCCGCGGCGGAGTGCCCCGTGGTCGTGCTGCTCAGCGCGAAGGTCGCTACGCGGCGCTATGTCGTCGAAGCGGCCGAGGTCATGCACCCGCGCTACGCGCAGGGGCTTCCGAAAAGAGACCAGGCGCGGGCCTGGGCCGGGCAGTTTGCGCGCGTGCTGGAGGCGTACACGGCGCGCTTCCCCTTGCAGTGCTTTCTGTTCCGCGACGTGTGGCGCGAGAAAGCCGGGGAGTGAAGCGCCGGACCGGGGCGCCGGGCGAGCCGTGGCAGGCGCGCAACGTCGGCGAGGCGACGTACACTGGCGGCGAGCTGCGCCTGGGCGGCCGGCACGGGGCGCTGACGTGGCAAACGGCCTATTGCTACGAGGAGATCCCCGGGGTTGCCACCGCCGGCCGCTACGTGGAGGTGGGCATTGAGGTGGCGTGTTTCTAGGCCATAACTGGGCATCCCATCGAGAGCCAGCCGGCCACGCCAGCCTCAGCCGATTAATGAAGTGTTGTGGATCCCGGTCGCGGGCGTTTCTCATTGTTCGCACGGCACTTCTGAGATATACAGTCCCCATTCATTTTCGTTGAATGCCTGCCGAGTGCGCCTGACAGGTGAACAGGAGGCGATCTTCATGGCCACAGACGCCGGGAAACCGGTTCCCTACGGACCTCACAACCCGCACCCGCTCTCGCAGATGAAGACCGAACTCGTCTGGGATGGCAAGTACGACGAGTTCGGCAACCGCCGCGAGGTGGACATCGCCGGCTGCGCCATGCCCATGCAGCGCATCGAGACCGTGGACGAGCCCCGCCAGCGCGCCGCCGCCGAAGGCCAGACCGATATGTTCGAGCGGAAACTCATGAAAGTCCGCGAGGAGGCCCCCGCCTGGCCCGACTTCCGCAACCGCCTCATCTGGGGCGACAACAAGCTGGTCATGGCCTCCCTGCTCAAGGAGTTCAAGGGCAAGATTGACCTCATCTACATCGACCCGCCCTTCGACGTGGGCGCGGATTTCACGATGGACGTGCCGATCGGGGACGAGAAGGAGACCGTTGGCAAGGATCAGTCCACGATGGAAATGGTGGCCTACCGTGACATGTGGGGCAAAGGTACGGACTCCTATCTGCATATGATGTTTGAACGACTGTCGCTGATGAAGGGGCTATTGTCTGAGAGAGGCATGATGGTCGTTCACCTAGGCGACAAGGTTTCAGGCGATGTCCGTGCGGTCCTCAATGAAGTCTTTGGTATAGAGAACTATCGCAACTCAATTATCATTCCTCGTGGGATCAAGAACGTGCAATCCCAGTTCAAAGATGTACGTGCGCTATCGGTCGGCCACGATGTCCTGCTCTTCTTCTCGCGAAGCGAAAAGACGCGCGTTCGCAAGTTGACGTTGCCCGGAGCGGCAGCAGAGAAAGGCAAGTGGGACACCTTCTGGCGAGGAACGAATCGTCCGACCATGAGATATGAACTTTTCGGAATTGAGCCAAAGACTGGACAATGGCGATGGAGTGTGGAACGTGGCACAGGAGCGAAGGTTAATTACGAGCACTTTCTGGTGGAATGCCCATCGGGTGACCTTGATGACTACTACGCCGAACATCTTGAGCAGGGCATTGACTTGGATTTTGTGCGACTGGGACCAGATGGAACGGTTCAATACTACGTCCCTCCTCGTGACTACAAACTCGCGAGTACCCTATGGCATTCTGTTCGCACAAGGGGTGTCGTTGCCGACTATGCAACAGAGAAAAACGAGGAACTCTTGGAGGTTATTGTCGGTTGGCTGTCTGACGAAGATAGCCTGGTTGCCGACTTCTTCTGCGGTTCGGGCACAACCGGCGCGGTTGCCGAGAAACTTGGCCGTCGTTGGATCATGGCCGATCTCGGCCGGTTCGCCATCCACACCACGCGCAAGCGCATGATCGGGGTGCAGCGCGAGTTGCACGAAAGGGGTAAGCCATATCGCGCCTTCGATGTGTACAACCTGGGCCGGTACGAGCGGCAATGGTGGCAGAGAGAGCGGCTGCACAATGCCGACGAGGAGCACCGGCGCATCGTGTTGGAGTTCTTCAAGGCTGAGGTCCTCACAAACGCGCCGTCGCCGCTAATCCACGGCCGCAAGGCCGGCGCGTTCTGTCACGTGGATGGGATTGATTCCATGTTCAGCCGCGACGAGGCAACGGCGGTGGCGAAGGCCGTGGCCGCGGCCGGGGGCCGGGAGTGCTACTGCCTCGCGTGGGAATTCGAGATGGACCTGCACCTGACAACGGCGGCGTTGGAGAAGGAACTCCGAGTCAAACTGAAGCTCATCCAGATTCCGCGCGAGATCATGGAAAAGAACCGCAAGAGCCCGCCGCCGTTCCTGGAGGTGGCCGTCCTGGAAGCCGCTCCCGTCTATCGCAAATCAACAATCAAACCTCACACTTCGAACTTCCCCGCCGTGGACATCAAGCTCACCAAGTTCATGCCATCGCTGGCGGAGGTGCCGTCCAAGGAACTGGAGGCGATCAAGGCGCGGGCCGTCAAGAGCGGCATGGATTTCATTGACTTCTGGGCCGTGGATTTCGAATGGCAGCCGGGCAAGCCGTTCAACCATCACTGGCAGGACTATCGCACGCGCAAGGACCGGTCGCTCCAGACGGTCAGCGACGCCGGCCACGTGTACCCGAAGAAGGGAGCCTACACGGCCTGCGTGAAGGTTGTGGACACCTTCGGCTGCGACACGTCGGTAAGTGTGAGTGTTAAAGTGTGAGTGTTGAAGGAAGTGGGAAGGGTGAGGTGTGAATGCTGAAGTGAGCAGAGTGCGGCCGGCAGGCGAGGCAACACTCGTCTTGCACTTCAACATTCACACTTCAAAACTCAAACTTCAGGAGGTCGCGATGGGCAGCGAGGAGCTGAGACAGCGGACAAAGCGGTTTGCTTTGCGGGTCATGAAGCCGGTGGATGCTCTGCCCAAGACCTCGGTTGGCCGGGCGATCGGGGGCCAACTGGTTCGGAGCGGCACGTCAGTGGGGGCCAATTACCGGGCAGCATGCCGCGGACGCTCGAAGGCCGAGTTCACGGCCAAGATGGGCACGGTGGCGGAGGAGGCCGACGAAAGCTGCTTCTGGATGGAACTGATTATTGAAGGCGGCCTGCTGGAGGAATGTCTGGTCGCCTCACTGCTCAAGGAAGCGGATGAATTGACCGCCATTTTCACGGCTGCAACGAAAACGTCGAAAGCGCGCAGCGGATGAGTATGTCTCCGAATCAACACTCACAACTCAGCACTCGCACTTCCGGCGTGCCCTTCCGGGCGCGCTTCACCTACACGCACGCGATGGTGAAGGCGCTCACCCGCATTGAGGCGGCGTGCAGCGTCATCGACATTCTGCCCTTGCCGCCTGATCGGGTCCTGTTGCTGAGGCATGAGGCCAGGCAACGCGCCACGCGCAACTCCACGGCCATCGAGGGCAACACGCTCGACAGCGCCGAGGTCGGCCGCGCGGTCGGGCATCCGGAACGCTCCAAGTCCGACATGGCGCAAGAGGTGCGCAACTACTGGCGCGCTCTGGACTGGATCGAAGAACAGCTGGAAGACCACCGCAACCTGACGGAGGACTTCATCCGCGAGTTGCACGCGATCATCATTGTCCGCGGGCATGGCCGCCGAGGCGTGCGCAGCGAATACCGGAAGAACGAGTGCCCGGTGGTGGATAGCGCCACGCGCGCGATTGACTACGGCCCGCCTGAGCCGGGCGATGTGCCGAACCTCATGCGCGATCTTGTGGCGTGGGCACAAAGCCCGGCCGCCGCGGATCTGCCGTCTCCGCTCCGCGCCGGGTTGCTGGCCCACCGCTTCGTCAGCATTCACCCCTTCTCCGACGGCAACGGACGGACGGCACGGGCTCTGGCGACCGTCGAACTGTGGCGCACCGGATACGACATGCGCGGATTCCTGTCCCTGGAGGAGTACTACACGCCAAATCTGGCCGCTTACTACGGCAGTCTGCAGATGGGCCTTCCGGTGAACTACTACGAGGGCCGCCATGATCCGGATCATACCCGCTGGCTGGAGTTCTTCTGCGGGGCGATGGCCACCGGGGCGGACGCGCTCAGAAAGCGAGCGGAAGCCATCCATCCGCAAGAACGGCGCCAAGCGCCTTGGGACAATCTCCACCGCACGCAACAGCAGCTCCTCAGTAAGCTCATGCTCCGTGGCATGGAAGACGGTCCGGCCGCTTGCGTCTTTGGACCGCAAGACCTCGTTGCATGGTACGGCATCTCGGCGTCGACGGCGCGGGAATGGCTCGGCAGGTGGCGCATGGACGGCTTTGTAAGGCCAGAGCGGGAAGATGCCGTGCGCGTCCGGCGCTATGCGTTGACGGATCTCTGGCAGGCATTGCTTTCTGAGGCCACGCATAGCGAAGGTCGTAAGAAGGGGTAAATTGCGCGTTTTGTTCGGTGGGAGTCGCTAGACCACAACCTGTAGTGGTGCCGTGTGTGTTTAGCGCTGATCGGCGGCGAGCGATAAGACGCTTTTCGAGAGAGTGGAATGCCTGATCCGTATCTCGTCAATCCATCCGTTCTCGAACCCCTGTTCGAGACATGGCAGGAACCGAACGCACACCGGGTGCGCGCACAGCGGCCCGGCGATCCGGCAATCCGCGTCCAGGGGCGGCGGCCTTCGCCGATCTCGATCGTTCAGAATCTCCGGGCCGCGGTGCGCGAGTGGCGGGAGGCGTTCTACGCCGGGGCGAGCGACACCTCGATTCAACTCCTGAATCACTGGTTCAACCGCAGCCACCGCAAGACCACGCCGGCCGGCGAACCGTTCGAGTTCAAGTACTACTTCTGTCAGCGGGAGGCCATCGAGACCGCCATCTACCTGAAGGATGTGCGCCGGATCGACTACCTGTCACAACTCGTGGCGGAGTTCCAAGGCGCCGACGCCACGGTCGCCGCGCTGGGCATCACGGAGGATGAGGACCTCTGGACGCGCTACGCGTTCAAGATGGCCACCGGGTCCGGCAAGACCAAGGTCATGAGCTTGGCCATCGTGTGGAGCTACTTCCACGCGCTCCGGGAATCGGAATCCGACATGGCCCGTCACTTCGTGGTCGTCGCGCCCAACCTGACCGTGTACGAGCGACTGAAAGAAGATATTGGCGAGGGCAAGATCTTCGACGACGACCCCCTCATCCCCTCAGAATGGCGCGGTGACTGGAACGTCACGACCGTCCTGCAGGATGAAGCCAGCGGCGCCGTGACGGGCGGAACCATCTACCTCACAAACATTCATCGGCTCTACGATGTGTCCAAGCGCAAGGCCCGGAAGGAAGGGGAGACATACGACTGGATGGGGCCCGCCGTGGCCAAGGGCAGCGCCCTGGACACCGGCGCCGCGCTCCGGGACCGCATCACCGCGCATCAGCGCGTCATGGTCCTGAACGACGAGGCGCACCACGTATGGGATCCCGACTCGGCCTGGAACGACGCCATCCGGTTCCTGCACGAGGCCATCAAGGCCCGCTCCGGCGGTGGCCTGGTGGCACAACTCGACTTCACGGCCACGCCCAAGGACAACAAGGGCCAGCGGTTCAAGCACATCGTCTGCGATACGCCGCTCGGCGAGGCGGTTGACGCCGGCATCGTCAAGACGCCGATCATCGGCAAGGCGGACAAGAAGTTGGCGGAGCAACCCTCCGCGAACGCCGCCTACAGATACGAGATGCATCTGCGCCTGGGCTTCGAACGCTGGAAGGCGAGTCAGCAGGAGTGGAAGGACAGCGGCAAGAAACCTCTGCTCTTCATCATGTGCGAGGACACGCAGGCCGCGGACCAGATCGCCACGCGGTTCAACACGGACCCCGCCTTCAAGGAACTCAACGGGACCACGATCAACCTTCACACCAACCTGAAGGGCAAACTCAAGAAGGTCGGCAAGGGCGCAGAGGCGCGGATGGAGTTTGTCGAGGACGAGAATGAGATCAGCGACGAGGACCTGAAGGCCCTGCGCAAACTGAGCCGAGAACTGGACGCGAACACCAGCCCCTACAACTGCATCGTGTCCGTATTGATGCTGCGCGAGGGCTGGGACGTGCGCAACGTCACAACGATCGTGCCCCTTCGGCCATACAGCTCGAAAGCAAACATCCTTCCAGAGCAGACCCTCGGCCGCGGCTTGCGCCGCATGACGCCCCCCGGCCAGGCTCACGAACTGGTCACCGTGGTCGAACACCCGGCATTCGCAAGCCTGTACCAGCAGGAACTCTCACAAGAGGGCCTGCCGCTCGAAATCGTGGAAATCGAGCATGTTCCGGCCACCACCATCTCGATCTACCCGGCCGAGGGCAAGAAAGACCTGAAGGCACTGGAGATCACCGTGCCCGCGTTGTCCGCTGGTCACAGGATGCTGCCGAAGGTCGAAGGCTTGACCATGGCCGACGTGAAGAAGGAGTTCGCCCGATACAAGCCGCTGCCCCTGGGCGGGATGGGCAGCGGCGAGATTGACTACGAGGGCCGCCACCTGTTCACCGGGGAGGTCGTCGAACGGACGAAGATCAATCTCCCGCTGCTGGAATCCGGGCTGGGTGCCATCTCCTACTTCGTGAAACAACTGGAAGGCATCTGCAAGGTGCCGGGACTGCATCGGCAACTCGCGCCGCTCGTCCAGGAGTTCCTCGAAGGCGTCTTGTTCGACCGCAAGACAGACCTTTTCGACACCGCGCTCGTCGCCCGGCTCGGCGATTCCGATGTTGGCGAGCACATTCGTGCGGTTTTCGTGCCACTCATTCGCGCACGGACCACGACAGTGGAATCCCGAACCCCGGCCGGCGATCCCATGCGCCTCAGTTTCTGGAAGCCGTTCCAGGTCACGCACAGCGAGCGCCGGCCCGCGATCGAGGCCGCTCACACGCTGTTCAACCTCGTGCCATGCAACCGGGAACTCGAGGTTGCCATGACCCGTTTTGCCGACCGCGCGCCCGACGCGGTTGCCTTCGCGAAGAACGCCGGCCCTCAGTGCCTGCGCATCGACTACCTGGCCGCCGGCGGCCGGCTGGCCTTCTACACGGCCGATTTCTTTGTCCGTGCCAAGGACGGCCGCTGCCACCTGATCGAAACCAAGGGCAGGGAAGACAAGGATGTTCCGCGCAAGGCGCGCGCGGCAATCGCTTGGTGTCAGGCGGCGTCCGCATCCGGGACTGCATGGGAGTACCTCTATGTGCCCCAGGGCGTGTTTGAGCGTCTGACCGGCGACTCCGTCGCCGATCTCGCCCGCATGTGCGCCCCGGCGTTGCAGGACCTGATTCGGGAGGAGGAGACCCAGGCCGAGGCCCCGCTGTTCGCATGGGCGGCGGCTCAGGAAGAGAAAGCCCCGGAGGCGAAGGGCATTGTTGACGACGCCACGCTCGCCGCCTTGCAGTCCCGCTACCGCAAGGCCGTGGATCAGGCCGTCATGCTGTACCGGTTCATGGAGAAAAAGGAGGGCATGAACTTCGCCCCGGTGTTCAACGCCTTGCTGGGCAGCATTGACGAATCGTAGAAGGGGCTGATCTTGCGGCGCCTGTCACCGGACCTGCCGGCCACCGAACAGGAACAGAAGGCATGGCTCGCGCCATATCTGGCCCGCGTGGACGACAAGCAACGCCCCTACTTCCAGCAGATGGCGCAGAACCTGAAACGCACCCTCGTATTCAAGAACGGCATTTCGCCGCTCGGACTGCTTCGCGGCTGCCTCGACTACGCCCTGAACGACAACACCAGGATCGGCGGCGTCTTCGACGCCATCCGCAACCGCTTCAAGGTCCAGGGCGGCCGGGATCTGCTCGCCACCGTAACGGACATCAACAACTTCCGGAACACCTACGTTGCCCACCAGGAGAAGGAACTCACCGATGCCGGCCTGGCCGAGAAGAACCTCAAGCAGTGGATTCACGGACTGCGGAGGCTCTCGGAACCGTAACGGGGGCGGTCCCCAGTGCGGCCGTTCGCCCTGCTATTTCTTGTACCCTATTCGGCAGATTGCGTCACAATCATAGGGTGATTCGCTGTGAACGAACGTATCGTCAATTCCACTGCGGGTTCTTCCGGAGACAGCGCCTCGTTTTTTGATCCGCGGGGCATCCGCATGATCATGAGCGACGGCGCGGAGGAGCCTGCGCTGCTGCTGTTCCGTCGCCCGCGGCGCGTGGTCGCCGCCTGCGCGCCGCGCCAGGTTCTGCCCGCGCTGCGTGAGGCCGAGGAATGGGTTGCCCGCGGCGGCTGCGCGGCGGGGTTCGTCGCCTACGAAGCCGCACCCGGCCTGGACCCCGCCGGTTGCACGCGCCGGCCGCGAGGATGGCCGCTGGTGTTCTTCGGGCTGTTCACGCGCGCCGAGCCGTTCGTCTTTCCCCCCGACGGCCGGGAAGGGACCTGCGCGCTCAGCGCGTGGCGGCCGACGGTCCCGTTGCGCCGCTATCAACGGGCCGTGCGCCGTATCCACGCGTATCTGCGCGCCGGCCACACCTACCAGGTCAACTACACCATCCGGCTGCGCGCCCGGTTCCGGGGCGAGCCGCTGGCGCTCTTCCGGCGGCTGCACCGCGCCCAGCGCGGCCGGTACAGCGCGTTCATCGAAACCCCGGGTTTCGCCGTCTGCTCCGCCTCCCCCGAACTCGCCTTCGCCCTCGACGGCGCCGCCCTGGTCAGCCGCCCCATGAAGGGCACGGCGCCGCGCGGGCTGACCTGGGAAGAGGACGAGGCCCTGCGCGAGGGGCTGCGCCGCTCGGAGAAGAACCGCGCCGAGAACGTGATGATCGTGGACATGGCGCGGAACGACCTCGGCCGCGTCGCGCGCAAGGGCACGGTGCGCGTGCCCGCGCTGTACGCGGTGGAGCGCTACCCCACGGTCTTCCAGATGACCTCCACCGTGGCCTGCCGCACCGCGGCGTCGTTGGCCGAAATCTTCGGCGCGGTGTTTCCCTGCGCGTCCATCACGGGCGCCCCGAAGCTCCGGACCATGGAGATCATCCGGGAACTCGAGGATTCCCCGCGCGGCGTGTACACCGGCTGCATCGGTTATCTGCTGCCCGGCCGGCGCGCGCTGTTCAGCGTGGCGATTCGCACCGTGACGATCGAGCGGCGGACGGGCCGCGCCGAGTACGGCGTGGGCGGCGGGATCGTGTGGGACTCGAACGCGGCCGACGAGTATCGCGAGTGCCGCACCAAGGCCGCCCTGCTGGCCGCGACGCCCCGGGACTTCGAGCTCCTGGAGACGATGCGCTGCGAGCGCGGCCGCTGCTTCCTGCTCGGCCGCCACCTCGCGCGGCTGCGGCGCTCCGCGCGCTACTTCGGGTTCGCGTTCGACCGCCGGCGGCTGCGGCGCGCGATCGAACGCGCGACCTCGGCGCTGCCGCC
>Ga0105152_10000692_pt1 | contig 10569 bp, 8 predicted proteins | sample LakBais05cmmetaG_FD_81534 | JGI IMG/M metagenome (GOLD analysis project Ga0105152, IMG submission 81534) | Lake sediment microbial communities from Lake Baikal, Russia to study Microbial Dark Matter (Phase II) - Lake Baikal sediment 0-5 cm | ecosystem: Environmental > Aquatic > Freshwater > Lake...
AACTTACTTTCAGCAGGAAGTCTCGAAGATGATCATGGACTTCTCAGGATGCGATGCGGTTGAACTATGGGTGAAGGATCATGATAAATACTTTCGCTGTAAAGTTAACCGGCTCCCCGGATCCTCCTTCTCCTGTGAAATAAAACATTGCGAGCAAAATGAAAAAGGGGAGATTTTACCTCATTCGGATGATGACCCGAACTTGGCCTATCTTTGCAGAGATCTTGTCCTTGGCCACCTTGAACTTCCTCAGCCCGGGTTCACGAGAAATGGAAGTTTCTGGTTAGGCGATAAGAAGAAACCACTCTCCCTTCTTTCAAAGCCTGAGAGAAAATCGTATGTCCATGGTTTTAAGATCGGTGGTGATTATCCCTCTCTTGGGGTAATACCCATTGCTGTCGAACATCAAAACATAGGCCTTCTCCAATTGAAGAGCAAGCATAGGGACTTCTTTACAGAGAATGAAATAGACCTCTACGAAGGCCTCGCCCAAAGTCTTGGAATTGCCTTAGCTCACCGGCATGCCGAGGTCGATTTAAGGGAACGTATCAAAGAACTGACATGCCTTTATGGTATCGCTCGACTGGCGGCCCAGCCTAATCTGCCGATGGAAGAGATTCTTCAGAACATTGTGGAGGTTCTTCCCCCAGCTTGGCTATACCCTGAAATTACCTGCGCTAAAATCATTTTGGATGGGAATGCTTATTCAACCCCTGACTTTCGAGATGGGAGATACCAACAGAGAGCGGATATCATTGTAAATGGGGAACGGCGAGGCAGTGTGGAGGTAGTCTATTTGGAGGAGAAACCGGAGCTCGACGAAGGGCCCTTCCTTAGGGAGGAGCGAAGCTTGCTTGATACGGCAGCCAAAGAAGTGGCAATTATTATTATGCGGAGACAGGCTGAGCAGGACAAAATGAGGCTCGAGGGACAGCTGAGGCATGCTGACCGATTAGCCACCATCGGACAACTTGCTGCGGGTGTCGCCCATGAACTGAATGAACCCTTAGGGAATATCCTGGGTTTTGCCCAGCTTACAAAGAAATGCCAGGACTTACCTAAACAGGCGGAGCAGGACATAGAGAAGGTATTGTCTGCTTCTCTATACGCCCGGGAAATCGTCAAGAAGCTTATGATATTTGCTCGACAAATGCCCCCACGAAAAATAATGGTCCATCTGAATCAATTGGTCGAGGAGGGGCTCAATTTTTTTGAATCTCGGTGTGCCAAGGAGGGAATTGAACTGGTCTGTTCGCTTTCACCTGACCTGCCAGAGGTTGCGGCCGATCCGGCACAATTGAATCAAGTTTTTGTCAATCTTGTCGTCAATGCCTTGCAGGCAATGCCGCAAGGAGGTAGACTAAAGATTCAGACGCTTCATGAGAGAGATCATCTCTCACTCATCATAGAGGACACAGGCATGGGTATGGCCGAGGAGGTCCTCAAAAAAATATTTACCCCTTTCTTTACAACGAAGGATGTTGGGCAGGGGACAGGATTAGGTTTGCCCGTTGTTCATGGAATCGTTACCTCCCATGGGGGGTCTATCAAGGTTGAGAGCAAGGTTGGTAGTGGCACAAGGTTCGAAATTCAATTGCCGGTGAAACAGGAACAGAATCTTTCGAAGAAGAGCTAAAAGATGAACCCTCGGAATGATAAAGAACGTATTCTGTTAGTCGATGATGCCCTGAGTACGCTGGAAGTCCTTCAGAGAAATCTGACATCTCAAGGGTACCAGATTTTCACCGCCTCTAACGTCGCGCAAGCGATCAAAATTCTTGAAGCCTTACCCATTGATCTGGTCGTTACGGACCTCAAAATGCCCGGAGCCAGTGGTCTTGATCTCATCCGACATGTCCGGGAAAACTTCAGAAATATTGAGGTCATGATGATCACAGGCTACCCAACTGTCGAAGGGGCAGTCGAGGCTGTAAAGACTGGTGCTGAAGAGTACCTTGTTAAACCTTTTACCGATGAAGAACTTTTTTCTGCTGTCCGGCGGTCCCTCGATAAACTTCACATACGCATGGCTACCCAGGCGCCTCTTAAGCAGAGAATGCCAACTTCTTATGGTCTCCTTGGTGAATCCGAGGCCATGGCCAAGGTCGGAAGTTCCATTGTAAAAGCTGCATCCACATCAGCTACTGTTCTGATTTCTGGAGAGAGTGGTACCGGTAAGGAACTGGTTGCCAGAGCCGTCCACTATAGCAGCCCACGAGCTTCAGCTCCATTTGTCCCTGTTAATTGTGGGGCCATCCCAGAAGAACTGCTCGAAAGCGAACTTTTCGGACACATCAAAGGGGCCTTTACTGGAGCCACTGAAACACGGGCGGGTTTCTTCCAAACAGCAGATGGTGGCACCATTTTTCTTGATGAAATAAGCGAAACCAGTCTTTCCATGCAGGTGAAGCTTCTACGAGTGCTTCAGGATAAGGAAGTCTGTATGGTCGGATCCAGCCGTTCACGAAAAGTCGATGTAAGGATTCTAGCTTCGACCAATAAGGACTTGTTCAGCTTAGTGAAGAAGGGAATGTTTCGAGAAGATCTATTTTTCCGTATCAACGTCATCACCATAGATTTGCCGTCTTTGCGGGAGAGAGGAGACGACATCTTACTATTAATCCGTCACTTTTCAAAGAGGTTTGCTGAGGAGTTAGGAAAGCCTACACCTCAATTTTCAGATCGTGCCTTGCAGATCCTCAAAAATTATCACTGGCCAGGAAACGTAAGAGAACTGGAGAATGTCATTCAACGCCTCGTGGTCATGACAGATGGAGACCTCATCGAGGTTCCTGACCTGCCATCGCTGATGCGCTTTTCAGCCTTACGGGAGACGGGACTTCATCGAACTTTAGCTGAAGTGGAAGCGGAACACATTCGCAATGTCTTGGCAAGTGTAGATGGCAATAAGACAAAGGCGGCAAAAATACTTGGGATTGACCGGAAAACATTGCGAGAAAAGCTGAAACTCCATGGAACGAACCAACCATGAGTAAACCCCGTTAGAAAGGACGCGGCTTAAACCCTGCCCTCAATAATGAATGAACATTATCTTTTTACATCCCCGCCATAAATGGCGGGGCTTTCTAACGGGGTAAACCTCTATTGAGGAAATTCTCATCGGTGGTTCAAATCTCCCCGACGACTTCCCCCTTTTTCATTGATCATCTGACATAGAATCGAACAGTATCAAAAAGATTACGTCCACTCATCCCTCGATTTTCCTTAATCTTTTCCAATAGGTAATATTCCTGACTGACAAAGTATGGACATTTTTTTTGAAGCTCTCCTTTGTGGCAACGAAATTGCTTTATTCTCAAATGGGTATAGTCCGAAGAAGAAGATAGGGGGAATTATGAAGGGCGTCGCCAAACCAATTAAAAAAAGAAAAGAGGAGAAGATTGATTCAAGAAAGAAAGAGTATTTTGGTCTATGTTCATCATGTAAAGATGCTTCGACTTGTACTTACACGAGAGATTTCAGGAGACCGGTTTTGCAATGCGAAGAGTTTGATGGGTATGAACCCCATCGAGTGAGACCTATTGTTAAAAAAATTTTTCCAACGAGTCACCCTAAATTCGAGTCCAATGTGGAGGAGAAAGATTCAGGTAGATACAAAGGACTGTGCAGCATTTGTGAAGACCGTAAAACCTGTACCTATCCAAAACCCGAGGGTGGGGTCTGGCATTGCGAAGAGTATCGATGAAAGGACGACCATCTTCTTTAAGAGAGTAAATATCGGTTGAAAGGAGAGGGATGAATCCAGAAACGATTCTTAAGATATTGGAAACCCATAGCGGGGAGAGAGGAGAATTGATAGCCATCCTTGAGGAGATCCAGGCGAAGTATAGTTACCTTCCCGAAGAGGTATTGAGAATAGTGGCTCAGAAGACCGGGCGTTCCTTGGTGGATATCTATGGAGTCGCCACCTTCTATAAATCGTTCAGTTTGAAACCCAGAGGAAAACATCTTATCTCGGTCTGCTTGGGGACAGCCTGTTACGTTCGCGGTGGCTTAAGCATTGTTGAGGCATTCGAGCGGCAACTCGGGATTAAGACCGGGGAGACCACCTCAGACAAAGAGATTACCCTTGAAACGGTGAACTGTCTCGGGGCTTGCGCCCTTGGCCCCATCGTGGTGGTGGATGGCCACTATTTTTCCAATGTCATGCTCCAAAAGGTCAAGGACATCATCCATAGAGCAAAGGTCGGACTCGACCGGGTGGATATCGCCACCGATGAGCGGATCTTTCCGGTGGAGGTCAGCTGTCCTCGCTGTAATCATAGCCTGATGGATAAGCGTCACTATATCGATGGCTATCCATCCATTAGCGTGACCGTCTCCTTAAATGCCCTCCATGGATGGCTCCGCCTGTCTTGTCTTTATGGAAGTTTCTCTGTGGATTCCGAGTATAAAGTCCCAATGGACGCGACGGTGAACTTCTTCTGCCCCCATTGCCATGAGGAATTGATCAGTTCTTCGCCCTGTCCAAACTGTGGTGCCCCCATGGTACCCATGCATGTCCGCGGCGGAGGCTCAGTACAGATCTGCTCACGCCGCGGCTGTAAAGGCCATATGCTCGATCTATCAGAGGGTCATCTCTGATGGCAAAGAGGGGGCTCAGAATAAATCGTAAGAGAACCATAGATGGAAAGGCTTAAGTCAATCAATGAATTCGAGAGGCTGCAAGAACGGTTGGTGACAGATAGGGATACCACCATTCCGACCCTCGTGATACCGGCAGGGACGTGTGGCCAAGCAAGCGGTGCCAACGACCTTATTCGAGTCACAAAGCGAGAACTCTTGAATAGAAAATGGGTGGATAAAATTCATCTCCGCATTACCGGCTGCAACGGCTTCTGCCAGATGGAACCCTCCGTACTCATCGAACCACAGAGGACATTCTATCCAAAGGTGAGTTCTAAAGACATGATTCGGATTGTGGATGCCCTGGCAAAGGATCAGGTTCTTGAAGATCTTCTTTATGTCGATCCCAGAACTGGAAGCCCAATAGAAAAGCAAGAGGCCATCCCATTTTTTAAGAGGCAGGTCCGGACCCTTCTCTCTCGGAATGAAAAAATAGATCCCATTCGCATCACCCACTATATTGAGAATGGGGGTTACTCCGCCATGGCAAAGATGCTGACCCTTGGTAAACCCGAATGGGTTCTGCAGGAGGTCAAGACCTCAGGATTACGGGGGCGAGGTGGGGCGGGTTTTTCTACAGGCTTGAAATGGGAGATGTTAGCGAGGCAACCCAACGGTCATGGAAAAGTCCTCGTCTGCAATGCGGACGAAGGCGATCCGGGCGCCTACATGGACCGAAGTGTCTTAGAGGGGAACCCCCACAGCATCATTGAGGGAATGATCATTGGTGCCTATGGGACCGGAGCGAGCGAAGGAGTGATTTATGTCCGGAATGAGTACCCCCTCGCGATCAAGCACTTGTTGATAGCCCTCCGGCAGGCTCGAGAACTGGGCCTGTTGGGAGAACGTATTTTAGGGACGAATTTCTCCTTCGAGATCAGGCTGGTGAGAGGGGCAGGGGCTTTCGTCTGTGGCGAAGAGACCGCTCTGATGAGATCCATTGAGGGGAAGATGGGTGAGCCACGCCAACGGCCCCCGTTCCCGGTTCAGAAAGGGATCGATGGGAAACCCACCGTGATCAACAATGTCGAGACATGGGCCAATATCCCGATTATCATCGGTTCTGGCGCTCAGGAATTTGCAAAAATCGGAACCAAGCAAAATGCCGGAACGAAGATATTCAGCCTTGTGGGCAAAATCAAAAACACAGGATTGATCGAGGTCCCGATGGGCATGACGATCAAGGAGATCGTCGACGAGATCGGTGGAGGTCCTGCGACCGATGCCAAGCTTAAAGCCGTACAGACCGGGGGCCCCTCCGGCGGCTGCATTCCTACCAGCCTCTTTAATCTCGGCATCGACTATGAAAGCCTGACACAAGCTGGATCGATCATGGGATCGGGCGGCCTGATCGTGATGGATGAGAAAACCTGCATGGTCGATGTGGCCAAGTATTTCATGAATTTTCTCCAGGAGGAGTCCTGCGGAAAATGCTTTACCTGTCGAAAGGGGACTCAACGAATGCATGAAATTCTTGATGACATCACTGCGGGAAGAGGAACCCTGGAGTCCCTAGATCTCCTCGAAGAGCTCGCTACCACTGTCAAAGACACAACCCTGTGCGGCTTAGGACAGACGGCACCGAACCCAGTCCTCTCCACTCTCCGGTATTTCCGGGACGAGTATGTAGAGCATATCTCGCACAGGCGATGCCCTGCAGGGGTTTGCAAGGAATTGATCACTTACTCCATCAACGAAAAGTGCACAGGCTGCCAACTCTGCCTTCGAAATTGTACTGTGGAAGCGATCACTGGAACGAAGAAAGAAATCCATAGGATTGATCCTGCAAAATGCATCAAGTGCGGAGCCTGTCTAAGTGTCTGTAAGTTTAATGCAATCGATGTCATATAACTCATACCGGAGATAGGAGCGATCGGATGGTTACGCTTTCCATCAATGGATTAGAGGTTTCGGTGGAAGAGGGAACAACTCTTCTCGAAGCCTCAAGGTTCTATGGATTCCCCATTCCCACCCTTTGCCATATGGATGGGCTCTCTCCCTATGGGGCCTGCCGTCTCTGCATCGTGGAGATCGGGGAAGGCCCCAAGGCAAAAATGGTCACCTCATGCACTTACCCTGCTCTCGAAGGGCTTCGGGTACGAACCGCATCGTCCCGAGTTATCAAGGCCCGTAAAATGATCCTTGAACTCCTTCTCGCTTCCTGCCCGCAGTCAAAAACCATTCAAGACCTTGCCTCGGCTTATGACGTCCGTCAACAGCGTTTCAGACAGGAATATGAAGATTGCATCCTCTGCGGACGATGCATTCGGGTGTGTGAAGAACAGATGATGGCCAAGGCTATTGGCTTCCGAGGGCGAGGGGAAAAACGGACCATTGGCACGCCATTTGACGTTCAATCAGAGGTCTGCCGGCTGTGCGGTGCCTGTATGTATATTTGCCCAGCCTGTCAGCTCAGATGCACCTATACCGATGCTGAAAGAGCTATTTGCGGAGGTTGCGCAAACATAAGTCCCCCCTGCCTCGAAAAAGAAAAGTTTGACGACATGATGTGCTATATGGCCCCATGTGTGGCCTGTGAGATAAAGAAGGATTGAGAAGAGGAAAGGAGAATTGAAACATGTCACTCTCTAAAATTAACGCCTCAGCTGCAACACTGACAAAGAACAGGACGGAAGGCTCCGTCGTCCCCACTTCAGGCATGTGCGTCACCTGTGTGGATGGCTGCATCGGTATGTGCGAGATCGGCAAGTCAGCTTACAGAGGCCATGAGGTGATCTACCCACAACCCTTTGGAGTCATCACGACTGCTGCCGAAAAACTTTATCCCGTTGACTATTCTCATTTCAATATCATGGGGACTGTCGTAGGCGCCCATGGCATCGACGCTGAAAGTGATAAAGCAATCTTTCCGGCAGTGAATCTTGAAGTCGTCATAGGCCATGATAAAGGGATCAGGTTCCGCTATCCATGGATCATCTCTGGGATTGGCTCCACTGACATCGCCAAGAACAATTGGGAAGGGTTGGCCATCGGATCAGCCCTTGCCGGTACAGGGCTCACCATCGGCGAAAATGTGGTCGGTATGGATCCTGAGGCCGTGATGGAAAATGGGCGAGTCGTCGATACGGTCGATTTGAAACGTCGAGTGCAACTATACAAGGATCACCAGCGCAATGGCTATGGAGCCATTATCGTACAAGCCAACGTTGAAGATACCCGCCTTGGTACCCATGAGTATGCCATCGAAAAGCTCGGGATCGAGTGCGTTGAACTAAAGTGGGGTCAAGGTGCGAAGGATATCGGCGGTGAAGTGAAGATAAAAAACCTTAGGAAAGCCCAGATGCTCCATGAGCGAGGCTACATCGTCCTCCCGGACCCAACCGACCCTGACGTGATCAAAGCATTCGAACGTGGCGCATTTAGGGAGTTCGAAAGACATTCACGGGTCGGTATGGTCTCTGAAGAATCCTTTTCAAAAAGGATTGAAGAATTGCGAAAAGCGGGCGCCAAATATATCTTTCTCAAAACGGGCGCCTATCGCCCGGCTGACCTGGCCAGGGCAATCTCCTTTGCCTCCAAATACAGATTGGATCTCCTCACAGTGGATGCCGCTGGGGGTGGGACAGGCATGAGTCCCTGGCGAATGATGAATGAATGGGGAGTCCCTCCTGTAGAACTCCATTCGCTTCTCTATCAATGCGCAAAATATCTATCACAGAAAAAGAAATATGTTCCTTCCTTGGCAGTAGGAGGGGGGTTCACTTTTGAAGATGGAATTTTCAAGGCTCTCGCCATGGGAGCACCTTTTGTGAAGCTTGTCGGTATGGCCCGGGGGCCAATTGCAGCCGCAATGGTGGGTAAAACGATCGGCCGGGCAATCGACAATCAACAGATCCCCGTCTATATTGAGCGCTTCGGTCATTCGAAGGATGAGATATTCGTGACCGCGAGTTCACTGCGTAAGGAATTAGGTGATGCAGAATTTGAGAAAATACCTACGGGTGCTCTCGGTCTTTATACTTACTATGAACGTCTGGCCCAGGGGATTCGACAGCTCATGGCTGGGAGCCGAAAATTTTCTTTGGAACATCTATCAAGGGACGACATTGCAGCTCTGACGCGTGAGGCTGCCGACATCAGCGGTATCAAGTATATCATGGATGTTGACAAAGCAAAGATGGAAGAAATCCTCAACTTTTAGAGTCACCCATTCTGTCCACTAACAGGGATACTCTTTTTAGGGAGAAATTTTAAAAAGCGGATGGCATCTCCGAAGTTTCTATCGATTGTCAAATAGACGCCCTTAAGGCAAGAAAAATCATTTCAGAAGCAATTAAAGAAGTGGATCAAGGAGATGATTCTGATTTTAACAGACCTTTTCGGTGGTTCTCCTTCGAATATTGCCTTCTCCTTTTTAAACAAGGAAAAGATGGAAGTCATCACGGGAGTGAATCTTCCTATGATCTTAAATTTTTGGAAAAAAGAAAAAGCAGGGGTTTGATGAGGGGGTCTCGTCAATAGAAAGAGTTTTAGGAGGTTCGCTATCATGTCATTTCCTCCTGAACATCATCTTGAGTTCATACACTCCGTCATCCAGTTTCTCTTCAATGTCAAATCCCATTTTTCTAATTAAATGAAGCATGGGTGTGTTTTCCACCAGCACTGAAGCAGTAAAGCCGAGAAGTCCTTTTTTCTTTGCCAGATAGGTAAGATAAGAAAATAATTCCGTACCTATTCCCTTGTTTTGATAATCATCTTTTACTGCGAATGCAAGATCTGCCGTATGAATCTCCTCTGAAATAGCATACCGTCCGACTCCCACAATCTCTTCTTTTTCTCCTTTTTGTATAATCGCAAGAATCGCCCTCTGTTTCGTCCAGTTAATAACTTATTCCGTAGATTGAAATGATCGGAAATTATAATTTCATATTTCATGAAATATATTTTATATAATTTACATGAAATATTGATCTATAGATAATTTTAATATATTAGAATAATTAAATATACCCTGTTGTTGCATAAAATTCGGCGCTCGGATTCATCAAACCTTTACCAATTGAGGAACGCCCCTTAAATCAATGTCATCTGCTAGATCAATCAATTGGTCACCTTTAGAAGAGATGACCAAAATGCTGAAAGACCGACCTTTTATGATGGTATTCAGTTAATTCAATCGCATCTTTATGCAACAACAGGGTATATATAAAAGTTTTAATATTTGTGTCAAAGTAAAGAACCCCGCGGCTCTGCTGCGGGGTTCTTTACTCAGCACAACGAAAAGATACTGAATCGAATCAAAGAGGTCAAGACAACTTAAAGACAACCACGTTCACCTTAGGACTCAAACCGGTTGTTTGAGGAACTGGCGAAATCAACGATGAAAGAGCAGGGAGTTTTAGATATGGCCTTTAGTCGTTGTAGAACATCTCATTGCTGGTCATAACCTGAAAGAAATTCGGAAAAAGGCTGAGGCCGCCTTTCCCGATATCCTTAAGGCGGCCACTCAGTGGCAGCCGAAATAGAAGCGATAGGAGACGGAGATGATCTATTTATGAGTAAAGGAATTGCAAGTGAATTGAAGACAACTCCAAAAACGGAAATAAATTGGTTATGTAAAATCGAAAACAATCATTATGCAATTTTGATATTTCGATTGATCCTGGCGGGGTTCTTTCTCACATCCGCCTACGGCAAACTTGTAGACATCGAGCGCTATTCCGTTGATGCTGTGTACAACTTTGGCATTCTGCCAATGTTCTTGGCGCGTCCTTTTGGGTTGATCATGCCTTTCATAGAGCTGCTTTGCGGGCTTGGGTTACTATTCGGGGTCTTGACGAGGTTATCAGCCCTTGGGATTGCTCTCATGAGCCTGTCATTCTTTATTGCAAAGGCCATTGTGCTCTCTCAGGGACGCAGTATCGAATGTGGGTGTTTTGGAGCAGTGATCGACACATTGGC
>Ga0105152_10000694_pt1 | contig 10559 bp, 9 predicted proteins | sample LakBais05cmmetaG_FD_81534 | JGI IMG/M metagenome (GOLD analysis project Ga0105152, IMG submission 81534) | Lake sediment microbial communities from Lake Baikal, Russia to study Microbial Dark Matter (Phase II) - Lake Baikal sediment 0-5 cm | ecosystem: Environmental > Aquatic > Freshwater > Lake...
GGCATACTCGGGCGTGCCCCACGGAGGCGGAGGAGGACCGCTCCCACCAAAACCAGGACGGTCGAGAGCAAGAACCCCGTACTTGTCCCGCAACCACACCTCGAGGGGCGTCATACTGGCCGCCTGGCCGCCCCAGCCGTGCAGCAGCACGACGGGGTCTCCGGACCCTTCGTCCACATACGTAAGCGTGATGCCGTCGACGAGCGTGCTAGCCACGAGGCTCCATCAGACGTTCTTGCTTCCGGACTTGCCCTTTGAACCCAGCTTCAGCAGGTCTGACCCGTCGTAGCTGATGACGTTCGACCTCCGATCTTCGAATGCTTCGCAGGCCAGATCGATCAGCTTCGTCAGCAGGTCACGGTATTGCATGCCGACGGCTTGCCACAGGTAGAACGACAGAGCCCCTGGAATCGTGTTGATCTCGTTGACGTACACAGCTCCCGATCCATCGATCAGGAAGTCGACCCGGGCGACGCCCCGGCAATCGAGCGCAGTGAATGCGCGGCACGCCAGATCTTGCACCCTGTGGGTGAAGTCGTCACCGAGATTCGCCGGCACTTTTCGCGCCTCCGCCTTCTGGACGCCATGATCCGGTTCAGCTGTGGCCTTGTATCCTACCTTGTACTTGGCATCGTAGTCGAGAAACGCGTGTGAGCTGAAGACTTCCTCGCATGCCGATGGCATCGGCTCGTCGTTGCCCAGGACCGCACAGTTCACCTCGCGATGATCAGTGACTGCCTGCTCTACAAGCAACTTGCGGTCGAAGTGACTGGCGACCTCCAGTGCGTATCGCAGTGTGTCATGATCCGTCGCACGCGTGATCCCGACACTGGAGCCCAGGTTGGCTGGTTTCACAAACATGGGAAATTGCAGTCGCTGCTCGGTTGTTCGAAGGCAGTCATCCGGCGAAGCACGCCACGCGCGTCTGCTGAAACTGACGTACGGAACCACAGGGATTCCAGCGGCCGCGAACAGTTGTTTCTGGAACACCTTGTCCATGCCGAGTGCAGAGCTGGTCACACCTGCACTCGTGTAGGGGATCCCCAGCAGTTCGAACATGCCTTGAATCGTCCCGTCTTCACCGTTGGTGCCATGATTGCATAGCAATCCGACGTCGACAGCCAGCGGTTCCACATCTCTACCGCGACCCATGAAGCCTCTGCGCGGGGCCTGCACCACGAAGGTCGACCTTCCGGAGAAGGGCTGCAGCTGCACGCGCTGTGCCTTGCCCGGAAGAGCGGCCAGGTCACCGAATACGTCCATCGTTTTCAGCGCTTCTCCCGTGAACCAGACACCATCCTTGGACACGTAGAGCGGAACAACGTCGAACTGGTCCGGGTCCAGAGAATTCATCGCCTGTACGGCGGTGATGATAGAGACCTCGTGCTCCACTGAGCGCGAACCGAAGACAACGGCGACTCTCCTCTTCATTCATGGCTCCTTGCACCGACCCCACAGGACAGATGTGCCCTGAGAAGCCCGTGAACTGCTGATTTCATGCACATTCAGTTTATTCCCTTTGACCCGGTTTGCAACGGACCAAACGAGGAAAACCACGCCGTCCGCGCGCTCCGATGGCGTTTGACCGAACCCATTCGACAGACACGCACGCCGATATATATTGGAACACGAACAATTGTCTTTGAAAGGATACTCCAGATGAACTACAAGTCATTCAGAAGGCTCGACTGAAAGCCATCTGCGATCGGATCCGGCACCAAGAAGAGTGAAGGTTCGTCGGCTGACAGTCGCATCCGCTGTGGAGCATGCGAGGAGGAGTGCCTACAGCATATTGCCATTTGCGACCAGTTGGCCACCGTTTCTGTCCTACTTGGCTGATTCTTCCCGAGACTGTCGTCCCGAACGACAACAGCGGCAGTACCCGTACAAGACAAGGCTGTGATCAGTGACCTCAAAACCCAGCTCTTCGGCCGCGCTGTCGACAGAATCATCCACAGGACAGCTCCTGATCGGCAACATGCGATGACACCCAAGGCAGACCATGTAGTGCCGATGAGCATGTCCCGTCAGCTCAAAGAATGCACGGCCGTCATTGCTCAACAAGGTCCGCTCCACACTGCCGCGACTGAGGAGTTCATCCAAGGTACGGTAGACCGTGGACAGCGCCAAGCCCGGCAGGGCTACGTTCGCTCGTTCGAGAATGTCTTCGGCTGTCAGTGGAATGCCGGCTTCTCCCAGAACCTCAAGAATGATGCGACGATCCCTGGTCATCCGGAATCCCTTCAGCTGTCCAAACATCTGACTCTCGCCCGCCCCGTGCGTGTGTACGACATCCATGAGATCACTTCCCCGACAGGGACTGTATCAGGATCCCCGCCGCCATACTGATGCCAAGCAGCCAGGCGACGACCTTCAGGGTGTTCTTCGTATCATGGTTCTCGCGAAAGAGAACGACGAGTCCCAGCCCACCCGCAGCCCCCAGCCCAGCTACTGTCGAGCCGAAGCTGATGGTGCCGGCGACATACAGTTCGGTGATCGCCACGCTGGCAGCACAATTCGGAATGAGCCCTATGAGCGCAGCCAGAACAGGCTGGAAGATCGTGTGACCAAGGAACATACGTGCCAGGTCTTCCTGCCCGACCCGATTGATGAGCATCCCGATGATGAGCGACGTCGCCAGGACAAACAGGACAACCTGAGCCGTCCGCTTCGTCGCAGACCACAGGATTTCCTTCCAGTCAACGACACCGGTCTCCTTGCTCGCACATGAGGCGCGAGTACCATCACAGGAACAACTTTGCTCGCCGATTCTCACTGCGTCCTGCTCAGCTTTCTGTCGATCCAGACACGCCAGCGCGCGTCTACGGTTCTCCTTATGCATCAGTGCATCGACGAGGTAGCCTCCCGCGACCGCGAGCAGGACCTTGACGCCAACGAGAGGCAGCACGACGTACGCCTTGTCCGGCTTCGACAGAAGAATTGGCAGTGCTTCATCGGACGTGGCAAGGTACACGGCAACGATCGTGCCCATCGTGAGGAGTCGCTGCGTATACAATGCACTTGCCATGATCGAGAAACCACATTGAGGGATGGCGCCCCCCGCCGCCGCGACGACGGGCCCAACATGCCCCGCCTTCTCGACAGCATCGACGATTCCCTGTTGCCACCTCGCCTCGACGAATTCCAGCACCAGGTAGACCCCAAACAGGATCGGCACCATCTTGAGCGTATCTTTGAGAGCGTCCAGAACAACATTCACCACAGACCAACCGCCTCTCTACATGCAAATGATTTGCAGCAATATCACCCTCAGTATAGGCGAGAGAGTGCGGCGTCAACCTGCAAACAGTGATTGCGACCATTCAGCGGCCGGTCTGTACGATCGCACGGTTTCGGATACAATGGACATTGCCGCTGCTGAGGCGGCGAAACGAGGAGCTCATGACGGAAAGCGAACAACTTGTCCAGACAACGATCAGGTCAGGAGATGCCACCCTCTGTGGGGCCGATGGCGGAACCCTCGTCTGCCAGCTGATTAGCACGGGGATACGTGCCCTCGTCGCGGCGGTGGAAGACGAGCGTGTCGCCAGCCATGGTCCCCTGGACTGGGGTGACAAACTGGTGGGGCGGGCGGCTGCGCTCCTGTTCACTCTGGTGCACGCGCGTTCGGTGTTCGCCCTGAAGATGAGCACCGGCGCGCAGGACGTCCTGCGCGCTGCCGGCATTCCATTCGCGTATGATGCTGTCATCCTCGACGTGCTCAACCGGGCAGGCACGGGGCCGTGTCCGATGGAGGAAGCGGTTAGCGGTATCACTGAACCACTTGCCGCACTGGAAACCCTCAAGCAGGCAAGTCAGGCACTATCAGATGCGGGACATGACAATACGCCCAAAAGGGGGAGTACATGAACAACCTGGTGGATCGCTTCCTGCGCTACACGTCATTCGATACCCAGTCGGACGAGAATTCAGTCACGTTTCCCAGCACCGAGAAACAGCTTGCTCTTGCCCATGAGCTGGACGAAGAGCTGCGGTTGCTTGGCCTGACAGACTCTTCTGTGGATCCGAATGGCTACGTCACGGCGACTCTTCCGGCCAACTGTGAGCATCCGGAGACGGTTCCAGTCATCGCATTTCTCGCGCACATGGATACGTCCCCCGACGCCTCGGGTATGGGCGTGAAGCCACGTATCATCACTGCCTATGACGGTGGCGACATCTCCCTGAACCCGGACAAGAACATTGTTCTGAGCCCAACTGCCTTTCCCGACATGCTGTTACACAAGGGCGAGGACTTCATTGTGGCAGATGGCACGACCCTGCTGGGGGCCGACGACAAGGCAGGCATCGCAGAGATCATGACTGCCGTAGAGTACCTGCTGTCCCATCCCGAGGTGAAGCACGGTGTGATCAAGGTCGGATTCACGCCGGATGAGGAAGTCGGGCAGGGTGTCGACCGATTCGACGTGGCGAAGTTCGGGGCAGCGTACGCATACACGCTCGACGGAGACGAACTCGGCAGTCTCGAGTATGAAAACTTCAATGCCGCATCGGCAGAATTCGAGATCGTTGGGAAGAGCATCCACCCCGGTGCTGCAAAAGGCATCATGAAGAATGCGGCTCTTATTGCGGCAGAGCTGACGACACTCTTCCCCTCCGACGAAACGCCTCGCTCAACTGAGAAGTACGAGGGTTTCTTCCATCTGACCGGCATCCATGGCGCGTGCGAGAAAGCCGAAGCCAAGTACATCGTCCGTGATCACGACAAACTCCGTTTCGAGCAGCGCAAGAGCATGGTGCATGCCGTCTGCGACTTCCTGAACGCCAAGTACGGAGAGAATACTGTCACGGTTCATGTGCGCGATTCCTACTACAACATGCGTGAGGTTATCGAGCGGAACATGGTCCTCGTCGACATCGCCCGCGGTGTCATGGAGAAGCTTGGCATTGTGCCCCTCGTGAAGCCTGTTCGTGGCGGGACCGATGGTGCACGGCTCAGCTACATGGGGCTTCCCTGCCCCAACCTGTTCACCGGTGGCCGCAACTACCACGGCCCCCTCGAGTACGCCGTCATCCAATCCATGGAGAAAGCGGTGCAGGTTATCGTGGGCATTGCGGGAGCGTTTGCGAGTCGATCGGCGACTGCACCCTGACCTGGGCAACATCGCCCTCATGCGAAAGAGGCGCCTGATGGGGCGCTTCTTTCGCATTCGGCTTCCTGAACGTTGGTCAGCTGCTCTTGCCGCGCATTGCAGCCAGGACTCTGTCCGGCGTGTACGGCGTCCGGTGAAGGCGAATCCCCGTCGCATCAAGGATTGCATTGCCGATTGCAGGGATGGCGCCGTTGATGCCAATCTCGGCCACCGATTTGGCGCCCCACGGCCCGGTGGGCTCGTAGTTGTCGACGAGAATGACCTCGGTCGGCGGCATGTCGCGGCGAGACAGAATCTTGTAGTCAAACAGTGAGGAATTGATCATGTTGCCATGGGATCCAAAATGGTACTCCTCAGTCAGCGCAAATCCTATGCCATTTGCTACCGCACCCATAACCTGTCCGCGTACCAGGTCGGGGTTGATAGAAACGCCGCAGTCGACGGCTGCCACATACTTGAGAACCTCAACCTTTCCCGTGAGCTCGTCCACTTCGATCTCCACAAAGTGTGCCGCAAAGGGCGGCGGAGAGTATGGGGACACGAACGACTGTGTCGCTGCAATTTGATGTTGATTGACTTCGTAGAAGGCACGATAGGCGACGCCAGACACAGGAACCTTCTTTCCACTCCGCACCGACACCACGTTTCCGTCCTCCATACGATAGAAGGACAGGATGGGGTCTGGCTGATCATTGTCCCACTCGACTTTGGGTTCGGCACTTACGAGATTGGCGTCGAGGTCCTCGTGAAGGATCTCCGCCGCAACGGCAAAGATCTGGTTCCGAACCGCCTTGGCCGCCTTGACGACAGCTCCACCCGAAACGAACGTGGTCGAGGAAGCATAGGCCCCGACGTCGAACGGCGTCAGGTCAGTGTCGCTGGAGAGGGCGCTGATCTTGTCCATGGTGACCCCCAGGACTTCAGCCGCCATCTGCGAGAGAATCGTGTCGGAACCGGTACCGATATCGGTGGCTCCCATGGTCAAGAAGTAGCTCCCGTCCTCGTTTAGCTTGATGGAAGCAGAAGCCATGTCGATCAGCGGGATACCAGAGCCCTGCATGTGCATCGACATGCCGACGCCACGAACCTTGTGACCACTGCGCACGCGCTTGCCGCGTTTCTCTGTCCAGCCGATTGCCTCAGCTCCCAAGTCGAGGAGGCTAGGGAGTGAGCTGCTCTTGATTGTCTGGGCGACTCCCTGACGGCCTTCGCCGAGAGCCTCGAAGATCGGCGAACCTTCCCCGACTCTGATCATGTTCTTCTTGCGCAACTCGATCGGATCCATGCCCAGTTTGGCGGCCAGATCGTCAATCGTGCACTCGAGAGCAGCATATCCCTGGGTCGCTCCATAGCCGCGATACGCACCGGATACGGGAAGATTTGTGTAGACTGCATCGCCAAAGAATCGGACGTCAGTCGCCTTGTTGTAGAGCGGCAGGGTCTTGCTGCCAGTATTAGACATGACCGTGAGGCTGTGACTGCCATAAGCCCCAGTGTTGCTGAGCACGTACATCTTGAGAGCTTTGAAGTGGCCCTCCGTATCACAGCCGATGCTCATATCGATCTTCATCGGGTGACGGGTCCTGGAGGAGACGAACTCCTCTTTGCGCGTCAGCTCGATCTCGCACGGAAGCCCTGTCCTGATCGTTGCGCAGGCCACAAGGTCGTCAATGAGGACCTCCTGTTTGGTGCCAAAACCACCGCCGATTCGAGGCTTGATGACACGCAACTTGCTCATCGGAAGACCAAGAACCCTTGAGACAATTCGCCGTGCGTGCCAGGGGACCTGCGTGCTTGACACGATGACAATCTTCCCCATGTCATCCGTGTAGGCGAATGCCGTGTGTGTCTCCATCGGAGTGTGCTGAGCATAGTGCGTCTGGAACGTCTCAGAGATGGTCACCTTGGATTCCACCAACGCCCTGTCGACGTCCCCAACGTTGATGTCCACGTGTGCTGCAATGTTGTGCGACGCATCATAGGCACCCTTCGGATCCTCGGGATGCACGATCGGAGCTCCCGGCTTCATCGCGTCGTCGGCGTCGAGAACGGCAGGCTCTTCCTTGAAGCTCACCTTGACAAGCTTGAGCGCCTGTTCTGCAATGTCCGTGGAGTCCGCAAAGACAGCAGCCACGCGGTCACCCACGAAGCGCACGCGCTCCGTGAACATCTGGTTGTCGTAGGGCGAAGGCTCCGGCCAACCCTGTCCAGCCGTCGTGTAGAACGTACGCGGCGTATTCTTCCAAGTCAGCACGAGACGGACACCGGGCAGCGCCTCTGCGGCGGCGGCATCGATCGAGACGATAACACCATTGGCAATTGGGCTGGTGAGAATCTTTCCATGCAGACGGTTTGGAAAATCGCGTGCCGCGATATCGTCCGTGTACATCGGGGCCCCGGTTACCAGTGCATAGCCGTCAACCTTGCCAACAGACTTGCTGACCACATGCGTCGCAGGATATGACCCTTCGGTCAGGTGACGGAAACCCTTTCTCTCGATGCTCATTTCGCATCCCCCTTCCGGAGCTGGGCGGCGGCGTAGAGGACTGCCTCAACCTGCTGTTCGTACCCGGTGCATCGGCAGTAGTTGCTGTCCATCGCCAGCCGGACTTCCTCTTCGGTGGGATCAGGATTCTCGTCCAGCAGTGCCTTGGCAGACGTGATGGCACCGGGAGCGCAGTATCCGCACTGGACGGCGCCATTCTTCAGAAAGGCGTCTTGAAGGGCGTGAGGGTGAGCCTGGTCCCCTATGCCGCGTACGGTCGTCACGGCGTGTCCGTCAGCTTTGGCGGCCAGTGTCAGGCATGAAGCGACAGGGCGCCCGTCCAGCAAGACGGTGCACGCGCCGCAGTCTCCCGAGTGACAGCTGCCCTTCACCTCAAGGTAGCCCTCACGCCGCAGGACATCCAGCAGGACCTCGTCCGGTTGAACATCAAAGGAACGTTCAACGACATTCACCGTTATCGAGATAGTCATTGTGCCACTCCTGTCATGTGCTCTTCCAGGTTTGCGATAGCCGCTCGCACCAGCTCACGCCGGAACTCGCCCGTCGCACGAAGGTCAGTGCCGACCTCGACGACGTCAGGAGCCATCTCCGCCACTCTCGCAAACGTCTCATGCGACAATGACTTTCCGACAAGTCCTTCAGAGAGTCGGGGGTAGAGAGCGGCATGGCCCGGACGACCGGCGAAAACCAGATTGGCTGCCGTCATGAACTTGCCGTCACTACTGACAAGTGCTGAGAAGTGCAGTGTCGAAATGTCCTGCAGGGTACGTGTGAACCGCCACAGGAATCCACTCGAGCCGGCATTCCCTGCCGGCAGCAGGACCCCCTTGATGATCACCCCCGGCTGCTTCGCTTCGATGTAGCCGGCGAGAGGCATGATACGCTCAGCACCGTCAAACAGTCGCACCTGTGCGCCCAGGGCAATGAGATGGGGCACGACATCGTTCCATGGCTGGTTGCGTCCAATGACTCCGCCGACCGTGATCATGTCCCGCAAGTTGTTTTGAGCGATACGGCCCGCCCACCAGGCGAGCGAACCCCCGGCGTACTTCCTGATGTCTGCACTACGACTAATGGTCGTGAGTGTCGTCTGAGAGCCGATTTCGATCCCTTCCCCGGATGCTGTTATGTAGTCAAGGCCGCAGCGCGACAGGTCGATCAGGGTCGTGATTTCCGGATTCCGGCGAAGGATCAGCTCCACGCCACCACCAACATACGCGGCGGCGGGACGGAGCTGCTGCGCCTTGGCGAACGCATCCTCCAGAGATGTTGCATGATAGTACTCAGTGATTCTGCCCATGAGGGCCTCCTTGCAGACAACGCCGATAGTCACACGTATCATACCTTCGCGGCTCCCAAAATACAACATCCAGGCAGGCCGTGAACCCACGCCAGCCTCTAGCATCCAGGGGGAGCCGACCCATGCTGGCTCAGTCCTGGGAAGTGGCAGGTGATGATAACAACCATCTGGAGATACCACCGCAGCGGCACTGCGGTCAGGTGCCAGGACGAAGTCACCGAAGAACGCGCACTAACCATCTATGTGAACGGCACGCTGGCAGTGCGCCTTGCGAGCTCGGGCGAGCCGGTCGATGCGGCCGCGGTCGGCCACGCTCTGATGAGCTCCTGGAATCTCAAAAAGGCAGTCTTGATGGGGACGGGGCGCATTCCAGCCCGGGCGGTTGTCCAATTGGCCTCGAGGAGTGCTGCGATTGCTTAGGCAATCGCTCTTGCAGAAAGGGTTGGGGTCGGTGTCATCGCCTTCGTACGAGCCAAACGTATGAATGTCTGCTCGCCCCCGGAACGAGTAGTGACCTGACCGTGCCCTACTCGCCGTGTGACGCGGCGTCGATCTGGGCCTGCTCCTCCATCTCCCGCTGTTCTGCACATTGGATGTAGAACGAAAGCTTGAGAAACTCTTGTGAAAGATCCACCGAGAGTACTGGGACTTTCTCCGGCACCTTGACATTCTGTGGAGCAAAGTTGAGGATGCCTCGAATGCCGGCCTCGCAGAGGATTCGCGCGACGGTTCGGGCCCCAGATGCAGGAACGGCGATAACCCCGATGGCGATGTGCTCGCGGCGGACGACAGTCTTCAATTCATCGACGGAGTACACAGGGATCCGCTCTACGCGCGTTCCGATCTTGCGTGGGTCCGTGTCAAACGCCGCAACATACCTGAATCCCCACTTCTGAACTGTGCGACTGGCAATGAGCGCTGTACCAAGAGAGCCGACCCCCACGATACAGCACTTCCACCGTTCGACACCACGCCCGAAGATGGCTTCGACTTCGGTCTTCAGTCGAACGACATCGTACCCGGTGCCACGCTTGCCAAATCGACCGAAGACTGACAAGTCCTGTCTCACCTGTTCCGCGCTCACACCGGTCAGCGAAGCCAGCTCCCGGGATGAGAGGGTCGACGCTCCTTGCTGCTCAAGGTATGTGAGACAGCGCAGATACATGGCCATGCGCGAAACAGTCGCCTTTGATATGTCTCCCAATCTGTAGTTCGTCATCGTCAGTACCCTCACATACCGTCCTGCCCAGATGCGCGACCATTGCCCTGGACCACATCGCGCTCCTGCTCGCGCAAGAACTCCAGAAGCAGCAACTGCGCTCGGGGATCAGACATCTCTTCAGACGAGAAAACCGCTCGTAGCTCCTCGGTATCAACAGCATATACGAGATTCCCTTCTGAGCGGTGGATATGCCACCGCACTGCGCCATCAGCAATGAGCAGAGCAAAAATGGTCGATGCCAGGTCTCCAAATGGCAGACAGTCAATGTGGTCTGTATGAAAGGTTGCCCCAAGTGTTGTGCCTTCACCTGAGACACTCCGTAGATCGACTCCTCCACCGGTCAACTCTGTGTTTTCCTTGAGGAATGGCAATCCAAGACCAAACCTCCTGATGTTGTGCGGCCGCGTGGTGAAGAAC
>Ga0105152_10000695_pt1 | contig 10554 bp, 14 predicted proteins | sample LakBais05cmmetaG_FD_81534 | JGI IMG/M metagenome (GOLD analysis project Ga0105152, IMG submission 81534) | Lake sediment microbial communities from Lake Baikal, Russia to study Microbial Dark Matter (Phase II) - Lake Baikal sediment 0-5 cm | ecosystem: Environmental > Aquatic > Freshwater >...
AGGCGAACAGGTGTCCATCCCCCTCGAGGGAGCCGCAAGTGCCTATGTCAAACTTGACCACGGCGCGGGCAGGCTCACGCTGCGCTCCGGCGCCGGGTCCGGTGAAATCATCAACGGCACTTTCGGCAACGGGCTGAGCTACAAGAGCCACGTGGAGGGTGACCGGATGGAGGTCAAACTACGCACCTCGCAACAGGCCTGGGCATGGTGGCCGGGTGAGAGCCTCGACTGGGACATTCGCCTCAACCGCGATATCCCGCTGAGTTTGAAAATCGACAGCGGAGCGAGCGCCTCGATCCTTGACCTGAGCGATCTCAAAGTCACCGACCTGGATATTGACACCGGCGCGAGCAGCACCGAACTGACCCTGCCCGCCAATGCCGGTAACACGCACGTGGACATTGACACCGGCGCTTCGTCGCTCAAGGTCAGCATCCCGTCGGGCGTGGCGGCCAGCATCCGGGTCAAGAGTGGTATCGCTTCCGTCAACATTAATCCCCGTTTCTCCCGCCTCGACGGCGGCTTGTATCAATCCTCCGACTACAGCACGGCAGCCAACCGCGTCGACATGACCATTGATGCCGGCGTCGGTTCGATTGAAGTTAACTAGAGGAGAACAAAATGAAACGTTTCGATTACCGTATCCTGATCGGCGCGGCATTGATCCTGGGCGGCATTCTGATGCTGCTGGACAAGACGGGCGTGCTAAAAGGCGCTACCAATTATTTCTGGGCAGGGTTGCTGGCAATCGGTGCGGGCATCTTCCTGTTCTGGTTCTTCAGCGACCGCTCGAAATGGTGGGCCGCCATCCCCGGTTTCACCCTGGCCGGCATGGCCGCTTCGGCCCTGCTGCTGGATAAAATCGGCTGGGGCGGGCTGGCTTTCCTGGGCGGCATCGGTGTGGGTTTCTGGGCTGTGTACCTCCGCCAACCGGCTCAATGGTGGGCCATCATCCCGGGTGGCGTACTATTGACCCTGGGATTCACTTCTGCGCTGACTGAAGCTTTCAATGTTGTTGAGACCGGCGATGTGTTCTTCGTCGGCCTGGGACTCACTTTCCTGCTGGTGGCCCTGCTGGCAAAGATGAAGTGGGCTTTCATCCCGGCCGCGGTGCTGCTCCTGCTTGGGTTCTTCCTCGGCACACCATTTGTCGGCGTTCTGGAATATGCCTGGATCGGCATCCTGTTGATTGCAGGCATTGTGCTGGTGATCAGCGCAGCCAGATCGAAATAGCCTTTACCCGATTCAAAGCGACAACCCCTTACCGAAAAGGCGAGGGGTTGTTTGGTTTCTATCTCTCAAGCATGAACTAAACCGATTCCACACTTTTGATATCCGGGAAGAACTGACGCACCGTCCCCTCCACCCAGCCATGCAGCGTGGACGGCGAAAGCGGGCAGCCCAGGCAGGAACCGCCCAGATGTACTTTCAGAACCTTCCCGTCAAATGAGACGTATTCGGCGGAACCCCCATGGAAGGTCTCGATATAGGCGCTTAACTGTTCGACCAGCGCCTTCATTTGGATTTCGGCTTTCGGGTCTACTCCGCTCTCAGACATGGTAATGGCTCCTCAGTTATTCGGCTGCTGGCGCATCCCGTTTGCCAACATAGAATTCACCCGGCTTTGTTGACTATGCTGGCGTTCAGCGATGATGGCCGACAATCGGTCCAGGATGACCTTGCCCAGATCAGGGTGTTTTTCGCACAACATTCGCAGGTCCACGCCGCGGATGCGCAAAACTTCGCTATCCAGTGCACAGACCGCCCCGGAGGTATAAGTCGGGTTGCCCATCGCCGCCGACCAGCCAAAAATACCACCTGGCTGGACGTGCGTCATGTTCATCATCGGCCCATCGTCCGGTTTGTAGCGGATGGTTATTTCTCCCGACACCACCAGGTAGAGATATTCTGCATAGTCACCCTGCTCAAAAACAACTGTCCCCGCCACCCAGGTTTGGGGAGCGAAAAACGGCGCCAGCAACTGAATTTCAGCCGCGCTTAGACCGGTGAAAAAGACAAGGTGAGTGTATTTCTCGAGATTCATGATTATATAGGATATTAGTCATAGCGGCCTTTCCTTTCTAGTGGCAAACATCCTAAAAGACCAGACATTCGTCCGTGTGTTATGTCATGAATTTCATGCGATTCGAGTATACTCTGAATAGCAACTTTTTGGCCGAGGATATCATCTAATGAGTGAGAACAAAACTGAAATATCGGTCGAGGCTCTGCGCGCCGGAGACCGGGAAGAATTTTCCAGGTTGGTAGACACTTACTCCGGGCCTATCTACCGGCTGGCGCTAAAAATGCTTGGTATTCCGACGGATGCCGAGGATGTGTTGCAGAATACCTTCCTGAAGGCTTTCCAACACCTGAAAGAATTTGAAGGCCGCTCCAGCCTGTCCACCTGGCTCTACCGGATCGCCTCCACCGAAGCCCTGATGCTGTTACGCAAACACCGCCCTGAGATCACTCTCAGCGACGCTGAGCCGGAAGACGATGATAACAGCGATTATTCTCCATCCCAATTCACCGACTGGTGCTGTTTGCCGGAAGACGAATTCCTTTCGTCCGAATCCCAGGCTGCCCTGGACCGCGCCGTCCAGCATCTGCCGGAGACCCAGCGCATCGTTTTCGTTCTGCGCGATATCGAAGGCCTGTCCATCCAGGAGACCAGTCAGGCCCTCAACTTGAGCGAGACTGCCGTCAAGACCCGCCTGCTGCGTGCCCGCTTACGCCTGCGGGAGTGCCTCAGCACATATTATGGCGAACGGCTCGACAAAAGGAGTAAAGAATGAGCGAACATGAATATTCCAAATGCCGATCCCTGCTGGGCTTCCTGTCCGATTATGTGGACGGATCGCTTGGCGAAGAACTGTGTGAAGAGATCGAACGCCACGTCGCCGAATGTCAGAATTGCCACGTTGTAGTAGATACCCTGCGCAAGACCATATCCCTCTATCATGAATTCGCCGCGGAAGCGGGCGAGGTGCCGGGTGTGGTACGCGAGCGACTCTTCCGGACCCTGAACCTGGATGAATACCTCCGTCACTAACCTGCAACCTTTCGCAGCTGTCCCGGAAGCCGATCTGGTAGCCTCTCTTCAACAAGCATTGCAATAGAATACAGTGGGGCAGGGTTATGGCCGAATCCAATAAAACCAACCGCCGTTCGACCGCTTTCATCACCTTTATCGCCGCCGGGATTTTCCTGCTCGGCGCGGGGTTGATTCTGCTGCTGGTAAACGCCCGACAAAAAGCACTGGAAAGCGCCGCCCCCATCATCCCTCCCGCCACAACCAATTATCCTGCCCAGCAACTGGCACTGACCGACCTGCAAGGCAAACCCGTCTCAATCGAGGATTATCGCGGCCAGGTGATCCTGGTCAATAACTGGGCCACCTGGTGCCCGCCGTGCAGAACCGAGATGCCCGAGCTGCAAGCCTACTATACCGCCCACGCCGCAGAAGGTTTTGTGGTAATCGCCATCGAATCGGGTGAACCCCCTGACCAGGTGGCTTCCTTCGTACAGGAATACGGGATGACCTTCCCGGTCTGGCTCGACCCGCAGAGTAAATCGCAGGGGTTTTTCAAGAACTGGGACCTGCCCAGTTCCTATGTCATTGACAGGGATGGAATAGTCCGCTTATCATGGTCGGGTGGGATCAACCAGCCAACGCTGGAACAATATGTCACCCCACTTTTAGAGGAAAATAAATGAACGCAACTGTGGCCTGGCGTCAGGGACTGAGTTTCACCGGCAAAGCTGGCACCGGTTTCGAGGTCCCGCTCGGTGCGGACCCGGGAGTGGGCGGTACAAACGATGGTTTCCGTCCGCTGGAACTGATGGCCGTCAGCCTGGCCGGCTGCACGGCGATGGACGTCATCTCCATCTTGACGAAAAAGAAACAGGAAGTGACCGCCTTCGAAGTCAAAGTCCACACCGAACAGGCGGAGGAATTCCCGAAAGTGTTCACGCACGCGGTCATCACTTACCTGGTCACCGGTCTTGCCGTGGATGAGGCGGCGGTGGAGCGCGCCATCGAACTGACCGCAACGAAATATTGCCCGGCTCAGGCCATGCTCGGCAAGGTGGTGCCGATGGAACTGGTCTATGAGATCTACGAAGATGAGGGGAGTGGAAAGACGCGGCTGGCGAAGCAGGGGAAGTACCAGCCGCAGAGTGTATAGTGCGCAGCCATCAGGTCTGAATCAACTTGGGGCGGACTTACGAAGTCCGCCCCAAGGCTTTTCTGCTAGATCCAGTGCAATACGGGGATAAACACGATCAGGGCCAGAATATCCAGCGCCCAGATGCTCCCGACGGTGATGAGCTTGTTTTTCATCGTCTTCATATCAAACACCCAGAAGGCGACAACGAAGAAAGTCAGGTAGCCGAACAGGAAGATGAGCCAGGGCGCACTGCGGCTCCACCAGGAATAATCCCAGGTGAGCGCGCCGACCGAATTGAGCAGGTATTCCACAAAGACACAGAAGGCGGCCCCGGCGACGGCGATGAAAGCCCGGTTGGGGATGCCCAGGATTTTGGTCTTCTTATCTGGCAGCAGCATTTTGGTCCAGATAATGCCGGAGACGGCGAACATGAACATAATCTCGATGTTCAGTCCGACCAGGATGAGGAAGGCCGTGTTCCCTGGCGCGCCCCATACCGGGGCGTAGCCGGTGAAGTGCAGGACTAATGAATTCCAGATTTCGTTGAACCAGTCCAATCCCCAGAAGGCCAGACCGGCGAGCACGAGGCTCCAGTTCTTCTTCTCAACTTCCACAGTGTATACATAGAAGACAAAAGCCAGCAAAGCGACGACATACCACTTGAACTGGCTGCCATCTCGCAGGATGGCAAGGGCTTGTAGTGCGGATGGGGTCATTTGAGTTTCTCCTCTAGTGAAATCTTTGTATCGCTTGGAAAATGGCCTGCACGCCGAAGTCCAGCGCGGCCACGGGGACGCGCTCGTCGGCAGCGTGGATGGTGCCGGTTAAGCCCAATCCTTCCGAGATTTGGAGCGGGGTGTAGCCGTAGGTCTGGATGCCCAGTTTAGTGAAGAAGCGCGCATCGGTAACGGCGGGGTTGACGTAAGGGACCGGGATGCCTTGCGGGTCGAGTTCGCGCAAGGGTGCAGCCAGGGTTTCGAACAGTCCCATATCGGTCGAGGCTGGACCGGGGAAGGGCAGGAATGTTTCAATGGTGCAATCCTTCCCTAAAAGGATCCGTAGTTCCCCTTCCAGGTCGGCAGCGGTAAAGCCGGGCAGGATTCGCCCATCCAGGTCCAAGGTAACTTCGGAAGGGATGACATTTAGTTTTTCGCTGGCTTTGAGAATGGTGGGGCTGACGGAATTGTGCAGGAGTGGTGAGAAGGTGGCACCGCTTGTGCCGATGGCCTTGAGAAGGATGTCAGTGAAAAGCGGATTGAGCAATTGACGCATGACCATCCCGGTGACTTTGCCCAACCCTTCCGCGAAAGCCTCAACCATCAGCCGCGTTTGCGGGGTGATATGCACGGGGAGAGGATGCCGGTCGAGGGTGGTGAGGGCGGCGGCCAATTTGGCCATGGCCCCGCCGCGAACCGGCACGGCACCGTGTCCGCCAGTTCCGCGGAAGGTGATGCGTGCCGGGCAAGCCTGTTTTTCAGCAGTTTGGATTGGATAGAAGCGTTTGCCTCCAATGGTCATGCTAGAGCCGCCGAATTCGCTCAACGCATAGTGGATACCTTTAAACAAATCAGCGTGCTGTTCAACGAGGAATTTCGCACCATTTTCGCAGGCAGCTTCTTCATCAACGGTGGCAGCGAAAATTATATCGCCGGGGAGGCGGATGCCTTCGGCTTTGGCTTTCAGGATAGCAGCCAAGTACATAGCAATGCCGTGTTTCATATCGAGCGCGCCGCGGCCCCAGATGTAGCCGTCCACGATGCGGCCCTCGAAGGGCGGATGGGTCCACTGCTGGCACTCGGTGGTGACCACGTCCACGTGACCGTATAGCAGCAGCGGCGGAGCCTTGCCCTCGCCTTTCAAGCGGGTGATCAGGTTGGGGCGCTCGGGCGTTTTGGCAACGAGGGTGGTTTCAACCCCGGCATCTTTGAGCAAGCCGTTGATGTACTCGATGCACGGGCGCTCGTTGCCGGGCGGGTTGGTGGTGTCGAAGCGGATCAGGTTTTGGAGCAATTCGGCGGGGCGTTGATAGATGGGGGCGTTGGTCTTCGACATGGTTTTCTCCTGTGGATGTGGGGCAAAAAATGACGCCTCCATGGCTATATCTTATAGCAGAATGGGGGCGGCGTCAAACGAGTCCAGGTTTTCCTCCGGTCACGATGCGCTGCGTCGGAACGAGAGAGGCGAAAGAGATGGCGGTTTAATCAGGGTGTGTTGGCGGACTTCTGCCGCAATCCGCTGGCCCATCGTCGCACCGGCGGCAGGCGCAAGGCCAGCAGGAGCAGGAGCAGCAACCCCCATAACAGCGGCCGCAGGATGTCACCGCTCAAGATGAATAGATTGCCTTTTTTGGCCCAGGCGTAGTGGAGGATGTCCAGCACTCCGGCAAGGTAAACCAGGCGGTGCAGGCTGGTCCACTTGCGACCCAGTTTCTTCATCCACCAGCGGAAGGAGGTGACGGCCAGCGGGAGCAGAAGGATGAATGTGGCGAGACCTACAATGGCGTAGGGTTTCTTCAAAACGATGCCGCCAATCAACTGCAGGTTGAAGCCATAGTCCAGACCGGTAAATGTCAGCACATGCAGGCTGGCATACATGAAACAATAAAGCCCCAGAGCGCGGCGGCGTTTGAGCAGCTCACGCCAGCCAAACAGCGTATTGAGCGGGGTGCAGGCCAGCGAGGCGATCAGGAAGTAGAGGGCGGTACGCCCCAGTCGCTGCTCGATATCCTGGATGGGGTTGACGGATAATCTGCCAGCGAAATAGGCATAGGGAATCCACGCCAGCGGCAGCCAGCCGAGAATGTGGATGACGACCTGAAGCCAGGTGATTTTTGGCTTTGTCCTGCTAATAGTTGGCACGCAAATCCATCCCCGAATAAAGACTGGCTACCTCGTCGGCGTAGCCATTGAACATCAGCGTCGGGCGGCGGCTTAATTCGCCGATGGGCCGTTCACTGGCCTGGCTCCAGCGCGGGTGGTCCACTTCGGGGTTGACGTTGGAGTAGAAGCCGTATTCGTTCGGCGCAATCGTGTTCCACATCGTCTGCGGCCGCTCCTCGGTCAGTTCGATTTTAACTATCGCCTTGATGCTCTTGAAGCCGTACTTCCATGGTACCACCAGCCGCAGCGGCGCGCCGTCTGGATTGGGCAGGGACTGGCCGTAGAGTCCGGTGGCGATGATTGTCAGGCGCTGCATGGCCTCGTCCAGGCGCAGGCCATCGTTGTACGGCCAGGGGAAGGTCGCGCCTCCTTGTGTCCGGGCATTTGTTCTTCGTCCAGCAGCGTGACGAAACGCACGTATTTGGCGCTGGTCATCGGTTCCACTTCCGCCAGCAGTTTGTTCAACTCGAAGCCCGTCCATGGGATGACCATGCTCCAGGCTTCCACACAGCGCAGGCGGTAGATGCGTTCCTTCTGCTCGAACTTGAGCAGGTCTTCGAAAGCGTAGGTTTTCGGGGTTTGGACCAGCCCGCCGACCTCCACCGCCCAGGGGATGGTCTTGAAATTCGCTGATAACGGGGCAACTGCCTGCGGGTTGGTGGAGAACTCATAGTAGTTGTTGTAATTGGTGATTTCATCGAATGTGTTGAGCGGGTTGCCCAGTTCGTCGGTGGTTTGACCTTGGGCGTTATCGGGCACAGGCGGACTTTGCGTCGGCGTCCCGGACCCGGGGCCGGTTCCCGTTGTAGAGGGGAGCTTCAATCCGCAGGCTGCCAGGAATGCGGCTGCACTGACAATCCCGGCCGCCTTCAAAAAATCCCGGCGCGAGAGATAAACGCCATGGGGCGTGATCTCGGAGGAAGGTACGGTAATGTGTTTAAGTTTGCGTTCCATGATTGTCTCCTGTAAACAAAAACCGGTAAAACAAGACTAAAGGAGTCCAATTTTACCAATTTTTTGTTAAGATACCGTTAGAACGCCAACAAAAGGCTCCCGCCACTGCTCTTTGCGAATCACCCTTCTGTCTGGGCCATCTCCCAGCCCAGGATGGCCTGCTTGCGGGTCGCGCCGTAGCGATAATTCCCAAAGCCTCCCGCCTTCTGCAACACGCGGTGGCAGGGGATAAGGTAGGCCAGCGGGTTGCGGGCGACCGCGTTCCCAACCGCCCGCGCGGCATTGATCGAACCGACCTGTTCCGCCAGCGCCTCGTAGCTGGTCGCCGCGCCGGGCGGCAGGCGCAGGAGCGCCTCCCAGACTTTGATCTGGAAGTTCGTGCCGCGCAGGTGCAGGGCGATGGCCCGAGGCTCCCGAGGGGTGAGGGAAGTACCGGAGTGGGGTGCGAAAATCTGTTGCACCACCAGACGGGTGCGGGACGGGTCTTCCTGCAGGTTGGCATTGGCCCAGTCGAGTCTGAGCTGCTCCAGGGCGTAAAGGCGCTCGCCGTCCACGAAGGCTAAAAAGCAGATGCCGCGCCCGGTCAGCGCCAGCAGGCATTCGCCGAATGGGGTGGGGTGGAAGCCGTAGGCGATATCCACGCCTGCGCCTTTCATCCGGTATTCACCGGGCGTGACGGCTTCGCACTGCACGAGCAGGTCGTGCAAGCGGCCCGGGCCGGAGAGCTCGGCTTCGTATGCGGCGGACAGGACCGAGGTGCGGGAGAGCAGCGCTTTGGCGTTTTCCTTGGTGAGAAATTGCAGGAAGCGCTTGGGGCTGATGCCCGCCCAGCGCGTGAACAGCCGCTGGAAATGATACTCGCTCAGGCCCACGTGGGCGGCCACCTCGGTCAAATCCGGCTGGCGGCGGGCATTGTCTTCCAGGAAGCGGATGGCCTGTTCGATGCGCTGGTAGTCTGCGGAGAGCTGGGTGAAGTTGGTCATGGGCTTATTGTACCGATTTCCGGGCAAGCTGCCACCTGATTCTTGCGGTTTTAGCGGAGATTATCCGTAGGAACAGTGATCATGTGAAAGCCGCGGATTTACCGCTCCTGTGTCATGCGAGAAGTTGATTGGTATGCTATAATATTTTTGTAAATTGATACTTCTCCTGAATGGAGTCATAGGCGGCATCTCGAATTCTTACTGCTTCTTGCATAAATACGTGAACTTTGAACGATCAAAATACAGGGATAACCATGAATACGGGTTCAAATCTTTGCGCAGTACCCTGTAGTTTAGATATTTAAGCAGTACTCTATAGATATTTGTAAAGGAGGAAAAATGACTGCAACGATTATTACTGATCGTGTACTGGTCACAGACCACAGCCACTGGGAGGTGATGCTCAAGCCACAGGAGCTAATTGATGGGGGTGTGACGGACGTGATTCTTAAGGCTGGGTCAGGCTTGGGGGTTGACTCACGTTTTCAGAAGAATGGCGAGGAGGTGGCGAAATTTTCCAAATATCTCCGCCTGCACGCCTATTGGTGGGATGATCCCATCGTAAGCGGGAATGCCCAGGCAGAATTCGCTGCCCAGAAATTGAAGGCAAGCGGCCTGCCGGTGCTCTCCCTATGGGGCGACATGGAGCAGTGGTGGGCCGATTGGAATAAATGGTTGGCGGCTCGGGCGGGGAGGCTGCCCTGGAAAAGCGTACCGATGTTTAAACCCTGGGCTCTGGATAGTCACTGCAAGGCGTTTGCTGAAGCCCTGGCCAAGGTATGGCCGGTCACCGGAATATATTCGGGACGAGGGTATATCACAACCTATGCCCCCACCATGAAAAACTGGTTGGGAAAATACAAGATCTGGTTTGCGGCATGGGGAAAACAGCCCAGTGTTGCAACGAAGATGACCTGGCAGGAATTGCGCGATAAGTGGCTGCCAAATTACGACCCGATCTTTCGGGATACCGGGATTGTGAAAGAGAACATTGTTGGCCATCAGTTCACGGGTGACAGGTGTATATTGCCGGGCGGTTATCAGGATATCCTGGGATGGAAAGGCAAGGCAATGGATGTAAGCGTTTTCCAGAGTTCCTTTATGGAACACCTTGGAGAGGTCTCCGGACCCCCTGATGACCCGGTGGATCCCATTCCAGTTCCTGCCGGGATACCGTACATCTTTCTTGGGTCACACCTATGGGTACGGAATCTCCCGAATGAAACTACAGCCAGACTTATTGACAGTCTCACAAAAGACCAGCGGGTGCTGGTGGTGGAGATCCAGGGAGAATGGGCACGATTGGAAATACCAGCCGGTTGGGTGCGCCTGACCTGGTTAACCAAGCTGTAACAGCCTGCAGAGTGGGTACTTGCAGCCTGAGGGTGGGTAACCCATAAACGGCGGGGTCTGCTTTGGAGCAGACCCCGCCGTTGTTTACTGCTCCTAGCATAAATTTCTGAACTACTGCTCGCATAAAACCGTGGTGACTACCTCGACAATGTTAGATTAGGTTTGAGTGCGCTGGCTGCGTTGAGCTTTCAGGCGACAGCGAGTAGAACGGGA
>Ga0105152_10000696_pt1 | contig 10552 bp, 12 predicted proteins | sample LakBais05cmmetaG_FD_81534 | JGI IMG/M metagenome (GOLD analysis project Ga0105152, IMG submission 81534) | Lake sediment microbial communities from Lake Baikal, Russia to study Microbial Dark Matter (Phase II) - Lake Baikal sediment 0-5 cm | ecosystem: Environmental > Aquatic > Freshwater >...
GCATCACTTAAGCAAGCTTGATATAGTGAAAGCCTATTTTATGGTTTCGCCACCGCGGGGGTGAAATATTCCATGAACGCGTTGAAGGTACTGAAGAGCCATGGCGTCAGCCTCGAGTCCATGGTGGAGCTGGGCTTCGAGCTCTATGTTGGAGAAGAAACGGGGAGGAAGCTTCAGCAGCTTAAGTCAAAACTGAAACGACAGCTCGAGAAGAACCTGGCAGACCCGAACGTAGCCATGCTTCTAGCCGCCGCCTCTTATCTCGATGAGCTCGCACAAACAGAACGCACAGGCATCTTCCATTCCATGCGAGATCCGCCAGCGCTGGTTGCGGACGAACTCATAGGCATGTCGATAGCGGAATACATCGCCGGGAAAAAGGGACTTTTCAACTACGTTCGCTACGACAAAGCCAAGCCAGGAATCTTAAGCAAGCTGCCTCCGTTCATGGACGATGCAGTTGGAGCTCTCGTGGCGGCCTCCATGACTAGGCTCTTCGAGGAATAACATGGCAGGGGAGCTTTTCGGCCTTCTCACAAGGATTAGGATCTCGCGCAAGCCGATGGATCTCGAAACGGCTGCCAAGAAGCAGCATCTCTTCCCGCTTGTCGGTGCAGCCATTGGCTTCTTGGGAGTATTTGTTGCGATAGTCATCAACGCGCTCCTTGGAAGCAGGATGCCTTTCGTCTCAGCAGGTGTGCTGCTTGCGATGTTATACTACTTCACTGGAATAATGCACATCGAGGGCCTGGCGGACTTTGCGGACGGTTTCATGACCGCCGGATCACAAGAGAGGAAGAGAGAAGCGATGAAGGATGTCCACCTCGGTGTTGGCGGCGTGTTTACAGCGACTCTCTATCTCATTCTGATGTTCGGCGCACTCACGAAGCTCTCAGCCGTCAGCGGTGAATGGAAGGATTTCTCGCCTCTGCTATGGCATGTACCTGCCGCATCTGGGCTCGTACTAGCTGAGATGTCCGGGAAACTCTCCATGAATGTCGCAATGACACTTGGACCGAGCGTTCACGAGGGAATGGGGTCACTTTTTGTAAAAGAATCTAGCGCATGGAAACTGTTGGTTTCCATCACAATAGCGAGCGCGGTGAGTGTGATGGTGTCTGGCTACCTGTTCTGCCTGGTGTTTCTCGGCCTCTTCGCAGGCTTTGCGGTTACGATGATAGCAAGGAAGAATTTCGGTGGCGTGAGCGGCGATGCTTTCGGTGCCGCGAACGAGATCGGCAGACTGGTAACATTGCTCGGTTGGGTGATTGCGATTTGAAGGGAATGATAATGGCTGGAGGAAAGGCTACAAGATTCCGTTATCCAGAGGAGAAAGGAGTTCTGGAAATTGAGGGAAGGACGCTTCTCGAGAGGTCAGTGGCTGCATTGAAGGCCGGCGGTGTGGATGATATCTCGGTTGCAGTAACTCACCGAAATCCAAGAACAAGAGAGCTGGCAAAAAGGTTGGGAATAGCGACAATCGAAACAAGAGGTGAAGAGTACCACCAGGATATCCTAGAACTTCTTGCTGAGCAGGGAAACTTCATCAGCTTGAATGTCGACGTCCCCTTCGTAAGGGGAAGCCATGTAAAGAAGCTCACGGATGCAATAGAAGAGCACAGTATAGCCTGTGTTGTTCCCGCTTGCGTGAGCATGATCAAGCCTGAGCAAGACTCGGTCATGATTGACGTAGAAGGGACTCGGATGCTATGGATCGGCCTTAACTTCGTAACGGCGAGCCCTGAGACCTCCCTGCTCGTATACGATGACCCTCTCCTAGCAATCAACGTGAACACCGAGGAGGATCTGCTGACCGCACGAAAACTGGCAAAGGATCCTAGACTATAGGTCCGGCTGTGTTCAAACCAGTACCTCGGCACGCCCCCTCAGATTGCCAGTTAGCAGATCATGATTCCTCTCGAATCAGCCCGCCAATCGGATTTGTCAGCCCGATTTCGCTTTAGCGCCGTTGGTGCGCTGGCAACTAGCATTTGCCATTCGGACAGGCGAGCAGACACTCGAAGCAGAGCTTTCCTTTTCTCCAAGTCTTGTTAACCCATGAGCCGCATGTCTTGACGTCGATTACGTCCTCGATGTTCCTCGGGTGATCCTCGAACTCCGCATATCTTATCGCTCTCACTGGACATGAGCGGACGCACATCCTGCACTTTCCGCAATTGCTGTTCATTGGTTTCCCAGCAGGCAATGGCATGTCCGTGAGCACCGTCACAAGGCAGACTCTGGGACCAAAGTCTCTAGTGATGAGCAGGGTAGACCTACCAATCCATCCCAAACCAGCTGTCTTCGCCAGCGCCTTGTGAGAGACCTCTCCTCGCCAATACAACGGACTGCTACGCGAGACTCTTTTGTCGGGTACAACTATTCGCGATGAGTATCCATTCTTCTCGATGAAGCTCTTCAGGTTCTTCGCGATTTGCTTCAATCTCGGAAATGCGAAGCCATCTTCCGTGGATGAATCGAACTTTCCCCATTGTTCGAGACTGATCCCCACGCAAATCCCGTATTTGAATTCACTAAGGAGATTTGACGGAAATGTGAATATGCCATTCAGTCTCTCTAAATCGGCGAACCCCACGATAGCTGCACCGCCATTCCTCGCGATGCGTTTGATTTCTCTGGCATTCTCGATCTTGCTCAATGGCATCTGACCCACTGATGGTGACTCATCGGAATAGCTTTTCTGCGAGGTGGCAGAAACTGCGACCGCTCTAGGGGTTCTAGAGTCTTGAAGTCAAGAGTTCGATCAGGGGAAATCGCATGCTTTTGGACGCGATCATCATTCCATTCCTTTACCGAACATCCTCTCGTAGGGCATGTCATTCTATGGCTTCCATTTCTTATGTGCATCCTCAAAGATTCTTCCCATACTCTCGACCAATCTTGCAGCACATTCTCCATATTGCTCCCGATTGGCATTGAATTCTGTTATCACGAGTGCCCCAAATGCAGGAGTTGAAATGAACACATTCAATGCGGCCATAGTCTCTGAGTAGCTCAGTCCATCTCTGTGGGGGACGTCTACTGCCGCAAAATCCGCAAGGTCGATAACATCCAAATCGAAGTGAACGACGACGCTATTGAGCCCGGGGTCCAAATGCTCGATTGCCCTTTCTGCAGCGACCTTGGCGTTCTCCCGGACGATGGCTGACGAGAACTTCGTGACATTGATTCGTGAAAGTGACTGCAACTCAAACGGGTCGATCCAACCAGCATCGAGATTGTATCCGAACATAACAACGTCCTTTTCGTCCATGAGCGGAAAACGTGGACCGATCTGTATGAGTTCTTCTGACCCCTTTCCCAGGATATGAGCCATGACCATCCCATCATAGATTCCAGACAGAGTGGTTTCTGGCGTATTCAAGTCGGCATCGCCATCAAAATAGACGAGTCCTAGCTTTCTCTCGTAGTTCAGGAGGCCTGCAAGGACACCTAGTGTCACCGTGCAGTCGCCACCCAGCACTATGGGTTTCGCATTGGATTCAATAGCCCTGCTGACTTCATTAGCTACTCGTTTGGCTACTTCCCTCACCTGACCGAGATTCTGGCGTTTCGGATCCTTATAGTCTGGATTGTAGGCTATCTTGGGTAAGTCACCAAAATCCACAACCTGCAAACCGGCGGAACAAAGTCGTCCGACCAGACCTGCTTCACGGAATGACGATGGGGCTAGTTCTTGGCCAGTTTGTCGTGCTCCGGCACTCGATGGGACTCCGATGACCGCAATCTTTTTCATGTTATACCATGGAGGAAGGTGTCTGCGCGTTTCCCAACAGTCGAGGGAGGATGATGTTAACGTGGATTCGCGGAGTCACCTGTATCCCTCCGAAAACCCCGCAGTCCTTGCACTGAGTTAAGGCTTCTACCGTCTTTGGGCGGCACTCTCGACTGCTTCCTGCTTCCCATAAATAAAGTCCCCTGTTTTAGCAACTGCCTAGATAAACCCGCCGCTCACTTATCCACCACTTTCTGACAGGCACTGCATAGCCCGCACCTTTGAGAGGCTGTCGCAAACAGTATTTGCCCACAACGAGGGCATAATTTTGCTTCGACTAGGCTATTCCGTCTGGCTCAGATCGTTTTCATTCAATCCAACCTGTAACATAGTCTTTCCCTCTCATCCGCTGCATCGTAATGCAGTATCACATGAAATTGTCCAGGTCGAGTTTCGGAGCGCTCTTCTGCTGCTGTTCGATGGCTGCGTATATCTCCTGGGCGACAGAGTAACAAGCCAACAACAGCACCGGATATGACCCGCGTGAATCTCCAGCATGTTGATCCGTTGACATAGAATTCCTGCGCGGTTTATTCCTATCTTGTGCTTGCTTCACGGAGCTTCAAGAACGGATACGAGTTCCGCAGCAGCTGCAATTGAGCTTTCCTTAGGTGTTCTCCGAAAGTCGACCGAGAGACTCCTTCCCTTCCGGCAATGCGGTCCATCTTGGCTTTAGCGGGGATATCGAGAAGGCCGTTCTCAAATGCGAGTACAAGCGCGCGAATCTGCCGCTCTGTCAGACCCTCGAAGAAGTGGACAGGTATCACGGAGAGGTCGTGAATCACATCTAGATGTTCCCGGGGTTGGTTGGATACAATCTCCAGTTTACCAGTTCTCTTTACCTCTGCAATGAAATGTTGGAGCGAGGTCCTGCCTTTTGACAGGATTCTGTGGGTCTCCCAACCATTGCCAAATATCACAGGGGGGATTAGCCAGACATCGCTCTCGTCGGCTATAGTAGCTACCGATCGATATTGTCTGCAGACGCAATCGCGCATGACTGTCAGAGCAGAGCGTCCGTCTTGGACTATTTCGCGAGCGCACAGAGACTTCTGAGCTGCTTTCAGAACCTCCGGAAGCGGCAAGGAATCCGGCACTGAGATCTGCAGAATCTCGTTCGAGCCATTGCACCAGAGTACCATCCTCGCATCTGGAAAGGACGCCGAGAAGTCACAGAACGGGCACGGATGTTTTATCCTTACTCTGGTATCGAGGAAATTCACAATCATTTACATCATGCGGAACCTAATAAGCTTTTGCCGCCCTAGGGCGGTTCCTGCAATGAGCCGCCCAACGGAGGCTTAAAGCTCAATTCTGTGAGACGTGTACTCTTCAAGCGTGATGTCACCAGAACTCATATTGGCAATGAATGCAAGAAATCCTGGCAGCAGGCTTTCAAAGGATAGGAGGGAGCTCGCACGGTATCTGGCACGCGAGCGCGGGTTTAACTCAGTTGGGCTGAGAAGCATTTGCGCATTCTGCAGATCGGGGGAACACGAACCGCTCCCGAAGAACGCAAGGAGAGTTGTGAGAGCGAGATTCTGTAACGACAGAAGAAGTCATTTCCCTCTTCTCTTCTTCCTCATTCTCATGGGCGCACTCCTCCTCTCCTTCTTTTTCTTGGCCTTGATATGACTGTGTCGTTGGGGTATCTAACATGAACACATGCGAGTGAGGGGCATCATGAGCGAGAGGATGGATGAAAAAGAAGGAGTATTCTGCACCTACTGCAATCACTTCATCCTTAAGGACGAGTCGGTATGTCCCTGTTGTGGGAACGTTCGATTTGCGTCAGCTAGCTCTGAACGAATGTCTGTGGCGTTCGGGTCACCGCGAGATTCCGTCCGCAAAGCCGTCAAAGAGGGACTGATTACCAGCGAACAAGGAGACCTTCTGGATCAAACTATCGCGAGAGCATGTCTGCTGGATTTCGAGGTACCGAGATGGTACGAGTGACTAAGTTCCAGGAAGAGATACTTGCCGCGATCTTGCCGGAATTGCAGAAAGAAGTATTCAAAGTCCTGATGAGTGAAAGAAGAGAAGGAGTCAGCAGGGAAAATTTCAGGAGAAGATACAAGCAGTACGAAACAAGAATGTCATCAATCTCCAGCGAGAAGCTGCCCATGGTCTTACTGATTCAAAGGCTCATCGAAGCCAATGACCTAATGGGGTTTTCCAAGAATCTTGCGCAAAGGAAGAATCAATTCAAGGTGAATCCACTAACGATTGAGGGCGAGTTCGCAGGGGCGACAATAGATGAGTTTGAAGCTCCAATGAGAGAAGTCTTGGTTCCATTGACTAAGAGCCCGTTGACTCTACCAAGCTCACAAGAATCGTTGAGGGAGCTTCAGCGGTCGGATGTTAGGGGAATACTTCTTCCAGTCGTCTTCCTGTCAGTATGGACGGCTCTGGAATCATATCTTCAAGACAGGATCAGGGCCAGAATCTTATCGTCTCCAGCTATGTTTGAAGCATTTGCTGGTCACCTCCCCGTCAAGAGGCTGCCGACTCAATGGAAGGACACTGGGAAACACGTCATAGTGAAGGATTTTTCAGAGAGAATTCTTCAGCTCGTGTTACAGTCGTTGGACTTCTCATATGGCAATCTTCGCAAATCAGGCAACGCCGACACGGCATACAAACAATGCTTTGGATTCGCCCTCTCAAAGTATCCCCATATTGGAGAATTGATAAGGATTTCGAAGATTAGAAATGCGGTTGTTCATGAGGGGACCAAGTGGTTAGGAATTTCGGTTATTCAGTTTGAGTATGGACGGCTAAGGAAGCTTGAATTGCTGGTCCTGGATTTCGCTGAATGGATCGAGCAGCAAATACGCAAGGCTGACGATAATAGGACAGCGGAGAGACCGCATGAAGGGGTTTGAGCCTCACCTCGGAAAAGCCCATAGGGGAGGAAAGCAACAAGAGAATCCGACGAATCATCGACTCGAAGAAGCGAGTATTGAATCAAGGTCGACGCCAGGAGCGATTCTGTAGTATCGCCTTCCGTTCATGAATGAGGATGCCAACACATGATCTGCAACCAGCTTTCGAAGGTTGTTGTGCAGTGTCTGCCTTGAGACTCCTACCCGCTTTCGAATCTCCGGCCTAGAACATTGGCCGCAAGAACGGATTTGATTGACTATCATCGTCTGCAGCTCAGTCCAGCTATTCGCAACTATATCCACATAGGAGACGTCACTGGTATAGTATCTCACAAGGTTGCCAGATCGGCGAGACAGGATATGCCCGCTCTTTTCAAGAACCTCCAAATGGTAGACCAGTGTTCCATTTCCAATCGATAGTGACTTCTTGATGTCTGAGAAAGACACACCTGGATGAGCAATAACGAATCCATGAATCATCCCTCGCTTGTATTGATCCAGCACCTCATCCTGTTTTAGTCGCGAGAACAAGGGAGCAAAAAGACTCAGAAATGTGACAATAAGCAACTCAGGAGGCCAGGAGAACAGCAGGAATGTTCCCGCGACTAGAACACAAGCGACAGCAATCATGCCTGGCACCGGAAGCTCCGCTGGTTCCGTAATACGTGGATGGCGAATGTCCGGCATGCCGCCTATGAGACGATAGGAGATGCCAGAACCCGTCTGTGCATTCAGGAGTACCCCTGCACCGACAGAGTATGGCCGGTCGGACAAGCCTATCGTAGCTATCAGGATACACGCGATCACAAGGTTATCCTGATCGAGGCCATGACCTTCAAACCAAGGACCGCCCAGAATGGTCACATTCGAACTGGTCAATGCCGAACTTATGAAGTCCTTTGCATCCGCAATCGCTTTCGCCTTCGAGATGACAGTGAAACCGGGGGAGCTATAGAAACTGAACATGTCAATGTAAGACACATTGAGATCAGTGAACCTCACCACAATGCTATTCGCTCCCGAAACACTAATGCCTCCGATTCGACTCGAAAGAGTGACATCAGTGGTCACTATGACCTGGCCAGACTCGACTATTGTTGATGCCGAGACCACGTTCTGGCTCACATCCGATACGAGCTCAGGAGGAATCCCAAGAGAAGAAACCAAGGATTTTGCGACATCTGCGAAATCATCTTCGTTCGTCGCGCTCCAGTTACCTATGGCAGCTATCCAATCAATCCTTTTCGTGCCATAGGTGTTGTTGTAGGGTACGCCGACGTTGACATAGCTTGTCCTCCATGGTTGCCAAGCCTTGATCTCAACCAGTTTGTCATCCTTGTTGTAGAGGGCTCCGACTCGCGTGCCATCACTGCTCAGTCCCCACCAATGATAGCATTCATACCAATATGGAGAGAAAGGTATGCTCGCGTTTCTATCGTCGCCCTGCAAGTAGTTCGATAGATTGTGGGAATTGTCAGCAAACGGGACAAGCGGGGACAGTCTCAAACCCGATGCGACGAGGCCGCACAATGCCTCAGATTTGTCGTAAGTTGCCATACTGGTCGAGGGATACAATAGTGTCAGATTCGAGAGAGAACTTGAAGTAGCGGATTGCCCGGCCGGAAGACCCATTGCAGCTAAGTCAGAGGACGACCCGCCGAGCAGCAGGGAACCGACCAAACAGAACACGAAGAAGATCACAAGATACTTTGATAGGAGCCTAACATGGCATGCCTGGGAAGAGATCCTTCTGAAGCACTCGGCAACATGTGCATTGTGATGCCCATCCTCTCTTCGATCCGACGTGCATCGACACATTGTACCATCTCTCCAGGGGGTTGAGATAAGTTCGTCCCATTAATTCCAAGGGGACGCTTAGTATATCCCTTTTTTGGAGAGTCTCTTGACACCTCTGGCTCATTGAATGGCCGAACTCCAAGCAAAAAGCCGATGGGAAAGAAGCGAAAAGGGTTCCTCGGTCGACAGCCCTATCAGAGCAGGAGAACATCAACGGACATAGGACTCGACTGACTTAGAGTCTCAGAGACTGACTGAATTCGCAGAACCTCCAGTCCGCCAAGATCACCGAGAAGCTCAAGGCTGCAGGCCTGCTGAAGTGAACCGGGCACAAGTATGGCCGTTCCCATTCTGGACAACACGTCTCGCTCATCCTGTTCGCATTCCTGCGCTCGAACGACTCCACTTCCGTTTGTTTCCTCCCTCTACTCTGGAAAATGTTTTCCAGGATTCTTCATACCATCCATTTCTGCCAGGCGACCTTCGGCGTTTTCGAGAGCAGGTGCTTGCATTCTTTGGGCCGTCCTCTCTTGTCGATGCGCAACAGCTCGCAATGGTCGAACCGCCAGTACTCACAGAGATCGCAAGCATAGGTCTCCTCGAGCGGGACCTGCTGATAGTCTCGGCATCTCTCACACTTGCCCTCTATCCAGTTCTTGAGCTCTCCCTTGCAGTCTGGGCACCGGATAGGCGCGTGGTACGGAATATAGCCGTTGAAGACCATTTGCGCCCCCGGGCAATGCTCGTATCCTGGGCAGCGGTACTCCGGCCATACCATGATCGGGCAGAAGCCATAGTACTCAAGTTCCTCCGTGCATGGAACCGGAACCAGATTGTCTGGTAGCTCGAATTTGTGCGAGACGTAGTCCTTGCCGATCTCCAGCATCTCAGGAATCTCTGTGATGTCTTCCAATTCATCCCTCATTGCTTGTTCTCCATAACTACTGTCACCTAGACCCGATTTGATATTGGATTGGAGTAGACCGGACACGGAGATCGCCCTTGACGTAACATGTGACAAGGTCGTAGAGCCGCCGACCGTCGGGCTAATTTTGTTTTCAGCAGTGATCAATCTCCTTTAACGATGGTTAAAGACAGTGTGACCTAGCCAGATGCACCGATTGACCATTTCAGGCACTATTGGAGGCTAGTATTATCATGCAGGAAGCCCGTGAGAGGTTTTCCCATGACGCGCAGGCTAGAAGAGCGGTTTGTCCGAAGAGTGATAAGGACGACCAGGGGCACATTGACAGTGTCTATCCCGACGCCCTTGGTAGCCATCTTGCATATCAAAAAGGGGATGCGGTCCAAATCATGCTTGCGGATCTGTCGGTCCAGCTCGGCGTGCCATTGCTTCGAGTCGAGCTTTCGAGGACAGATGGAAGGGTGGAATTGAGAATTACCGTGCCGACAGGAGGGGCGGGTGATGAACCCAGCGGGCGACCTATGTACGACCCGTATCGAGATGCAGGCACGAACCTGTTGGAGTCGTCAAGGACTCCTGCGTGTCTCAGCATTCGGACCTTCGGGCTCCAAGTGTTGAACTTCCCGCCGAGCGTGCCCGCGAGATCGCGGAGGGTGAAATTCCCTGCGTCCACTTTCGGATCGCGCATCACATGGATGATTCGTTCGAGATCTTTCTTGAGCCGGATCTCGAGCTGATTCGCCGTTGCGAACTGCCACGTGCTTCTCACATAGATTTTCATATCCATGAGTACAATAATTGTTCGAGAACATCAATCTTTGGATGTACCTCTCGCGTGGATTACTTTAGCGAAGGATGAGGCGAGGCTCCTCGACACGCTTCGGCGTGGTAATGTCTCTCCTCTCCTTCGCGAGGGGATAGTATAGCACGCCGAAAGAACACGCTCCGTCAGGCGCGGGAACGAGCTAGCGGTCGAAGGAAGGCTCGGTTGCGGCCCTTTCCGAAGGGTCGGGCGCAAGTGGGGCAATTTTGCCCTGGCCCTGTAGTGAACGACACGAAAGAGGTACCAGGAGTCAGGGAGACCAAGGAAAACACAGACCGCATGGAGAAATGCCCCAGTTTCGAGCGTTGCGATGCCCCGAGGTGCCC
>Ga0105152_10000697_pt1 | contig 10547 bp, 10 predicted proteins | sample LakBais05cmmetaG_FD_81534 | JGI IMG/M metagenome (GOLD analysis project Ga0105152, IMG submission 81534) | Lake sediment microbial communities from Lake Baikal, Russia to study Microbial Dark Matter (Phase II) - Lake Baikal sediment 0-5 cm | ecosystem: Environmental > Aquatic > Freshwater >...
GTCAGTCCGAGGCTGCGCAGTCCCTTTCCAGCCGACAGGCATACCTGGGCACGTGAGAGGAGGTCTTTCTCCCGTTCAAGCGGAGGCGTCATCTTCTCCTTCTTCATGCGTTCGAGGCGGTGTTCCACGATGTCCAGATCTACCAGGGCAAGGTCCAGTTCGAAGCTGTCTATCTGATCCCTGAGGCTAGTGGCCGAAGGCACCTGCGTGAATGCATCGAACACCTCGACGAGCGCCTCGACGTTCTTCACGTCTTTGAGCAGCTCGTTGCGTCGTGATGCGTTTTCCTGGCCCGACGGAATGCCTGGGACGTCCGCAAACTCGACGCTGGCCGGCGTCGTCTTCTTGGGCTTGAAGACGTCGGCCAGATAGTCCAGGTCGGTGTCGCCGACGCCGACAGCGGCGAGATTCGTCTTGGACAGTGAGACCTGTGTGGTTCCTCTGGTCAGTGCTCCGAACAGCGTGGTCTTGCCCGTTTGCGGCAAACCGATTATTCCGATCTTCATGGGCAGCTCCTTCTCATGGGCTCGTTCATGCTTGCGGACTCTTGTCCAGTATACTTGGGTCATAAACGTGTTGCAAGGATCGGGAGGCAAGGGGCCTCGCGACACGGCAGGGACCTGGCCAGGACGCGTGGTCGGGGATATTCCTTCTGTAACCGGCCGATTGACATGGTGAGGCCGACATCGTACACTGTCGTCTCTGGAGACAATCTATCAGATGAAGATCAAAACGGTACGCGGAGCGCTGCGCGCAGTACGGCGCAAGATAGTCGCAGATCACAGGGAGACGGTGACGTACTCCGGTGAGCTCGACAAGACCTATGGTCTGCTTGCGACGGACAAGGCGTGGTATATCACGCGTCTGCTCCGCAGCGAGGACTATGTCGATTTTGGGGGCCTGTTTCCCGAACTCTCGAAGCAGATTGGCTGGACGAGAGGGGTGAGGCTCGCGAGGCAGGGACTTTCTGCAGCCATCGGTGCGACTCGGAAGCTGCCGGTGCATGGCACCGGGTCGAGCATCCTGGTGTTTGTGGACGAACAGGGAAGGTTCCTCCAGATTGGCCCGGCGACGCTCATGGGGTTCTGCGAGTACATGGGGCTCACGACCGGCCGCGGCAACAGCTGGTATGCCTTTCCGACAATCATCCTGAGTCCCGTGTTTGGCAGCGAGCGCGACACGGAAGAGCGGGCTGCACTGCAGAGGGCGTCTCTTATCTCGCAGGTCAACAGCACGGAAGCCGATGAGGACACGCGCAAAGAGTACTTCATCGATGCGGTCGTCCAGCTGGGCCAGCCGGACACGCAGGCAGTGACAGACTCGTCCGTGTCTGCAGGGGTTCCAGTAACCTCGTTCGACCAGTTTGATTTTGCGGGCGACGGCGTCGTGCTTGCCGTGCTCAGCGAGATCAACCGGAACCTTACTCGCATACGCGAGCTGCTGGAGAAGACCTCATCGAAGTGACGAACGGCCGCACGCGGCTCCTGACCGTCGGTGTGGCTGCCATCATCTCTGGAGCAGTGTTTCTGTCGGCTCGATTGCCTGTGTCGATGAACCCTCTGGAGGTTCGCGCGGTTGACGCCGCGTCTCTGGACAGTGTTCAGATCGCCAGGGATGCGGGTATCGTCCTTGGTGCCGGGGCAGTGGTGGAGTCTGAGCGCGTTGGCGGCGGCATCGCACTGGTGACGCCCGGTCAGCAGATGATCGGGGCGTTGCGGGAAAGGCAGACTTCGCCGGGAGCATCAGACATGCCGTGGGCGTTCGGTCCGGTGAGACTTGTGGAGGTGACCGTGAGAACGGTCTCTGTCCGGGAACGAGTGCCGTATGACATCCGGTATGTGCCCGAGCAGTCCGCAGCCAGGGGGCAGGTGGTCGTGTGGACATCCGGCACGGGTGGGGTGCGCGAGCGCATCTTCCGCCTAACGTACGAGGACGGGAGGCTGGTCTCGCGACTTCTGGTTTCTGACTCCATGGTCGAGCCACCGGCGGAAGACGCACTGGCCGTCGGGAAGTCCGCCTATCGCGGTGGAGCGATGAACGAGTTCTATATGGAGGCCACCGCCTATTCGCCGACAGTTCAGGAGACGGACAGCGATCCCTGGACGACTGCCTCCGGGATGAAGTCCGGCCATGGCGTGGTCGCCGTTGACCCGAGGGTCATAGCACTGGGCAGCAAGCTCTATGTGGAAGGCTACGGGTACGCCATAGCGGGCGACACCGGCGGCGCCATCAAGGGCAACCGCATCGACGTGTTCTTCTACGCAACTGACGAAACGGCGAGATGGGGGCGGCGCTGGGTCCGCGTGTTCGTTCTCTCCTGATGGACCGGAAGTCCACAACATGAACACGCTGACGCCAACCGCACTTCGCGACTTGCTGAAACGGACTGGTGTTGTCCTGTCGAAACGTTTCGGGCAGAACTTCCTGGTCGACGGCAACGTTCTTGCTGCCATGACGTCGTTGTTCCCTTCTGGTGAGACTGTGGTGTTCATTGAGATCGGTGCCGGGGCGCTCGCCCTGACCGGAATTCTCGCGGAGCGTGGCAAGCGTGTGGTTGCCTACGAGATCGACGATCGACTTCGCAAGGTGCATGAGGCGCTACTGGCGGATGACCCTCTTCGGGCGCGCATCGAACTGAGATACGAGGATGCCCTCGAGGCGGACTGGTCCTCCCTTGGACTCCCGGGAGAGACCCTGGTGCTGATGGGCAATCTCCCGTATCTGCGGTCCTCCGAGATCGTCTTGAAGCTTATTCGAACTGATCGTGTCGGGCAAGCCTGCCTGCTGTTCCAGCGGGAGTTCGCAACCCGTCTCGCGGCTCCATCGGGAAATGGGGACTACAGCTCACTGTCGGTCGTGGCCCAGACGTTCTTCGATGTCAGGCGGCTGCTCGAGCTTTCGCCTGACGTGTTCTTCCCGCGCCCGGAGGTCAGCTCTACCTTGCTGAGATTCGTCAGGCGTCAAAGTGGACTGGAGGATGCCGAAGTCGCGCCATTCATGCGATTTGTTCAGCAGTCATTCCTCCACAGGCGCAAGAAGTTGGCTGACTTGTTCAGGCGACTCGGCGTCCCGCTGACGGGTGAGTTTGCGGGGACGTCTCAGCTTCGCCCGGAGGTTCTCACGCCTTCGGAGTTCATCGACCTGTTCCGGGCGGTTTCCCGGGCGACCCGGCGCTGACCAACTGCGTCCAGAGCACTCGCCGTGTTGCCTTTTCCCCCATCGGGAGTAGAATTTCCCGGTACGCTACGTCATCTCAATTCGGGAGGCATGCGATCATGAAGATGCAGAACGATGCACGGTATGCGAAGTCGGACGAGTGGGTACGCGTCGAGGGTGGCGTTGCAGTCGTCGGAGTCTCTGACTACGCCCAGGGCAAGCTTGGGGACATCGTGTTTGTCGGTGACGTCGCCCCCGGCTTGATGCTGAAGGCAGGAGACATCCTGACGTCGGTCGAGTCGGTCAAGGCTGCCTCGGACATCTACTCTCCCGTGTCAGGCAAGGTGGTGGAAGTCAACCACGACGTCGTCGCGAAGCCGGAACTCATGAACAGTGATGCATTTGGCGCCGGCTGGCTGGCGAGGATCGAGCTTTCGAATCCAGACGAGCTGAACGGATTGATGAGTGCGGCCGACTATGCAGAATACAGGAAGGAATAGGTTCTCATTCATCCCAGCGACAGGAGATGAGCAGCAGGCGATGCTGGAGAAGATCGGCCTGCAGTTTGACGACATCGTCACGTGTTTTCACGGCAACTCCTGCGTGGAAGGCGGTCTCGCCCTTCCCGAAGGATTGACTGAGGATCAGATGGTCGAGGAGTGGGACACCATGATGTCCCAGAATTCCCGTCCCAGGAAGGCTTCTCTTCTGGGTGCAGGGGCCTACATGCATTTCATTCCTGCCGTCGTTCCACACCTTGCCTCCCTGCCGGGTTTCGTCACGGCATATACGCCATACCAGCCGGAGATAAGCCAGGGGACGCTGCAGTCGCTGTTCGAGTTTCAGTCGTTCATGGTAGAGCTCACCGACATGGAGTTGGCCAACTGCTCGATGTACGATGGGGCCTCGTCGACCGCCGAGGCAATGCTGATGGCTCACCGCGTCAAGAAGTCGGACCGCGTGCTCGCAGCGGCCACAGTCAGCCCAGCATATCTTGCAACGGTCCGGACCTACCTGGAGCCACATGGGATTGCGGTCGACGTCGTCCGGATGGATGACAATGGGCAGCTCTCCATGAGTGACCTGGAATCGCAGCTGTCTGCCTCGGCGTGCAGCGCTGTTCTCGTCCAGAGTCCAAACTACCTGGGTATCGTCGAAGATCTGAGCGCTATCGGCACGGTTGTCCACGCGCACGACGCGTTGTTTGTGGAGTCCTTCACGGAAGCGATGGCGTTGGGACTCCTCAAGTATGGTGTCGGCACGGGAGCAGACGTCGTCGTCGGTGAGGGGCAGTCGCTCGGCCTGCCGATGGCATTTGGCGGCCCCCATCTTGGCGTGTTTGCCACCTTGAAGAAGTACAACCGCGAGTTCCCCGGGCGTATCGTCGGTGAGTCCGTGGACACGAAGGGGCGCCCAGCATTTGTCATGACATTGAGAGCTCGCGAGCAGGACATTCGGCGTGAGAAGGCGACGTCCAACATCTGCTCGAACCATGCTCTGAATGCACTGACAGCGGCCGTGTACCTGGGCAGTGTGGGTGAATCGGGATTCAGAGCGCTTGCCTGTGAGAATGTCGCAAAGCTGGAGAAGCTCATCAGGGGCCTGGAGTCGACCGGGAACTTCGCCCGCGTTTTCAGGCAGAGTGCCGTATTCAATGAAGCTGTCCTGGCCAGTTCGATCGCTCCTGAAGACGTGCGGTCTCGCCTGGCCAGCCTGCCGGTGTTTCCACCGCTTGCTCTTGCTCGCGGCGTCGTCCCGGAGGTTCCTGGAAAGCCTCACACATATCTGGTCTGCGCGACCGAGATGCTCAAGGACAGCCTCCTTGAGCAGGTTCTCGGCGCCTTGAGCTGAGGTGGTGGAAGATGACCCTCTATGAGAAGAGCGTGGCAGGTCGGTCGGCTTTTTCGTTTGGGTTCGAGGAGGATCACGCAGCGGCCGAAACGTGCGTCCCTGAGTTCGCGCGTGCTGCGATGAAACCGTTGCCCCAGGTCAGTGAGCTTGACCTCGTGCGCCACTTCACCAATCTGGCCAGGACCAACTATGGTGTCGATACCGGCTTCTACCCGCTGGGGTCGTGCACGATGAAGTACAACCCCAAGATCAATGAGCGCATGGCCGCCGATCCAAGACTCACCATGCGTCACCCGCTGGATGACGCCGCTGACAACCAGGGCGTCCTGCAGATGGAGTTCGAGCTGAAGGAGTCTCTGCAGGAGATCACCGGTATGGACGACTTCACACTTCAACCCGCTTGCGGCGCCCATGGCGAGCTCACGGGCATGCTCATCATCCATGCCTACATGCGCGACCACGATGCTGGCCGTACAAAGGTGCTCATTCCCGACTCTAGTCACGGGACGAATCCTGCATCTGCAGCCATGGCAGGATTCGAGGTCGTGACCGTGCCCTCTGACGAACGGGGCGGCGTGGACATGGACGCGTTGGACAAGCTCATGGACAAGACTGTGGCAGCCATCATGCTGACCAACCCGAACACCGTGGGTCTGTTTGAGGAGAACATCACGCGGATTGCCGACCTCGTGCATGCCCGCGGAGGTCTGCTGTACTACGACGGAGCAAACCTCAACGCGCTCATGGGGCTCATCCGTCCCGGCGACCTGGGGTTCGATGTCGTCCACCTGAACCTTCACAAGACCTTCTCCACGCCGCACGGCGGCGGGGGCCCGGGTGCTGCCCCTGTGGGCGTCAAGAGATTCCTCGCCGACTACCTGCCGATCCCCGTTGTCGTCCGCAGGAACGGTCACTACGCTCTGGATGAGGAGAGACAGCATACGATCGGCCGCGTGTCCGGGTTCTATGGCAATACCGCTGTACTCGCCCGCGCCTACGTGTACATCAGGATGATGGGCCGGGATGGTCTTCTTGCGGCAAGTCGGGCGGCGGTCATCAACGCGAACTACGTCAAGGCACTGCTGAGCCCGTATTTCCCGCCCGCCTACGACAGACCCGTCATGCACGAAACGGTCCTGAGCGCAAAGGGCTACGACAAGTATGGCGTGACCCTGCTCGACATTTCCAAGCGTCTCATGGACTATGGGTTTCATCCACCGACGATCTATTTCCCGCACTTCCCGCCGTACGCTGAAGAGGTCATGATGGTCGAGCCGACCGAGAGCGAGAGCAAGGAGACCATGGACGCGTTCTGCGACGCTCTCATCAAGATCAGCCAGGAAGCGAAAGAGCATCCAGAGCTCCTGCTCTCTGCTCCACATGATACCGTGGTCACCCGCGTCGATTCGACGTACGCGGCTCGCCACCTGGTCACGAGTCATCGTGACAAGAAAGGAAGTTGACTGAATGCTGAATCTGCGTGAGACAATAGACGGGCAGGTCACTCTTGCGCTCGGGGACCTCCTCTCTGCTGAGGAGGCCCCCCTTGCGCTCTGCTCGCTGTCCCGGCCCGGTTTTCTCGACTACACGCTTTCGCTTCCCATGAAGCTGGCCAGGACACGGCACAGAGCCCCGGTGGCTATTGCCCAGGAACTGCAGCGTGCAGTCGCAGGCATGCCCTGCGCAGGACGTGCGGAGGCAGTCGCCCCCGGCTACATCAATATTCAGCTCTCGGATTCGTTTGTGGCCGGTCAGCTGACCTCAATGCTAGGCACAGACCCCGCCATGCTGGTCCAGAAGGCGGGGAACGGCCAGAAGATCGAGGTGGAGTTCGTGAGTGCCAACCCGACAGGACCCCTGCATGTGGGCAACGGCCGTGGAGCAGCGCTCGGATCGGTGCTCGCCACTCTTCTGGAGACCCAGGGATATCATGTGGACCGCGAGTACTACGTCAACGACTATGGCTCGAAGATGAAGCTCTTCACGGAGTCGATTGCGCACTACCTTTTTCCGATGATGGGGCTGGAGCATGCCATGCCCGAGGAAGGATACCACGGGGCATATGTGCCGGATCTGGCGCAGGCCATCTATGATCGAAAGGGATCGGAGCTGGTTTCCATGCACGAAGAACAGCGTCTTGCCGCCACAGAAGAGGACGGGAAGAGCCTTGTGCTGGCATCGATTCACCAGGCGCTGGAAGAAATGGGTGTCTCGTTCGATACCTGGTTCTCGGAACGATACCTCATCGAGAATGGATGGAATGATCGGGTTCTTCAGCAGTTCCGGGATCGAGGCGTGGTATACGAGAAGGACGATGCCGTCTGGCTCCGCTCGACCGATTTCGGCGACGACAAGGACAGGGTCCTTGTACGGCGTGATGGAGAGCCGACCTACACGCTCACGGACGCGGCCTACCACTTCAACAAGTTCCATCGTGGGTACGTCAAGAGCATTGACGTCTTTGGCGCGGACCACATCGGGCACATCGTCCCCATGCAGGCTCTCATGAAGAGTCTGGGACTCCCCGATGACTTCCTGGAGGTCATCATCTATCAGATCGTGCACTTTCTGCGCGGTGGGCAGCGCGTCGTCCTGTCCAAACAGACAGGCGAAATCATCGAGCTCGCCGACCTCGTGCGCGAGGTGGGCAAGGATCAGGCGCGCGTCTTCTTTCTTCTCTCGTCGGCTGACTCTGAGCTGGAGTTCGACCTTGAGATCGCCAAGAAGAACTCACTCGACAACCCGGCGTACTACCTCAAGTACACCTATGCCAGGCTTTGCAGTGTGGAGCGTCAGGCGCGGGGCATCGGAGCCGTTGTCCCCTCCGCAGCAAGTGCGGCTGACATTTCGCGGCTGACGACATCTGAGGACCGCGAATTGCTGAAGTGTCTGCTGAAAGCGCAGGATGAGGTTGATGATGCCGCAAGGACGAGGCAGCCCCATCGCATCTTGTATCTCGCAAGTGAGCTCGCCAAGTCGGTCAACGCATTCTATCAGAAAGAAAAGGTCATCCAGGAAGACGCAGCCCTGGCGCAGGCCCGCATGCTGCTGGTGCTGGTTTCACAGGGTCTCCTGCAGGCATATGCGCACGTTTTGGGCGTCACTCTCCCTGAGTCAATGTAATTGAGCTCCCCGCATTGGTGCGGTGAGCACGAAGTGAGGTATGTATGAAGAACATCCGTAGGCTGCGGCTTGAAGCGTTCATACGTCGCAGTGTCGAAGGCCAGCTCATCATGATGGATGACCCCGATCTGCGACTCTTGACCGTGACGCACATCGAACTGTCGAACGATTCGCGCCTGGCAAAGGTCTTCGTTTCGAGTCTGGCGAATGACGAGAGTCATCAGAAGGCTCTCATGGCAGCCCTGTCCAGGGCCTCAGGCAAGTTTCAGCAGAGGCTGGCGACGGACGTCTCGATGCGTTTCACGCCCCTCCTTTCGTTCCACTTCGATCAAGGGTTCGTGAAGGGGACTCAGGTCGTCGAACTGCTCACTGCGCTCGAGAAGAACGAGAAGAAGGAGCCCGCGGATTCATGAGGGGCGCCGGCCTTGACGCAATCGCGTCGAAGATTCGCGATGCGAGTGATGTCTTTCTGTTCACCCACGAGTTTGCCGACGGCGATGCCCTGGGTTCCGTGGTGGCGCTTGCACTGTATCTGCGGGCGATGGGCAAGTCTGTTCATGCGTTCGTCCCAGGGCAGATTCAGAGTATCTACCGGTTCCTGGCTACGGATGAACTGCTGAACACCATGCCCGCCGTTCAGGCCGAGGCTCACATTGGCGCATCGCATGTGACCTGCCTCAGCGCAGATGCTGCCGACATCGATCGCCTGGGTGAGTGGAAGTCTCTGTTTCTCGCCGGGGCAGAGCATCTGGTGATCGATCACCACGATACGAATACAGGCTTTGGCGAGGTGTTCGCGATCGACGGTTCGGCCAGCTCGTGCTGTGAAGTGTTGTTCGACCTGTTCAACATCATCGACCCCCGGCTCATCAACGCCAAGATCGCCTCTGCCCTCTATACCGGTCTGGTTGCGGACACGGGATCATTCCAGTATGCCAATACGAGGGCCCTGTCCCTGGTGCACGCAGCTCAGCTCGTCGAACTGGGTGCGTCACCCGATGAGATCTCCCGTTGCATCTACGAATCCAGACCATACGGAAGCGTACGACTCATGGCCGCTTCCGTGGCAGCTTCGCGCCTCATGTATGGCGGGCAGGTGGTCGTGTCCTACGTGACCCGGACCATGCTTGAGGACTCGGGTGCGCTCGATGAAGACACCGAAGGCATCACGAACGAATTGCGTCGCATTGCGGGGACCAGGGCGGTCGTGCTGTTCAAGGAGGCATCGGACGGCTCGGTCAAGGTCAGCTTCCGTGGGAAGTACGGGTTCGACGTCAAGCGCATAGCAACCGCGTTTGGTGGTGGCGGTCACTTGCTTGCCGCAGGCTGCACCATCACGGCTGATCTCTGCGCAGCCGAAGTGCTCGTCCTCGCCGAGCTGGACAGATACCTGGGACCTTCTAGAATTTGAAACTCGTGCTGATGTCGTAAACCACCGGCACGTGGTACATGGTATCGCCGGTGAGCAGCTTGATGATCGCGAGTGCGGAAATGAGCCCCGGCAGGAACCAGAACCAGCCTGCCACGAACCTGATGAGTGGAATGCGGCCTAGAACTGCGAGGATGACTTCCAGGATCAGGACAATGAGTCCTTGCGCCAGGTGCAGGCGGAAGAACTCGTTCTTCTTATTGGAAAGAAGCGGGATCAGCCAAAGGATGCCCAGATAGCACAGAACTCCGAAGATCAGATCGTTGTTGACGGTCCCACTCGACTGCTGCTCCATGGTCGTCCACCTCCACACTAGGATATGAGCATGCTATGTCATGGCGCGGCTGTGTCAAGGGTTTGCGACGCCCAGGAGCGCCGAGGTGGGACAGGGATCCAGATACTCCTGGATGCCGCATGCATGGCAACCGGTCTCGCGGCAGGTCGGGAGACGCCTGCCCTTCTCTGCTGACACATAGTCCTCACGGAGGAAGTCAGTCGAGACCCCTGCATCGATGACTTGCCAGGGCAGCTCACTCTGCAGAGGAATCGTGCGATACAGAACGTCGGCGGGGTCGAGGCCCGAGGCGGCAATAGCCTGCTGCCACACATCAAACCTGAAAGACTCACGCCATGCGTCGAATGCTGCTCCGTTCTTCCAAGCCGTCTCGATGACACGTCCGACTCTGCGGTCGCCCCGGCTGAGAAGTCCCTCGAGGAAGGCGATGCGTGGGTCGCCAAAGTCGATATGCAGCTTTCCCTTCAAGGCTCTGAAGCCTTTGCGGAGGTGATCGACCTTGGCGTCATACGCCTCAGGCGTATCCTGGGCGCACCATTGGAACGGTGTATCGGGGCGAGGCACGAACGGGTTGATGCTGAGGTTGATGGCGATGTCCCTGCGAAAGCCCCTGCCAAACGTGGTGATGCGGCTCACCAGGTCAACCATGGCGTCGAGGTCCTGCTCCGTCTCGGTCGGAAGGCCGAACATGAA
>Ga0105152_10000699_pt1 | contig 10540 bp, 12 predicted proteins | sample LakBais05cmmetaG_FD_81534 | JGI IMG/M metagenome (GOLD analysis project Ga0105152, IMG submission 81534) | Lake sediment microbial communities from Lake Baikal, Russia to study Microbial Dark Matter (Phase II) - Lake Baikal sediment 0-5 cm | ecosystem: Environmental > Aquatic > Freshwater >...
TCACCGACGTATACAACCTTTAGTCCCTTCAGATGCCCGAACTCCTCGCATATTGTCAGCAAATCCGCCAGTGCCTGGGTTGGATGCGCATCGTCGGTCAATCCGTTCCACACCGGAATGCCGGAATACTTTGCCAGCATTTCGATTATTTTCTGTTTATAACCCCGGAACATGATGCCGTCAAACATCCGGCCGAGGACCCGGGCCGTATCGGCAGGCGACTCCTTCTTGCCCAAGTGAATGTCCTGGGCAGAAAGATACTCCGTCCTCCCCCCTTCATCGGCCACGGCCACGGAAACAGCGCACCGTGTCCGAGTGGACACCTTCTCGAAGATCATCGCGATGTTCTTGCGCTCCAGCAGGTTGCCCTTTACGCCGGATCTCTTCTTCCGCTTCAGCTCACCGGCCAGTTCCAGCAGGTGCGCCATCTCCTCGTCGGAGAGGTCGCGTAGCGCAAGCAACGATCTGCCCTTCATATTCACCTGGGACTTCATACTTCACCTCAATATCAGGGCGGCATAGTACAACAACCCGTCCCCCGCTGACGAGTGATTTTGTGCTTTATGTCTCCAAGCACATCGGAGCAACCACAAAAGGCACCCGCCTACGCCCCGAAGCTCCGGCGAGGCAAGCAAGAGACACAAAACTGGGGCGCCGCCTGCCGCACCTGCTCACCCGGGTTTGACACGCAGTAAGGGAAAGCATTGAGTTAGTGGCAGAACAAGAATGAACTTGATCCATACAAATGACGGCGAATACTACCGACGGTGGGTTAACGTGATCTTTTCGTGGTTGATGCCTGGTTCTGCCCAGTTCTTGTCGGGTCGCAAGAAAGTAGGCGTGGTGTGGTTCGTATCATGCATTGTTTGTTACGTGTCGCTGGTCGGCTATCTCGTCCACCCGAAATCGCCGTACTCGATAATTTCCATGGGGCCGTGCAGCTGGGCTCTGACCACACTCACGTTTGTCATTGCAGGCGATGCACTCCGGCGACCTGTTCGGCGCCTGCATTCCAAAGGGTGGATTCTATTTCTCTGTGTCTGGTGTGGTATCATCATTCTGCTGGTTCTTGCCGTTTTCGCCATCCGGACATTCTTCGTGCACCCTTTCAAGGTTCCCACTGGTGCAATGCAACCAACGATCATGGGAACACGGAAGGATTCACGGGGCAACCAGCTTATTGGGGATCACATCTTCGTCAACAAATTGACCTACCGTTTCTCACAACCACAAAGAGGCGATGTGATTGTCTTCAATACCAAGGGGATCAGGTCACTCCAACTGGACACCCACTACATCAAACGTCTCGCGGGATTGCCGGGCGAAACCATTAGCATTGATCCGCCGTATCTCATAGTCAATGGGAGCAAAGTCACCGAGCCAGACATCTTCCGGAAAATCGCGGAGGGACAGGACGGATTCCATGGATTCTGTCCGGCCAAATCCAACGCGATGTTTTCGGCATTCCTGACATCGCCCGCAGACAAGATTACCCTTAGCCCTGACGAGTATCTCGTCCTCGGCGACAACACGACGAACAGTCTCGACGGACGTTACTTTGGACCCATAAAAAGAAGTGCAATCGAAGCCAAGGCGTTCTACATCTACGCGCCTGCAGACAGGAAACGACAGATAGAATAATATCCATCAACCGGGATCAATCACCGGCCAGACACTGCACGGCCACGTGTAAGAGACGATTGTTTCGGACTGATCTTTCTCCAGTATTCGCTTATGGGATCCTTGGACTGACTGAGCGTGGACTCAACATCCGCCATGAACTCCGACGGACTCATGCCCCGCCGACGAGTCACGAGCCGGGACTGAATCGCGTTCTTCATATTTACGCAACTAAAGCTCTTTGTCATAGTCTTCATATGATTTCCTTTGGAGACCGTATCTCAATCGGCAAATAGCCCTCTCGAAGATTCACCGCATTGAAGCCACGAATCTTTTCAAAGTGTACGACGTGCTTGAAATTCCAACTTACTATCATATCCGCTCTCGCTACTGTCGCAAGCGCAACGTGAAGCGCATCGTTGCTCTGCGCCTCGCCCACTACCTCGGCCTCAAGATAGGCATCCCGAAGCTCAAGAGCCTCCTCGTCCACCCCGACGGATTCCACATACTCCGGTGGCAACCCAATGAAGACCGCCTGCACGTCAGATGGAGCCAGCCTCAGTTCATCGGCCAAGAGCGAAGAGGCAATGATGATGAGTTCTCCATCTCTAACCAACTGAAACAGGGCGCGACTTTCCGTCTGGAATTCGCGATCATAACACCCGCCTACGACAGATGTATCAATGTAAATACGCAAACACTTCATACCCTGCAATCTTACCATAGAACGCTTCTTCGTCCACGAACATCTTCGGCATATCCATTAGCGACATCGTCCCCCATCGGAATGAGGTTACTCAGGGAAGAAGGCGATGGGTGGGGTGCGCGGGGCGCGAAGCTGGCCGGAAACGAGTTTGGCGATAAAGTCGGCATGAACATCCTTCTTCAGGAATAGCGCGGCTATGTTGTTCTGGCAGACAAGTACCCAGTCATCCCGCGAAGTCATCTTGCGATAGACGGGATTTCCCCTGTGGATCAGCACAATATCGGTGGGATAGTTCTTCAATGCGTTGTCCCAGTTCTTTCCGCAGTAGAGGAAATTGAAGTAGTCCTCGATCGTCGCCTTGCTGTAAGCATCGCTGAATCGCCCGTCAAGGAACTGCGTGCAATCGGGATACAGTTGCCAGATGCTGTATTCCGCCCAGTCGAAAAACACCAGCGCGTTGCCAGACAGGCGGTTTTCCTTCATGAAATGCACCACTCCGCCAGGAAAACGATCCTGCCGCACTTCCATCTCGAAGGGATTGACTTTGTTAAAGAAGAACGCCGCCACGCTTGTCACGAGAATGAAGGCGCAGAGGAAAACGATTATCACGCGCCTGGAAAGAGAGGTGAGAAGCGCGTTCACCGGCTTGGCTGCAATGTCGTCGAGATATCGCGGCACCACGAACGATGCGGTAATGGCGAACAGGGGAATGTTTCTGCGCAGAACTATCGCGCCGACAAATGCGACGGCCAGTATGCCTGCCCATGTGATGTCTTGTGGTTTTCGGGAAAAGCATATTCCCACAAACGAAAGTACGGCCAACGCAATGAAATCAGGGTGAATCAACACTTGTTCCAGCCGGTTGAACGGCGCCCATTCGCTCAGATACGGGCGAAACATTGTGAAAGACTCAAAGATGAAACTCCAGAGCCTGATGCCGTAGGGATTGATGAGACTCGCAAGCACAAACATGCCAAGCACAGCGGCAAGTTCAGGAATATGGCGCGGCACGGTATCGTTGACGTGCGAACTTTTCGTTATCTCCAGGATCATGTAGACAGCGAGCAGAAGCGCGCCGATAAAAAATGCGCCGTGAAGATTGGCCCAGAGAACACCTATGATCGGGACCAGGAAGAGACAGAAAACCCTGCTCTGCGGCCACTTCTTCAGGAGCAAGAGGAAAAGAGCGTAGAAGAAATAGGTGAAATGGTGAGGTCGAGTCGAAAAACCGTAGCCCATCGTCGAAACCACAAGAAGCAAGAAGAGAAACCGGATTGGCGGCGAAGAACATTCCGACTTTATTGCGGTGTACAGCACGAGAACCAGGCAGAATCCCATGAAGATCTTGAATGCCAGCAAGCCGGGGTTGCCGAAACGCTCGTGGGTGACGTGGAGAATGTATTCCGCAAGCCATTCATGATTCACCCAGGCATGCGCCGGCTCCGTGAAAGAAAAGCTGTTCGTGTGCCGGAACGCGGGGTCCCAGGCTGGCGCCTTCACAAATCCCGCGTTGCCCCAGAGATCAACATCGGCTTTGTTGTCGGAAAAAACGTGAACGCAGAACACGAGCGCCGCGGCAACCGCTAAAAGCCGAATGACCCGATCCTGACCGATAGTATCCAGTTTCCAATTCATGTATGGCGACTCTTCACGAAAGCCGATACACTTCTGATGCGGCCTTAGGCCACGCCCCCAACGGCTCACCGAGGACGGTTCACCCTACCTTTAATCTGGTAGGGTGAGGCGTCTCGCCGAGCCGTCAACTTCTCCACAAACATGTATAATCTCTCACGGGTACGTGCTATGACTTGAACAATTGCTCAAGCAACCAGTCGATGTCTGCTTCCGAAATCTTCTTTGGATTTGTCGCGGTCGAACCGGAAGCAAGCGTTTCTGAAATGATGGTTTCGCGATTACGAATCGGCTTGCCTTTGAATGGAGAAACGATGCCCAGTCTTCTGTTGAGATTCTCAACAAAATCCAGAATGTCCGCGCCGACGGCGGTTGACATTTGTTCATACTTGGCGCCCATTTCACTGCGATTGAGCTTGATGGCATTTGGGAGGCTGACAGCACAGACGAGGCCGTGAGGCTGGTTGTAGACAATGCCGAGTGCCTGCGCCATGCCATGAACAATACCAAGTCGCGCTATGGAAAGTCCCAGTCCGGACAGGTAACTCCCGAACAACAAACCTTCGGCTTCCGGCGCTGACGGATTGCTATAAACAACCGGGAGGCACTTTGCGATGAGCGTCAGCGCTTTCAATCCGAACTGATCGCTCATCCACGATGCCCTGTTGCTTACGAAGACCTCAAGCGCTTGCGTGAAGGCGTCCATTCCGGACCACGCGATGACATTCCGGGGACACGTTTTCAAGAGTTCCGCATCCAGTACCACGAGTTCCGCCATGAATGAGTCGTCGCGAATGGACCGCTTCAGTTGCGTGTCGGTATTGATCAACACAGCATTGGGCGTTGCCTCCGCGCCCGTGCCCGCAGTCGTGGGAACACCGACGAAAGAAATGCCGTGGCGTTCAACAGGATTCCCGTCAAAATAGAAAGCCGGATCGTTGCCGGCGTTGAAAAGTCCCGCGCAGGCCTTGGCAAGATCCAGCACACTGCCGCCGCCAACAGCGGCTATCCAATCGGCGCCAAGCTCGTGCGCCGCTTTTGTGAGTGCGCGCAACTGATTCAAAGACGGCTCGCCGCCCGGATGTTCCCATTCGAGAACATTGAGACTCTGCGGCTTGTTAAGCAGGATTTCTTTCACCTTGCCGCTTGCTGTGAGGGATTTGCCGTACACGAATACTCCGCGGGCGCCGATCTGCGCGCATTCAGGAAGCAAGTCCCGCACACGTCCGTTGCCAATCAAGGTCCGCCGCGGGAACAGGAGCGTATCAGACAGTGTTTGCATATTGCGTCAATAGCACATGACTACCGCGGCAATTTCAAGATCGGTCCGACCATCGTTGGTGATAGCGTGCGATGCGCCGTTGCCGGTGAGAATGGCGTCGCCTTCGCGCACTCTGGTCTTTGTCGTCCCGTCATCCATCATGCCTTCGCCCTTGAGAATAAGGAATATCTCGTCCTCGGTTTCGTGTTTGTGCGTGCCGATTCCAGCGCCGGGTGGAAGTGTGAGCCTGGCGCATATGCGACACTTAGCTTTGAACTCGTCCGGCTTGAAATAATGCCTGACTGAGACTTTGCCGGGGCCACCGCGCATATTGGGGCGTTCCTCAACAGCCATGTCATCCTTTTTGTGTATCATAGCTTCACCTTCTTTCGTCAAACCCACGCTGCACCACGTCGAGATTCGAAATTCAAGCAGATTGAACACACCGTGACGAGACGAAAAACAATGAGGCTCAGGCTATGGGGCGCGTCCCCGGCCAGCTTGTCCTGAGCGAAGTCGAAGGGCTTGTCTGGCCGGAACGTGAGATTGTTGGGAAACGCACGTCGTTTCCCAACAATCTCTTTCACCCGCGACGCAAGGTCGCGGGGGTCCACGCACCCCGTCACTGACCCAAATGAGAAATCCTATGTTGCAGCGACGCGCGAGATCGGTCAATATCCCGTCGCGCAAAACTGGATTACAGCTAAGAACCGTCTGATTATGAACATCTATCTTGTAATAATACTTGTCGCGCTGGCAGGCAGCTACCTCCTTGATCTGATTGCGGACTGGCTGAACGTGCGCAATCTGAAAGAGGAATTGCCCGCCGAATTCGACGGCTGGTATGACGCGGAGAAGTACAAGACATCCCAGAGGTATCTGCGCGAAACAACGGGGTTCGGCATTGGGGTTGATACGTTCCATACTTTCCTGTACCTCGCACTCATACTGACCGGCGCTTTCAACATTGTTGACCTCTTTGCCCGGAAGTTCGGGATGGGGCCAATTCCCACGGGGTTGATCTTTGCAGGCGCGCTGGGATTGATCTTCGGCATCATCAACCTGCCGTTCTCGATCTACAGCATCTTCGTGATCGAGCAGAAGTACGGATTCAACCGGACAACGGTGAAGACTTTTATCCTGGACATCATTAAGTCCATTTTTCTCGGCATCATCATCGGCGCGCCGCTGCTTGCCGCAATTCTCTGGTTCTTTGAGAAAACCGGCTCGCTTGCATGGATATACTGCTGGCTCGCGACCGTCCTGTTCCAGATAGTCATGCTATTCATTGCCCCATACGTTATTATGCCCTTGTTCAATAAGTTCACTCCTCTGCAGGACGGCGAATTGAAAACGGCTGTCGAAGATTACGCCAAGGCGCAAAGCTTCAAGATGAAGGGCGTGTTTGCAATGGACGGGTCAAAACGCTCTTCTAAGACAAATGCGTTTTTTACCGGATTCGGCAAATCGCGGCGCATAGTGCTTCTCGACACGCTGATGACAAAACATCCAACGCCTGAACTAGTTGCAGTGGTGGCGCACGAAATGGGACATTACAAGAAGAAACACATCCTGCGCGCCATAGGACGGTCGGTTGCGACTTCCGGCTTCACGTTCTTCCTGATGTCCCTGTTCATCGGTAATCGCGGCCTGTTTGAAGCATTCCGAATGGATAACATCTCCGTCTATGCCAGTCTGTTCTTCTTCGGCTTTCTCTATTCGCCGATTTCCACCCTCATTTCCATCGTCGAGAATGCAATATCGAGGCGGCACGAGCGCGAAGCCGACACCTTCGCCGTGCAAACATATGGCAAGCCGGATGCCATGATCGCGGCGCTGAAGAGATTGAGTGTTGAAAATCTCTCCAACCTCACCCCGCACCCATTCATGGTCTTTCTGGAGTACAGTCATCCACCCATCCTTGATCGCATACGGGCAATCCGCGCGTTCTCTGCGTCTTCAGCACAAAGTCCCGGATGAAGAAACTACTCGCATACTTGAAAGCCCGCTACCGGGCGCATAGAGAGAAGAGGCGGACCTGCCTGCCACAGTCGGATCGTAAGCCAGCCTCTCCCACTTTCGATTTGCATCGCAAACTCAGCGCGGAAGAGATTAATTCCCTCAGGCGCGAGGTCTACAAAGGACCAATCCACATGGTGCGTTCGCGCGAAGAGCTCCCTCATGCAATCCGGGAGCTTGCAGAAGAGAAGCTGCTTGGGTTCGATACCGAGACGCGGCCCTCGTTCCGAAAGGGAGAATCCCATGCGCCTGCACTCCTTCAGCTCGCGGGACAAAAGGCGGTCTATATCTTTGTGCTTCACACCCTTGGCCTTCCTGTAGAACTTACCCGTATCCTCGCCGATCATGGAATAATCAAAGCAGGCGTGGCTGTCGGACGCGACATCAAGGAGCTCAGGGCCGTGACCGACTTCGAGCCCGGCGGCTTTGTGGATCTGGGCAAATGTGCGGAAAAGAACGGCATACAGCACCATGGATTCCGCGGATTGGCAGCACTCCTGCTTGGCTGCAGGATATCAAAGGGCGCCCAGCTCACGAACTGGGAGCGCGCGGATCTGCCCGATCACGCGCTGCAGTATGCCGCCACAGATGCGTGGATCGGTCGCCGGATCTATGAGGCGATGAAGCAGCATGGCGTTATCTCGCCTTGCACGCATAGCCCAAATACTCCGGTTGGCAAGAATGCTCGAGATATTCGGCTCAGATCCGCCTCTGGCGGAAACCGCAGATTGACGAACCGCAGAATAATGAATAGCGAAGTCCAGAGGAAAGAGCCTCACACGGCAGTCTCACTTTGACATTCTGCGGTTCATCATTCGTCAATCCTTGGCGCGCCTTAGCCTCCGGGCGACGGCGGCTGCTGTTCGCTTGGGTTGCGGGCAACGCCCACGTCAGATGAACAGCGTCATATCGGCGTCCGATGACTCGCCCGGGAACTGCGCAAACGCACCTCTTGCGGAAATGTCGCCGCTGCTCTACTATTTGCCCGCGTCATTCAGAACTCCGTCTGAGAAAGGGTGGAGACGCCAATGGACACGTTGGATATCAGGCGCGTCAGAGTGCTCATAAACGTCAAATCGGGGTTGCGCTGGTCGTTCAGCGCAATGCGCGGCGCCTTGGATGAATTCTGGGACGTCCCCGGCATTGACCTGACCTATCAATTCTGCCAGAGCGCGGCCGATGGTTCAGAAAAGGCAAAGCGCGCAGTCGAAGAAGGAGTTGATACGATTCTGGTCGCCGGTGGGGATGGCACGGTCAACAGCGTGGGACAGGTCCTGGTCGGAACAAACGTATCTCTAGGCGTTCTGCCGTTAGGCAGCGGCAATGGATTTGCCCGTCATTTCGAAATACCGCTTTCGGCGACAAGAGCCGCTCAATCGTTGTCGAAAGCGGTTGTGAAACACATTGACGTCGGTGTTGTTCAGAACAGGAAATTCTTTGTCACATGCAGTATGGCATGGGACGCGGCACTCGTGCGTTCCTTCCAGAAATCGCCGGTTCGCGGGGTATTACCGTATATCTTTGCCGGCGCGAACGAGCTCATCCAATACGAGCCTCAGGAAATGAGCGTCATATTGGACTCCGGCGAGGAACTGAGTTTTCCGGACGCGCTGGTGTTCACGGTAGCCAATCTGACGCAGTACGGCGGCGGCGCCAGGATTGCGCCCCAGGCCAAGGAAGATGACGGCCGTCTTGAGCTGGTGGTTGCACTGCATCAGGACGCACCGGGTCTCATCATGAACTTGCACCGTCTGTTTGACGGATCCGTAAACACTCTTCCGCGTGTGATTACGCGCAGTTTCAAATCAATGACGGTGAAGCGGAAGGAGGCAACCCAGATCCAGATTGACGGCGATCTCGTGGACATGCCGCGTGAGATCAAGGTACGCGTTCTGCCCAAAGCACTGAAAGTGTTGGTCCCCGGCTGATCAGGTAGTCAGAAGACAGAAGTCAGTAGCCAGAATTCAGAATCTGCGTCCATCTGCGTTTATCTGCGGTTCCATTCCGCTTTCTCTCCATTCGGCGTTCAGCAATCAACAATTCGGTTGCGGCCAAAGGTCGCCTTGGGGTCCTCATTCTGACTCCTGAATTCTGTCTTCTGTCTCCTGTTTCTAGTACTTCTTCTCGTACTCGCCTTTGCCCAGCTTCGTCAATTTATGGAAACCGGCTGATGCCGCGCGGTGATCGAGTCCGCTTTTTGAAGGGCCTACTGAAGCCGCAGATATCAACTTGCCCACTGGCACCCCGCACTTGGGACATTTCTCGATCGGCGGATCGGACATCTTCTGAAGTTGCTCAAACCCTTTTGAACAGTATTCACAGCTTTTGGCGGCATCTCGCGCCTGATATTCATAAATCGGCATTGATCTCACCTCTACTGCCCATCATGCCACGCACCATCGAAAAAAGCATCCGGAAAGTATGCCCTCAGTTTCGGGGTGCGGTGCCCCCCGCGACCTTGCGTCGCGGGTGAAAGAGATTGTTGGGAAACGCACAGCGTTTCCCAACAATCTTTCGCTCCGGCCAGACAAGCTGGCCGGGGGCGTGCCCCGGTAGCTGAGGCCATACAAAAACCTCTGGTTCGTCATGGACACCGGAGAGGAATGGCGTAAGATCCCCGCCTTTCCGGAAGGAGGCGGATGTGCCTGACTTACTCGATCCACAGGACAGTCTGTTTGCAGACCTGCCTGCGCCGCAGGCGGGACAGACGGGCACCACGCAGGAGCCTTCTCCCGACATTGATGCGCGTCAGCGAGCTCGCGGCATGACATTTCTTAAACTTGCTGTGAGTTTGGCAGGCTGTGCCATTTCGCTTCAGATCGCCCTCAACACCAACTTCCTGGTGGACGACATCCACGTCACTCCGACGCGGCTCGGAATGCTGGAGGCCGTCCGCGAAAGTTGCGGCATCACCGCTTTCGCCCTGCTCGCGCTTCTGGCCGGAATGGCTGAACCGCTGATCGCCACCGTAATGCTCGTTCTGCTAGGCGTGGGACTGGGCAGCTATGCGTTCGTGAACAGTTACATGTCCGTCGTGCTTCTGAGCCTGATCTGGAGCCAGGGCTTTCACGTCTGGGTGCCCCTGCCCCAGTCCATGATGCTATCGCTCGCCGAAAAGGGCCGGGCCGGACATCGTCTGGGACAAATGGGTGCAGCCGGTGCGACCGGCGCCGGCGTGAGCCTCGTCCTGGCATGGGCACTGATGACATGGAAGGTCCCACTGCGCGGCATATTCCTGCTGGCCGGAACAACTGCCATTCTCGGGGCGCTTGCGTGCCTGTGCATTCCACGCAGAATCAAGA
>Ga0105152_10000700_pt1 | contig 10540 bp, 8 predicted proteins | sample LakBais05cmmetaG_FD_81534 | JGI IMG/M metagenome (GOLD analysis project Ga0105152, IMG submission 81534) | Lake sediment microbial communities from Lake Baikal, Russia to study Microbial Dark Matter (Phase II) - Lake Baikal sediment 0-5 cm | ecosystem: Environmental > Aquatic > Freshwater > Lake...
AGAGCCGAATGCTGAAGTGTTCCTCCTCTCTGAAATCGCATCCGCCCTGAAGTCCGATCACGGATACTCGGTCAAGATCAAGACCTCCCCTAGATACGTCACGGACGACTGCATCGGGTGCGGGAAGTGTGTTTCCGCTTGTCCGGTCGATGGAAAGGCCATATTTCCACCGACTGGAAGCGGCCAGCCGAGAGTCTATTGGATCGACAGGGCCAAGTGCCTACATTTCAAGAAGGCGAAGTGCGAGAAGTGCGCAGCGGTCTGTCCCACTAAGGCAGTTGACTACGAGGACAGGGCGAAGAACATCACGCGCAACGTCGGCGCAATCGTCTACGCGACCGGCATCAACCCAGTCGACGCTTGTGAGATATCCAGGCTGGGATGCGGAACACTCAAGGATGTCATCTCCAGCGTAGATGCGGAGAGAATCCTGAACGAGAAGGGCAGGGTACTGAGGCCTTCGGATGGCAAAGTCCCGAAGAGAATCGCAGTCGTGCAATGCATCGGCTCCAGATCAGTCAAGAACGGTGTCGAGTACTGCTCCAAGTTCTGCTGCAAGTACGCGACGAAGATCGCGCAACTGCTTCTGGACATCGATTCCGAGGTCAACCTGGATTTCTACTTCATGGATCTCAGGACGCTCTACGAACCGCAAGACGAGTTCAAGCTGTGGGCCAAGAGCAAGAAGACTGTCAAGATGATCAGAAGCATGCCAGCCGTCGTATCACTTGGCAAGGAGGGCAAGCTGCTCGTGAGATCGGCAAGCGAGACTGATCTGGACACCACGGAGACAGAATATGATCTTGTCATCCTATCGGTTGGAATGAAGCCATCGGGAGCTGAGACTGAGCTGGCGAAGTCGCTCGGGATCTCGGCCGACAAAATGGGTTTCGCCACGGGTCTTGAAGCGCTCGAGGGCCATGGCGTGTTCGTCTGTGGAGCAGTCACAGAACCGATGGACATAGAGGAAACCGCGGTCAGAGCTGTTGCAGCCGTTTCCAGAATCCACAAGAAGAAGGAGGTGGGCACATGAAGGCCAAGGTCCAGGTGGTCCTATGCAGGTGCTGCACAGAAATGCCCGCCCTGCTCAACATGGAGAGACTCCAGAAGCTCGCGGCGGAGTCCAACAATGTCGTGTCCGTCATGACTGTCGATGCAGCCTGTGACGGAAAGAACCTAGCTCCCGCGATCAACGAGGCGAAGGAGAAAGAGATCGACAGAGCCGTTGTATTCGCATGCCACAAGAAGGACATAAGTCCCGCAATCGTGAAGGCCTATAGGAGAGCTGGGGTGAACGAGTTCCTCGTGGAATTCGTGAACATGCGCGAGGAGGTGGTCCTTCCGCACATGAGCGAACCCGAGAGAGCTCAGGCCAAAGCCGAGACAAAGATGAAGGCCGCTTTGATTCGCTCCATCATGCTCGCACCCCTCGAGAGGCAGACTGAGGAGATGAAGACGCGGAACGTTGTCATCATCGGAGCCGGCGTCGCAGGTCAGGCCGCTGCTCACGAAGCCTCAAAAGCGGGCGTCCACACGATACTTCTCGAGAAGACCGGCAAGTCGCTGAAGGCGCCGGGGATCATCATGACAAATGCCCAGCTCGTCGGAGCTTCCGGATACGGAGGCAATCTTCAGCTGAAGATCAAGGCTGGAGAGAAGATCGAGAACCTAGGCGCCGCAGCAGTCGTCATCGCAACTGGCGGAGGCTGGACGACCCTGAAAGGACCTCTTGCGAAGTCTGTCAAGGATGCGGTTCCTCTCTACAAGTTCTACGAGCAGATGCAGACGGGCTCGGTCCCGAAGGGACCGATCGTGGTTGTTGACACCCCGGACCCTGCGGGCAAGACCATGAAGGTCCAGGACTACGCCTGGGACGACACGCTCGAAACCACGATCGAACTGAAGAAGAAGCATCCCGAGACCCAGATATTCGTCATCTTCCAGGAGATGAGGGCATTTGGATTGTCAGAGCTCGCCTACAAGGAAGCCGCTGAGTTGGGAATCAAGTTCGTGAGATACGACAAGGGAGGAGCTCCGAAGGTCGACCCGAAGAACCCGGGCGTGCTCATGGTCAAGGATTTCGCCCAAGGAGAGCTGCTCAACATCAGGTTCGGGACGCTAGTGTTCGCCTCGATACCGCCCAATGAAGACAACAAGGCGATAGCTGAAGCGCTCAGGATACCCATGACCATGGACGGCGCGACGAGACGCGGGAGCATCCAGAGATGGCCCGTTTCCACTCCCAGATCTGGAGTGTTCGTATGCGGCTCGGCGCTGTTCCCCAAGTCGAGAGATGTTGCCAAGGCGGAGGGCGCTGCCGCCGGAGCGATGGCTGGAGAGTTCGTCAAACGTGGCAGGATCGAATTCGGAGGGATCGTCGCGCTCGTGACCCAGGAGAAGTGCTCCGCATGCCTCACATGTATCAGGACATGTCCCTACGAGGCTCCGTTCATCGGGACTGCGAGCAAGGTTGAGATTCGGGTCCAAGCGTGCCAGGGGTGCGGCATGTGCGTCGGCATCTGCCCGAGCAAGGCGATAGAACTGCACAATTATACTGACGATCAGATAGCGGAAGAGGCGCGCGTACTCCTCGGAGGTGATTTCTGATGGCGGAGAGAAGACCGAAGGTCATCGGATTCTGCTGCGAGAAGCACGGTATGGACGCAGCGGTCCTCTCCGCAAGAAGCGGCAAGCAACTTGACGCGAGTGTGAGGATCGTTCAGGTTCCGTGCACCGGCAGGGTCGACGGGATCCACCTACTAAAGGCATTCGAGGACGGAGCGGATGCGGTATTCGTCCTGGGATGCCTCGAGAAGAACTGCTACTACGACACCGGCTCCATAGAGGGAAGGAAGAGGGTCGGCTACGTGAAGCAGATGCTGACGGAGGTCGGCATAGAGAAAGAACGACTCGAGATGTTCAACTCTGCGTCATCCAACGCCTGGGCGTTCCCCGACGCCGTCTCAAAGATGGTCGATATCGCGAAGAAGCTCGGACCGATCGGCGGAGGTGAGAGGCAATGATAGTGGCCAAGAGGAAGCCTCTGAACGAGATCGCCGAAATGCTCGCCCCTTACAAGAAGGTCACAGTCATAGGCTGCAGAAGCTGCGTTGCGATCTGCCTCGCGGGGGGCGAGAAGGAAGTCAAGATGCTCGTGTCTGCCCTCAAGGTGAAGAACAAGAAAGAGGGCAAGAAGCAGGAGTTCGAGGGATTCGTCGTGGAAAGGCAGTGCGAGAAGGAGTGGATCAAGGAGGTCGAGGACAAAGTGCTAGGCTCTGACGTCACGCTCTCCATGGCCTGTTCTCTCGGCGCTCAGACAATAGGCGACATGTACCCGATTCACCTGACATTCCCAGGTCTCAACACTGGCATCTTCGGCGTTCCTGAGGAGCAGGGAGTATGGTCAGAGAAGTGCGTCGGCTGTGGCAACTGCATAATCCACACAACAGGCGGCATATGCCCGATCTCGAGATGCGCGAAGAGCATGCTCAACGGACCTTGCGGAGGCTCGGCCAACAGGAAATGCGAGGTCAACCTCGAAATCGACTGCGCGTGGGCAGCCATCTACGACCGACTGAAGATCCAGAACAGGCTCGATCTCATCGAGAATGTCACTCCCGCGAAGGACTGGTCGACAAGCCACTCCGGCGGAAGGAGGACCTATGTCCGCGAGGACGCGAGACTGACACCTCACCAGAAGAAAGGAAAGGAGGCGGTCCAATGAAGGCTGGAAGCAACCTCGAGAAGGTCCTCGATTCCGGCAAGTTCGGTGTGACAGCGGAGATCGGACCACCGCAGTCCGCAAACCCTGCGCCGCTCACGCACCACGCGAAGATGCTGAAGGGTTTCGCAGAGGCTTTCAACTTGACTGACAACCAGACCGCGGTTGTCCGACTATCGAGCATCGCGAGCGCGGTCATAATAATGCGCGAGAGCGCCGAGCCGGTCATCCAGATGACCTGCAGGGACAGGAACAGGATCGCCCTTCAGAGCGACCTCCTAGGAGCGGCAGCCCTGGGCGTGAAGAACGTCCTGTGCCTGACCGGTGATCACCAGATCTTCGGCAATGAGAAGGGGGCGAAGAACGTCTTCGACTTCGATTCGATTGTCGAGCTGCAGGTGTTCGACTCGCTCAGGAGAGAAGGAAAGCAGGTCGGGGGAGAAGTGATCAAAGACCCTCCGAAGGTGTATCTAGGTTGTGCCGAGAACCCGTTCGCCACTCCGTACGAATTCAGAGTCTCCAGACTCGCCAAGAAAGTCGCCGCGGGCGCGGACTTCTGCCAGACCCAGGCGATATTCGACATGGACATGTTCGAGAAATGGATGGACGAGATCAGAGCAAGAGGGCTCGACAAGAAGATCCACGTGCTCGCCGGCGTCATCCCGATGAAATCTGCAGGCGCAGCACGGTACATGAAGAACAAGGTCCCAGGGATGATCGTCCCTGACCACATCGTCGACCGGATGAAGAACGCAAAGGACCCGAAGGAAGAGGGGATCAAGCTCTGCGTCGAGCAGATAGAGCATCTCAAGACGATCAAAGGGGTCCACGGAGTCCACATCATGGCTGTCGCATGGGAAGAAATGGTCCCGAAGATCGTCGAGATGGCAGGTCTGCTTCCGAGGCCGACAGTGTAGCAGTCGACCCGCAAGCATCATGCACCATGAGCGCATTCACCCCCCCCGGAGATTGTATGGTATCGACAACCCTTGACAAACTGAACGAAGCGATGCTGAAGGAGTTCCTGAAGGTCAATCCGGATGTTGCGACGGGCTTGGGCATTCATGAACCATACGATTGGCAGCTCCCGCACGGCGGGTTCAAGAGATTTGAGTACACGCGGGTGCTGCTCGATTCATGGTGTGCAAAAGCCGATGAGATTGCAGAATCAGAGGAGCTGAGCGTCGAGCAGAAGCTCTCGGTCGAAGCGCTGAGGTCGGCGAAGGAGATACTCCAGTTCTCACTCGAGGATTACCCCCACTGGAAGATGAACCCGGATGCGCTTGAGACTCCAGGCGGGCTCCTGTTCATCATGCTCACAAGGGAGTACGCCCCGTACGACCAGCGAGTCAGCGCGATGTGCTCCCGAATATCCGGCTTGCCCAAGCACCTGGATGAATTCCGAACCAGGTTCAGGGACTCAAAGCCAGTGCAGGTGTGGACGGAGATGGCCATCACCTCCATGGAGCAGTTCCCTGACTTCCTGAAGTTCATCGAGGCATCCTCCAAGGGCAGGATTTCGGACAGTCTCATGGAAGACCTGACCAAGAGCGTCAGCACGACTGAGGGCGCATTGAGGGACCACATGGACTGGCTGAAGCAGATGCTGGAAGGTTCCACGAAGAAGTTCGCGATGGGCAAGAAGAAGTTCGCCAAGCTGATGAAGATCCGAGGCCTCGGCCTCACTCCTGACAAGATACTAGCCCTGGGCGAGAAGTACCTGAAAGAATTCGGGGAGGAGAGGATCAGAGTGGCGGAGAAGATCGCACCTGGTAAGGGCGTCACCGGTGCGGCTGAGATTGTCAAGGCGAAGAGCCCGAATACCTTCGAGGACGCTCTCAGGGCGACTGAGGACGCGATGAACAAGGCCAAGCAATTCATCATCGAGCACGACCTGGCCACGATCGACCCGAATGCCAAGCTGGGAGTCGTGGAGACGCCGGCATTCATGGCGCCCCTGCTACCGTACGCCGCACTCTACAGCCCCTCCAAGTTCGACAAGAATCAGGAAGGCACATACGTCGTCACGAGACCCAGGAACCCGAAGGATCTCGGAAGCCACCTGAACTACGCGGCCATAATCAACACGGCCGTGCACGAGGCGTACCCGGGCCATTTCCACCAGGGCGTCATCTCCAACAAGAAGCACTGGATGCTCCAGATGGCTGGGAGCAGCGGTGGAGACACAGTGGCTTCGGCGACCGAGACCGTCGAGGGCTGGGCGCACTACTGCGAGAAGATGATGTTCGACCACGGATTCGAGGCGACCGATGACGCGGAGTTCGAGATGCTCAACGGGGCGATCTGGAGGGCGTGCAGGATAATCGCAGACGTCAAGCTAGCCCAGGGTGAGACGACCATCGAGGAGATGGTCGAATGGATGACGAAGGAGACGGGTATGGCGAGGAATGCCATGGAAGACGAGGTGAAGAGATACTCGCACACGCCCGGGCAGGCGTTGTCCTACATGATAGGCAGACACCTGGTTCTCGACCTGAGAAAGAACCTGAAGAGCAAGCTCGGAGAGAAGTTCGACGAGAAGAGGTTCCATGACATCGTCGCAGGATATGGCAACCTTCCATTCAACTTGATCAAAGAGGTCGTGACTCTAGAACTGGGGGCCTAGGCGCTCACAAGAACCGTTATAAGGAGCCATGGAATAACCTCCATGCATACCTTTTGCCAAGAGGGCAGAGATGCTTCAGCAGACAGTGGAGTGTATGACGAATGAGCAAGGTCAAGAAAGCGTTGGTTAGCGTATCTGACAAGACCGGTTTGGTCGAATTCGCAAAGGGTCTTGTGGATCTTGGAATTGAAATCTTGTCAACTGGTGGGACGATGGCCGCGCTCGAGAAGGCGGGCATTCCTGTCGTCGGGGTCTCGGAGGTGACGAAGTTCCCCGAGATGCTGGACGGCAGAGTCAAAACGCTCCATCCCGCAATCCATGGAGGTCTCCTTGCCATGAGGGATAAGCCGGAGCACATGGAAGCGATCAAGAAGCATGGGATCGAGCCGATCGACATGGTGGTCGTGAATCTGTACCCGTTCGAAGCAACCGTCGCGAAGCCCGGCGTGAAGCTCGAGGACGCCATCGAGAACATCGACATCGGCGGTCCCTCGATGATAAGGTCTGCTGCCAAGAACAACTCAGCTGTGGCGGTGGTCACGAACCCTGCGATGTATCCTCAGATACTCGCGGAGCTACGGGAGAACGACAGCCATCTCTCGGACGAGACCCGTCACAAGTTGGCGTTGGAGGCCTTCAGATCGACGGCGAGATACGATTCTGCCATTGCCCAGTTCCTGGGCAAGAAGTTCGGGGAAGGAGAGCTGTTCCCGAAGAACCTGACGCTCTCATTCGAGAAGTTGGGGGACCTCAGATACGGAGAGAACCCGCACCAGAAGGCTGCGTTCTACAAGGATCTGTTCGACCAGACATCTCTGAGCGTTGCGGCGGCGGACAAGCTCCACGGAAAAGAAATCTCATACTGCAATGTGATAGACCTCGATGCCGCGCTCGCAATCGTCTCAGATTTTGAGAAGCCAACGGCAGCCGTGATCAAGCACACGAACCCTTCGGGAGTCGCATGCGCGGCAACCATCGCCGAGGCGTTCAGACTCGCATACAACGCAGACTCCCTGAGTGCATTCGGATGCGTCGTCGGACTGAACAGATCCGTCGACATGGAGACTGCAAAGGAGATCGGCAGTCACTTCGTCGAGGCTGTCATAGCTCCGAACTACGAACCCGATGCAGAGAAACACCTGGAATCCAAGAAGAACATCAGGCTGCTGAGAACCAACGTCCCCGTAAAAAGGGAAGAGGGCAGGCTGTTCATGACGAAGGTCAAAGGGGGCCTGTTGGTTCAGACCGATGCATACGCGGAGCTTGACAAATCCAAATTGAAGGTCGTCACGAAGCGCGCGCCCACTGACGAGGAGATGGACGCGATGATCTTCGGTGTGAAGATCTGCAGGCACATCAAGTCCAACACGATATTGCTGGTCAAGGGCGAGCGGACCGTCGGTGTAGGCGCCGGCCAGATGAGCAGAGTCGATTCCACGAAGATCGCTGGGATGAAGGCGGGCCCAGAGGCGAAGGGGAGCGTGCTTATCTCGGACGCTTTCTTCCCGTTCAGGGACGGTGTCGACGCTGCAGCGCAAGTGGGCGTATCATGCATCATCCAGCCTGGTGGATCCGTCAACGACGCCGAGGCGATCCAAGCTGCGGAAGAAAACGGCATCTCAATGGTATTCAGCGGGCTGAGGCTGTTCAAACACTGAGGATCGAAACCTCAGAGAAACCCTTTCCCCTCGGATTTCTATCTCCTACTCCAGATCAGCGCGGTCCCTTCAGCTTCTTCTTCTCTCTGGAAATCGAATGGAACCCATCTTGGGGTGACAAGTACCCCTCGCAGGTAGTTTATCCTGACCATCCTCCGGAACCTCTCGTCGACCTTAACCTCAAGAAGGCCATCCGCGATAGACGAGAGAAGGGCGATCTGATCCTCGTCCAGTATGTTCCTGTGGACGACAGCGGTGAGAGTGCCGCTGAATTTAGCGATGGTCGTCAGATCTTTGAAGAATCTGCCTATGGCATTGGAATCGTGATGCATGAACAACGGCGTGAGCGAATCGAACAACACCTTAACGGGCTGGCCTCCGACCTTGTCAATCCCCTTCGTCACTGATTCGAAAATATCGCCCAAGCTCGAAATGTCCGCTACCCTGAGCGCGTTGGGGTCGTCATCCGCATCAGGCTGCGGCGTGTATGCGTCAATGATCAGGAGAGTTTTGTCCAACTCGTGCTGAACAGCGTCAACGCCGAACTCCAGCATTTGTCTTCGCACTCTATCTGGTGAGGTGTTCGCCTCAAGGATGACGACCTTCTCCCCAGCTTTTAGATATGTTGCTCCGAGGTAGCAGCAGAACTCGAACAAGCCCGCGCTCGGGTCACCTACAACAAGGACCGCGTAGTTCTGAGGGAACATGGTCCTCTCCTAAGTGCCTTCCATGAGTTCTTGCCACTCACAGTATTGGCACCAATTTCGGTCTGAAGTCTCCGCTTGCGGGGTCAGTCATCGCGTTCGGAGCCGTGAACGGTTCCTCACCTCTGATCACAGTGACTCCCGAGATCTTGTCAATCCTCAGATGTGTGTGCGCAAGGTCAGACAATCTGCTTGTGGACTTCACCGACGGAGTCACTGTCGCGACGAATATTCCGTCGTTGTTCAGAAGGGATGTCAAGAATTCCATCATTCCATCAAGAACGCCCGCTCCGTAGATCGATTCCAGCGAGTCAAACCCGATTATCGTGAGTATGGGCGCACCCGTGCTCTTCAGATTGTACTCGATATCCTGCCACTTCATGTCGACCTTGATGTCCTCACCCTCAAGGGTGACAGCATAGGGCCTCGGAGTTCCCGTGGGCGCGTGCGGTTCGAGTATCCTGACATTCTTGTCGAACGAATCTGCCGAGACGAATCCCAGCAGCTCTTCGCGAGCCGATTCGGCACCTGCCTTCTTTGTAGGAATCCACGCAACGCCTCTGTTCTGAGTTATCGAGTTGCATATGATCGCGCTCTCGATCGCCGCGGATGCAACGACCGGCACGCCAGGGCTGAGTTCGATGAGCGTTATCGTACCCTTCTTTAGACCGCCTTCGATCATCGCGTCCAAATCTGCATTGCCGGTGGAGACGTGCTTGCTGTCATAGTCAGGTATGGTCTCGAAAGGCATGGGCTTGTCTGGCTTCGAGTACCTCGTGTACTCGAACGTCCTGACCCTTCCGCCCAGTAACGTGTAGACATACTTCGGCTGCCTTATCTCGCAGCCTCTCAGTTTGAGTATGTCGAGCTCTCTTATCCTCCTTCCAGTGGTCGAGCTCAGACTGAGGTAGATGACGCCATCGCCAAGGTAGTCCAGCAACGGATCGGGGGTCTCGAGCACGTACACGACATTGGTCCCGCAACCCTCCACCAGGTCCTTCTGCAGAGAGCTTATCAGTTTCGAGGCGGGCACGCCGTACTTCTCTGCAAGAGCGTCGATGCTGTCAATGGCGACAAGCGTGCGTTCAGGTAGTGCTTTGTCGACTACATCATATGCCATCTCTATCTCTGGCATCATCGACCCGACCGAGACGACTAGCTCGCCCTCGTTGGCACCAGGTTCGGCAAGCGACTCTTCACCGCCCGCTTCGATGACCCCCTGGAGCTTCATGAGCTCCTTGCGCGAGGATTTGACCTTCTCGCTCTTCAGCTCGCCCTTTATGGCGGCGAGACCGAGAAGAATCTTGTCTACTTGCTGCTCCGAGTCGGCCTTCTTCCTGACCTTCTTCCTGGCCTTGAGTATCTCCCCTTCCTTGACCTTGTCCAACAGCCACGGGAATTGGTTGAACAGCGATTGATCCGAGACCCTGGTGGACATATAGTAGCTCTGCTGGATGGAAGCGAGCTCCTCGATCGTCTGAAGGGCCAACGTGGTCTTGCCCGTCCCCGCCATGCCTCTCAATATGAGGGAGTGCCCTCCGGGGCTCGACAGGAATCTCACAATCTCTTTTGGGAATGTCGCAGTCCCAACAGCCACAGTTTCTTTTTTCTCTGCCATTCTACGTCAACTCCTGCATTTCACCTAGCGCTCCCTTGGCCTGAGTAGCCCTCCGGCCAGTGCCTCTTCCTCTTCTTCCTCGATGAGCTTGATCTCCTTCCATTCTCCCCCGAAGTCCTGGATCTGTCCAGTCACCATCTGGAATCGGACCCTGAGCTTGCCACCCTCGAAGAATATGTACGCATTCCTCAATTGGGAGAGGTACAGGACTAT
>Ga0105152_10000702_pt1 | contig 10521 bp, 7 predicted proteins | sample LakBais05cmmetaG_FD_81534 | JGI IMG/M metagenome (GOLD analysis project Ga0105152, IMG submission 81534) | Lake sediment microbial communities from Lake Baikal, Russia to study Microbial Dark Matter (Phase II) - Lake Baikal sediment 0-5 cm | ecosystem: Environmental > Aquatic > Freshwater > Lake...
CTGCCAGCCTGCCGGGAGCCGGGGCTGGCAGGGAGCGCGGCGTTCACCTTCCAATTACGACAGCGAACTTGTGAACCTGTGTACTAAGGCAAGGCGAGGAAGCTTTTGCCTCTGGGCATGAGCGGAAGGCTAAAGAACACGGCAAGCGACTGGGCGATATCGTAGAAGCCATGGCGGATGCCCAGGCTCCCGCCGGGCAGGTCAGGCCGATAAACCAACAAGGGTACGAATTCACGCGTATGGTCTGTACCCTTGAACGTCGGATCGTTACCGTGATCTGCTGTGATGATGAGCATGTCGCTTCTGCCGAGCATCGGGAGAAGTTGACCGATGAACCGGTCTGCATCCTCTAGTGCGTTTCCGTAGCCAGCAGAATCCCGCCTGTGTCCGTACAGCATGTCGAAATCAATCAGGTTGGCGAAGACGAGTCCGGCCTTCTGTTCGGACACAAGCTCAAGGACTGCCGATTGGGCGTCCTTATTGTTCTCAACGTGAATTGCCCTTGAAATGCCCTTGTGTATGAATATGTCGTCAAGTTTGCCGACAGTAATCACGGGGATTCCGGCCCCGGTGAGCTTGTCGAGAATCGTCGGTTCCGGAAGAGGATATGAATAGTCGCGACGGTTTTCCGTGCGGACGAAGGAGCCCGGTTTGCCGACATACGGCCGGGCGATAATGCGTCCTACGCGATACGGATTGCACAGTTCACGCGCAATTTCACACGCCCGGTAGAGTTCGGCCAGCGGTATGATGTCCTCATGCGCCGCGACCTGGAACACCGAATCGGCGCTGGTATAGACGATCCAGCATCCTTCCGCCATTTGTTGGGCACCTAGCTCAGCAATGATTGCCGTCCCGCTTGCCGCTTTGTTGGCGATTACTTTACGGCCTGTCCTCTTTTCGAAATCACGGATCAATTCAGGGGGAAAAGACGGCGGGTTATGGGGGAACAATGTGAATCCTTCTTTCAGTTCGAGTCCGGCCATTTCCCAGTGTCCGGTCGTCGTGTCCTTGCCCGTTGAGACTTCGGCCATAGCGCCGAAACTCGCGAGCGGAACAGCTACAGACGGCAATCCCGTTATCTGCAGGCCTTTCGGCAGCAGAGAGGGAATGTTGCCGAGTCCCATCCCCGCAAGAGTCGGCATATGCAGGCCTCCGACGGCGGCGGACAGATGAGCCAGCGTATTGGCTCCCACGTCGCCGTATTCCGCAGAGTCGGGCGCTTCGCCAATGCCCACCGAATCCAATACTATGAGGAACACTCTCATGTGAAGTTAGAATGGCGGATCGCAAGTCGGGCGTCAATTTTTACTTGTGTAAGATGCACGCAAGTCTGAAACTGGAATCATGAAGACTGCGAAATTCTGGCACAAGACTGATGACGGGAAAGTGCAGTGTGATCTTTGCCCCCACGGTTGTGTAATTGCTGCCGGCAGAACCGGTATCTGCAAAGTCCGGGGCATCGAGGAAAACGAACTGAAGGCGCTGGGCTACGGGCTCATTTCTTCAGCGCATATGGATCCCATCGAGAAGAAGCCGCTCTACCATTTTTATCCGGGCAAGGAGATATTCAGCATCGGCGGCTGGGGCTGTAACCTGGGCTGTGTGTTCTGTCAGAACTGGACAATCTCACAACAATTCATTTCGGAATCCACGCGGCGTGCTCCTGAAGCAATAGTCGAGGAAACCGCCAAAGCCGGTTCGATCGGCATTGCCTATACGTACAATGAACCGCTGATAGGTTTTGAATTCGTCCAGGACTGCGCCCGGCTGGCAAAGGCCGAGGGGCTTGTCAATGTGCTCGTGACCAACGGTTATACCAGGCCGGAACCCGCGGCCGAGCTATTTCCGCTGATAGACGCCATGAACGTTGACATCAAGAGCATGGACGATGCTTTCTACCGCAAACAGTGCAAGGGCAGCCTTGATCCGGTGCTGGCATCCTGCAAGCAGGCTATTGCGGCGGGAGTTCATGTCGAAATCACGAATCTTGTCATTCCCACGCTCAATGATGAACTGCGACTTCTTGAAACACTGGCAACATGGATTGCCGACAACCTGGGAAAACACACGCCTCTTCATCTCAGCGCGTATTATCCTCAATACAAGCTCAAGATCCCTGCCACGACAACCGGGACCCTGGAGAAAGCCTATGAAATCTGCCGGAAGCAACTCTACTATGTCTATATCGGCAACGCATGGACAAGCGCGGGGCAGGACACTCGCTGTCCCGACTGTAATGATACTCTCATTTCACGGCGGGGCTATACCACGAAAATCTGCGGCATGAGAAACGGCTCCTGCGCAAAATGTAGTCGAAAGATCGAGGGTATTTTTGCGGAGAGACCGTGACGATTACCCGCCTTCGCCAGCACTTCGGAGGAACGAGTTGGCAATCTGCCCGGCTACGGCGCGGTTCCGCTGAGATGTTGTGCCCTTCGGGCAGGGAGCTTCACAGTTCCGGCGGAATCTCAGGGAAAAAGGGCGTCCCGTCGGAAGTTTCTTTCTCGGGAACTTCGGCAACGAGATTTGTGAAACCTGCCTTCGTCAAAGCGAAATTGCACCAGTCGTCAAAAAGAATTCCGGCGCGGTAGCGATCGAGAGTAGCCACGAGCTGAGGCCTGAGCGTTTCCATGGCCATCAAATCGCCGGGCGTTCTTTCAGCAATGTAAACCAGCAATGCCCCGCTTTTGATTTCGACAGGTTCGGAGATTTCCCCTTTCTTCAGAGATACTATCCGGGGAAGGAACTCCTCGTAGTACTTGATGTCATTGGTTTCAGACATGCCGGTCTCATAGATTGTGAAAGGTTTGGTTGTAGATACTTTCAAATGCTCTTCTTCGGCGGCCCTGGTGAACGTCTTGCCTGATCCCAAAGCCTTCTTCAACGAGTCCCTGGTCTGTCTGATCTTCTGAAGAAAAATCTTTTTCTCGGAAGCGCGCCTGGCCAACGGTTCGACCGTCTCACGGACCTCCTCAAAATCCGGCATTCGAGCTTCGGCCTTCTCATTGGCTGCAATCACGTAGACTGCGTTTGAACCGATTATTGCGTCGCTGAAAGACCTGTATGGATCGTCGGATTCAAGATCAAAAGCAGTCTTGTTGAACGAGCGGTCCACGAGCAAGCCGGGCACCTTTTCGTTAATCGCGAAAAATGCTGACGTGCAGACCACCAAGTTGCTTGCCCCTGCAACCGAGTCAAAGCCCGGCGCCTTTTGTTCGCGGTCCGAAGGTGTAAGCGTCATCACAAATTCTGTCGCCGCATCCTTTGCCTTGAACGTGGCAAAATTGTATCTCAGAATGTCCGTTATTTCGTCTTCCACGTCCTCCAAAGGCGTATACTCCACGGTGTCGTTTGTCCCCGGAATGGAGTAGTCTTCAATGTGTTCGTCGTAGTAGTCTTTCACATCGGTATCTTTTATCTCTACGCTCTCCAGATAGTTTGACACGGGGAAAGACACGTATTTCACGCTTACCTTGTCCGGAATCTCAAAATACTTCTTGTTTTCCTCGAAGAACTCTTTGACCTCGTCATCGCTCACTTTGACTTGACCTACGGTGTTGCTAAGGTCGAACACGGCGTATTTAACGGTAAAGGAGTCTGTAAGATTCTCCAGCTTCTGGTTGAGTTCCGTTGGAGAGGTCCATATCGTCGCCTCAAGGATGCCGGCAAGTTTTCGGAGCGTGAGCTCCTGCCGGACATATGACTCGAACGTGCTCATGTTCCAGCCCAGTTGGCCAAGTTGTTTCTCAACGAAGACCCTGTATCTTTCTTTGCTGAAGACACCGTTGACCGAGAAATTGGAATCGCGACATATGGTCTCACCAACTTGATCATCGGAGACTGTGATTCCCATTTTCTCAGCTGTTCGCAGCGCCGCCAGGCGTTTCCATGTGCGAAGGCGCAAATGATCCACGGCTTCCGGGGTGAGATTCGCGCTGCTCCGCATTCCCATCTCGAAAGAGCGCGCCGTGTTGAATTCTTCCGGCGAGACAGTTTCGCCGTACAACTGACTTGAGCCACGCGAGTTCCTTTTGTCTCCGAAGCATCCCCCTTTTGACGGGGAGAAAGTGCCTACGAACATAACGCTGATTACGACTGCAAAACCGCCCCACAGCCATCTGTTTCGTATCATCCTGTTGAATTTAGTGATCAGCATCTTTCGTGTGTCCTGTCCAAAAAAGACGCATCCCAGAGCACTTGGATTTGCCTGGGATGCGGAACATCAGCATATAACAAACTTGTCTATTGTTTCCACGCAAACTATCGCCATCCGACCGGAGTCGGAGAAGGAACCGTTGTGGTCGTCACGGGAATATAGCGGTAAGTAGTTGTCGTTGTCGAAATCGTGGTCGTTCCCTGACCAAGGAGGTCTTTAATTGAAGGAACTGTTGTCGTGGTAGTAGTGGTCGTTGTAGTAGTGGTGAAAGTCGCCTCGTTCTCGCCAGACGGTTTCTCGCCTTTTGCTGGTGCCTCGCCTTTTGTTGGCGCCTCACCTGGTAGAAGCTCTTGTCCCGGTCTCACTTCCTCCCCCACCACCATCTCGGGTTTCTCCATTTTCTCAGAATATACGCTTGATTCCACGATGGTGCTATCCGCGGCCGTAATAAACGTTGTTACGGAAACGGTATTGTCTTCTGCAACCGCACGGAAAATTTTGACCACACAATTCGGCTTTATCTCCGCACTCTTCGCGTTGCCCTCCGAGTCTTTGTAATTGTAATTGAAGACACCCTTTACATTCTTGATCCGGGTGGAGAGCTTGTCGCTCGTGCCGGTAAGCTGGATGGTATTCTCCTTTCCCAGGACTGGAATCTCAAAATTCGCCCCCTTAATCCTAAGTTGGCCTTCCGTACACGCTATTTGCACCCACGTAAGGTCCGTTTCGGCGTCTTTCTTGGCTTCTACCGTGAACTTGCACCCGATAGCCTCGCAGACGGAGGTGATGGTCTCAATGCTGAGAGTGTTGAAATCATGGTAGCCTTTCTCAAGTTCAAGTTCGATCTTGCCCTGATACAGTCTAATTATCTTGTTCTTCTCGTTTGTCGCATCAACAAGCAATGTCATGGCAACATTGGCCTGCAAGTTGCATTCATTGCCTTCAGAGAACTTGATTACGGCAGATGAGTCTGCCTCGGTGCACACCTTTGACCCGTATGGATAGCCGTTTCCCTCAACTGCTGGCACAAAATCGGGGTTTTCCGGAGTTGCGACAAAACATTGCCCTGATACCTTCATTATTCTAAAAAGCGGATCGAACGGAGCCGCTAATACAACGCTCGAAGCGAGCCAGACCGACAACACCGCAATACTCACGCATACAGCCTCTTTCTTCATGACAAATCCCCCTATATTGGGCTTCATAAACTCATTCACAATTCTCAATAAATCGTACCCGACTCATGGCTCCAGGGTCAAGGCAAATTCGCAGTTCTTATAGTGTTTCAAAATGCACACGCATGAACAATACTGCCACAAAGCGGCTCACGACAAAAAACCGGTTTGCCGGGAGACTCCTGCACCGGCCCGGTAATTTCTCAACGGACAGCCTCCCGTGCGTCTCAACTGCCGAGGGCTGGTGCCCGCGGAAGCAGAACAGAAAAAGTACTGCCCTCGCCAACTTTCGAGGTCAACTCGATATCCCCTTTGTGATCGCGGACGATTCCCCTGGATATTGAAAGCCCCAGTCCCGTGCCTTTTCCTTTTTCCTTGGTTGTGAAAAAAGAGTGAAACACGTCCTCCCTGATTTCCTCGGGGATGCCTGCGCCGGTATCCTTAACGTCGCATTTCCAGAAATCCACGCCCTCACGCGAACACGCGGTCACAGAGACGGCAATCTCCCGTTTCGGACGGTCTTTCATTGCGTCGCACGCGTTCGCTATCAGATTGACAAGAACCTGTTCGAGTTGGCTTGGACTCCCGTGGACAAAGTATTGGCCTTTCGTAACCTCACAATGCACGGCAACCATGGCAGTTTGTATCTTGCTATGAGTGATAAAGAGCGCGTCGGCAATGGCATCAGAAAGGTCAACAAGCTCGTACTTTTCCACCATGCCCCTCGAGAAATTCCGGAGATGCTCTACGAGTTTCTGAATGGATGAGGACGCTTTCTGCACATCCTTCGCGTGCGCCTTCACCTTGTCCGTTGACACGGCGGGAACATTGCTTATCGCGGAAAGTTCCCTGATAACCATTTCATTCGACAGCACAATCACCGTCAGAGGATTGTTTATGTCATGGGCCACTCCGGATGCCATTTCGCCGATGGCGGCCAGTCTTCCGGCATGGACAAGGCGGTTTTGCAGTTCCTTTATCTCCCGTATGTCGCGGAGAATCGAAAATGTGCGGAGAAAATTCCCGGCATCGTCATAAATGCTGAACGATCGGATTTCAACGGGGATCCGCGTCCCGTTTTTGGACTTCAAAAAGCTCTCAGGTACGGTCTTGTCCCCTCTCTCCTTCAGATCGGAAAAGCCTTTTTCCAGGGATTCCAGGACATCGTCAGCATAGATCTGACGAACATTCATCGAAAGCAGTTCTTCCTTGGTGTACCCGAGCAGCGATTCCGCTCTTCTGTTGGTGTAGACGATATTCCCATCATCGTCCACCGAATGGATCATGTCAGGGAAACTGTCCAGCAGGATTTCAAAGATGTCGGCATCCCGGATCTCGATTTTATCTATGCGCATTATGCTCATAACGTATTCCAGCTTGACTTCTATGCCTGCTGATCTATTCTGTCAACCCAATACTTTTTTCGACATTGCGGTTTGAAATCCGTATGCCGCCGGGTATTTGGATCTCAAGGTGAAAGGAGACACCCATGGGCATTTTTGAAACCATAACAGAGTTGGTGGGAAAGGGCAAGAAACGCCAACCGTCCCAGCCTAGGAAAGCAGTAGATAAATCGGTCCTCTTGAATAAGATAAGAGAGTCGGAGCTCTTTCGTAATCTTCCTCCCAAAAGCCTGGAAGAGATGTTCGCCCACATGGAAACTCTGGACATACAGGAAGGAGACACCGTCATACGCGAAGGCGACGAGGGCGATTACTACTACCTGCTTGTAAGCGGAAGCGCGCGCGTCCTTCGTCAACGTCCGGATGATCCCAAGCCGCAGGTGGTGGCGGAACTGGGTGAACCGCTGGGTTTCGGCGAAGAAGCGCTTATCTCCAACGCCAAACGAAATGCAACCATCATCATGACATCCGATGGAACGCTCATGCGCCTCTCGAAAGACGCCTTCAACGACTACGTGAAGGAGCCTCTCATTACATGGGTGTCTCCCAAGGAGGCGCAGGATCAGATAGGCCAGGGCGCCAAATGGATTGATGTCCGTGAAAAGACGGGCTCCAAGGATGCGGCGGCGCATCTGCCGGGTTCTATCACCATCCCGATGGCAGAACTCCGCAGCCGCACGGCTGAACTCGACAAGGGCACAGTCTATATCTGCTATTGCGAAAATGGCCGACTCAGTTCCACTGCGGCATTCCTGTTACGGCAGCGCGGCTACAACGTGGGCGTGCTGAGAGGCGGGCTCCAGAGTCTGAAACGCGCCGGCATCGCATAGGTCCCGGAGAATTTCGCGCGCTTTCTCCAAAAAACGACCGGAATCGTGAACCCTCTTCGCGCAGAGCTTGAGTTATCACTCCCGTTTCGTATACAATAATCTCCATGAGACGGGCATCCGACATACTAGTGCGTAGCTCCGTGGCTGCATTCGTGCTCTGGATGCTTCACTCGTCTACGTGTTTCCCTGACCCCTTGCCTCCTCTTTCGGAATGCGCGCCTGACCATGTCCTCATAAAATTCCGACAGGCGGCAATTGAAGAGAAGCTGGGCAAGCTGAACCGGCGTTCAGGCAAAGCTATCGTTTCCGAACTCGGACTTACGGCAGACGCACGGCTGGAAGAAACGTGTTTTACCAAATGGTGCAGAAACCGAATTCCGTCAAAGCAAAACGAATGGAAAGAAGCGGACGTTGATGCCTCCGAATTCATGTACTTGAAACTCCCGACCAACATCACCCCGCGCGAGTGCGTCAAGCGACTGAAGAACAACCCGCTCATAGAATACGTTGAGGTCGATCCGATCGGGTTTGGCGGAGCAACACCGACCAACGATACGTACTACGCGATGCAATGGCACCTCGCCGGGAATGCCGGACAAGTGGGGCATGTCCACGCGCCTGAAGCCTGGGACATTACTACAGGCACTTCAGATGTCATTGTGGCCGTGCTGGACACGGGATGCGATCCGAATAATCTCGATTTTGCCGGTCGCCTGGTGCCGGGTTATGATTTCGTGAACAGCGATCCCGATCCCGCTGATGATCATGGTCACGGAACAGCCGTTTCGGCCGTTTTGTGCGCCAGTGCAAACAACGGGTCGTACGGCGTGGGACTGGACTGGCACTGCAGGTTGATGCCTGTAAAAGTTCTCAAGCCTGCGGCGGGGGGCACGACCTCCGGCAACTATTCATGGTGGACTCAAGGCATCAACTGGGCTGTTACCAATGGCGCCAAAGTCATCAACCTCTCAGCCGGCGGATGGGATTCAGACACCAACAATACGCTTCATACCGCCATCACGAATGCGATTGCTCATGGCCTCATTTTCGTAACCATAACGCACAACGACCCCGTCAAGGGCATCAGCTACCCGGGCTCCGATCCCGTCTCAATAACGGTGGGCGGCTCCGACACGAATGGGACACGGTGCGGTTTCAGCGCATACGGAACGAACCTTGACCTGCTTGCTCCGGCAACGAACATATTCACGGTCACCACGGGCGGTGTCTGGGATGCCTGGGGCGGTACCTCGTTTGCCGCCCCGCAGGTTGCGGGCGTGGCCGCCCTCATATGTTCCATCCGTCCCAACCTCAACAACGAGCAGGTGCGCAATCTCCTTTGCGCCGGAGCAGACGACGATGCCATGGGATTTAACATCTACTCCGGCTGGGGCAGGCTGAACGCATACAACTCCCTTGTGCTTGCCGGAACAGCTTTTGAGGAAATCGCTCAAACCAATAACGGCGATATTGTCCTTGCGTGGAAGTGCCCGCCGAACGCGAGCAACAAGTTGCCGTACATCGTCGAATACACTGCCTCGCTGACAGGTGGCACGTGGTCTGCTTTCAGCAACATAACCTATGATGCCGAACGCGCCTCGTGGACAACCCAACCGACCAACACCCCCACCTTCTACCGAATCAAAGTGCGGGGGTATTGACGGAAGGCGCTGCTGTTATGAACAAGATCAGTTTGGCGCTGGATCTCTGTGTTCGGCTAAAGCACGGCAGGGGAGTTTCATAGGAGAAGTGTGAAGTAATCCGTGTATCTTCGGTCAATCCGGTTGCGACGGAGCGCAACCCTCCAGTTTACTCAAGAATAAGCGCGTTTCACGTCTTGGAGGGCGCTGCTCAGTCAGTGCCAGACATTATTTCACACCTTCTGACCGGTGACAAAGCTTGCAGAATTGAACGCCGGTAGATAGGATTGTGGCGTCCATATTGGAGAAACAGGACGTTATGAACACACCTACGTTGTGCAAATGGCTGGTTCACGTGTTGAAGGAGACCAACACGGCGCTTTCGATCGAGGAACCGCTTCACTCGATCATGGACAGCATCAAGCAGCACTTTCCGTGTCAGAGCGTGGCCGTGCTTTTGATAGACAACAATACAAAGGAGCTTCGCATCAAGATTGCCCGGCAGATCAGTTACACCTTTGCCAAGGAGTACCATAGAAATGGTCCAAGCCCGACCGCCGAACGGGCAATTCTTGAACAACGCGCATTACTCCTTAACAATCTCGATCCCCGGTCCGAGACATACAACGACATCAAGCTCGAGCATGACTTCACGTCCGCCGTGCTTGCACCCATAGTCACCGACCAGCGCGGAATCGGCTACATCTTTTGTGACCGGGGCAACGGCGAGACGTTCAGCGAAGATGACCTTCTCCATTTGGAGGTCGTCGGGTATCTCATCGGCAATCTCATCACGAAGATCGAACTCACCAAAGTCACGAGGCATTTGTCTCAGATAGACGAGGACTCCGGAGCGCTGCACCATAAAGCGTTTGTGCCTGCATTTTCCACCGAACTGGAACGTGCCGGGATTCATAACTACCCGGTAACTTTGTCTCTCATGACAGTTGACGCTTTCCGCAAGTATGTCGATACCTACGGGATCGCGCAGGCTCACGCGCTTCTGACCGAGGTGGTCGCAATCATCAGGAAGCATATCCGGGACATGGACATCCTGGCCAGATTCGGCGCAGATGAGTTCATTCTATGTTTTTCGGGAATGACCGGCGCCGAGACAAAAGCCAAACTCAAAGAAATACACGAAGATGTGGCCAGGAACGCCGTCGGCCAGGGCGGTGCCACAATTAATCTGACCATTGGCACGATAGCCCTGGAAGACCCGTGCGCCATGAAGAGAAGGCTGCAGGACATTTTTACGGACTTGGGCACGAGCCTGGCAGATGCCAAAGGTCACAATCGCCTCGAAGCAAAAGA
>Ga0105152_10000703_pt1 | contig 10514 bp, 9 predicted proteins | sample LakBais05cmmetaG_FD_81534 | JGI IMG/M metagenome (GOLD analysis project Ga0105152, IMG submission 81534) | Lake sediment microbial communities from Lake Baikal, Russia to study Microbial Dark Matter (Phase II) - Lake Baikal sediment 0-5 cm | ecosystem: Environmental > Aquatic > Freshwater > Lake...
GAGTCAGACAGTCTTTTTTAAATAAAATAGCACAAATTCAATCTCCCGAAAAACTGGCCGTCCTGAAGGAGCAGTACCTTAGCCGCAAAAAAGGGGTTGTCGGCCAGTATCTGCTGAAACTCCGCGATTGCGCCGCCGCGGAAAAACCCGTTGCCGGGCAGCTCATCAATCAGTTCAAGACGTTCATTGAAACCGAGCTGGCCCGGATCGAGAAAAGGATCGGTGCCCGCAGCGGCACGCAGGAGCAATGGAGCGACTACTCCCTGCCAGCGTCCGATCTTCCTGTTGGCCGCTTTCATTTGATCGCTGAAATCAAGCGGCAGATCGAGGACATGTTCCTGAATCTTGGTTACGAGATCGCCCACGGGCCGGAAGTCGAACTGGAAGAATACAATTTCACCGCCCTGAACATTCCCGAATTCCATCCGGCCCGCGACGAGCAGGACACTTTTTTCCTGGACGGCTTTGAAAACATGGTGCTGCGCACCCACACTTCTCCGGTGCAGGTCCGCTACATGCTCGCCCACCAGCCGCCCCTCAAGATCATCTCTCCAGGTAAAGTGTTCCGCAAGGATGACCCGGATGCCACGCACTCCCCGGTCTTCCACCAGGTGGAAGGCCTGCTGGTGGACCGCGGCATCCATTTTTCCCACTTGAAAGGAACGCTGGAAGTTTTCTGCCATTCATTTTTCGGCCCCGACGTGAACCTGCGCTTCCGTCCGGGTTATTTCCCATTCACCGAGCCGTCGGCCGAAGTCGACATCAGCTGCTTCATGTGTTCCGGCCGCCAGCCCGATTGCAGGGTCTGCAAAGGAACCGGCTGGCTGGAAATCCTGGGCAGCGGCATGGTCCATCCCCAGGTCTTACGCAACTGCCACATCGATCCTGAGACCTATTCCGGGTTCGCCTTCGGCTTGGGCGTCGAACGGGTGGCCATGATCAAGTTCGGTGTTCCCGACCTGCGCCTGCTGTATGAAAACGATCTACGCCTATTGGGTCAGTTCGGGTGAAACATGAAGATCAACATCGCTTACCTGAAAAAGTTCGTCGCCTTTGACCTGGAGGACGCCGCCCTGAAGGACCTGCTGGCCGGCATCGGCCTGGAAGCGGCCGAGACGCTGCGGGTTGATGGCCAGACCGTTCTGGAGATCGAGATCACTCCCAACCGTCCCGACTGGCTCTCCCATTACGGCATCGCCCGTGAGATCGCCGCCAAGGATGGGAAGCTGCGCTTCACGCCCATCGCGGTCGAAGGGATAGAGCTCGCCGCTAGCAGCAAGGGATTCACCATCGCCATCGAAGACGCCTCCGATTGCTGGCGTTATTCCGGCGGCATCGTCCGCGACGTCGTTGTCGGCGAATCGGATTCCGCCGTGCAGAAGCTGCTGGTCTCTCTGGGCCTGCGGCCGATCAACAATATCGTGGACATTTCCAACCTGGTGATGATGACCTGCGGCCAGCCGCTGCATATTTTTGACCTGGAGCAGTTGCAGGGTGAACAGATCCGGGTCCGCCGCGCCAAAAAGAACGAGAAGATCCGCTTGTTGGATGAACGCGAAGTCGCCTTGAACGAGAATTTCCTCCTGATCGCAGACGCCTCGCGGCCCCTGGCCCTGGCCGGCATCATGGGCGGTCTGGAATCAGGCATCAGCCCTCGAACCCGCCACATCTTCATCGAGAGCGCCTGCTTCAATCCGGTGGTCATCCGCCGCGCTTCGCGCCTTCTGGGCTTTAAGACTGACGCCAGCTACCGCTTTGAAAGGGGCATGGATGTCGAAGCCACCATCCCGGCCCTGAAACTGGCCTTGGTTTTGCTCGGCCAGGCGCAGGGCAAAATACCGCCGCTGTCGTATTTTCAGGACAAGTATCCCCAGCCGCTGCCGCCGGCGTGGATCAAACTGGACAAGGATTATCCTGACCGCCTGACCGGGATCGTCATCGACCCGGGAACGAGCGCCGCGATCTTGGGGCGTTTGGGCTTCCGGCTGCGGGATGAGGGCGGCAACTGGCAGGTGCAGGCGCCAAGCCACCGGGTGGACGTGACATGCAAACAGGACCTGGTTGAGGAGATCATCCGCATCCACGGCTACGGCCACCTGCAGGCGCAGATCCCGCTATCGGCCAATCCGCTTTTGCGCTTGGACAGGGAGCGCGAGATCTTCCAGCGCTTGAAGAACCAACTGGTTGCCAGCGGTTTCAACGAAGTGATCAATTACGTTTTTCAGAGTCCCGAAGAAAACGGGCTGGTTGACCCCCAGCCGCCGCTTACCCTGAAGAATCCTTTGGGGAAGGAGCTTTCGGTGCTAAAAAATTCCCTGCTGGCCGGCCTGCTGAAGAATACCGCCTTCAACGCCAACCAATCCTGGGAAAGGGTGACCCTGTTTGAGATCGGCAAGGTTTTTAGCCGGCAGGAGGGAAAGATCTCTGAATCCAGGCAATTGGCCCTCAGCGCCTTCGGCCTGCAGCAGAATAAGGACTGGCGCTGTGCGGAGCAGGTTTTCGATTTTCCGTTGTTCAAGTCCCTGTTGGCCATGCTCGGCAGGCGCCTGCGCCTGGACTTCGCCTTTAAAAAACACGCGCACCCGGCTTATGTCGACGCCTGCTGTTTCGCCATTGAAATTGACGGCCGGCGCTGCGGCCAGCTCGGGGAAGTGGCCCCTGAGTTCTGCCGCTATTACAAGCTGGAGCAGCCGGTTTTCGCTGCCGAGATCGACCTGCCGGCTTTGGTCGGGGAAGTGAGCGAAAAGCGCTTCCGCGTCATGAAGCGCTTCCCGGCCGTCCGGCGCGATTTCACTTTCCTGATGGCCAAGACCGTCAGGTATGAGGAGTTGAGCGCTTGCCTCGAGCGTTTGCGGCCCGAGGCTCTTGAAAGTTTTGATCTGACCGATGTTTTCCAGGGAGCAACCGTTCCGGCCGACAAGGTCAGCTTTTCCATGGGGTTCACCTACCGGGCCCAGGACCGCACCCTGACCGGAGATGAGGTGAACGGCATCCACCTGGAATTCACCGGAAAATTGGTGGAGCAGCTGCATTTAATTCAAAGATAAGGAGCACAGAGATGAGTTTCAAAGAGTTCGATAAACTTGAAGAAAAGATCAACCGTCTGATCGCTGGGCTGAAAGCTCTCCGGGATGAAAACCAGAAGCTGAAAAAGGAACTGCAGGAAATCAAGCACGATTCTTCCCAGCGCGACAGCGAAAAAAGCGAGATCCGCAAAAAGATCGCCTCGCTGATCGACCTGGTTGATTCGATCGGGGAATAATGTCCAGAGAAATTGAAGTTCAGATCACCGGCAAGAAATTCGTCTTTCAGCTGGCCGACGATGTCCAGCCCGAGGAATTCCTGCAGGTGGTAGAATACGTGGAAAACAAGATCAACAAAATCAAAAGCAGGATGAACGAATTGGACTCCCTGAAATTGGGATTGTTAACTTCGATAAACATCGCCCATGATCTGTTTTCTTTGAAAAAGGAAAATGAGAAACTGGCGCAGATACTTGGGAGAATCGACACGCTGTTGTCGCCTGAAAGCGACGATGGAAAGTTAACTGTCAGTTTGTCATCCTGAAAAAGGAGGAAGACAATGTCCGAGATCGCTTTTTTACTGATCGGCATCTTACTGGGCGGCGGTGCGATATTTTTATTTAAACAGAAAATCTTTGCCGGCGAATACAAGAAAGTCCAGGCCTACAAAAATCAACTCGAGGCCAGAAACCTGGAAGAGCTGGAACGGACCAAGAAGCAGTCCCTGCTGCAATTGAAGGAAGAATTCGCCGAATGGAAGAACGAGTACAACCGCCGGCACAACGAAAAAATCAACCGCCTGAACGTCATGGAAAATCGCCTGATCCAGAAGGAAGAAAATCTGGACAAGCGCTACACCAACCTGGACAACAAGGAAAAGGAATTAAAGAAAAAGGAAAGAGACCTGGCCATCCAGGAAGAGGAAAACGAGGCTGTGAAGAGCAGTGTCAACAAGCTTTATGAAGAGCAGCGGCTGAAACTGGAAAAGATTTCAGGCCTTACCGTTCAGGAGGCCAAGGAATTGATTATCAAACAGTACGAAGGCGAAGCCAGGCTCGAATCGGCGCAAAAATTGAAGCTGATCGAAGAGGAATTAAAGGAAAAGAGTCAGCAGATGGCCAAGGAGGTGATTTCCAACGCCGTGCAGCGGATCGCCTCCGAGCATGTGGTTTCTTCTTCAGTGACGGTCATCGACCTGCCTTCGGATGAAATGAAAGGGCGGATCATCGGCAGGGAAGGAAGGAACATCAGGGCTTTGGAAACAGCCACCGGCGTCGATTTCATTGTCGATGACACCCCGGAAGCGATCCTGGTCTCTTCTTTCGATCCCATCCGCCGCGAGATAGCCAAGCAAACCATTGAAACACTGATCGCCGACGGGCGCATCCATCCGGCCAGGATCGAGGAGATCGTCGACCGCATCAAGGGTAATTTCGATAACTACCTGCGCAAGCAAGGCGAAGCCGCGGTTCTGGAGCTCGGCATCAAGGAGATAAATCCGGAGCTCTATTTCTATCTCGGAAAACTTAAATTCCGCTCTTCTTTCGGGCAGAATGTGCTGGAGCATTCCAAGGATGTGTCCATGATCGCCGCCATGCTGGCCCGCGAGATCGGAGTTAATGTCAATATTTGCAAGCGGGCCGGCCTGTTGCACGATATCGGCAAGGCCATTGACCGGGAAACCGAAGGCACCCATACGTCGTTATCGGTGGAGTTGACCAAAAAATATGGCGAATCGGCTGCCGTTCAGGACGCCATCGCCTCACATCACATGGATACCGAGTTTCATTCCATTGAAGCCGTTTTAATCCAGGCCGCGGACAGTATTTCCGCCGCCCGTCCCGGTGCCAGAAGGGAAATTCTGGAAACCTACATCAAGAGGCTGGAGAAACTAGAAGAGTTGAGCAAGTCCTTTTCCGGAGTGACCAAAGCCTATGCTTTACAGGCCGGGCGCGAAGTCCGCGTCATCGTTAACGCCAACGAGCTCGATGACAACCGCACCTTTTTGATCTGCAAGGACATCGCCAAAAAGATCCAAGAAGAGATGGAGTATCCCGGACAGATCAAGGTTTCCGTGATCAGGGAAGTGCGGGCCATCGAATATGCCAAGTAAAAAGGTCCGGCTCATCCTGATCGGCGACGTGGTCGGCCGCTGCGGCCGCAAATTCGTCCAGGCGGTCCTGCCGCTGATCAATGCCAAATTCAATCCCGACGTGGTGATCGCCAACGGCGAAAACTCGGCCGGCGGCCTGGGCGTCATCCGCCGCACCGCCGATGAACTGTTCGAAGCCGGGGTCAATGTCCTGACCGGGGGCAACCATATCTGGGACAAGAAAGAGGCGCTCGATCTGCTCAAAAGCGAGAGACGCGTGCTCAAGCCCCTGAATTACCATGTCTCGACCCCGGGCAACGGCTCCATGGTATATAAGACCGCCGCCGGTCACCCGGTCGTGATCATCAGCCTGCAGGGGCGGGTGTTCATGGAACCGGTGGTGGACAACCCTTTTACGGCAGTCGATGAATTTTTAAAGAAAAATCCGCACCCGATCGTACTGGTCGATTTCCACGCCGAGGCCACGGCCGAAAAGCAGGCCATGGGCTTTTTTCTCGACGGCCGGGTCAGCGCCGTTTTGGGCACCCACACCCACGTGCCGACTGGCGACGCCCGCATCCTGGAAAAAGGCACGGCCTACCAGACCGATGTCGGCATGACCGGATCCCTGGATTCGATCATCGGCATGAAGCGCGAGCCCATCATCAGCAAGTTCTACAACGGCATCCACCAGAAATTCGAAGTGGCCAAGGACAACCCGGTGCTGGACATGACCCTGGTCGACATCGAACCGCAAGGCGCTAAAGCGTTGCATATCGAGGCCTTCCGCTATTACGAAGCGACATATGGGCAACAACTTTCCTGAAGAAAAGGTCTACAAAGTCTCGGAATTGACCCAGCTGGTCAAGCTGACGCTGGAGACCCAGTTTGCCTCCATCCAGGTGCTCGGAGAAGCTTCGGGCGTGGTCCTGGCCAGCTCCGGCCACCTGTATTTCACGCTAAAGGACAGCGCCGGGGCCATGAAAGTGGTCATGTTTCGCGGCCAGTTGCAGAAGAGCGCGTTGAACAAGCTGGAAAACGGCCAGCAGATCATCGTCCAGGGGACCCTTTCCGTCTACCCCCTGCGCGGCGAAATGCAGATCATCGCCAGCGACATGCGTTTACAGGGCATCGGCGATATTTTCGCCGCCCTGGAAAAATTAAAAAAGGCCTACCAGGAAAAGGGATATTTCGATCCGCAAAGGAAGAAACCTCTGCCCTTGCTCCCCGGCCGCATCGGCGTGGTCACTTCGCCGACCGGGGCCGCCGTGCGCGATATCGTGCGCATTCTGCGCCGCCGCTTCCCGGGCATCGCCATCGTCATTTTCCCGGCCAAAGTGCAGGGGGAGGGAGCCGCCGCCGAGATCGCCGCCGGCATCGAATTTTTCAACCAGGCCCTTCCCGAGGCCTCCGTGGATGTTCTGATCGTGGGCCGGGGCGGGGGCAGTTACGAGGACCTGTGGGCCTTCAACGAGGCGCCCGTGGTCGAAGCCATTTTCAACAGCCGCATCCCGGTGATCTCTGCGGTCGGCCATGAGACCGATTTCACCATCGCCGATTTTGTCGCCGACCTGCGGGCGGCCACGCCGTCGGCCGCCGCCGAACTCGTGGTGGGGAAAAAGGATGAGTTCTTGAATCGCATCGATTTCCTGCGCCATGGGCTCATGCGCCACATGGAAAAGCGGCTGCACGAAAAAAAATCCACCCTGGCGCAATTGCTTATGGATTCAAGCCTGGCCGATTTCCCCGGACGCTTGCAGGAGTTGGCCCAGCGGCTGGATGGCAGCGAGTTCGCCCTGAACCGCCATTTCCAGCAGTCCCTGAACCGCAGGCTCGGCCAGTGGAACCGCGCCGCGCAGCGCTTTGCCGCATTCGACATGAGCGGCATGCTGAAAAACAAAGGCCTGCAGGTCCAGAATCTGGGCATGCGCATCGGAACGAATTTTTCCGAACGGCTGCAGCAGCGGTGTGAAAAGATCCGTGTGCTGGATTCCAAACTGGCCAGCATGAACCCGGAAAACGTTCTAGCCAAGGGCTATTCCATCACGACCGACCAGAGCCAGCGGGTGGTCAAAGATTCGTCCGTCCTGGTCGCGGATGAGAAGATCTCCATCCGCTTTGCCCGCGGTCAGACCGCCGCCAAGGTGATCAAGGAGTGAACCATGAAAAAAGAAACGCTTGATTTTGAAGTCGCACTCAAAAAACTCGAAGCCATCGTGCAAAAACTGGAGAATCCCGAAGTGCCCCTGCAGGATGGCTTCGCCTTGTATGAAGAAGGCATGAAGCTGACCGGGCAGATGAAAAAGGAACTCAACGACATTGAAAAAAAAGTGAAGATACTGCAAAGCGACGCCAAGGGGAACCTGCAAGAGACCGACTTTGACTCGCCTGACAATGAATGATTACCTGCAGCGGATGACCGCGGCGGTCAACCGGGAGATCCTCAACGGTATCGAGCCGCAAAAGGGCACGCTGGAAGCGGCCATGCATTACGCCCTGGCGGTCCCGGGCAAGCGTTTGCGGCCGCTGCTGTTCCTGGCCCTGCTGGACGCCTGCGGAAAAGAAGCGGAACGTTTCATCGGCCTGGCATCCGCTCTGGAGATCATCCATACTTATTCCCTGATCCATGACGACCTGCCGGTAATGGACAACGACGACCTGCGCCGCGGTATGCCCACGGTCCACAAAAAATTCAACGAGGCCGTGGCCCTGCTGGCCGGCGACACGCTGCTGACCTTCGCTTTTGAAAAGATCGCCTCCGCCCCCCTGGCGGCCGAAAAGATCGTGACCATCGTCAGCATCGTCACCCGCTGCATCGGCAAGCAGGGCATGGCCCAGGGGCAGGCCCTGGACCTGGAATTTGCAGGCGACGCCGAGACAATCGCCGACATCCACCGCCTGAAAACGGCCGAATTGATCAAGGGATCGCTGCTGGCCGCGGCCCAGGTGGCGGATTTCGAAAGCCACCGCCAGCAACTGCTGGCCCGGGCCGGCATCGCCCTGGGCATGGGTTTCCAACTGGCCGATGACCTGCTGGACGTCACCGGCGCCGAAGACAAGGTCGGCAAAAAATTGAATAAGGACCAGGCCAACCGCAGTCCCAACGCCGTTTTGTATTTCGGGCTTCCGGCGGTCAAGGAAAAAATAGACGCGTATTACCGCGAGGCGCAAGTCCTGGTCGGAGAACTGGGGATTGATTTCCCCCCCCTCCTGTTCCTGATGAAAAGCATGCTGTACCGGAGCCAATGATGGCATTGCTCGAAAAGATCCTTTCCCCCGCCGATATAAAAGGGTTGACCCTGGAGGAAATGTCCCGATTGTCGGCGGAGATACGGGATTTGCTGGTGCAGGTGGTCTCGCAGAACGGCGGGCACCTGTCGTCCAACCTGGGGGTCGTGGACCTGACCCTGGCCCTGCACCGGGTTTTCGATGCGCCGCTAGACAAGATTATCTGGGACACCGGCCACCAGAGCTATACCCACAAGATCATCACCGGCCGCCGGGAGAAGATATTCTCCATCCGTAAAAAAGACGGCCTGCTCGGCTTTCCCGACCGCGCCGAAAGCGAGTACGATGTCCTGAACACCGGGCACGCCTCAACCTCGCTCGGCTTCGCCTCGGGCCTGGCCATCGCCCGTGACCGCCGCGGCGAAAAATTCCATATCGTCACCGTGATCGGCGATGGGGCCCTGACCGGCGGGGTGGCCTTGGAAGCTCTGAACCACATCGGCCAGGTCAAGCAGCGTTTGATCATCATTCTCAACGACAACAAGATGTCGATCTCTCCCAACGTCGGCGGCATCTCTCGCCACTTGAACTACCTGGTTTCCGGCCGGCCCTACATCCGCATGAAGGAAGTGATCCAGAATATTCTCAAGTCCATTCCCGGTCTGGGCCCATCGATGTACGAATTGGCCAAAAAAATGGAAGTGCTGATGCGCACCATGATGGTGCCCGGTTCACTTTTTGACGAATTGGGCATCAAGTATATCGGTCCGGTCAACGGCCACGATTTCGGCGAAATGCTCAAGGAATTCGAGGCGGCCAAGAAACACGATTTTCCGGTCCTGCTGCACGTGGTGACCCGCAAAGGCCAGGGCTATGTGCCGGCCTGCGAGGATCCCAGTTCCTTTCATTCCTCGGCCCCGTTCAATATTGAAAACGGCAAGTTTATCGGGGGTTGCAAAAGTCCCTCCTATTCGGAAATTTTCGGGCAGACGGTCCGGCGCCTGGTCGGCCAGGACCGCCAACTGGTGGCGCTGACAGCGGCCATGCCTGAAGGCACCGGCCTGGACGCCGTTCAAAAGGAATTCCCGGAAAATTTCTTCGATGTCGGCATCGCCGAGCAATATATGTTCGATTTCGCCGGCGGCCTGGCCCTGGGCGGCTTCAAGCCGGTGCTGGGCGTTTACTCTACTTTCATGCAGCGGGCCGTGGACCAGATCATTCACGATATTTCGCTGATGCGTATTCCGATCTTGGTCGGACTGGACCGGGCCGGACTTGTTGGCGGCGACGGCCCGACCCACCAGGGGCTATACGATATCGCCCTACTGAACCCCATCCCGGACATCGTGCTCATGGCGCCCAAGGATGAAAATGAGCTTCAGCACATGGTTTTCACCGGCAGCCGCCTGGCCAAGCCCGTCTTTATCCGCTATCCCAAGGAGCCGGGACGGGGAGTGCCGTTGGACAAGGACTTTGTCGAAATCCCCGAGGGCAAGGCGGAAGTGCTGCGTCGCGGCGGCCACGCCCTGATCCTGGCCGTGGGGCCGCTGGTGTACCGCGCCCTGGAAGCGGCGGAGCAGCTGGCCCGGCAGGACAGCATCGAAACAACCGTGGTCAACGTCCGTTTCATCAAGCCGCTGGACCGGGAACTGATCTTTTCCCTGGCGGCTGGAATAAAAAAGATCGTCACCGTGGAGGATGGAACGGCCAGGGGCGGTTTCGCTTCCATCATCCACAAGGAATTACTTGAGCTCGGGCCGAACGGACACGAATTCCTCACCCTGGCCGTCGGGGAAGGGGTCATGCCCCTGGCTTCCCGGGAAGAATTGTTGGAACACTTCGGCCTGAGCAGCTCCGGCATTTACCGCCAAGTCCGCGCTTTCGTCAAAAAAGCGTAAGCCCCTGTCCGCCCCTGACCAAAATTTGCAATAGGGGAAAAAGCTTGTCCCTGGATTCCCTGGGAATTCGAATTTCTACTTGTGGCTGCGGCTGGAATGTCTTCGCGAAAAATTTATTTTTCGTCGGTCTTGCCAAGGGAAATTTTCTGTTTAATCAAATAATAGAAAAAAGGCAAATCGCGGATCAGATATCTTTTCCAAAGCCTGTGGGGCTCATGCGCAAGCCTCCAAAACCATTTCAGCCCCCGTTTTTGCATCCAGCGCGGCGCCCGC
>Ga0105152_10000704_pt1 | contig 10501 bp, 9 predicted proteins | sample LakBais05cmmetaG_FD_81534 | JGI IMG/M metagenome (GOLD analysis project Ga0105152, IMG submission 81534) | Lake sediment microbial communities from Lake Baikal, Russia to study Microbial Dark Matter (Phase II) - Lake Baikal sediment 0-5 cm | ecosystem: Environmental > Aquatic > Freshwater > Lake...
TCGGCAATGTTCGCCGTCGCGGGCATCCTGCTTGAACTGAAGCGACCCCTGCCTGCGCTTCGGATTTACAGCCACATCCTTGAACGCTATGCGGATACGCCTGAAGCCATTGAAAGCAGTACCGCACTGGCTGACATGAGCATCCTGTCGCCAGGCCTGAAACCGAGTATCGCCCTCACAGGCGCACAATGGTACTTTGACCCTGTCAGGGCTTATGACATGGTCCTGTCTAAAAACCCGCCGGTCGATTTGACTGAACGATTGCTTCTGCAGCGGATTGCCGCCCTGAGATTGAAAGGCCGCTATCGTGAGGCCTATGATGCAGGCAATCTGTTCCTTGAGCGTTTTCCCCGGACAAAAAATCAATATTCCCTGATGACGGCCCTCCGGTCGGACGTCGAACGCCTGATTGAGGAGCATCTCGCTGCCGGAGACGACATTGCCGTCATCAGCCTCCTGACAGAAGTGCGTCGGAAAGGACTGCTAAAAAAGAACGACACGGCTATCTTGATAAAGGCTGCCGGCAGCTACAACCGTTTGGGCATGACCGATGAAGCCCGGACGCTTCTGAGCGACGCCAGACCTTTCGCCGCCGGTCGAACACCACAGATCGATGCAGCCCTCGATGAACTGGCACGGCCTGGAACGACGCCTTCAGGTCCATCCCCTGCGACGGACCGCTGGAGTTTGTACCAGGCAGGTCGTCAACAGATTCGATCCTCAAAGGTGTCTGACGCGGAAAAAACGTTTGCACAGCTGAGAGGAAATGACCAGGACGCATTCTGGTCAAAGCTTGCCGATTTCACGCTGAAAGACGGCCTCTGGACGCTTAAGTACAAGGATTATTTGAATAAATGACATATCAAGCCATTGACATCCTGGATAACCTGTCACTGGGGATTGTGCTGACAGATGTTGACGGTAACGCAGTGCTGACAAACAAAGCCGGGAAATCGCTGCTGGCAGCCTGCGGTGGCAGTGTCCCCGCTCCGCCGGGGACGGAATTGCATGAATATCGGGTTGACCGGAATGGGCGGACGATCGAGATTACCGCCTCTCCTGTCGAACAAAACGCCCTTTATACGTTAAAGGACGTAACAAAAAGCATCCGTATGGAAGCGCTTGAAAAGCGTCGGGAGAAATACGCAGCCATGGGAGAATTAGCCGCAAACATCGCCCACGAAATCCGCAACCCCCTCGGCAGTATTGAGCTATTTGCATCCCTGCTCAAAAGGGGGCTCAAAAAGGACCAGGATATTCGACACGCAGACCAGATCATTTCATCCGTCAAGACAGTCAACAGTAAGATTTCACGTCTGGTCATGTTCACTCAAACCTGCGAATTTCCGCCTGATTATGTTAACATTCATGATGTTCTTAAAGAAATTCTGCATTATTCGGAGCAGGTCATCGACCGGGACATGATATATTTGTCAATCCAGACTGCGGATATGGAGCCTTTTATTGAAGTAAACCTCGCTATGCTCCGCCAGATTTTCGCGAGCCTGATCCTGATCGCGCTGCAATCGTTGCCGGGATCCAGTCGCCTGGAAATTGAAACCGTTCATATTCCAGAAGCGTCGAGCATAGAAGTACATTTCCGCGCAGCCGGCCGGGATTTTCTGGCGCGCGTTTCCGGTACGGACGCAAACGCCGGCATGGGCCTGGCGATTATCCACCATATTATGAACATTCACCGCGGCTCTGCCCGGATAGAACAAAGCGGAAGGGAAAAGACAGCATTCATCCTGTCTTTTCCCCTGGTCGGGGATAAAGATTTCAATCCGTTCGAAGGAAAACCATGAATATGCAGAATATCCTCGTTGTGGATGACGACAGCTCGATGAGGTTGGCGGTTGCGGAATCCCTGGAAATCTGCGGGTACAATGTCAGCACGGCAGACAACGGGGAAGAGGCTCTGGCCATGTTTAAGAAAGACCGGTTCAGCCTCGTCATCACAGACATGCGTATGCCCGGAATGACCGGAATGGATGTACTCGTCGGCGTCAAGTCGCTGTCTTCTCAAACACCGGTCATTCTGATCACCGCCTACGGCACCGTCAGTGCGGCTGTCGAGGCCATGAAGGCCGGGGCGGCGGAATTCATCATGAAGCCGTTTTCCCTGGATGATCTGGAAAGCGCCGTCGCGCATGTTCTGGCCATGAGCGGAAAGGGCATGGAACAGACGAGCGAAGCCAGCTTACCGGAAATCCTGACGGGGGATAACAAGTTCAAAGCCATTCTCGACATGCTGAAAAATGTCGCCAAGAGCAAATCCAGCATCCTGATAAGCGGCGAAAGCGGCACCGGCAAGGAGTTGATGGCGCGGTACATCCATCGGAACAGCAACCGCCGGACCGGACCTTTCGTTGCCGTCAACTGCGCGGCCATCCCGCACGCATTGCTTGAGAGCGAGATGTTCGGTTTTGAAAAAGGCGCATTTACCGGTGCATCTCAGCGGAAACCCGGAAAGTTCGAACTTGCCTCGGGTGGGACGCTCCTGCTGGATGAAGTCAGCGAGATGGATATTCAATTGCAGGCCAAGCTGTTGCGCGTTATCCAGGAGTCGGAAGTGGACTGCCTGGGCGGACGGGCGCCCATTTCCGTTGATGTCCGTATTATCGCCACCACCAACATCAATCTGGAGGAGGCCGTCAAATTAAAAACATTCCGAGGGGATCTTTACTATCGACTTAATGTCATACCCGTCAATATTCCGCCACTGAGGGAACATCGCAGCGACATCATGCTGCTGGCCGATCATTTTTTAAAAAAGTTCAGCGCACAAAATGGCAAACGGAAGCTCACCCTGTGCCCAAAGGCGATCCATGTCCTGAACCATTATGCTTTTCCCGGCAATGTCCGGGAGCTGGAAAATATTATCGAACGGGCCACGCTGCTGACGGAAAAAGGCATCATCCAGGCTGAAACCCTCGGTCTCACCGCAGGAGAAGATTTGCCCGAAATGCCAAATTCTCCCGCTCTGCCCGTCAACGTACATGCCAGCCAGACCACGCTCAAAGACGCTGAACTCTCACTGATCCTGGCCACGCTTGACAAGACAGCCGGAAACAAAACGCAGGCCGCAAAAATTCTGGGCATCAGCGTCCGGACGATGTGGAACAAATTGCATGATCACAACATCGCTGCCGTCGATACCACCTGATTGGTACATGCCTTGCAGATCATTCTCGCAAAGGAGTCATTATGGAAAAGCTTTTCAATCAGACCATCAATACCCTGGCCGGCATGGTGGATGTCCGGGCGCGGAAGCACCGGGTCATTCTTTCAAATGTCGCCAATATCGACACGCCGGGTTTCACGGCTGCCGAGGTGCGTTTCGATAATGAACTCCTGGCTGCAAAAGATGTCCGCATGGCGCGGACAGACGCCAAACACATGACGGTGAAAAAGGACGGTCAGGGTTCGGTGAGCTACGATATCAGGGAATCCCCTGACCAGGTCAAACTGGATACGGAAATGGCAAACCTGTCGGAAAATCAGTTGCTCTATAACGCAACAGTCGAAATCCTCGCAAGAAAGTTCAGGGGGATACAGGCCGCATTGAGGGAAACGAAGTAAGCGCTCCGTCCTGACAAAGACGTTTGAGGAGGTTATCATGGATATTTCTGCATCTTTCAGTCTGTGTGGTTCCGCGCTGTCGGCTCAACGGGCAAAAATGGATGTCATCACTTCGAATCTGGCCAATGCGGATGTCACCCGCACAGCGGAGGGTGGACCCTACCGGAAAAAAAGCATCGCGCTCGTGTCCGAGCCGGTCAAGGACAATTTTGACAAGAGCCTCCGGGACGCTTTAAAAACGGTCAGGGTCGCTGAGGTGACGGAAGATGCATCGCCTCCCCGACTGGTTCACAACCCATCGCATCCCGATGCGGACGCGAAAGGATTTGTAGCCATGCCGAACGTAAACCTCATGTCCGAAATGGCAGACATGATCGCGGTCAGTCGTTCTTATGAAGCCATGGTAACCGCTTTTGATGCAACCAAAAATATGGCCCTCAAAACGCTGGAAATGGGAAAGTAATCCTTAATGAAAGCGGGCCGGGGGTATTACCTCCACAAAATCCGGCACGCCCGACTCATCAGTAATACGGAGGTGAATTATGATTGACGCAACCATCAAAGGCCTTGGGATCACCACGGTGCCAACCGGAAAGCCGCTGCGGCCGTCCGGGGCCGCCGTTGGGTTTGCCGACGCACTGAAGGGCGCCGTCGCCGAAACCAACAAGCTCCAGCGTGCAGCGGACGGCGCTGCGATGAACGCGCTGGCGGGAGACACCGGGAGCTTGCACCAGGCCATGATTGCCCTTGAAAAAGCCGATATTTCATTCCGGACGTTGCTTCAGGTACGCAACAGAGTGCTGGAAGCGTATCAGGAAATCATGAGAATACAGGTCTAACATGGACACATTCTTTACGAAGCTCCTGAGCGGCTTCAACGCTTTGCCCGCATCACGAAAGATGGCCCTCGCGGCCGTGGCCGTTGCCATCGCCCTGAGCATGGGCGCCTTCGTCTGGGTCACCAACCAGGAAGATTACCGCGTCCTGTTTTCGAACCTTTCCAGTGGAGATGCGGCGAACATCCTTACAAAACTGAAAGAAAAGAAGATTCCTTACCAGATTTCCGCTGCGGGTGATGTCATCTCCGTTCCTGACGGCAGGGTATCGGAACTGCGGTTGGAACTTGCCGCGGGGGGCATCCCCCAGGGCGGCGGTGTCGGCTTCGAAATCTTCGATAATAAAACCTTCGGCACGACAGATTTTGAAAAACAGCTCAACTACCGGCGCGCACTGCAGGGAGAACTGGCCAGGACCATCAACAGTCTGGATGAGATTCAGCAAAGTCGGGTTCATATTGTTCTTCCCAAAGATTCCCTGTTCATCGACCAGCAGAAAAAGACGACCGCATCTGTAACCATCCGGCTGAAGTCCGGCAAAAAGCTCAAACCGTCGCAGATCGAAGGCATCGGACATCTGGTTGCGAGCAGCGTGGAAGGGCTGAGCGCCGCAGACGTCATGATTATCGACAGCCAGGGTAATATCATCTCCCAAAGCAGCGGAGGGGATTCCCGTCTTGCACAGATGACCACATCTCAGGCGGAGTACAAAAAAAATATCGAAAAAGATATGGCCGGCAAGATCCAGACCATGCTGGAGAATGTGGTCGGACCCGGCAAGGCGGCTGTCAGAGTCAGCGCAGATCTCGATTTTCGGATTATGGAAAAGACAGAAGAGCTTTACGATCCCGAATCCCCGGTCATCCGAAGCACTCAGAAACAAATGGACAAGGTGACCGGACCGATACCCGCGCCAGGCAAGACGGCAGTCCCGACTGCAACTGCGGGGCCTGAGAAGGAAAAATCGGAAGAGACAGTCAATTATGAGATCAACAAGGTGGTCAGCAAAACGGTCATGCCCGTTGGTGAAGTGAAAAAACTCTCCATTGCCGTCCTGGTGGACGGAATTTATAAAAAAGACAGCAAAGACGCCCTGGTTTACGAGGACCGACCCAAAAAGGATATAGACGCCATCGAAGATCTGGTCCGGAAATCGGCGGGTTTGGACGCCCAGCGTGGAGATCAGGTGATTGTGAGCAGTATGCCGTTTAACCGCCCCGACGCGGAACAGGGGATGACGTCCCTGCCCTGGCAGGAGCGGCTGACGCCCTTTTTCCCGATCATCAGGTATGTCGTTATTCTCATTGCCCTTGTGCTGATCATCCTGCTTGTGATCAAACCCCTGGTGCAGAGTCTTGCCACCGTATCCCTGAGGAGCGGAACAGGAAAACTACCTGCGCCCCCGACCGGAGGAAGCGGAGGCGTCTCGGTGCGATTGAGCGGTCAGCCGACGCCGCTGGCGATCGGCGGCATTGAGGATGGACCGCTGACAGAAGTGGAGATGGCCCGTCAAATGGCAGCGCTCAATTCAAAGAAATTTGCCGAACTTCTCAGAAACTGGTTGAAATAAAGGCACAAGATGACTAAAAGGCCGCACCCGCTCCAACCGCAAGGATTACCACCGGAATTTTTTTCCCGACTATTTTCCGAACCGGCATAAATTTCCGGGTCAGATTCTCCCCCCTCCCCAACCAAGTTATAACTATCTGTATTTTATCATATATTTTTGTGGCATGGATCATGCTCTCCCTTTTTTATCAAAAGGAGCAGGCATGAAAGCTTTCGCAATCGCTACCAATGATGTTCGTATCCAGAAGGGCGGCATGGCCATGCTGGTGAACGCGTTGGACAATAGTTCCACCGAGACGCCGCATTCATCCCAGGATGTATCATTCGCCGGTATCCTGAATAGGAGAAAAGAAACCGCATCGACACCTGCTCCCATCTTCAACAAAAAAAATGCTCCGGCGAATGACCAGGACATGACTGCAGGACTCATCGGCAAACCGGTCGCTGCCGGCGCGTCCTTGAAGGCAAAGCAGGCAAAGGGCCTTACCGTTTTGTCCCCGTCGGGAGAAAATGAAGCGACTCCGGCAGACAGCCAGAAATCGCCTGTTCCCATATTGAGAGATGAAATGTCCTTTTCCGCTTTTACCGATACCGTCTTCACGAAAACACCGAATCCCGCTATGCCTGCGCCGGTTATCGCGCTTGATCTTCAGGAAGGGGCCATTGCGTCCGCACCGGCAACAACAGAAGTGGAATCTCTCTTCGTCCAGGCTTTGCCCGATGGTCAAGTATCATTGCCTTCCGGTAAAGTATGGCTGGATATTTCGCTGCAGAAAGCGACAAAACCGGACAACAGGATATCCTCTGAAACCAGGCCAATGGAAAACCATGCTCCCGCGGCAAACAAAATCCTGAACGAAGAAACGGCATTGCCGGGCAAGGCGCCCGGGCCTGACCAAATGTCAAAAACGCACACCACATTAACCTTTACAATAACAGAGAAGACGGACGCGGCAATCATGAATCCGGCAGCCCTTCAGAAAGGGGGGCCGACGGCACCGGGCAATAGCGCAGACTCCGAAGGGATGGTAAATTTTCCGCTCACATCGGCGCCCGACAAAATGGCGAAGGCGGATACGGCAATCAGGAATCCGTCATCCATTCAGAAAGAGGGGCCGACGACACCGGGCAATAGGGCAGACTCCGAACGAACGGCTGAAAGAGGCCTTGAAACGGAGTCCGCCGATAAAGACCGGATGGCCCGGCACAATCCCATAAAAGACGCCAGGCACCTCAGCGAATCGAAATTCATGGATCGCGTCGCCAGTTTGCTGGCGCAGAAAGAAGACAGTCCCGCCCTGGAGAACATTCTTTCCCAAGTCCGCCGCGCCGTCGTCTCTACCCGGAACGACAATCCATCAGCGCTGTCGCCGAAGGATGCAGCGCCCCCTGCCGCAACGCAGAATCCTGCAACCATTGTCAGCAGCGAGCGGGATCACGCGTCCAAATCGGTTTTTCTCGATCGCACGGAATCTACGGTGGAATTGCCCGACAGGGCCGTCACCATGAAGGAGGAGGCGACGGCTGCGGGGCACGACGCCAATATCGACAAAAGCAGACCCTTGATTTTGGGGCGTGCTGCAAATTCCGCAGAACGGGAACCATTTCCCTTTCGCGCAGAATCCTTAAGCACAGCCCCTTCACCGGAAACAAAAGCGCCCATATCCGACAACCCGGCAGGGAGCCGCACACAGGCAATCATTAACCAGATTATCGACGCGAAACAGGCCATGAACGGTGATTTCGGACGCATCCGGATCGTTCTGTCCCCTCCGAATCTCGGAACCGTCGATCTCGAGATCGTTGTCCGCAATGAGCGTGTTGAGGTCGTGATGACGGCTAACAACAGCAGCGTGCAGCAAGCGCTGCAGTCCCGTGCTGATGATATCCGCATCGCCTTGCAGCGCCATGACCTGAAAATCGAAGCCTTTCAGGTTCTCCTGCAAGATCAGGATGCGAGCCAGAGCCAGAGCCATGGCAACGCCCTGTTCGAACAGCACCGGGAAAATCAGGCGCCGCATCATTTTAGGGAAAGCAATGCCATCCCCCCCACCTCCCCCACCCCAGTCGTATCCTTCATTCAGGAATCGGTGCCGGAAAAGGGACGGGTAAGCATATTTATTTGAGTTAACAAAGGAGGTCACCATGAATACAAATATTGCCACCGGCCTTGAAAATGTCATCAGCAAGACCAGCACAACCCAGACATCAACGATGAAGTCAGTCGGCAAGGACGAGTTCATGAAACTGCTGTTGGCCCAATTAAAAAATCAGGATCCGCTGAAGCCGATGGACGGGACTGATTTTGCCGTGCAACTGGCTCAGTTTACAAGTCTCGAGCAGCTGAGCAGCCTCAATGCGGAACTCAAGGCCCAGAGCGTGAACCAGATGACACTGGGCTACGCCCAGTCCGCCAATATGATCGGGAAAGAGGTCGTTGCAAGTTCGGGCAACACGATTACGGCAAACGGACAGACCGTTGACTTGAACTACAGTCTGGCCAATGATGCACAGAGCGTCACCATCAGCATTATGGACAAGGACGGAAAGCTCGTAACGAGTTGGGACGAGACAGCCCAGAAGGCAGGCATGAACAAGGCGACCTGGGACTGCTCCAATGTCGAAAAGGGCGATTACACATTCCAGGTCTCGGCAAAAGATTCCCTCGGCAGATCTGTCTCGGCGGATACGATGACATCGGGAGTCGTCACGGCCGTGCACTTCCGGAACAACCGGATACTGGCCACGGTAAACGGACGGGAAGTGCCCTTGAGCGACATTCTTGAAATTAAACAAACGGATAACACATAAATATACCTTACAAAGGAGGAATACGAAAATGGGAAGCGCAATATCGATCGGGACCACGGGTCTGTCAGCGAGTTCAAAGCAAATGGATGTGATCGGCAACAATCTCGCCAACGCCAATACGCTCGGCTTCAAGTGCAGCAATACCTATTTCGCCAGCGTGCTGAACCAGTCCGGGTCCATGTCCACCGGGCAAGGCGTTGCCGTAGCCGCCATTCAAAACCAGTTCACTCAGGGGTCTTTTGAAACAACGGGAAACGCAACGGACCTGGCCATTGACGGCGAAGGATTTTTTATGGTCAAGGACATCAACAATGCGGCATATTTTACCCGTGCGGGCGCATTTAGCATAAATTCGCAAGGGTACCTTGTTGACGGCAATGGCTACCGGGTTCAGGGGTACGACATCGTTTCGGATGAAGAGACCGACATTTCCCTTAAAAATGTCCAGTCTGCGCCGAAAGCGTCAACGGAAATCACCTTTGGGGCCAACCTTGACGACAGCGCCGACTACGGCGATAAATTCAACCTTTCCCAGAACGTCTTCGATTCCAAGGGTAATCTCCATATCCTGTCCGTCGTCTTCCAGAAGACGGAAGCAAACGGCACATGGGGCTTCGATGTAAAACTGGACGGCAGCATCACCAGCAACCTGACCGACCAATCGGCCTGCGGCCTTGTTTTCGACAAGGACGGCGTGATCGAGAAGATGTATAAAGGTGAGATCGACAATACAGCGGCTGTGACAGCCGGAGACGGCACCATCGACGACGCCAAGACCGTCGTAAGCAAGCCCGGTCAGTTAATCAAGGAAGGAACGGGGATCGAGTTGACCAAAAGCGCATCCTCCGGCGTCTGGACGGTTACAAATGCCGGGGATAGTGATCCCGGCGGTACCCCTCCGGTCGTTAACGACTGTTACACAAACGCCATCGCCTGGGAAGAAACCGTCGGCGGTGTTGCCTACCTGAAAGTAGACCTTGACGGAGCGGGCGGCGCAGATATCGTCTTCACGCTCGACGATACCTGGGCGGCCGGCGACACGGTGACATTTGATACCACAAAAACAGACGTGGCGATTCAGGATCTGGTCCTGACTTTCGGCGATCTTGGAAACGGCGCCACCATTGGGATCACGGAAGGATCAGGCGCCACGATTAAAAACAAAATCACCTGGGATATTGCCGGCGACACCGCCCAGAAGCTCTCGGGCTATGCCAGCGCATCGGTCGTCAAGTCCGTCTCGGACAATGGTTACACATCCGGTGTCCTGAAAAGTCTGGGTGTCGGAAACGACGGAATCATCAGCGGCTTTTTCACGAACGGCCAGACGGCAGAGTTGGGGCAAATCATTCTGGCGAACTTTCCCGATACGTCCAAATTGAAGCGGATCGGGAACTATTTCGGAGGAACGACCGAATCAGGGGCGGCCATCAAGAACAAGCCCGGCTCCGGCGGCCTGGGCGAGATCATGTCTCAGTCTCTGGAAAGTTCCAATGTCGACGTGGCAAAGGAATTCATCAGCATGATCACGGCACAGCGGGCCTACCAGGCCAGCTCGCGGATCATCACCACGGCCGATCAGATGCTCACGGAACTCATGAACATCAAACGTTAATCCTTAAACATGAAGACATAAAGGTCCCGCCCCCGTGGCGGGGCCTTTATGTCTTTTTTCTGTTAATATTTCCTTGACACTACTGAAA
>Ga0105152_10000705_pt1 | contig 10500 bp, 9 predicted proteins | sample LakBais05cmmetaG_FD_81534 | JGI IMG/M metagenome (GOLD analysis project Ga0105152, IMG submission 81534) | Lake sediment microbial communities from Lake Baikal, Russia to study Microbial Dark Matter (Phase II) - Lake Baikal sediment 0-5 cm | ecosystem: Environmental > Aquatic > Freshwater > Lake...
ACGAAACGTCGAACATAATTATAGAAAAATCAACCTTGCCCATGTTTGCATTTTGAGAGTAATGATCCGAAATGTCAATATTGGGCAGTGAATTGGCAGTGATTTTTTTGTGGGGAATCATTGAAAAAAAAGTTTTTCGTCAAAAGCAAGTACTTTTTTGAAATTTTACTGAGAAAATGGCCGCGAAACGAGTGATTTGCTTAAAAATGAACACTCCACCACCGTCAACATTCATCGCCTTACGGCGGGTTTGTTTCTTTTTGAATTGTGATTTTCAAAAACGGCTTCACTTGTGGAATTTCCTAATGAACTTCTCGACCTCAGGGATGCCGCCCTGGAAAATTAAATAGCCGTTGTAGGGCTCGCGCTCGGTGATCTCGCCGGCGATGGGGGTGAGCATCAGCTCCTTGACCTTGCCCAGGTCGGTGGTCTGGCCCAGGGCCCAGGCCAGCTTGACATAGGCCACCTCGGGCAGCATGTTGGCGGCCGGGAGATGCCCTTGGCCATCAGGTCGCGGCCGGTGTCGTAGACGAACATGTGCACGTAGCCCCAGAGCGTTTGCACGGTCATGTAGATGATCGCAGCCAGCCGACCGGTCGTGATCTTCAGGCGTTTTCGTAGTTCGTCGGGCTTTGCCATTATCTCCTCTACTTCTTAGCCACGAATTCCAAGAAAAACCCAGTATTCCTTCGTGTCAATTCGTGCAATTCGTGGCAGAAAATCAGCTTCTCAACAACCGTGTCAGCTCCGCGAACTCCTCGTCTTTCATCCTGAAGTAGCGCTCTGGTTCTGGGAACACCTTGGCCGTCACTTCCTCCACATACTGCTTCAACCCATCGCCGATGACCTTGCCAGCGTCGGCGTACTTCTTGGCCATCTTTGGCGTGAAGCGGGGATAGAGGCCGAACATGTCGTGGAAGATCAGCACTTGGCCGTGAGCATGCGGGCCGCAACCCAAGCCGATGATGGGGATCTTGGCTCGCTCGGTGATGAGGCCGCAGACCTGGTCGGGAACCAGCTCCAGCACGATAGACATACAGCCCGTCTCTTCGAGCGCGTGCGCGTCGTCTATGATCTTCTTGGCCTGCCTGGCGCTTTTGCCTTGCAGCCGGAAGCCGCCGAGCGATGAGACGCTCTGGGGAGTCAGGCCCAGGTGGCCCATGGTAGGGATGCCTGCGGCCACGATGGCTTTCACCCGGGAGCACACCTCCTGGCCGCCTTCCAGCTTGATGCCATCGCAGGCGGTCTGTGCCATGAAGCGCCCGGCGTTAAGCACGGCCAACTCATCGGAGGCCTGGTAGCTCATGTACGGCATGTCGCCGATGAGCCAGCTGTTGGTTGTACCGCGACGGACAGCCGCAGTGTGGCGGATCATGTCGTCCATGGTGACGGGCAGCGTGGACTCGTAGCCGAGCATGGTCATGCCCAGGCTGTCGCCCACCAACACGATATCTATCCCGGCCTGCTCGACCAGGAAAGCCATCGGGTAATCATAGCAGGTGATCATGGTAAGAGGGACGCCCTTCGCCATCTTGTCGAACAGCATGGGAAGGGTGACTTTCTTGCGATCGGACATGTGTAGACTCCTTTGTCTCAGAAATGTGGGTATTGGCTTATAGGAAAACCAATTTTCCCCATAATGGGATACTAAAGGAAATATATTGAAATTGCAATACTGATTTTATTCTGCATCAGTTTAAAAATTTACACAAACTTTGAAACGGTCTCCATTATAATGAAAAATTCAGGTCAGATATTCCTGGACTTATTTGCTAATAAAATCGATCTGTACCTAAAGTAGCTAAGTTAATTTTGAGCAAATCAAATTACCTAATCTTTCAGTGCCGATCCTGATTTTTTCAGGAGCAACGCTGCCGAAACTGATTCTCATACAGTTATTGCCCATTCCGCCTCCTTCGGTAAAGAAGGCCTCACCTGCAACATAAGCAACTTTAACATCAGGATTTGTGGAAGCTTCAACCAACAACTCTGTGGTATTGATTCCCCCCGGCAGTTCTGCCCAGGTGAACAAACCTCCATCCGGGAAGGTTCTCTTGGTTCCTTTAGGGAAGAATTTATCGATACATTCAATCATGATGTCTCTTCTTTCCCGATACAGATCACAAATCATCTTGTGATGAGCCGGATAATAACCACGTTTGAAGAATTCAGCACAGATTATCTGAGGCAGCATAGATGTATGAGAGTTAGTTGCTGTTTTTGCATTAAACAATTTTGCAGTGACTTCATCATTAGCCAAGATATAGCCAAGTCTGCTGCCCGGTGAAAAAATCTTGGAGAAACTGTTTGCTAAAATGGTATGGCCAGTTTCGTCAAATGCTTTAATGGGCAATAAATCGCTTCCACTGTAGCGAATGTCACGATAAGGATCATCCTCCAAAATAATAACATCGTATTTGCTGCCCAATTCAGCGACTTTCTGTCTTCTGTCTAAGGACAAGGTTCTACCTGACGGATTCTGGAATGTCGGAATAACATAAACCATTTTCGGTTTGTATTTAATAATTTTAGCTTCCAAATCTTCCGTTACCATGCCCTTGTCATCCATATCAACAGCAATACATCTTGCCTGGAACATTTCAAAGATTTCTACGGAGTGAATGAAAGTGGGAGATTCAACCAAAATAACATCGCCCGGATCAATATACAACTGGCACAACAAATTCATAGCTTCCAGACCACCGTTGATAATGAAAATGTTATCTACATTCCCTTTAACTCCCTTAGGTGCTAACAAATCATTAACAATGACTTCACGAAGATCCGGCACGCCCATTACGCCGCCATATTGAAGTGCTTCCACGCCTCTTTTATCAATTCTCATGATATCATTTGTAATCTCACGAACAATGTCAACAGGAAGAGCTTCTTTTGCCGGTGCACCACCGCCGAAGGAAATGATTTTCGGATCATTCATAGCTTCAAACAATTTTTTGATGACAGTTGCGGACTTCTCCATAGTTGTCATGCGTTGTGCAAATTTTGACATACTTAAACCCCCTCTTTATAGTGTATTCAATTTGTAAAATCCAAAATTTTTATTTTTTGAACTCCGCAGGATCTCTGGAGATACTATATTTATGTTCAAGAGCAGGGAAGGAACCTTCTTTTGCTTCTTTAATATATTGAGCGAAACCTTGTGTTGCAATGCCTGCAATATAAGCATATTTCTTTACTAACTTATGGGAACTTATAGGAAAACCAATTTTCCCTATAATGGGATGTTAAAGGAAATATATTGAAATTGCAAGCGGCGAAGTCCGGGCATCGATGGCAGCAGGTTTGGGATAGGCAATCGGCCATAAGGCCAGGTGTTTCAAAATGCGGGTGACTTTTTACCTTTTGACAATCCGTCCCCATTCTTTTTAAACGTCCCCATTCTTTTTAAAAACTACATCGGTAACAGAGCGTGCATTAGTTAATGCTTTTAATTGCAAATCACGCATCTTGAAGGGAACGAAATGGTCATTTCTTCCGGAAAATAACAGCACATCTTGTTTTACCAATTCCGAATGAATATTCTTATCATTTAGCTGTAACCAAACATCGGAACTGATAGGAAAATCAATTTTCCCCATGATGGGATTTTAAGGAGATTTTATTAAAATTGCAATACTCGGTTGTGAATTGCTTGTGGGAATTCAGGGAAAAAAGATTCATTTATGGCCAGGAGAATGCACTTTTTGAAATTTTTCTGAAAAATAGCCAAAAACTAAGCAATTTACTAAAAACAGAAATGCGCCACCACCGCCAGCATTCATCGCCTTTTGGCGGGTTTGCTTTATTGCAAATTGGAGGAATTAGATAATTTCCGCAACAGTTTGAAAAGGGTATCGGGGTCAAGTCAAAACTGTAAATTTATTAACCGGAGAAACCCTGCGGGCGGCTATCTTGATTTCAATATCCGCCGCCCGTTTACATGCCGATCCAGAACCTTGGCCAAATGGGCATACTGCTTGTTTTCCTTCATTTCCCTTTCGAACTTCTGGGCCGATTCCGATACCGCCCCATAATCCATCTTCAGCAATTCGCCCACTTCCTTCAGATCCAGATCCGAGTAACGCAAAAAACTATTGCAAACTTTAGAATTTAGACCCGACCCTCATGCCCTAATCGGTGAACTCGCCGAAGCGGGTGGTGGAATGGAACTTCTGCGCCGGCAGCCACTTGCACAGCATCCCATCGGCGGGATTGTGAACGCTGAAGAAGGCCACGCTATCGTAGACATGCTCACTGGCCTCGACCGGCTGTTTGTCCAGGACCAGCTTCTTCCCGGCGGCGACGGTGAACAGTCTGAACTCCTGGGCCGCGTGGCTGCGGGAGAACTCCTCCATGCCGGGCAGCGAACCCTCCAGGTCCACCTCCTCGTAGAACCCATCGGAGGTCTTGTGCAGCTCCACCAGCCGCCAGCGATCCCTGCCGAACAGGATCAGGGCCACGTCGGTCAGGCCGTCTCCATTGTAGTCGCCCCAGGCGGCGTAGGGGACTTCCTTCTTGAACTGCGCCCAATCCCCGGTCAGGTCCTTGGGACCGGGCAGCTGGTAATCCGGAAAGTAGTCTCCCAGGAAGGTTTTGAGGTCCTCGGGCAAAACCAGCACCGGCTTCCCGCCCTGCACCTTGACCGAAGGAGTACCTTTGGCGGCGCCGAAGACCGGCTGGCACAACAGCGCACCCAGGCACAGCACGGCCGTTCCGAACAAGTGCTTCTTGGGGGTAGTGCCTGACAATGTGACTTCAGTTTTCATTGGCCGCGATACGCCTCCTCGCATTCATAGACAGATTGCCCGCCGTTTTGTCCATCAACTTTTCACCTTTATCCAATCCGTCCCTAAATTCCTAAGAAGAGCAGGATGACCCCCACAAAGGCAATCATCGTTCCGATAATCGCCCGGGAAGTGATTTTTTCTTTGAAGAGGAAATAGGACACCGGCAGCAAAAACACGGGGGTGAGGGACATCAACGTGGAGGCCACACCGATATGGGCATGGGCAATGGCCACCAATGAAAAAACAACCCCTAAGACCGGTCCAGTCAACGAACCGGCGATGATTTCCAGCAACGCTTTTTTATCTTTCATTTTGGCCAAATGGGTACGGATTTTCCCCTGGAAGAGGCTGACGATCACCAGGACCAGGGCGGCGGCGCTGACACGGATCAGGGTGGCGGAAATGGCGGAATAGCCGCCCGCCAATCCCCACTTGGAAAACAACAGCCCCACCGCTTGACCCGCTGCACCGCCCACAGCCAATAGTATCCCCAGACGGTATTTCCGCGGCTGCCTGGAAGTGGGCGCATCGACCGGAGCCGTCTTCTCCGCCACCACCCAGGCAACACCCCCGATGGTCACCAGCATGCTGACGATTTCCATGACCAGCAGCTTCTCTCCCAGCCACACCCAGGCCAGCAAGGCGCTAAAAACCGGCACGAGCAGAGCCAGCAGCATGGCCAGGCGGGGACCGATCAGCAAGAAGGATTCAAACAGCATGGTGTCCCCGATGACAAACCCGATCACTCCCGAAATCCCTAGGTAGAGAAAGCGGCGCGGCTCGATATCAAAGGGGAATGGGGTTCCGAACAGCAGCCAGTGAAGCAGGAGCAAGGCCGGGAACGAGGTCCATAAACGTACCGAGTTTACGGTAACGGCCCCCACCCGTTTCCCGGCCCGGGTAAACACCACCGAGTTGAACGCCCAACAAACCGCTGTGAGCAACGCCGCGATTTCACCATAGGCACTCATCATTTCGTCCTGCCCGGGGAAAAGAATTTCGAGGCTGAATTATAGCAAAATTCAAGGTTTAAAATAAGCATGACTTAAAAAATCTCCCAGGATTGGGAACGGTTTCAACCCCAATCATTTCAATACTTCAAAGAACCGTCCCTGATTCTCTGATTCTCACAGTTCTTCCAGGACACTCGGCAAAGTTGGTTGCAAGGTGATTTAAATGGAGCATTACGCGCAACAGCGTAGATTTAACTCCCTTATACGCCGGGCGGTATCTTGGCCAGCATCAGTTCCCTGTGATTGATGGTTCTTCCGTCAACCACAAAAGTTCCGTCACCATTGGCATGGAATGTCCGGCGCTCTTTTCGCTCAGTATCAATCCAGGCATTTACGGCATCCAATACAAAGATGCTGTGCTTGTCGATATAATCAATAACGCGGCATTCGATATTGGCGAGGCATTCTGCAATCAGAGGAGCTTTGACCGACTTTGCTTTGACAGGTGTCAATGCAAACTTCTTGAACTTATCGGTATCAGAGCCGGAACAAGCTCCGATTTTAACGACCTTGGCGGAAAGATCAACAGTCGGAATGGCAATCACACATTCTTTCTTTTGGATCAGGGTGTTGAAGGAGTAATTCCACGGACCGGTAACGAAGGCAATCCGCGGCGTGAAGTCCATGACCATGTGCCAAGAAATAGTCATTATGTTCTTTTTCCTTTCGGAAACCGTTGTCACCAGGACGACCGGACCCGGTTCTATCAATTGAAACGCTTTACAGAGTGGAAGTTCTTCCATTGCGACCGCCTTTCTCGTCTCCTTATTAAAAGAAACATCCTATCAGTCTCGCCCGCGGCATGAATGCAGATTATTCCGCTAAGGTCGCAAAGTCAAGCACCATACCTATTCTCCTTGCATCTACAAATTATTCCAGGTCCTCCCCATGATCTCCCTGATCGCAGAAGGCGAGCGCTCAGCGCGGGCCGGCGAGCTCGCGGTTGAGGAAGCTCCAGATGTCCACCTGCTCCTTGACCTGCTCGTCGAGCGGCGTGCCGATCCCGTGCCCCGTGTTGCCGCTGGTCCGCAGCAGGATGGGACGTTTCGAGCTCGTGGCGGCCTGCAGCCGCGCGGTCATCTTGCGCGAGTTGTACGGATCGACGCGTGGATCGTTGGCGCCCGTCATGAAGAGCACCGCCGGATACGCCATTCCGTCCACAACGCGATGGTAGGGGCTGTAGGCGAACATCGCGTCGAACTGCGCCTTGTCCTTCGCCGTACCGAACTCGGTCACGTTGAAAGCGCCGTTGGGTGTGAGCTCGACGCGCAGCATATCGTAGATCCCGACCATCGACACGACGGCGCGGAACAGCTCGGGAGCCTGCGTCATCACGGCGCCCATCAGCAGGCCGCCGTTGGAGCCGCCTGCGATTGCGAGGCGCTCTGGTTTCGTGTACCCCGCCTCGATCACGTACCGCGCACACGCCAGAAAGTCGTCGAAGACGTGCTGCTTGTTCGTGAGGTTGCCTGCCAGGTGCCAGGCTTCGCCGAACTCGCCGCCGCCACGGATATTCGCATCGGCGTAGACCCCTCCTTCATCGAGCCAAACCCGCAGCTTCTCGTCGAAGTACGGTGACAAGCTGACGCCATAGCCGCCGTAACCATACAGGAGGAACTTGTTCGAACCGTCGAGCTTCGTGCCCTTTTTGCGCAGAATATTCAAGGGAACCTTCGTGCCATCCTTGGAGACGCACATCTCGCGCACCATCTCGGCGTCGTCGAAGCTCGCGGCGGGTTTCTTGGCAAGCGCCGTCGCCGTGAGTATCTTGTCGGCGGCACGGTACAGCTTCCACGCGGGCGGTTCGATGTAGCTCTCGGTCCGGAGCAGCACGTCGTCGCCTTCGAGCGCCAGGATCCGCCAGACGCTCGAAAACGGCGAGAGCTCCATGGCGTGGAGCGCTTTCCCCGATTTTTCGAAGACCCGCGCCTGATACGGACCGCCTATCAAGTCGGCCGTGTAGAGCCGCGATTTCGTGACCACGAACTGGATGATGACGGCGTCGCTTTCAGGGACAATCGTCTGCGCTTTCGCGAGGCCGGCATTCGGATCAAGCTCGAGGAGTTTCCCGTTGGGAGCGTTGTTGCGCGAGAGCAGCCACAGCTTGCCGTCCGGCGAAAAGCGCGCTTTGATGACTTTGTCGGCGAGCGACGCGATCTTCCGCCATTGCCCGTGGCTCTTCTCCGGGATTTTCCCTGGCGCGAGGAGCCAGTGGTCGAACTCCCCGCCATCTCCGTTGGCGACCGTCGCAAGGATCCAACAGCCGTCGTCGCTCGCCTGGAGCTGGATCTCGGCGATGCGCGGCAGGTCCTTCTGCAAGCTCGGCACGTCGAGCTTCGGATCGGCCCCGAGCTTGTGGAACCAGGCCTCCTGAAAGAAATCGAGATCCGCGGCCGCGCGCTCTCCGGGCGCCGGGTAGCGCGTGTAGAAGAACCCTTTGCCATCGCCGAGCCAGGCCAGGCTCCCGCCCGCGGTGCCGCCGTTGACACGCGGGATCAAGTCGATTGTCAGTTCCGCGCCGCTGTCGACTTCATACACGTGGAGATTCCCGCGCTCCGAACCGCCGGTCGAAAGTGAAACCGCGACGAGCTTCCCATCCGGAGACGGGACGAACCAATCGATCGCCGTGCCGCCCGTGGCGTCGAGGGCATTCGGGTCGAGGATGACGCGCTCCGTCCCGGGAGCGCCGGCGCTCTGCATCACAACGAGGAACGGCTGCTGCTTGGGCGGATTGCTCTTCAGTGCGAAGAGGCGGCCGCCGCACCAGTTCAGGGCGTACCAATCCGGCGATTCGTATCCCATCAGCGCCTTGAGCTTTCTCGCGATCTCGGCACGGTTCGGCGCACTGTCGAGCGATCTCCTAGCGTACGTGTTCTCGGCGTCGGACCACGCCTGGACCTCGGCGACATCGCCTTTCTCGAGCCAGCGATAGTAGTCGGTCACCGAGACCCCGTGGTATACGTCGACGACCGGGCGCTTCTCGGTCTTCGGTGGTGAGAAGAGCGTTTCATCGACCTGGGCGGTCGGAGCGGACGGCGGTTGCACGGACTGCACATCGTCGGAACATGCAGGCGCGTGGGTGAAACCCACAACGCAGCAAAAAACGCAGCAAAAAGCGAACGACACCTTGATTCTCATGTCATACCTCCTGGATTTTGTGGCATCATTCTAACGCCAGTTCTCACCCTTGGCGTTGAATCCCTTCTCCTTAATATATTGGAATACTAAATCCGGTTACCAGGAATGTCAATAGCCGCAAAGAGCTACACTCGAAGAGAATAAACAAAACAAAAAACGCCTTCGCACTGAACAAAAGGGATGCTTGAAAAAGCCGTATCATACCCCTCGGTGCTTTACTTCTTTGATCCCGCAGGCGCGCATCACGGTACATTTTGCCTAAATAGAGCAACTGGACATCGCGGGGAGAGTATGGGGACGCCCATTAGTGACATTGGACATTTGGGGACGGATTGTAAAAAAAGGACATTTGGGGACGAAGGACATTTGGAGACGGATTGTAAAAAGGTAAAAACTCGCTATTTGCCATACAAATCTTTGTGGGCGTTTTGATACAACTGCCGCAAAGACGCATATTGCAGATCGGCAAATATATCAAACTCGCTTATTTCCTTATAGGTCAACCCAGCCAGATCGCGCAACCTCACCAGCAGCTCCGCCCGCAGCCGCTTGCCCACGTAATGGCCTGTAGCCAGATCGTCAAGCTTCACTTTGTGCTCGCCCTCGAATTCCCGGATCACCTTTTCCACGGGATCAAAATCATAATCGTCACGACGCCGCTTCTTCACCGCATCCGCCTGGTGACGCCTTTCGAACTTCTCGAGCGCCCGCTTCAAAAAGCCCTCCTCCCCCAGTACCGGCCCGAACGGTGTGCGCAACAACGGGAGTGTTTCCCGCGAATCAGACTTCATGGCGCCGGCTAATCCTTTCCGGCCGCCGAACAATTCCAGCACGTAATCGCTATCCAGCCATTCCTTTTCCTTTCTCTTGAAATACAAATCGCCGCTCGACCAGGGATATTGTTGGTATTGGGCAGCTAACCCCGCCCGCAAAGGATTCTGCAGCACATAGATGATCGCCATTTTCAGGTATTCATCGTCGGCGATGATCGTCGAGTGGAAACGATTCTGGAACACATAGCCTTTACCGCCCTTGTGCCTTCGATAGAAAAAAGCATAATGGGTGTTCAGGTTGCGGAAAAAATCGGACATCCGGCCCGAGGCATTCTGCAGGACCAGGTGGTAGTGGTTGTCCATTAGGCAGTATGCGAAAAAACGTATGCGGTACTTGATTACCTTCTCGGCCAGCATGTCCAGGAAAGCCTGCTTGTAAGCATCACCGGCCAGGATCGGTTCGCCATTGTGCCCGCGGTTTATGCAGTGGTGGAAAGCTCCCGGATACGTGAACCTTGGCTGCCTCATGAACCCATTATATCGACTTTTTACCTTTTTACAATCCGTCCCCAGTTCTTCGTCCAGTTCTTCGTCAAAGGGTTTAATGCACAAAAGCGGATTGTCAATATCTAATTTCGAGCCAGTCTATGTTCCAAAGCAAGTTTCATTGGGAAAAATCACATTTTCCCCTATTTTCGTCTAAACCCTTTATCTAAAAGGTTTTTGAAGGTAAATAAATCACAAATATCATTATTGCATTTTCTGCACGGACGTTATTATTGCTATTAG
>Ga0105152_10000706_pt1 | contig 10492 bp, 7 predicted proteins | sample LakBais05cmmetaG_FD_81534 | JGI IMG/M metagenome (GOLD analysis project Ga0105152, IMG submission 81534) | Lake sediment microbial communities from Lake Baikal, Russia to study Microbial Dark Matter (Phase II) - Lake Baikal sediment 0-5 cm | ecosystem: Environmental > Aquatic > Freshwater > Lake...
ATGGGATATTGTACTAATTGTATCATTGCACACAGAATTGCATCACATCTCTAAATATTCTATACCGCGAAATGCGAGTACCGTATATAATTTCAAACACCGTTAAGAGTTGTTAAAGGGATCTTTTCGCCGGCCAATTTTTCAGCCCGAGCGAGTTCATCGGGAGTGTTAACATTCAAAAAAATCAGATCGCAAGGTTCGAAATGATTTATTTCCTCGGGCGTCAGGATACGCACCTTGACACGCGGAAACCAAGAGATCAGGCGTTGCTCTCCAGCATCCAGCGCTTCCCGCACGGCTGGCAGACAGGTCTCCCGCCGATAAATGGCGTGCAGTGGCTCCAGGCCTCTCTCCGAGGACGGCACAACCACATCCATATTGTTGGAAAAGAGGAGATCACGTTGATATGCAAGCAGATCCGCGTTGACAAAAGGCATATCGCACGCAACGACAGCAACTGCCGGGTGAGATGCGGCAAAAAGAGCGGTGTAGAGTCCTCCCAACGGGCCGCGCCCAGGTAACCGATCCGGTACGTTCCTTATGCCAAGTGAAAGATATTCTTGAGATCCGGGGGCAATGACAATCACCTCCGCTTCCAGTCCTGCCAGCTTGTCCAAAACGCGACGGACGAGCGCCTCACCCCGGAAGGGCATAATCGCCTTATCCTGCCCCATACGTTGTGACTTACCACCAGCGAGAATAGCAAGGGTTAGCATTGCTGGATTATACCCGCCTCATGCCCCCCGCGGTCCCGGTTGCGTCAACCCGGCTTCGGTGACGAGACGAGGTACGATATCTTCCCAGCCAACCGGCATGATGTGCAGGCCGTGGATGCCCTGCTTTTCGTAGCCCTTGATCTTGCGGGCCAGTTCCAGCGCAATCTGCACGCCCTCTTCCTGCGCGTTCCCGGCCGCGTCGGCGGCTTCCATGCGCTTCAGGATCGGTTCCGGCACACAAACGCCCGGCACCTCGGTTATATAGCGGGTCATCTTCAAGCTCTTGAGCGGCGTGATGCCCACCATGATGTAGACTTTATCAAGGATATTGCGTTTGGCGAGTTCATTGAGCCAGATTTCCATGCGCTCAATATCGTAGACCAGGTTGGTCTGGAAGAACTGCGCCCCGGCGTTGACCTTCTTGTGCTCGCGCAAGGCTTGGAATTTTGGGGTAGAAGCAAACGGTGAAGCTGCCGCACCCAGGAAAAACTTGGGCGGGAACTTGATCTCGCGCCCATCCAGATAGCGGCCTTCGTCCCGCATGCGCCGCAGGATCCAGAGCATCTGGATGGCATCCAGGTCATTGATATCCATACGACCACGCGGCTGGGGCGCCAGCACCGGGCTGTCGCCGGTGACACACAACACATTACGCACGCCCAGGGCGGAAGCGCCCAGGATTTCGCCCTGCAACCCGGCGCGCGTGCGGTCACGGGCGGCGATCTGCATTACGGGTTCGGCACCATGTTCGATGGCAATTTTACTGCACGCCCAGGAGGTCATGCGCGGGGCAGCAGAGGCGTTATCGGTAAAATTGATGGCGGTAACATATGATTTGACCAGGTCAATGTTGCTGCTCAACTTGTTGGTCGAGACAGACAAGGGCGGGGCAATCTCGCAAGCCACTACAAATTCTCCCGCCTTAAGTCGGCGCTCCAATTCCGAGGCGGGTTCAGTATAGTTCGGCCCGTGGTATTCGTTATCCCCCTGCCACCACTCTGGCTGGCGGACAGGACGGAAGATCCCCTCCCAGGTCTTGGAGCGTTCTTCGGTTGAACTAAATAGCAGCCCTTTCGCGACCTTCCCGGCGCCCATCCGTTTAATCTGCCCGCCCACATCTCCCCAAGTCTCGGCGCCGACTTTCTCCCAGTCCAGGGGCGGCAGGACTTCCATCAGCATTTCCTGGCGGCCCATTTGGAACGAACGGTTAAAAATTTCGTACCAGATGCAGGGCCGGGTCTTATCCACATAACAAGTCTCCGGCGTGGACCCGCCACAAGGCCCGTTGCGCAGACCCTTGGGGCATTCCATTGGGCAGATGAAGGCCGTCTCCTGCAAAAGACAGTTTCCGCACATCCGGCAACCCCATAGTGGGCCTTTAATTAATATTTCTACGTAAGCCAACAGACGGCGGCCTAGTGGTTCGCGCTTGAAGGGCATAAAGGGTGGCTGCCAACGGCGGCCGGGAGTAAAGATGGGCATAAGAGTCTCCTGACAGTTTATTGTACTGCCTCGCGCCGTCGCTAAATCATGAACAATGTCACCTTGCATTGGGACGAACATCCCCCTCTGCATTCCTGTTTGCTCGCCGGTCACCCTGACGTTATAATTGCCGTATGCGTAAATTGATGCCGGCCCTTTTGACTATTTTGCTGACTCTGACGATTTCCTTCTCTCCGTGGGTAGCCCGCGCCGAATCCGTCGCGGCTCCGCAAATCTCGACTGCTTCCGAACTCATTGACGCGGTCAATACCCTGCGCGCAGCCAATGGACTGCCGCCTTACACACCAAACTCCATTCTGATGGGTATCGCCCAGGGACAGGCAGAGTACAACCTGTCCATCGGTACCATCACCCATGTCAGCGCCGATGGATTGCGGCCTTTCCAGCGCGCCCTGCTGGCTGGCTACCCGGTAGCAGGCGATATCAGCCTGGGAGGTTTCTTCTCCGAAAATATTGTCGCCGGGGTTGGCCTGACAGCGGATGGTGCAGTGGAAATCTGGATGGGTGACGCCCCGCACCAGAACACCATGCTTTCTAGTAATTTGCAGGATGTCGGCGCGGGCGTGGCCGTCTCAGGGAATACGTATTACTACGTGCTGGACGCGGGTCTCTCCACCGGGGGCACTCCTCGCCCCTTCACGCCGCCACCATCATACAGCACTCCTGTCGCCACTCTAATCCCAAACACGCCAAACGCAGACGGCTCCATCGTCTATATCGTCCAGCGCGGCGACACACCCCTCGCCATCGCTATCGCTTATGGCATTACTTTGCGTGAGATTTATGCGCTGAATAACCTGACAGACAGCTCGCTTATTTATCCCGACCAGAGGATCATTGTCCGCGGTGCCTATACACCGACCCCCACCCAACCCACCAGCACGCCGACCGAACGCCCCACCATCACACCTTGGCCCACTTCCACACCAACGTCCACCGAGACGCCCGTCCCGCCAACGCCAACCCCCTCACCGGGTCTGCCTGTCCCAGCGGCGCGTGATGCAGTGATTGTGATTATTGTCGCTGCACTGGTTATTGCCGCCCTGCTGGCACTGCTCGGACGCAAACATAAATAATAAGATCTGAAGAATAAAATAACTGGCGCTGATGAAGCGCCAGTTATTTTGTTTCATTTGGCTTTACCCTGGGCAGCCACCGCCTCCGCCGCCTTACGGACAGTCTCCTCGTCCGCCAGATAGTAGTGCGCGACAGGTTTCAGGTCCGCATCGAGTTCGTAAATCAGCGGGATGCCGGTCGGGATGTTGAGTTCGGGGATTTCCTTATCTGAAATATTATCCAGGTACTTGACCATCGCCCGGATACTGTTGCCGTGTGCGGCGATCAGCACGCGCTTGCTGGACTTGATCATCGGAGCCAGGGTGCTGTGCCAATAAGGCAGGACGCGTTCCAACGTGATCTTGAGCGACTCAGTTGCAGGGAGTTGGGCAGGCGTCAGATCCGCGTAGCGACGGTCGAAGCGCGGGTGACGCTCGTCGTTCAATTCCAGCGCCGGAGGCGGGACATCATAACTGCGCCGCCAGATCTTCACCTGTTCTTCGCCAAATTTGACGGCCATCCCGGCTTTGTTCAGGCCCTGGAGCGCCCCGTAGTGGCGTTCGTTCAACTGCCAGGCGCGTACCACCGGAATCCATTCAAGATCCATCTCTTCCTGGATGATGTTCAGCGTTCGGATGGCCCGTTTCAGTACAGACGTGTAAGCGATATCAAATGTGAATCCCTTCTCACGCAGGAGTTGACCGCCCGTGTGGGCCTCCTGGCGCCCCTGCTCGGTCAGGTCAACTTCCGTCCAGCCGGTGAAACGGTTTTCCAGGTTCCAGGTGCTTTGTCCATGACGAACCAAAACAAGTTTATGTTTTGCTTCCATAATTCACCTCAGATATAAGAAACCGCCAGGCAACGCGCACCTGGCGGTCTTTGGGATCAAACCAGATTAGCGGATGGCTTTCTCAGTCTCGGGGTCGAACAAGTGGGACTTGTCCAGGTTGAAGGACACCTGAATCTTGTCACCGATGTGGAAATCAGTCCGCGGGTCCACACGGGCAACGATATTGTCCGAGCCGGCCAGCAGGTACAGGAAGATTTCGTTACCCATCAGTTCGGTCACATCCACCTTCGTCTCAACCGAGGCCACATGAATCCCGGGCGGGACGAAAGCCGGGTTGTATATATCTTCCGGGCGAATGCCGAACACAACCGGCTTATCCACAAATGCCTGGAAAGCCTTCATACGCTCGGGCGGGATGGGTACATTAAAGGAACCTGTCTCCACAATCAGCTGGCTGCCATCCTTGCGTAGTTTCGCTTTGAAGAAATTCATCGCCGGAGCGCCGATGAAACCAGCAACGAACATGTTTTCCGGGTGATCATAGAGTGCTTGCGGGGTATCCAACTGCAGGAGCACGCCCTTGTTAATGACCGCGATGCGGGAGGCCATTGTCATGGCTTCCATCTGGTCATGTGTCACATAGATAAATGTAGTGCCCAGACGGTGATGCAGCTTGGTAATTTCGGAACGCATGGCAATGCGCAGTTTAGCGTCCAAGTTGGAAAGCGGTTCGTCGAAGAGGAAGACTTTTGGCTCGCGTACGATAGCCCGTCCAACCGCCACACGCTGGCGCTGTCCACCGGAAAGTTGGCGTGGTTTGCGGGCGAGCAATTCCCCAATGCCCAGGATATCCGCCGCTTCCTGGACCCTGCGCTTGATTTCCTCTTTCGGTGTCTTGCGCAGTTTCAGGCCAAATGCCAGGTTGTCATAAACCGTCATATGCGGATACAGAGCATAGGACTGGAACACCATTGCGATGTCGCGGTCTTTGGGAGGAACGTCATTTACAACGCGATCATCAATTTTGATCTGACCCTTGGTGATTTCCTCCAGCCCGGCAAGCATTCGCAGGGCGGTCGTCTTCCCACAGCCCGAAGGGCCGACCAAGACCAGGAATTCTTTGTCGTCAATTTGCAGGTTCAGGTCGTTTACTGCCATGACATTGCCGAATTCCTTTGTAATGTGATCGTACGTAACACTAGCCATAATAGTCTCCTTTTCGTTTGAGTATAGTGATTTAATTATAACGCAAAAATATAAAAGGGTCGTACAGATTTACATAAGAAGCAGTAAAATGGACACATGACCGACGATGTGACCCCCATCCGCCAGCAATACCTTGAAATCAAACGCCAGTACCCCAATGCCATCCTGTTCTTCCGTCTCGGCGATTTCTACGAGACCTTTGACCAGGATGCCGAAACCGCCGCCCGCGAACTGGATATTGTTCTCACCTCCCGTCCCATCGGTAAAGGGTTGCGCGCCCCGCTGGCTGGTATTCCCTACCACGCCGCTGAGAACTACCTCGGCCGGTTGATCGAAAAAGGCTACCACGTCGCCATCTGCGAGCAGGTCGGCGACCAGCCCACCAAGGGTATTTTCCCGCGTCGGGTTGTGCGCGTGGTCACACCGGGGACAATTGTCGAACCCGGTCTCCTGCCCGGTGACGCGAACAACTACCTCGCTTCAATCGTGATAGATGACGGACGCGCCGGGATCGCCTATGTCGACATCACCACCGGCGAATTCGCCGTCACCGAACTCGATGTGGCCTCGGACCCTTCGGCTGGTGCCTCAGGTCAGATCTGGGCGCCCCTCCGCGCCGAACTGACACGTCTCCGCCCCGCAGAAATCATCCACCCCGACAATCTCATTATCCCAAATGGTATTTCCAGCCACATGACGGCCTGGCCCGCCTGGCGCTTTGAGCCGGGTAAAAGCCAGGAAACATTGCTCGCTCATTTTGAAGCCTCCACCTTGGATGGTTTTGGATTAAAGAATCTGCCGCTCGCTATCCGCGCAGCAGGCGGCATTATCCAATACCTGAAAGAGACCGAGGGGGCAGCCCTGCCTCTCCTGGCCAGCCTGCGCGTTTACAGTCTGGGCGATTTCATGACGCTCGATGCCGCAACCCGCCGTAACCTGGAATTGACCGAAACTCTGCATGGCGGGACCAAAGGCTCGTTGCTTGGCGTGCTCGACCTCACTGTCACACCCATGGGCAGACGACTGATGGGCCAGTGGGTAAGCCAGCCATTGCTCGACTTGAACCGTATCAGGGCGCGGCAGGATGGCGTCGAGTTCTTCTTTTCCCGCTCGATGCTACGCGCCGAGTTGCGTTCCGCTCTCAAGCCATTGGCCGACCTGGAACGCCTAGTCAACCGCATCCTTTCCGGTCATGCACAGCCGCGCGACCTGGTGGCCATGCGAGAAACATTGATCCGCCTGCCGGCCATTTTGCAATTGTTCTCTACTGAAAACGCTTCTTCAACGTTACCTCTAAATTCATTAAATCCCTGCGCTGACGAATTAACCTTGCTCCAATCTGCCATTGACGATGACCCGCCCGCAACACTTCAAAATACCGGCATTATCCGTTCTGGCTATTCCGCCGAGTTGGACGGTGTCATCGAGGCGTCCCGGCACGCCCGCGAGTGGATTAACAACCTGGAAGCGGTTGAGCGTCAGCGTACCGGGATCAAGACGCTCAAAGTCGGTTACAACAAAGTTTTCGGATATTACATCGAGATCTCGCAGGGACAGGCTGCCAACGCACCATCCGATTACATCCGCAAGCAGACACTTGTCAACGCCGAACGCTACATCACGCCGGAGATGAAAGAGTACGAGACACTTGTCCTGAACGCCGAGGAACGCATCCGTGAGATCGAAAAGCGCCTTTTCCGTGAAGTCTGTGCGACGCTGGCAAAGTCCGCCAGCCGCTTGCTCGACACCGCGCGTGCCCTGGCCGAACTGGACGTTCACTCGGCCCTGGCCGAGTCCGCCGCGCTTGGTGGTTATGTCCGGCCCGAGGTCCGGGACGATGACGTGTTGGAAATCCACGAAGGCCGCCACCCGGTCGTCGAAACAAGTCTGCATGGTGAACGGTATGTCCCCAACGACGTTATCTTCGAAAAGGGCGAGATCGTCCGGGTTATCACCGGGCCGAACATGTCAGGAAAATCCACTTATCTGCGCCAGGCTGCGCTGATAGTGCTGATGGCGCAGATGGGTTCGTTCGTCCCGGCCGCCTCGGCCAGGGTTGGGTTGGTAGACCGTATCTTCACTCGCATCGGCGCCCAGGATGAAATCCATGCCGGGCAATCCACGTTTATGGTGGAGATGATCGAAGCAGCCAACATCCTGCATCATGCTACCCAAAGGTCGCTGCTCATCCTGGATGAAATCGGGCGCGGCACGAGCACTTATGACGGCGTCTCGATTGCCTGGGCAGTAGTCGAGTACATCCACAATCACCCGTCCCTGCGCGCCAAAACACTTTTCGCCACCCATTACCACGAACTGGCGCAACTCGCGGACTTGTTGCCGGGTGTGCGCAATTACAATGTTGCCGTTACCGAAGCGGACGGGACAGTGGTCTTCCTGCACAAAATTATCCCGGGTGGCGCAGACCGTTCGTACGGCATCCACGTGGCACAATTGGCGGGTCTGCCCCGCCCAGTTATTCAGCGGGCGACAGAGATCATGGCGGAACTGGAAAAGTCATCCGGCCAGGTAATCCGCATCAATCCACACGCGGCCCAGCAAGCAGCGCTCTTCCCGGAAACCAATCCTCTGTTGGATGAACTTAGTGGTCTGGATGTCAATTCGCTCTCGCCCATCGAGGCCCTGAACAAGCTATTCGAATGGCAGAGGCGCTATTTTGGAAAAAAAGAACAATAAGTTTTACGTAGGGAAAATAAAAAACAAGCCTCCCGCAACACGAATGCGGGAGGCTTGTTTTTATAACTTGTTGGGCTATACAGTTTCTTTTTTGAAAGTGGGCATCGGAGCCTTCGACCGGGAAATTGCCCAGATGGTTGCAGCCAGTAGAACCACAGCAATGCCGACAACGACAAAATTGAATGAACCATCTGCATTCTGTATCGGGTATTTAACGATTATCGGAGCAGCCAGTAGACTGACCAGGTTCGCCACCTTGATCATCGGGTTGAGAGCCGGGCCAGCAGTATCCTTCATCGGGTCACCGACAGTATCGCCCACCACCCCTGCCTTATGCCGCTCGGAGCCTTTGCCCGTATTTTGAGCCAGGCTGCGCGGTTCATCTTCAATGGACTTCTTGGCATTATCCCAAGCGCCACCAGCATTGGACATAAACACCGCCAGCAACTGACCGGAGAGGATGATGCCCGCCAGGAAGCCGCCCAGGGCCTCCACTTGCAGCACCAAGCCAATCACCAACGGCATCAGCACCGAGATGGTCGCCAGCGGTATGAGTTCCTTCTGCGCCGAAGCAGTGGAGATGCCAATTACTTCCGCATAATCGGGTTGTTTGGTGCCTTCCATGATGCCCGGGATCTTGAATTGGCGCCGGACCTCTTCCACAATCTTGCCTGCGGCGCGGCTGACAGCTCGGATGGAAAGCGAGGAGAACAACCAGGGCAACGCACCACCAAGGAGCAGGCCAATGAACACCTTGGTATCAGAGAGGCGGATGGAATCCATTACAGCTTGTCCCAATTGCGACTGCACACGGGCTACGTCCGCAATATACGCACCAAACAAGCTGACCGCCGCTATCACAGCGGACGCAATGGCAACGCCCTTGGTGATGGCTTTGGTGGTATTGCCTACAGCATCCAGGTCAGCCATGATCTGGCGAGCCGCCTTGGTCTCTTCGTCCTCCATACCATGCCAGGCCATCTCGCCAATGCCATTGGCATTGTCTGAGATAGGACCATAAGAGTCCATGGCCACGTTATTGCCTGTATGACTCAACATACCGATACCGATCATGGCAACCGCGTACAGCACATACCTCGCGCCGTCACCGCTGTATAGCAATAAACCGATGATGAAGCTGATCGCAATTACAACCACCGCCCATACGCTTGATTCCATCCCAACCGACAGGCCAGACAGAATGGTGGTCGCAGGACCGGTGTCAGTGGATTTAACAATCTCTTTGACGGGCGCCTTCTTCGTGGACGTGAAATACGAAGTCAGTGGATTGAATGCCACCGCCAAACCAACGCCAACGGCGGTCAATGCCGCCAGACGCCAATCATGAGCGTAGAAGTACGCCAAAAAGATGGAGAGGGTAACGGTAAAGATACTGGATATCTCGTATGAGCGGAACATGGACTCTTCCGCGTCATGTGCACGCAGGAACTTGAGCGGGAATTTCTCCCAAATGGGGACCGTGAAGGTACCAAGCATTGAACTAATCACGCCTATGGCACGAATGATCAACGGGTAGACAATCCACTTCAAGTCGCCTGTAAGGGCAACCAGTGCCAGGCCAAGAATCAGGCCGGAGACGATCGTGGTCTCGTATGATTCGAAAATATCCGCGGCCATACCGGCGCAGTCTCCCACATTATCGCCAACCAGATCTGCAATCACGGCGGCATTGCGCGGGTCATCTTCGGGGATGTCTTTCTCGACCTTGCCAACCAAATCCGCGCCCACGTCGGCGGCTTTCGTAAAAATACCGCCGCCCACGCGCATGAACAATGCCAATAGCGTCCCGCCAAAGCCAAAGCCCAACAGTGCATCTGGCGCCGCCTTACCAAAGACAATGAATATCAGCGTTCCGCCGAACAAGCCAAGGCCATCGGTAAGCATACCGGTGATCGTACCGGCATAGTATGCAATCGAGAGGGCTTCATTAAATCCCCGGCGGGAGGCTGCCGCGACGCGGATATTGGCCTGCACGGCCATACGCATCCCCCACTGACCGACCATCAAAGAGAAGGACGCGCCCATGATAAAGGCAATCGTACGGCCAACGGCAATGATCAGTTTAACGCCTTGGTCACCAAAAGCCCTGAATTCTTCCTGGGCCTCCAGGCTGGGCGGGACGACGTACACACTAAAGAACATTACCAATGTTAGAATGCCGATAAGAGGCAGAATGGTACGCAGTTGGCGCCCCAGATACGCATTGGCGCCAATACGAATCGCGTTCCACACTTCCTGCATCTTGGCCGTGCCTTTATCCTTCTTGAGCACGATGCCACGTAACCACCAGGCATATGCCAGGCTAATAAAGGCAGCCCCAAGAACGAAAACAACGGCAACCTGCTCAAAATTATTAAGTCCATGACGGCTACCAAGCCAAAGAATGTCCATATATCCTCTCCAATTCAATTATAATCAAGGAGACAGTAGATTTCCTGTCTCCATGTCGCCCTATTCTATCTAACAAAATTTATTTAGTCAATTCATCCAGCGCCTCTATTTG
>Ga0105152_10000707_pt1 | contig 10490 bp, 10 predicted proteins | sample LakBais05cmmetaG_FD_81534 | JGI IMG/M metagenome (GOLD analysis project Ga0105152, IMG submission 81534) | Lake sediment microbial communities from Lake Baikal, Russia to study Microbial Dark Matter (Phase II) - Lake Baikal sediment 0-5 cm | ecosystem: Environmental > Aquatic > Freshwater >...
TACATATAGTGTCATTATGAGGAGCAAAGCGACGTGATAATCTTATGATTTATCAGCTCCTTATAAGATTTCTCCCTTCCGGTCGAAATGACAAAACGGGAGTTTTTCAAAGGTCTCAACCTAAAAGTATTGACTCACTATAGACGATACATACCGTGCGATGGCAACACAGGACGTCAATCCGGGAGATTCAATGCCGATGAGATTTATCAACCCCGGATATCCTTTTTCTTTTTCGTCTTGAATGATGAAATCGCGGTACGGCTCACCAGGGCCCTGGAGTTTCGGCCTGATGCCGCACATGTCCGGATGGAGTGCATCTTCCTTTATTCCCGGCAGATATTTTTTGATGGAATGATAAAACGATGCTTTCCTCCCCTCATCGATGGTGTACTCGATTTCATCGACGTAATGGCTGTCCGGGCCGAACTTGATCCGGTTGCCCAAATCACGCGTGGCGTGGATGCCGAGACTGACCGTATTTTCAGGCGGCACGGGGTACACTAAATGATGCAGCTTCGGCGCTGGGGAAGCAGTGAAGTAATTTCCCTTGCAGTATTTCAAGCGGTATCCATGCCGGTCGATGTCAATGCCGGCCAGAGCGGCAATTCTGTCGGAATAGAGTCCGGCGCAGTTGATCAGAAGCTTCGTGCGCAACCTGTATTCCCCTCTGTTCGTTTCCAGTTCGTAAGATCCGTACTCGTTATGAATTGCCGTCACTTCCGAGCGGAACGCAACGATGGCCCCGTTGGATTCCGCATTGACGCAGAATGATCTCATAAGGCTGTGGCTGTCGATAATACCCGTAGAAGGGGAAAAGATGGCGGCTTTGGCGACGACCTCCGAATCGAGAGTCTGTAGTTGCTTTTTTCCCAACAATGTGAGATCACGGACGCCGTTTCCCTCTGCATGCTTTTTAATGGATGCGAGTTTTTCACACTCTTCCTCGTCTGTGGCGACTATCAGTTTGCCGATGCGCTCATGGGGGATATTTCGCTCCCTGCACAGCCTATAGAGAAGCTTGTTCCCATCCGTGCAGAAGGCGGCCTTCAGGAATCCGTGGGGATAGTAGATACCCGCGTGAATCACCTCGCTGTTGCGGCTGCTCGTTTCCTGACCGAAACCGGTGTTTTTCTCGACGACGAGTACCCGTTCATGCTGGAATGAGAGCTCCTCCGCTATGGCAAGTCCAATTACCCCGGCACCGATAATGGTGATATTGAAAGTATCGATGTGGCTCATTGATATCAGAAATGCGTCAAGGCTGGTTTCCCGATGGGATAGACATTGAAGCCGATATTATGGCATCTTCTGTGATCGATGATGTTTCTCCCGTCAAAGAGAGAGGCCGGCTTGATCATGGTGTCGTAGATTTTTTGATAGTCCAGGTCTCTATAGAGATCCCATTCGGTCATTACGGCAATGGCGTGGCAGCCTGCTGCTGCCTTGTAAGGATCATCGATAAAGCTGACTCTGCCCTCCATACCTGCAAGGTCGGCCCTGGCGTTTCTCAATGCCTGCGGATCCGTAATGATGATTTCCGCTTTTTCCTCCAAGAGTTTCTTCGCAATAAAAATCGCGGGACTTTCTCTGGTATCACTTGTATTGGCCTTGAAGGAGACTCCGAAGAGGCATATCTTCTTGTCGGCAAGGGTATTAAACATGGCCGTCAGCATATTCAGCGTAAAACGCTCCTGCTGGTATTGGTTGATTTTTACCACTCCCTCCCAGTAGTCGGCAACTTCTTTGAGGCCGTAGTGCCTGCAGAGATAGACCAGGTTCAGGATATCTTTTTTGAAGCAGGAACCGCCGAAACCAACGCTCGAATTCAGATATTTGCCGCCTATCCGGCTGTCCATGCCGACCGCCCTTGCAACCTCGATGATGTCGGCATCAGTTTTCTCGCAGAGGGCGGAAATGGCGTTGATAGACGATATCCTCTGGGCGAGAAAGGCATTCGACACGATCTTGGAAAGTTCGCTGCTCCAGATGTTTGAGGTAATAATCTTTTCCCTCGGTATCCAGTTGGCATATATTTCGACAAGTTCTTCCCTGGCTTTGAGGCCGCTTGCCGTCTCCCGGGAACCGATAAGAATGCGGTCAGGGTTTTCCATGTCCTTAATGGCTGTTCCTTCCGCTAAAAATTCAGGATTGGAGAGCACTTCGAAAGTAAATGAATGGGCGTTGCGCAAGATGTTTTCCATCGCCTGAGCAGTCTTTACGGGGAGGGTGCTTTTTTCGATCACGATTTTCGATGACTCGGAGTACTGGAGGATCTGTCTGGCTGTTTTTTCCCAGTATTGGAGGTCCGCTGCCATGCCGGCGCCTGCGCCAAACATTTTGGTCGGAGTATTGACGCTCACAAAGATGATGTCATTATCCCTGATGCCGCGCTGTATGTCGGTGGTGAAGAAGAGGTTTTTCCCCCGGGTTGCCCTGATAATTTCGTCGAGACCGGGTTCGTAGAGAGGGAGCTCGTCGGAGTTCCACTCGGCAATGCGTGCCGGATTGATGTCTGCAATAGTGACTCTAAACTGAGGACATTTGTATGCAATCACCGCCATGGTTGGACCGCCGACATAGCCGGCGCCGATGCACAGGATGTTTTTTTTGAAATTCATGACAACTCCTGATGGCTACAGTAAGCTACGAAAATATGCAATGGTGTGTTCGAGCCCTTCTTCCAGACCGATCCTCGGTTGCCAGCCCAGGGTTTCTCCGGCTAAAGAAATATCGGGTTTGCGTTGCTTTGGGTCATCCTGGGGCAGTGGTGCAAAGATAATATTCGATCGACTTTCGGTCATCCTGAGTATCGTTTTCGCGAGCTCCATGATTGTAAACTCGTGGGGATTCCCTAAATTTACGGGTCCCAAAAAATCTTGCCGGCTTTCCATCATTCGTATGATGCCGTCCACCATGTCATCGACATAACAGAATGACCTGGTCTGGCAGCCGTCCCCATAGATGGTAATATCTTCCTCTTTCAGGGCCTGGATGATCAAATTACTGACAACACGCCCATCATTCATTGCCATCCGTGGTCCGTAGGTGTTAAAGATTCTGGCAATTTTTATATCCACACGATTCTGTCGATGATAGTCCATCATGAGGCACTCCGCCGCCCTTTTCCCTTCGTCATAACAGCTTCTGATCCCGATGGGATTGACCCTGCCCCAATAATCTTCTTTTTGGGGATGAACTTCCGGATCACCGTAGACCTCGGATGTGGATGCTAACAGGATTCTGGCCTTCACCCGCTTCGCGAGACCAAGGGTGTTAATAGTTCCCATGACGTTCGTCTTGATGGTTTTAATCGGATTGTACTGGTAGTGGACCGGTGAGGCAGGAGATGCCAGGTTGTAAATTTGATCAACCTCAAGATAAATCGGGTTGATGATATCATGCCGTATCAGTTCAAAACGGGGTTTTTTCAGGAGATGAAGAATATTCTCCTTACTGCCGGTAAAAAAATTGTCCAGGCATAAGACATCGTTGCCCTGTTCGATGAGTCGATCGCAGAGGTGAGATCCTAAAAAGCCTGCGCCGCCAGTAATAAGTATGCGTTTCATGAGTTTTAATGGTATTTTATTTTCAAGTCTGCTATTTAGCGGAAACCTCCTTATAATGTCAACAAGAAATATTCCCTGAGGGTTAAAACAATCTCGGGGACCAGTGGTATCTTTGATGCAGCGGAATAGTGATATAAAAAAAGGTACTTTGTATATCGTGGCTACCCCCATAGGGAACCTCGAGGACATTACGCTGAGAGCGATACGCATTCTCAAAGAGGTACCGTTGATCGCTGCCGAGGATACGCGCAGGACAAGAAAACTTTTGAATGCATATGATATTCACACTCCCTTAATGAGCCTGTATGAGCAGGTTGAGGGAAAAAAGAGCCGGCGCCTCATATCAAAATTGAACGAAGGCATGGATGTAGCGTATGTTTCTGATGCGGGAACGCCCTGTATTTCCGATCCTGGATATGTGCTGGTAAGTCAGGCTGTGGAACACGGCATCAAAGTTGTTCCTGTTCCCGGCGTATCCGCAGTTATAGCAGCGCTCAGCGTTGCGGGTTTGCCCATTGATCATTTTATTTTTTATGGGTTTTTCCCGTCGAGGGCATCGAGTCGAAAGAATTTTTTAAGATCTCTCGCGGAAGAAACAAAGACGCTCGTGTTGTATGAATCTCCCAAGCGGCTAATGGCAACCCTCAGTGATATGGAGTTCGTGTTAGGCGATAGAAGGATCGTTGTAGTGAGAGAACTTACAAAAGTTTTCGAGGAAATCCTGCGTGGAACGGTGAGCAGTGTCATTCACGTGTTACGGGAAAAGACGATAAAAGGAGAAATTACCATAATAATCGCCGCGAAAAAGCAGATACCCACATCATATTCGGATAGTGATATACGGGCAAGACTGGATCAACTGCGCAATGACACGGATTTGTCACGACGGGATATAATCGAAAAGCTTGCACATGATATGGCAATACCCCGGAAAAGGGTGTACAAGATTGTTATAAATCATGAGGGATAAAAGGAAATTGCTTTTTACTATTTCCTTGAACTGTTTGGGGAGGTGTGATAACTCTCGCTATTATTGTCTCTTTCGGGGATTGGGAGAGAAACCTCGCCTTGAGGCGAATAATTCAGTATGATCTTTTTCGCTACAAGGGTTCGAGGGGTCGAGGATTCCAGGATTCGAGAGGTGTTAAGAAAAAGGTCTTCTTTGATCACGTGACCCCTTGAGTCCTTGAACTCTGAATCCATCGGTTTTCGCCGATGGAGGTTCACATACATTATATTTCCATTAAGGCAAAGTGAGGCTGAATATGGATGCACCATCAAAGCAAGTAGTGGGATTACTCGGTGAAGATGGCGGAGAAATCGGAGACACCCGTAAGGGCGATATTATTATAGCCGACCGTCTCTTGACAACAGATGACAGGATCTATAATCTCCATGATGTGGCCGGCGATAATTTGGTAAGCGATGCCAAAAAAGATCGGGAGATTATTGTCATTGATGGCCGGGTATATGAGAGGGTGTTGAATCCCGACGACGCGGTGTATGACCTTACGGATGTGGTGGAAAAGGGTTCCGGGGGCTTGCTGTATGATCCTGGCCTTCATGAAGAGATTATGAAAATGGTTGCAGAAACAACCGAAAGGATCGTGAAAGAGATGGTGCCGGAGATTGCCGAAAGGGTGATCAGGCAAGAAATAGAAAAATTGAAAAGATGATAAAGAAATTTTTTATTGCAGCGGTTATTGCACCCTGTATTTTCCTCGTATTATTCTCTGAGGGATTTTCACAGAGCAATGGGGAAGTCCGGATAGTGGACGCAGAGGGAACAAGTGTCATCACAAATGATAATATAGAGCGTGCAAGAAATAATGCCATCCGTGATGCTCTCCAGAAGGCTGTGGAATATGTAGTGTTAACGTTGATCCATCAGAATACCGCTGCGGAGAAATCTCAAGTAATCAGAGACGGTATTTATGCAAAATATGAAGAGTACATTCATGATTACAGAATTGTCAGTGAAAGACAGGATCACCCACACTATAAAGTCGGCATTAAATCAACATTATCTGTGGGCGATATAAAAGATAATCTCAGGGCCCTTGGACTGCTCACGGCGGCGATGAACGGAGGCCCTTTCGTGAAGGCAGTTATCACGGTGCAGGGTATAGAAAATTATGCGGATTATGCGAAAATCAGAGAACTGCTTATGACCAGGATCCGCGGTGTAAGGCATTATCATCCTCAACGCATGGAACACGGTACGGCAAGACTGATGTTAACTATCCAGGGTGGGAATATCCGGTCTCTCACAGACGAGCTCATGAAAACGGGACAATTTTCCCTCAATGCTATTCGTGAGGATCATGATTATATAGCACTTACTTTCCTAAAACAGAGATAATATAATGTTCCCGATGAAAATAGATTTCATTTTTTTGTACATCCGGCTTCTTATATCAATAATTGTCCTCGCCATGGCAATAGGGTGTACATCCATACCCAGTAAAGTGGATCCCGATTATAGTAAAAGCGGCACAAGATTCATTGCCGTATTGCTTGTAAAGAACCAGACTGCCGATGCAAAAGCAGCTCATATGCTCAGAGAAAAAGTTTTCAACGAACTGTATTTCAAGGGTTACCCCAAAATACCACTGCAGCTCATTGATGAAAAGCTCTCTAAGGTGTATGGGGGATATGCAGATTTCAAGAGAGAAACTATTCCTCCTAAGGCGGTAGGGGAGCTTTTAGGTGTCGACGCGGTCCTTTATGCGACACTCTCTGAGTGCTCGACTTCGTTTTCGTACGTGTATGCACCCATACGCGTATCCGTAGTGTTCGAACTGCGGAGCGCAAAGACCGGTGTGACGCTCTGGAGCTCCCGTTATAGCATCGTCAAAAGAAATTATGGGTTTTCACGGGAGCAACTTGAAATGGAATTATGTCTGACATATGAGCTGACGATTCAGGAAGTTGTAGATAAGGCCATGAAGACTCTCCCTGATGGTCCTGATTCGGTAACGTAATATTCATGGATCAATAAGATACTTCACAAAAGACGGGTAAATTTATTTCGCTTTGTATCATCACACGCCGAACACTATATACTCTCAAAAAGGAGACGCAGATGAAAAAGATAATAGTTTTTTTATGTGTGTTATCATTTGTGTTGCTTGGTCTTCAACAGGTTGATGCGAAAAGGATCATGGAGTTAAAGATAGGCAGGGGGGAAGCGAAAGTAAACCTTTTGCAGGGATCGGTGAAAGTACTTCTGGCGAGTACTAAAAGATGGCGTTCCTTGAAAGCAGGAGATGTTCTCAGGGCAGGCGACCAAGTCAGTACCGGATCCAGAGCGAGGCTGGAGCTTTTTCTGCCGGATTATTCCACGGTTCGCTTTGCGGGTAATTCTAATTTTAAGGTTATTCAGATTGATTCCGGAAGCGAGACTCAACCGAGAAATATAAAGTTTAATATGGCTTTAGGAAGGACATGGGCCAATGTGAGCAAGGCCGTTGGAAGAAGGGGTCAATTTGAGCTTCAGTGTGAGAATGCCGTAGCAGGTGTAAGAGGTACCGTGTATCGTGTGAATGTCGAAGAAGATAAGTCGGCGCTGGTAAAGGTATATGATGGTGAAGTTCATGTTTCCGGAGGAGGACCGGAGGCGGAACCACCGAAGATGATGGGTCCTCCCCACAAGATCGCGGGACCCAGGCCGATTCCCGGTCCCACAAAGGTTACAATGGAAGAGTGGGTGGTCATTGTCAAGGCAATGCAGCAGATAAGAATCGCCTCTGATGGAACGACGGAAAAGCCGCGTGATTTTAGCGAACAGGAAGATCGGGATGAGTGGGTGGATTGGAACAAGGAGAGGGATAAGGAACTGGAATCGGATTAGAATTCCCATATGAACATAGCGGGCAGCACTGATTGATGAATATACCTAATATACTGACGTTATTAAGGATACTTCTTGTTCCTCTTATCGTGATATTTCTTATGCAGGGCGCCTTCTTAAAGGCACTCGTTGTTTTGGCGTTATCGGGCATCACGGATGCCCTTGACGGTTTCCTTGCCCGCATATTGCATCAACAAACAGTACTGGGTGCATACCTGGATCCCATCGCAGATAAAGCCCTTCTTGCAAGTTGCTTTGTGACGCTGTCGATAAAGGGTATAATTCCGGGATGGCTTACGGTCATTGTCATCAGCAGAGATTTTATTATCCTTGTCGGAATTGCTATCCTTTCGATCATGTCTATTCCGTATGAGATCCGTCCGTCACTTATCAGCAAACTTACGACGGCAATCCAGTTATTTACAGTATTGTTTTTTCTTTTATTTTGCATTACTCCCGTATTTATTGACTATAGGTGGTTAATAGCTGCGCAATGGATCACGGCCCTGTTTACTATTATTTCAGGTTTGAACTACATGGTAAGGGGAATAAAATTACACGCCTCCTCGGCATAAATCTATGCAGATGGATACGTTTCAAAACATTCCTCGTAGTCCTGCCTTCGCGGGAATGGATCTGAGGGGAGAGGAGCCTGAAAGGTAGTCCCCGAGAGAGATCTTGTACCGAGGTCTTGGAGTATGCCCTAAAGATATATAAATCACAATATTTGCTTGACATAACAGGGTATTGCTGCTAAAAATGCTCTCCTATTTTTAAAAATAAAGGTGATGTAGGCACGTAGCTCAGGGGGAGAGCGCCATCCTGACGCGGTGGATGTCCAGGGTTCAAATCCCTGCGTGCCTACCATATTTATCGCATATCAATAACTATATGAATATGGTTTAGATGTTGGTGAGGGCATCAGCAGGGTGAACGCGGTGATGCCCTTTCTTATGGAAGCATTTATAAAACAAGGGTTCGGCAATGTGTAAGACGTTCTGGGTCGTACGTTGCGGAACCTTCTTCTGAGAAGACGGAGGATTTTTCCCGGTGCCATCGGGTGTTGTGTTATGAATGAAATCAAGGTTATATTGCCGGATGACTCGATCAGCATGTATGCTCCCGGTACAAAAGTTGATGAGATTGTTGCTTCGTGGAACAAAGAGGCTCTCATTTCAACGGTTGCGGTGAGGCTGAACGGTGCACTCGTGGATTTAAGCCACTCCATTGGAGAAGAAGCCAGGCTTTTTTTAATTGATGTTGCATCAAAGGAAGGTCTTGATATACTGCGTCACAGCATCTCCCATGTGATGGCACAGGCAGTCCAGGATACTTTCGACGGAGTTCATGTGTGTATAGGACCTTCCATAGAAGAGGGATTCTATTACGACTTCGATTATGCGGAGACCTTCACCCCGGAAGACTTTGAAAAGATTGAAGCCAGGATGCGCCAGATTGTTGCCGCCGATTATCCTTTTATCCGCCGAGAGGTTTCGAGGGCAGAAGCAATTTCGCTGTTCAGGGACAAAGGTGAATCTTACAAAGTCGAGCTTATCAATGATTTGCCGGAAGATGTGAAAGCGGTGAGTGTCTACAGCCAGGGGGGATATGTGGATCTGTGCCGCGGTCCTCACATTCCGTCTACAGGAATGATCAAGGCTTTCAAGTTATTAAGCGTGGCAGGGGCATACTGGCGGGGTAACGAAAAAAATAAAATGCTTCAACGCATATACGGGACAGGATTCGCGAAAGAAGGGGAACTTGCCGAATATCTCCGTATTGTCGAGGAAGCGAAAAAGAGGGATCACCGGAAGCTGGGGAGGGAGCTCGATCTCTTCCAGATAAACGATGAAGCGGGGGCAGGTCTTGTCATATTTCATCCAAAAGGAACAATGTTGCGGTCGATTATTGAGGATTGGGAAAAGAAAGAGCATCTGAAACGGGGATATGAAATGGTCATGGGTCCCCAAATCCTGAAGGTTGATCTCTGGAAGAAATCCGGGCATTTTGATCATTACAGGGAAAATATGTATTTCACGGAGATAGAAGATCAGGGTTACGGTATAAAACCTATGAACTGTCTTTCCCACATGCTCATATACAAATCGAAAATCCGCAGTTACCGGGACTTACCCCTGCGATATTTTGAACTTGGTACGGTTCACCGGCATGAGAAAACGGGTGTTCTGCATGGCCTCACAAGGGTACGACAGTTTACTCAGGATGACGCACATATTCTGTGCACGCCGGAACAACTCAACAGCGAAATCACCGGTATTGCGGATTTTGTGAGTTATGCCATGAAAATATTCGGTTTCAATTACAGCGTGGAATTGAGTACTCGGCCGGAAAAATCCATTGGTTCCGATGAAGACTGGGAGATGGCGACGGTGGCCTTAGAGAATGCCCTCAATGTGAACCATATGGTGTATGAGATTAACGAGGGGGATGGCGCCTTTTACGGCCCCAAAATTGACTTTAAGCTGAAAGACGCCCTGAACAGAAAGTGGCAATGTGCTACTATCCAGTGTGATTTTACCCTTCCGGAACGATTTGATCTCAATTTCATAGGCGCAGATGGTGAGAAACATCGACCCGTAATGTTGCACAGGGTGATTCTCGGTTCTATAGAACGGTTCCTGGGAGTGCTTATAGAGCACTATGCCGGAGCTTTTCCTGTGTGGCTCTCGCCGGTTCAGGCCGTACTCATGACCGTTACGGACAAACATATCCCGTATGGCGAGACGGTCTATGCACAGCTATGTGATGCGGGGGTGCGTGCGGAAAAAGATTTCAGGAATGAAAAGCTGGGATTCAAAATCAGAGAAGGGCAGCTTCAAAAAATTCCGTATATGCTGGTAATCGGTGATCGGGAAGTGGAATCGAACCGCGTTTCTCCCCGCCAGAGAGATGGTAAAAACCTCGGCGGTATTGGTGTGAATGAGTTTATTGAACTGGTGCGGGAACAATGCGCACAGTATAAATAAAAGTTGATTCGTGTCTGGGGAAATTGCTATTGTGGTAAGGATTCATGGTCTGGTAAAAGCCATGAGAGCATGGGCATACGA
>Ga0105152_10000708_pt1 | contig 10490 bp, 8 predicted proteins | sample LakBais05cmmetaG_FD_81534 | JGI IMG/M metagenome (GOLD analysis project Ga0105152, IMG submission 81534) | Lake sediment microbial communities from Lake Baikal, Russia to study Microbial Dark Matter (Phase II) - Lake Baikal sediment 0-5 cm | ecosystem: Environmental > Aquatic > Freshwater > Lake...
ACTGCTTCTTGCATAAATACGTGAACTATAAACGATCAAAATACAGGTAATTACAGCAGTATTGGTTCACATCTTTGCGCAGTACCCTGTAATGGCGCTCTCCTTAATCCATCTCTACCCCGGCTCCATCCGTGGCGCGGCAAATATAAATCTCAGGTTTGAGCCCGGTCTCCTGTGTGTAACCGGCTGCCAGGTCGCTGGCAAAGGCTTCGGCAGCCTGCCCGGCCACCAGGTTGACCGTGCACCCGCCGAAACCAGCCCCGGTCAGACGAGCCCCGTAACAGCCCGGCAGCGACTGGGCCAGTGCCGCCATAGCGTCCAGTTCGGGGCAGGAGACTTCGTACAGGTCGCGCAGGCTGGCGTGGCAGACGTTCATCAGTGTCCCAAATCGGACGGCGTCATTATTTTCGAGCAGTTCGACCGCCTGCTCGGTGCGGGCAATTTCCTCGACGATGTGCTGTACCCGCCTTGCCACGATGTCCGGCAGGCGGTCGGCGTACCGGCAAAATTGCTCCACGCGCACGTCCCGCAGCGCCCGAATCCCGGGCAGGAATTCCTGCAATATCCGCACGGCTTCTTCACAGGCGGCGTGACGTTCGTTATAAGCGCTGCCCGTCAAAGACCGGCGCACGGAGGTATCCGCAATGACGATGACGGCTTTCTCCGGCAGGCGTACCGACCGCCATTCCAACGAACGGCAGTCGAGATACAGAAGGCGGTCTTTCACGCCGCAGGCCGAAGCGAACTGGTCCATGATCCCGCAGTTCAGGCCCACATAATGGATCTCAGCCTTCAGGCCAATCTTTGCCAGTTGGATGGGGGCGAGGGTCCAGCCACCCAGTTTTTCCCAGGCCACGCCGAAAGCCATCTCGACCGAGGCCGAGGAACTCAGCCCGGCCCCGCGCGGCACTTCCGAGGCGAAGACAGCCTGCATGCCGGGCGTGTCCAGCCCCTCGGCGTTCAGGCTCCACATCACCCCGGCCGGGTAGCGCGCCCAAAAGGAGAGCGCCGCGCCGTTTGAATCTTGCCTATCAAGAACGGATTGACGGTCGAACGAGGTTTCCTCACCGAGGTCAAGCGCCAGGAGCGTGGAGCGCGGCGACCCGGATTTTCGAAAAGCGACTAACGTAACCCGGTCAATTGCGGCGGGCAGGACGAACCCCTCGTTGTAATCCACGTGCTCGCCGAGCAGGTTGACCCGCCCCGGGGCGCGCGCCACAAACTCCGGGTCCGCTCCGAAGCGCTGGCGGAAGGCTGCTAGGATGCGTTGTCGGAGGTCCATTTTCAAATCTCGAAACAGAGATGTTCCATAAACAGCGGCGTGAAGGCCATCTGTGAGGTCAGTTCCACGTAACCGATCTGCCCGGCAATCAACTCGGCCTCCTGGCGCTTGTCCACCGAGACGAGCATTTGCTTTGCCCCCACTCCGGCCGCGTTGCCCACTTGCCGGAAGCACTCCAGCGGCAGGGGTGGGAACATCCCGGTGCGCACGGCTGAGCGCAGGTCGAGGTACGTGCCGAACGCCCCGGCCACGATGAACTCGTCCAGTTCGGCGTATGTCAACCCGGCGTTTTGCAGCAGGATTTCCACCCCGACCCGGATGGCGGATTTTGCCAACTGGATCTCGTGGACATCTTTTCGGGTGACGACCAGGTCGCGACTCAGACCCGTCTGCGCGGCGGGAACGAGCACGAGCTCGGATCCGGAGCTTGTTTTCAAAACCCCGGTCGGTTTGACCAGCCCTCCGTCCTGCAATGCCGCGACCACGTCCAAAATCCCCGAGCCGCAGATGCCCACCGGCGGCAGGTTCTCAATGCTTTGCCACAGGATTTTCCCGTCGGACCAGCGGGCGCGCTCGATGGCACCCGGTGCGGCCCGCATGCCTTCGCGGATGTGCGCGCCCTCGAAGGCCGGACCGGAGGCGCACGAGCAGCAGGTGACTTTGCCGTTCGCTGCCAGGCTGATCTCGGTGTTCGTGCCGATATCCATAGCGATGATGTTGCGTGGCGATTTCCATGCTTCGGTGACCAGCAGCACGGCGATGTGATCCGCCCCCACGTACCCGGCGATAACCGGCGGCAGGTAAGCCTTTGCGCCAGGGCCGAGATTCAATCCCAGTTCGCTGGCGGGGATGGTCAACGGCCGGGTGATAGCCGGGGTGAAGGGAGCGTGCCCGAGCTGTTCCACCGGCAGCCCGGCGAACAGGTGGTGCATGGTCGTGTTGCCGACCAGCACCGCGTCCAAGACAGAATTGGGGGAAACGTGCGCCTCGGCGCACATCTCTGCCAGCAATTTATTCAGCGTTTCCACGAGCACTTTCTGGAGTTTTTTTGCCCCATCCGGTTCGCGCCCGGTGTATGCGATGCGGCTGATGACATCCTCTCCGAAGGCGATTTGCGGGTTCATCGCCCCGGCTTTGGCTGCCGTCGCACCGGTTTCGAGCCGGACGAGATAGGCTGCCAGCTTGGTGGTGCCGATGTCCACGGCCAGACCATATGCACCCGGCGTGAGTACCGCCGGTTTAACGGCGATATATGTCTCCAGCCCCTCCACTTGCAGGCGCTGGGCGCTGGTCAGGGACTCGGGTGGGATGTCGAGTTTTACGTAGCTGAGCGGCTCAGCCTGGCAGGCCAGGCGGAACCCAGCAGACAGGTCTGCTTCGCTCAGGGCGGCTTGCTCCACCAGCGTGGGCGGCGTCAGCTTCCCGGTAGCCAGGCGGACGCGGCACTCCTCGCACGTCCCCGCACCTCCGCAGACGGAGGCCAGTCCCACCCCGGCGGCCTGGGCGGCGTCCAGAAGAGTCTGCCCGGGGCGGGCTTCACCGCGCCGGCCGAGCGGTTCAAAGTCAATGCGGAAGGTCTCAGGCATGGCGGTAGCGGCACCTTTCCCGGAGGCTGCAAAGTTCGCACAGATCGGTCTGGGCCATTTCCGGCCCGATGCCGACCACGAACGAGATGGATTTCTTCGGGACCATCATCCCGCCGGAGGTGAGCGTGATCCCGGCCCGGGACGGGTCGAGCAGGGCGAAAATCTGCGGCTGCCCGACTTCCACCGGCCATTCCGGTTCACCGGGACTGAGCGGCGCGGATGTGGTCAGACCCTTGGTCTGCGCCTGTTCCCCGATGCGCCCGCAGACCTGTTGGGCGAGATTCTCGACAGCGGCGTTGCCCAAGCCGTCGAGGGCTACTCCGAGGAGCGGGTTTTTCTCCATCCAGGTGGAGGCGAGTTCTTCTAGCCCCACGCCGATGGTGCAAACTACCAGAGCGACCTGCTCTGCCCCTGCCAGGTGGCGCGCCACCAGCGGGCTGGCAAGTTCGTTTCCGCCTTTCAAGAGAATCCGTTCGTGGCGATGTTCGACGACTCTGGCCGTGTGGATGATGGCTGCTGGACGGAGTTTCTTGAACCCCACGTGCAGGGCTGCAGAGGCAGCCTTCAGCAAAGCCGGTTTTTTGGCGCGCACAACTTCTGGGTCCGCGCCTTCGCCGCGCAGAACATCGTCCGCGCTGAGAGTGAAGTCAAAATCTTCCAAGAGTTCCATCAGGATGATTTTACCCCATACCCGCCGCCGCCCGGTGTGCGGATGGATAGTACGTCGCCCGGCCGCAGGTCTACGCTCCCTTTGCCTGGAAGGGGAATTTCCTCCCCGCCCCGGATGAGCAGGTTTTCGCCGGTCTTGCCGGGTTCTCCGCCATCCAGTCCATAGGGCGGAATCTTTCGCCGTTCGCTGAGCAACGTGACCTGACAGTTGGTCAGTACCTCGAGCGCGCGGACAATGCCATCTCCGCCGCGGAATTTCCCGTCCCCGCCCGATCCTTTGCGGATCTCATAACGGAGAACGCGCAGCGGATAAGCATATTCCAGCGCCTCGACCGGGGTATTGAGCGTATTGGTCATGTGCGAATGGACCGCGGATGGCCCATCGGAATTGGGCCGTGCTCCCATCCCACCGCCGATGGTTTCGTAGTAGGCGAATTGCTCCCCTCTCCCTTTGGGAGAGGGGCCGGGGGTGAGGGCGGAACCGCCAATGGTGACATTGTTCATCGTTCCCTGGCTGGCCGCCGGGACCTTGCCCGGGCAAGCCTGGGCCAGAGCGCCGAGCAATACGTCCACAATGCGCTGGGAGGTTTCCACGTTCCCGCCCGCGACCGGCGCGGGGGACAGGGCGTTGACAACTGTCCCCGGCGGGGCGATGACTTCTATGGGAGCCAGACAGCCAGAGTTGTTGGGCACATCCAGTTCGAGCAGGCAGCGGAAAACATAATACACTGCTGAAAGGGTGATGGCGTAGACGGCGTTGACGCTGCCCGCCTGCTGCGAGGCGGAACCGGTGAAATCCACTTTTGCCGAATCGCCGCGGATGGTCACGGCAACCGTGATCGGCACGGGCCGGTCATTCACGCCGTCATCATCAAGCTGGTCAGTGAAGCGGTAGACACCGTCGGGCAGGGATTCGATCAGGCGGCGGGTCATGCGTTCGGTGTAGGCGAGAAGCTGTTCTTCGGCGTCGGTCACTTCGTCCCCGCCGTAGCGCGTGACCATTTCCACCAACCGCTCCGCGCCGCGCTGGTTGGCGGCAATCTGCGCCGACAGGTCGCCGCGGCGCTCCTGCGGCGTACGGACATTGGCTAAAATCAGTTCGAGAATATCCTGGTCCATCTGGCCGGCTTTGACCAGTTTCACCGGCGGGATGATCAAGCCCTCCTGAAAAATCTCGCGTCCCAATGGCATGGAGCCGGGCGTCATCCCGCCCACATCCGCGTGGTGAGCGCGGCTGGCAACGAAACCAATGAGCGGGAGGGATTGCGCCACGGAGTCCGCTGGGGCTTTCCTTTTTTGCTTTTTGATTTTCTCTGTACTCTTATCATTCCCGAAGGGGACCATGTTCTCTGTGTTGAGATAGACCGGCGAAACCATTGTGATATCCGGCAGATGTGTTCCACCGCGGAAGGGATCGTTCAGGACAACCACGTCACCGGGGTGTAAATCTCCGGCGAAATGTTCAACTGCCGCCTTGACCGACAACGGCATCGAGCCCAGGTGCACCGGGATGTGCGCAGCCTGCGCAATCATACGCCCTTGCCCATCGAAGATGGCGCAGGAAAAATCCCGCCGCTCTTTGATGTTGGGCGAGTAGCTGGCCTTGCGCAGCACCGTGCCCATTTCCTCGGCGATGGCCGCAAACAGATGCTTGAAAATCTCCAGCCGGACCGGGTCGTAGTTCATCGTCCCACCTCGATGAGCAGATTATCGAATTCGTCTACTTCGGCCCGGTCAGTTGGACCAATCAGGACGGTCGTATCGGAACGGACGACCACTGCCGGACCTTGGATCCGGTTGCCCGGTTCGAGCGACTCGGCCCGGTAAAAGGGCGTCTCGAGGGGGCCTCCCGTGAAGACGACGCGCCGGGATTCGAGATAGGCCGCGATTGGGTTTGGACCCTGAACCGGTCGCGGCGAGAGGGGCGGGGGTGCACTCTGACCAACAGCGCGCACCCGCAAGTTAACCACCTCGACCGGCGCGTTGTTATTCGCGTAACCATATTGATGCTCGTGCAGGCGATGAAAATCGGCATAGACGGTTTCGCTGAACGGGACAATCAGTTCGTACGACTGGCCGCGATAACGCATGTCGAGGAAGCGCTCGATGCGGATGCGTTCTGCTGGTACACTCTCGGCCAGAATTTCGCGGTGACCGCGTTCGGCAAGGGCTTCCAATTGAGCAGACAGGTCGGGAACAGGGGTGCTGCCGGGAAGCATGACGGTGCGGGTGTAATCTTTGATCACGTCCGCCGCCAACATGCCGAAGGCAGAAAAGGTGGATGCCAGCGGCGGGACAAGCACGCGTGGGCTGCCGAGTCCACGCGCTAGGCCGGCGGCGTGCAGTCCGCCTGCGCCGCCAAAGGAAAGCAAAGTGAAGCGGCGCGGGTCGTGGCCGCGCTCCACCGAGATGACGCGCAGGGCGCGTTCCATGTGGGCGTTGGCGACCGCGACCACGCCCAGGGCGGCTTGTTCGGCGGTGAGATTCAACTCCTCGCCAAGTTTTGTCAGCGTAGCATGGGCGCGGGATGCGTCCAGAGGCATCTGCCCACCCAGGAAATGTTCGGCGGATAGGCGACCGAGAACGAGGTTTGCGTCGGTGACGGTTGGCAAGTCGCCGCGCCCGTAGCAGGCCGGACCGGGGTCCGCACCAGCGGATTCGGGTCCCACCCGCAGCGCCCCGCCAGCGTCCACTTGGGCAATGGAACCGCCGCCCGCACCGATGGTATGGATATCCAACAGCGGGATGTGGATCGAGCATCCGCTGACAACTGCTTCGGTGGTGATTTGCGATTTCCCGTCAATCAAGGAAACATCCGTGGACGTACCGCCCATGTCGAAGCCAATCAGGCGGATGCCACCAGCGGGGGCGATGAGTTTGCCAACGTATTCGCAGCCCACCACGCCGCCTGCCGGCCCCGACAGGATGCAGCGCACGCCGAACTTGCGCGCCTCGGCCGGGCTGATGTTGCCGCCGTTTGACTGCATGACACGCAGGCGCGTCTGTGGATGGAGTGCCTGTTCGAGGTGCGAAAGATACCCATCCAACACGGGGGAAACATAGGCGTTGACGGCTGTGGTGCTGGTGCGCTCATATTCCCGGTATTCGGGGAGAATTTCGGAGGATAGGGAAACCAGGAAACCGGCGGAGCGTAGTTCTGCCGCAATGACCTGCTCGTGCTCCGGACGTAAAAAAGAGAACAACAGGCAGACAGCCACCGCCGAGACGTTGTGAGCCTTGAGTACGGGAATGAGTGCTGTCACCTGGTCTGGATTAATTGCCTGCAGAATTTCTCCGGTGTGGGTGACGCGCTCGTCTATTTCGAAACGAAGTTCGGATGGGATGAGCGGCGGAGTCGGGTCGGCGAATAAATCGTAGAGAGCGGGACGGTTCTGGCGTCCAATCTGGAGCACATCCCGGAAGCCGCGCGTGGTGACCAACGCCGCCCGCGCTCCTTTGCGCTCCAGCAGGGCGTTTGTGGCGACAGTTGAGCCGTGGATGACGGTGGTACGTTGTGTGCCCTGTCCCGCAAAGATTTTCTTCAGACCTTGCAAGACTGCCATTGCCGGGTCGCTGGGCGTGGAGAGCAGTTTAAAGGTCTGGATTCGCTGCGTGGCGGGATCATAGACAACGAAGTCGGTAAACGTCCCACCGATGTCAATGCCGATGCGGAGCGGAGTGTCTGTCATGGCTTGAGGATACCCTGGAATCAGCAAGCTGCCCAGGCAATGCCTAGGCAGCTTTGTTTTTTGGTGTGCTTTGTTATCAGGGCAGGAAAGAAGGCGTGTAATCCAGTTCGGTGATGTAAAGTGTGCCGCTAATGAAGTTGCTGGAGCCATAAGTACCAACCCAGACAACATACCGACCTGTCTGTGGAGTGGAGAATTCAACCATTGGATTTGTCGTGCCAGAGACCGGGTCGTCATCGTTGCAGTACCAGCTTTCATCAGCTGCATTGACGATCAGGGTTGTGTTTGATCCGTCAGTAGCGACATAGAAAACGCGCAGACGGCTGGCTGAGCCTGCGTAATCGAAGCGAAAATCAGGTGCATTAGCTGCAAAGCCAGTGCAGTCCGGTCCCAGGGCCAGGGATGAAACATCCACACTGCCGCCGCTGGTCACATCAATCGAATACGGGTCCGGAGTGGAATTGTCGCCTATGGTTGCGCTTCCATAAGTCGGGTCGAGACGATAGTCCAATGTCCCGGAGCCTCCAGGTAGAGCTCCGCCAACGTCAGCGGGGGTGAGATCCGCCTCGGTGACATATAATGTTCCCGAAGCAAAATCGCCGGAAGAGTAAGTGCCGACCCAGATATCAATCTGACCGATTGTCGGATTGGGAATGTCCACCAGCGGGTCACCACTGCCAGAGATGAAATCGTCATTGCAGAGCCAGTTTGCTGTGGCATCATTGACGATCAGAGTTGTGTCGGTCCCGGAGTCGGAGACGAAAAATATGCGCAGCTTTGGAGAACTCCCGGAATAATTGATGCGGTAGTCCGGGGCGCTGGCAGCATAGCCGGTGCAGTCTGGGCCGAGGTTTGCGGAGTAAACGTCTACAATCCCCCCACCTATGAACTGCACCCTGTAGCCCATGAAACCACTGGCGATGTCTGTGGTTCCATAAGTGGGATCAGCTCCTAAATCCAATGAGCCAGTACCGCCGTTATTGGATCCGGTCGGATCAACCGGGGTGTAATCCAGTTCGGTCACATACAGCGTGGCCGAGTCGCTTCCACCGGATATATAACTGCCCAGCCAGATATCATATTGACCGGTTCCGGCGTTGAAAATGTCAATCATCGGATCCCAGCCTCCGTCACCGGCATCATCGTTGCAGTACCAATTGCCAGACGGGTCGCGGACAATCATGGTCGTGTCTGCTCCGGCCATGGCGACGCTGAAAATCCTCAGCCTGGAGGACAGACCAGTCCAGTTCAGTCTGAAGGTCGGCGCTTTGGTGACAAAGCCATTACATCCCGAAGCAGAGCCCAGCGTTAGTTTCGATACGTCGGTTGTTCCTCCCCCGGTAATGGTTGTGGTATAAGGATCCGGGGTGAAGCCGGTTACCAGGCTGCCTTCGCCGTTCACTGTGGCAGCGTTTGGGCTCAAACCGCTCAGGAAGGGCAGATTCAGTATTCCTTGTGTATAAAGAACGATCCCTACAATGAGGGCGATACAACAAGTCAGGATGAGACAGCCGCCAATGATCCCTACAACCCACCAAATCCATTTCTTGGAACCGGATGCAGGCGGTGGTGGCGGGGCTTGCATGGGTTGATTTCCGTAAGCGTTCACGGATTCTCCTTTTGGGAATACACAGTGTTGGAACAGGCGCGTTTGCTCATATCATTATATAATCATTTTGGTCAACTGATTTGCCTATCAATCTCGAAAAAAGGAATTGCCTATGCAAACTGAATTAACCCAACCTGGTCCATTACTGGACCCGCGCGGCAGCCTTGCCCAGGTGGGCTGGGCGCGCCAGCCCGTGCTGGACTGCAACCTGGAATCCGCCCGTTTCTACGCCCTGCGACCCTTCCAGCGTTTCCGCATCAAGCGCTGGGACTATTACGCCGTCTTCACCCCGAAGTGTTTCTTCTCCGCCACCATCGCGGATCTCGGATATGCCGGCAACATCTTCGTCTACACCATGGATTTCGAGACCGGCGAACTCCATGAGGAGGGACTGGTCATCCCGCTGGGAAAAGGCGTGGAACTGCCGCGTAACAGCACGGAAGGCGACAGCCACTTCGAGAACGAGAAAGCGAGCCTGACCTTCAGCCTGCTTCCTGACCAGCGGCATTTGTCTGTATCCTGGCCGGGGTTCCACGAAGGACGCGGCATCCAGGCTGAAATCACGTTAGCCTGTCATGAATGGAACGAGTCGATGAACATCGTTATCCCGATTGGGAGGAGGCGTTTCTACTACAACCGCAAGATCAACTGCCTGCCCGCCAGCGGGCTGGTCAAATACGGCGATACCACCGAAGTGTTAAATCCAAAGAACTGCGCTGGTTCCCTGGATTGGGGGCGCGGAGTCTGGGAGTACCAGTCGTGCTGGAACTGGGCCAGCGCATCCGGCTTTTTGCCCGACGGGCGGACGGTTGGGTTGAATCTAGGCTGCGGCTTCGGCGACCTATCGAAAGCGGGCGAAAATACGCTTATCCTGGAAAACCGCATCCATAAACTGGAACAGGTCAATTTCGATTACGTTTCCGGCGACTACATGAGACCCTGGAAGTTCAACGATACCGAAGGCCGCCTGGACCTGGTCTTCACTCCGTTCAAAGATCGCACCGCCCAGACCAACCTGGGTGTAATATTTAGCGAAGTCCATCAGATGTTCGGGCGTTATAACGGCAAGGCTGTGACGGATGACGGAAAAGTCGTTCAAATCAAAGACTTGATTGGATTCGCAGAAGAACATCACGCACGTTGGTAAAATTGTAGACAGGCCTCCTCGCGCAGCACCCTGCGGGCATGCCCTATCTGTCATGCTTGCCAGGACTGCGGCGGGGAAGCCGCTGGAGGCGGACCGGCTGCAGGTGTACCGGCAGTCGCTGGGGGAGGTGCCGCTGGGTCTGCTGGAACTGGCGGTGAGGCGGGTGATCCGGGAGAATGTGTATCACGTGGTGCCGCTGCCGGGTGTGGTGTCGGCGGCGGTAAAGCGGGAGTTGGGGGATCCATGGGATGTGAGGCTGGCGATGGAGGATTGGGTGGAGAGGAGGGTGGGGAGGAAATGAGGGAGTCGGTGTTGGGCGCAGCCACAAGTGACCACTCAAATTACCTTCTGCCAAATCGACTTCTCTTTTTGCTCGAATGCTCCGCACAACGGATCAATACCTTTCCCAGTGAAGCACCTTCTCTAATGGTTTCTTCTCCGGTGTCGGCATTTCAGCCGCCACACCAATTGGTATCAACGCCATCACTCGCTTTTCGGTTGGCACGTC
>Ga0105152_10000709_pt1 | contig 10486 bp, 9 predicted proteins | sample LakBais05cmmetaG_FD_81534 | JGI IMG/M metagenome (GOLD analysis project Ga0105152, IMG submission 81534) | Lake sediment microbial communities from Lake Baikal, Russia to study Microbial Dark Matter (Phase II) - Lake Baikal sediment 0-5 cm | ecosystem: Environmental > Aquatic > Freshwater > Lake...
GATGGTGAAAAATTTATTTTTCATGGCTTGCGGGCGGCCAGTTTCTTTTCCCAGTTCCAGGCGCTGGAAACAATCTCATCCAAGTGGGGGACACTCGGCTTCCAGCCCAATTCGCGGCGAATCGCGCCGGCGTCGGCCACCAGGGTGGCCGGGTCGCCGGGACGGCGGGCGGCGTGGACCACGGGAAAGTCGATGCCGGTGACCCTTTTGGCCGCGGCGACGACGTCGAGCACCGAGTGGCCGATGCCGTAACCGCAGTTGTATACGCGGCTCTGCTTGGCGTCCTTTAAAAATTCGAGCGCCAGCAAATGGGCGCCGGCCAGGTCGTCGACGTGGATGTAGTCGCGGATGGCCGTTCCGTCCGGGGTCGGGTAGTCGGTCCCGAACACTTCCAGCTTCGGGAACTGGCCCAGGGCGGTTTTCAACGCCAAGGTCAGCAGGTGGGTGGGCCGGCGGTAATCCTGGCCCAGCCGCGCCTGGCGGTCGGCGCCGGCGGCGTTGAAGTAGCGCAGGGCGACATAGCGGAAGCCGGGGTTGGCGGCGGCGGCGTCGCGCAGCAGCATTTCGCTAACCAGCTTGGAGCCGCCGTAAGGGTTGATGGGCAGCAGCGGGGCCTTTTCATCGACCGGGACCTTTTTGGGCATGCCGTAGACCGCGGCGGTCGAGGAGAAGATGAAGTTTTCCACCCCGTTCTCCAGACAGGCCTTGACCAAGCGCAGGCAGTTGAACGAGTTGTTCTCGTAGTATTTCAGGGGCTGGCTGACCGATTCGCCGACCTTAATGAAAGCGGCGAAATGCATGACGCTGCGGATGGCGAATTTACGCATGATCGAGCCTAGCAGTTCGCTGTCGGCGACGTCGCCGCGGACGAGCTCGCCGCAGAGCACGGCTTCGGAATGCCCGGAGGAGAGGTTGTCCAACACTACCGGGCGGTAGCCGCGTTCGCCCAGGTCGCGCACCACGTGCGAGCCTATGTAGCCGGCCCCGCCCGTGACCAGAATGTGTTCCCCTAGGGCTGTTTTGTTATCGTTCATGCATGCAGTATATGAAAATAGCTGGTTTCCGTCAAGAATATCTGCCTAAATGGGGAAACCGGCTGCCTACCCCGAAAAAAAGGCAAAAGGCAAAAGGCGAAAGGCAAAAGTTTAAAAAAATGCGATGCAACGAAATTTGCTGGAATTTCGAATATATTTGCCGTTTTCTTTACTTTTTACTTTTGCCTTTTGCCTTTTTACTTTGTCTTTTTATCCTCAAAACCTGCGAATATGGGCCTTGAATCATTGACATCCGGGCCAATATTGATTATACTTATATTTCATTTCCGTTGCTTGCAAATAACTAAACAAACAGGAGGATTTGATGCGAAACGCCTTAATAATGGGTGCTGCAGGAAGAGATTTTCATAATTTCAATACTTTTTTCCGGAACAACCCGGACGTGCGGGTAAAGGCTTTCACCGCCACACAGATTCCCGACATCGCTGGCCGCAAATATCCCAGGGAACTGGCCGGGGAATACTATCCCCAGGGCATTCCCATTTATCCTGAAACTGAACTGGTTTCTTTGATCAAAAAACTGGATATCGAAGACGTGTATTTCGCCTACAGCGATGTCCGCCACACGTATGTCATGGACAAGGCCTCGGAAGTCATGGCCGCCGGTGCCAATTTCATCCTGCTCGGACCCAGGGAAACCATGATCAAGAGCAGCAAGCCGGTGGTTTCGGTATGCGCCGTGCGCACCGGCTGCGGCAAGAGCCAGACCACGCGCCGCGTCAGCCAGATCCTGATCGGCATGGGCAAGAAAGTGGCCGCCATCCGCCACCCCATGCCCTACGGCGACCTGGTGGCCCAGAAAGTGCAGAAGTTCGTCACCAAGGCCGACCTGCTCAAGCACAAGTGCACCATCGAGGAGATGGAGGAATACGAACCCCACATTGAGAACGGCGTCATCGTCTTTGCCGGCGTTGATTACGGCGCCATCCTGCGCGAAGCCGAAAAAGTCGCCGATGTCATCCTCTGGGACGGCGGCAATAACGACTTCCCCTTTTACAAGTCCGACCTGGAGATCGTGGTGGTCGACCCGCACCGGGCCGGGCACGAACGCGAATATTACCCGGGTGAAGTCAATTTCCGCCGCGCTGATGTCATCGTCATCAACAAGATCGACACCGCCGACCTGGAAAACGTCCTGGAAGTGCGAGACAACATCCGCGAGCTCAATCCCGGCGCCATCGTGGTCGACGCCGCTTCGCCCCTGCAGGTGAAGGACGGTGAGAAGATCCGCGGCAAGCGGGTGCTGGTCATCGAAGACGGTCCCACCCTGACCCACGGTGAAATGCAGTACGGGGCCGGCGTCATGGCCGCCGAGAAATACGGCGCCGCCGAACTGGTCGATCCGCGCGAATACGCTGTGGGCACCATCGCCGAAACCTTCAAGAAATATCCCGATATCGGTGTGCTGCTGCCGGCCATGGGCTACGGCGCCAAGCAGATGAAGGACCTGGAAGCCACGATCAACAAGGTGCCCTGCGACCTGATCATCATCGCCACGCCCATCGACCTGGGTCGCATCGTCAAGTTCAAGAAACCTACGGTCCGCGTGGGCTATGAGCTTCAGGAGATCGGCAAACCGACCTTGGAAGACATCCTGAAAAAGAAGTTCAAGAAATAGAGCCGCAACCATTCGGCACGGAGCGGCCGTTCTGACGGGAGCGGCTGCCCCGCTTAATTTTGGGTTGGGAGAAAATGAAAAATAAACTTGCTTTGATTGCCTTCGGGGGAAATGCCATGCTGGAAGCCGGGGAAAAGGGAACGGCCCGGGAACAGTACCGCAACGCCCAGAAGGCGGCCCAACTGATGGTTGAAATTATCCGCAAGGGCTACGAACTGATCATCGTCCACGGCAATGGTCCCCAGGTGGGCAACATCCTTTTACAGATGGAGGCGGCGGCTACCACCATCCCCGCCTTCCCCCTGGACGTTTGCGACGCCATGACCGAAGGCAGCATGGGCTACATGCTGGAGCGGGCAATCCTCAACGAGCTGCGCAAGCGCTCCATCGACAAGGAAGTGGCCACGGTGCTGACCCAGGTGGTGGTCGACCACGAGGACAAGGCCTTCCTGAAACCCACCAAGCCCATCGGCCCGTTCTACAACAGTTTCCGGGCCGCCCAGCTGAAGAAAGAGAACAAGTGGCAGATGGTCGAGGATGCCGGACGCGGTTTCCGCCGCGTGGTGCCGTCGCCCCTGCCTATCGACATCATACCCAAGCGGGCCATCCGCTCCATGGTGGAAAGGGGAATCGTCGTCATCGCCGCCGGCGGCGGCGGCATCCCGGTCTTCATCAATTCTTCGGGACTGGTCGAGGGCGTCGAAGCGGTCATCGACAAGGATCACGCCTCGGCCCTGATCGCCAGGGAAGCCAAGGCCGACCTGTTCATCATCCTGACCGGGGTGGACCGGGTGGTGGAGAATTTCGGCAGGGAGAACGCCCGTCCCATCGCGCGCATGGATGTGGACCAGGCCCGGCGCATGCTGGACCAGGGGCAGTTCCCACCCGGTTCCATGGGACCGAAGATCATCGCCGCCATCGATTACATCAACGGCGGCGGCCGCGAGGTGCTGATCACCTCGGCCGAAAAGCTGAAGGCCGCCCTGGCCGACCGCTCCGGCACCAAGATCGTCCGCAGCAGGGTGGGCCATGAAAAATAGGCGCGCGGCCGAGAGCATGAAATTTTTAGAGGGGGGAATAAGCAGAGTGGACAACAAAATAGAAACCAGTTTGGATATCAGCACGGATGACATCGAATTTATCCGGCAGTATCTCAAGGGCAAAACGCAGCCGCTGGACTTCGCAGATGTGGTTTACCAGGTGGCTCTTTTCAAGACGCGGGACGACCGCAAAAGCCGGGTCAAGGTTTACGACCCCGACTGCGAATACAAGGCAGGCGACCTGATCTTCAAGGAGTACCCGGGCCAGCTGCCGGTGGGCAACAAGAAATACGTCGCCGTGGACCAGGGCGCAATCCTTAAGGTCGAAGAAGCGCGCAACCGGGGCGGCCGCGACGAGATCCGCCTCAGCTATGATGGCACCTCGGAGTTCCGCAAGTACACCGAATACCTGGTCAAGCAGAAGATCGAACTGCTGCTGCCGCACAAGCAAGGAAAGCCCTGCCGCGACGCCGAATACATCTCGATCGACATCGACCCGCGCCAGACCCAGACGCCGCTCATCGAGCGCGATTTCAGCATTTTGCGCAAGAAGCTGACCACAGCGCTGAACAAGGAAGCCAACATCGCCTTCATCAACGGCAAGGTGATGCTCAAGGAAAACCTCAAAGCCATCGCGCCCGAAGTTTTCAGCGCCATCCGCGAATTCCTGAAAGACCGCCAGGCCTCGGAAAGCACTGAGTTCTTTGTCGAGAATTTCTGCAAGGTCGACCCGGCCTCGCCCGATTTCGCCGCCACCTGCTTCGCTTTGAATTACGTCATGACCAGCCAGTACAAGATCGACCTGCTGCAGACCAGCGGCGTCGGCTGGGGCAAATGGCACCTGATATCGGTACTCTACCACATCAAGAAGAACGCCCTGGTCAGCGAAGCCAATCCCTTTTTAAGCAAGCTCAGCTTCGGCGACAGGAAGAACCTGCTGCAGAAAAGGAAAAAGTTCGAGGAACAGATCTTCAGCGAAGGCGAAACGCGCTATTTCCTGACCCAGCGCGAAATTTTCTCCGGGGCGGTGCGCTTGAAGCCCAACCTCTACCAATTCGGCGATGCCATCGAGATCGAGGCCGCCGACACCTTCACCCACAAGAAGCACACCCTCTACTTTTACCAGGACGAGAACCTGCTGTTGGGCTTCGACAAGATCTTCGAAAGCTACAAGGCCCTGCAGGGGACGACGATCGTCTTCGAGCAGACCCCGGATGGCGAATTCCAGTTCACGGTCAAGACCACCAAGAAGGGCGCCATCACCGACAAGATCGTCTTCGACGCCGAAAAGAAGCTGTTCGTCGTCAGCGGCGAAAAGATGGCTTCGCCAGCCTGCGTCAACAAGTCGATCTTTCTGGAAGCCGACGTCTTCCACGCCCTGGCTGCGCGAATGGAAGAATTCCGCAAAGTGGAGACCTACAACAAGCTGTTCCACAAGATATTCCTGGAATTCGGCGGCCGTGAAAAGAATTACGAGATCCACATCCTGCGCCTCTACCACATCCTGGACCTGATCGCCCCCGTTGACCTCAAGCTGGTCGAAGAGGTCATCCTCAGCAGCCCGGAGTTCATCCCTTCCGAAAAACTGGCCGGCGTCTTCTACCTGGATGCGGACGCCGTGGTGGAGATCGAGGAAGAGGAAAAGCAGCGCCGCCAAGGCCTGATCGAGGACCAGAAGCGCCGGCGCGAGGAGTCGCGCAAGCTGCAGCTTGACGAAGAGTTCAAGGTCAAGGAAGAGATCCGCCTGCTGCGCGAAGAGCATCGCAAGAAGCGCGAAGAGGATATGTGGCAGAAGGAAAAACTGCACCAGGAAAAGGAATCGCAGCGCCGCGCCGAAGCCGCTTACGTCGCGCAGGAAAATGCCCCGGCCGCGGACGGGCGCGCCCGCAGCGCCGCCCGCAAGCCCTACGGCAAAGAAAAGGAGGGCTTCGCCCAGCCGGAAGTACCGTTCGCCGACGTCCCGGTCAAGCCCGATGCGCTCAAGAAGCAGAAGAAAAAGATCGAGATCGAAAAACCGGTCAAGACCGTGAAAAAAGGACAGAAAAAGATCCTGGAAGAAAAAATAGAGCTTGACGAGATCAAGAAGCAGATCCTGCAGGACGACCTGACCGATAAAATGATCGACAAGGAACAGGAAGAGAAAAAAGAACCGGTCAAGGAGGTCAAGGTGGCCTACAAGGACGAGGGCGGCTTCGGCGGCATTTTCGCCAGCCAACTCGACCAGATCGTCAAGAAAGAGACCGAAGCACCCAAGAAGCAGAACGGCAAAAAGGAAAAGAAAGGGAAAAAGAAATCCGGTGAGTGATGAAGATCCTGCTCAACGCCTGGATGCGGGCGGTGGACAGCGCCGCCATCGATAAGTACGGCATCCCGTCCATCGTTTTAATGGAGAACGCCGCCAAGGCTTCCACCGCTTTTTTCGCCGCGGAATTTCCCCGCAACCGCTTTTCCGATTGCCTGGTGCTGGCCGGCAAGGGCAACAACGGCGGCGACGGCCTGGCCATCGGCCGCCTGCTACTGGAACGGGGCTATGGCGTGCGCTTCCTCCTCCTGGCCCCGCCCGATCAGCTCAGCCCAGACGCCAGGACAAATTACGATATCATCCGCGGCCTGGACCGCGACATTGAGATCATCGCTTCCGCCGCGAAACTAAAAAAGATCCTGGCCGCCTGCGACGCGAACGAAACCTTCCTGGTCGACGCCGTTTTCGGCACCGGCCTGGCCAGACCCCTGGCCCCGGGGTTGTACGCCGAGACGATCGAAGCGGTCAACCGCTCGGGCATTCCCGTCGCCGCCGTGGACATCCCCTCGGGCCTGGGCGAGAGCTTCGCCCCCGAGGCCGGCAGCCACGTCCGGGCCCGGGTTACGGCCGCCCTGCACAGCTTGAAGTGGGCCCACCTCAACCCCGACGGCAGCCCCGACTGCGGCAGGATCCGCGTCCTGGACATCGGTATTCCCAAAGATTTGGAAAACGACAAAGAACACTATATCCGCTTGACCGAGCCCGCTGATTTCAAGGTCCTGCTGGCCAGGCGTAAAGCGGCGGCCCACAAGGGGGCCTTCGGCCACACGCTGGTCGTCGCGGGTTCCGGGGAAAAGCCGGGGGCCGGCATCCTGGCTTCTTACGCCGCCTTGAAGGCCGGGGCGGGCCTATGCACCGCCGCCGTCTCGATGCGCAATCGCGACCTCTATGTCCTGGCCCATCCTGAGGTCATGACCCTTCCCTTCGAAAAGCCCGAAGAACTCTCCGGGAGATTGAACGATTTCTCCTGCATCCTGGCCGGCCCGGGAATGGGCGACCGGCCTTCCACCCTAAATACCGTCTCGCTGCTGCTGAAAGAATCGCGTCAGCCGGTCGTCCTGGACGCCGATGCCCTCAATGTGCTGCAGGGTCAGACTGACCTGTTGCAAACCCGCGCTTCGCGGCCGCTGGTGCTGACTCCGCACCCCGGCGAGTTTGCCCGGCTGACCGGTAAAACCATAAAGGAAGTTCAGGAAGATCGCTTGGTCTTGGCCCGGGAATTCGCCATGAAACACAAAGTGTTCCTTATTTTGAAAGGGCACCACACCCTGGCGGCGACTCCCCAAGGCCGGGTCTGGGTCAACCAGACCGGCAACCCGGGCATGGCCACGGCCGGCAGTGGCGACGTCCTCGGCGGCATGATCGCCGGCCTCGTCGCCCAATTCCATCCGCAACATCCAATGGAAATGATCCTGGCCGCCGCCGTCTTCCTGCACGGCTTTGCCGGCGACCTGGCCGCGCGCCAGACCGGGGAGATGGGGCTGACCGCTAGCGACATCATCGCTTTCATCCCGAAAAGCGTCCTGAAAATAAATGGATTTCACTCTCCTTTCCTCGGCTCCTGAAAAGACTCTGGCCCTGGGCAGGCGCCTGGGACATCTGCTGCGCGGGGATGAGATCGTACTGGTCAGCGGTGAACTTGGGGCGGGGAAGACGATTTTCATCAAGGGATTGGCCGCGGCCCTGGACATCCCCGTCGAGGAAGTGGTCAGTCCCTCCTACGTGCTGATGAACGTTTACAGCGGCAAACACGACATGTATCATTTCGATCTTTACCGCCTGGGCCTGATGCCGGCGGAGGTGGAAAACCCGGTCGACGAGTACATCGGTGCCGGTGTCGTGGCGGTGGAATGGGCCCAGTACCTTGCATCTGATTATTTCGCACTGCCCAAAGCCGTCGCCGTGAGCATCGAAGCCGAAAAAGGCGGCAGTCGCCGTGTCACCGTGCGCACGGAACTACCTTATATTTCCCTGTAAATGAAGACGATATATCTGATCCGTCACGGCGAGACCCAGGCCAACCGCGAGGGGATCTTCCGCGGCCGCGGCGAGGTCCCATTGAGCCCCGCCGGGCTGAAACAGGCTGGAGAGCTGCACGCCTATTTCTCGGGCCTGAAGGTTGAGCGCGTTTTCTCATCGCCCCTGAAACGGGCGGCGGAGACCGCGGCCATTTGCTTTCCCGGCCAGGCCATCGAACTCCAGGAGCTGGTCAACAACCTCGATCTGGGGCGCTGGGCCGGGCGGAAAAAAAAGGAGATCGGCCAAGAGGAGCCAAAGCTCTGGCGGCGCTGGCTCGAGGAGCCGGAAAAGATGTCTTTCCCGGGCGGCGAATCGCTGGCCGCGGTGAAAGCGCGGACCCGCCACTTCAACCGTTTGCTGGCGGCCGGATGCGAAGAGCGCATCGCTGTGGTCTCGCACCGCTCGGTGCTGAAAGCCCTGCTGGCCGAAGCGCTGGGACTGAAGGAGAAGTGGTTCTGGAAATTCCACCTGGACAACGCCTCGGTCACGGTACTGCTGCACGAACCTGTGCGCGGCTTCGTTTTGGCCAAACTGAACCGGACGGAGCACCTTTCCGATTATGTATTTGAATGGGATTAGAGCTCAAAGAGTTTGCTCTCGGTGTATGGTGTACGGTTGACGGCAAAAAAGAACTTTTGAGGATGGAATGGCGATATTCAATTACTCAGTGACGCGTAAGGAGGGTAGCATGAGATCTTTGGTCCTGTTCGATACGAATTTCGGCAACACGAAAAAGATCGCCGAGGCCATCGCCGGGGCACTCGGCAAGGCGAGCAAGGCGGTCTCGGTCGCCGGTTTCGACATCAAGGAGTTGGAAGGGATCGAACTTCTGGTCGTCGGCGGTCCCATCATCGGCTGGAAACCGTCAGAGAACATGTTGAAATTCCTGGATAGCTTGACACGGGATCAGCTGCAGGGGGTCAGGGCGGCGGCTTTCGACACGCGTGTGAAGATCGTCCTCCTTCACGGCGACGCCGCGAAAAAAATAGCCCGCAAACTGAAGGCCGCCGGGGCCAAGATCGTCGCGAGATCGCAGGCGTTCCTTGTCCAGGGCAGGGAAGGGCCGCTGTTCCCCGGCGAGATAGAAAAGGCTGTGGAGTGGGCCAAGGTGCTAGCTCGAAATTCGTGATTCGTAATTCGTGATATGAGAAAAATTTTGAGTTAATTTGTGATGTGCCAGTCACGAAGGACTATTCGGGGACGGTAGTTTACTATATGTATATTGTTTTTTCATGCTTTTTGGCATTCTTATAGATGTGCCCCAGGGAACGGATGCGTCAGCCCGGGGGATCTCACGGATCACTTGCACGGAACGATCCGCATATTTTCAAAAATACAAACTAAAAAAACAAACTTAAAAATACCGTCTCCGAAATCTTTGGATTAATTCCGGCCGAGGGATTTTTTCATTTCGGGGAGGCCGCTGCTTAAATTGTAGAGCGGAACAATATTGTCGAAGCTCGAACAGCAGTATTCTTCGCCTTTGCGCGGGCCGTCCTTGATGATGTCATAGATTTTGTTGGCGCAGCGATACTGGTTGTCACCCATCTTGACGGCATTGGCGATCACCTCGACCCGTTTTCCCTTGTGAAAAGCCCTTAAATAAGCGGGATAAATCGCCCGGTACTCCTGGACTATTTTCTCTTCGGAGGACATGGAATTGTTTCCGGCTCCTGTGACCTGGGTATTCCCTGGCGACTTTCCCTGGCCGGAGCGGAGCAGCAATTCCTTGATCGTCAGGTTCAGATCCGCTGAATTGAATTCGCTCTTTTTCCCCTTGTTGATGGAAAAGGCGGTATAGCCGTAATCCTGGAGGGTATTGCTCCAGTTGCGCAATTCCAGGCCATTCCAGATGCTTTTGTCAAAATTTTCAAAGGAGCCTTCGAGACCGCCGTGGGCCCATAAATCAAAGGTGTAGGGTTTGCCGTCAATCAGGAGAACGGGAACCGCGTGGTCCAGGTTGACATCGAACAGCCATCCCTTGTTCAAGCGGCTCAAGCCCTGCTTGGAGGTGACGAGCGAGTACAGTTGCTTCTCCTTGAAACCGGCGCCGTTCAGGGCATCCTGAATGACTTCAGCCAGATCATTGCAGGTGCCCAGGGACTGGTCCTGATGGGTCAGAAACGAACGGGCGCGTTCGTAAAAGCTCGAATTCGGCTTGATATTCTGCCGTTTGAGTTCCAGGCCCACCCGGGTCACGATATACTTGGCCCGGGCCAGCGGTTCCGTGGGCGCATTCAGCGCTTGCCTTTCACCAAATTCGCGCCAATCAAAATAATCTACGGCAACAGCCTGGCCCGCGGACCACAAAATTCCCAGCAAAACCAGAAGCGAAAATTTTTTCATCATCCTCTCCTTCCGCTCCACTGTAAGCGCATGTCTTTTTTTTTGCAACTCCGCCGTCCAGGCATTTTGGGGCGCTGCTTGGCTTTGTTGCTTCCGGGTGCAGGAA
>Ga0105152_10000710_pt1 | contig 10485 bp, 6 predicted proteins | sample LakBais05cmmetaG_FD_81534 | JGI IMG/M metagenome (GOLD analysis project Ga0105152, IMG submission 81534) | Lake sediment microbial communities from Lake Baikal, Russia to study Microbial Dark Matter (Phase II) - Lake Baikal sediment 0-5 cm | ecosystem: Environmental > Aquatic > Freshwater > Lake...
CCCGTCTGGTGTCAGTAATCAAGACTGCCTGGTGATTTCGAACTACCCAACCTGCCAGGCCGCGTTCTAACGTGATGCGTAAACGTTGAGTGGTGTGGTCGTGAAGATGAGAGCCTGTGATCATGGCTGATTCGACCGGTTTACTGTTGTCATCCAATACAATGATACTACCGGTCATTGCCCCGACGGTCTGCATTGAGAGAAATAATACGCGCTGTAGGACGGTGCGTAAGTCTAGAGCGGCTGCAAATTCGCGGCTGACATGATATAGCAGGTCTAACGAGGCGCGCGTGTCTTTTTCTTCTATTCCATTAATGGATCGGATATCCCAGCTTGTTCCCATTTTAATTAAAATCTTTTCAAAGTCTCGAAAGTTTTTTAGAGTATAGCATATTTACAGGTTTATCTACCTGGCAAATCGGAAAGATTCCTTGGGCATCCAAACACAAACCTAAAGATATGGCAGGTCCAATAATAAAACTTCAGTTGCCAGACGGATATTTACATTCATATCGATCTGATTTATACATTTTTCCAGGGCAGAAACGATTTGGTAAGCTTTCGCCAGTGTAATTATGTTGGCGAGTCTGTTGATTTCGTTAATATAATCGGTATTTATTATAGGTGTGGTTAGGCCCGAAGCACACAACATTACGTCTCTCCAGAATGATATCCATACCTGTAACACAAAACGGGTCTTATCTTTATCCTTTATTAGGTTTTCCGCATATTCAAAACGCTCTAAACGTTTTGATACATTTATTCGCTCAAGATCCGCTAACCATGTGCGGCGTTGTTCTAGAAGCTCGGGTTGCTGGTGCAAGGATATGGCATACCCGGGTCGTCCATTCGATAAGTGGGCCAGAAATTGTGCTTTTTCGGAAGGCAAGCTAAACTTTTCTTGTAAACCGGTTGAAACCACCTCAATCGGCACTAAGCCTAAGCGAAGCACCTCACAGCGTGAAACGATTGTAGGTAATAAATTCTCTGCACTATTCGCGGTTAGAATGATAATTACTTGTGGGTTGGGTTCTTCCAGCGTTTTTAAGAGGGCGTTCGCCGCGCTGGGATTTGCTTCTTCAAAGCGTAATAACACTGCGACACGGTAATGTCCTTCGTAGGGTGCGAGCGCCAGGGTATGCTGTAGTTCTCGAACCTGATCTACGACCAATTTGCTCCGGCCTGGCTCAGTTTTCACAATATCCAAATCAGTATATTGCATCCTCATTATGCGGGAGCAGGTGGAGCAGGTTCCGCAGGGTTCACCTGGAGCTACTGGCTGGGAACAATTTAATGCTTGGGCTAAGCGTAGCGCTAATGTTCGACGACCTGTTCCTTGAGGCCCTGTAAAAAGATAAGCATGCCTTAGATTCTCTTTTAAAATGTGTTCTTTTAATAAATGTACAGCCCATTCATGACCGATTAGATCCCAATTCATGTGCCGATTGTAGCCTATAGGAGGTTTCTTGACAACTCCTGTTGACATGCCTGTAAGGTTTCGATAAAATGGAGGTTCAGGTTCGCATACGAGATAAGCAAGAGGGTTATCCGAGTGAGTATATTATTTCCAGGTATTGAGCACGACCTTGATCTTGAGGTTCCCGCACTCCCACAAATAGTTTATATCGTGGGTCTTGGGAATCCTGGTCGGCAATATCGGAATACCCGTCATAATGTCGGTTTTATGGTGATGGATCGTTTGGCGGATAGAATAAAAGGTTCTTTCACGCGCCTGCAGTTTAGAGCTTTGGTGATAGATACTCATTATGAAGGGAAACGCCTGATCCTGGCGAAGCCTCAGACCTATATGAACGAGTCTGGACGGGCAGTAGATTCTTTGATTAGATTTTACAAAATTCCTTTAACCTCCGTCCTGGTGGTTCATGATGATGCCGATCTATCCCTGGGAACGATACGTATCCGTCCCGGTGGGGGCTCCGCCGGACAAAAAGGAGTTGAATCCATCATCGATCGTTTAGGCACACAGGACTTCCCTCGTCTGCGCATTGGGATCGGTCGACCACCCGGTCAGATGATAGCAGCCGCATACGTCTTACAAGATTTTGACCGCTCCGAAACCGAATTATTAGGAGGAATACTTAATCGCGCTTCAGAGGCAGCTTTATCCTTTGTAACAAGTGGTCTGGAAATAACAATGAATCAATATAATGGTCAGTTATAGACGATACCCGCCTAGATTTGGTAATTGTATGTTGGATAAATGAATATGAATCTCGATTTTGTCATTGATAAAATCGCTCAATCAACGGAAGAGTTGGTTTCTGCCATTAAGGACAAAACAGAACTGCCTGCTCTTGGTTTGCGTCGTTCTGCCCGCTCACCAGTGATGTCTGCCTTGTACCAGCAGTTAAGTTATCCCCTGGTATTGCTCACTGACCGGGCAGACCATGCTTTGACCCTGGCAGATGAGCTGGTTTTGTGGCTTCCAGACGCGCCACGCCTATACTTCCCAGAGCCTAACCCCCTTTTTTATGAGAATGCAGCTTGGGGGGAAACGACTCGCCGTGATCGTTTGCTGGCGCTGATAGCATTGGCAACCTACCATGTCCCGGGAGCTCCTGCCACCCCGAAACCTCCCATTATTATTGCACCTATCCGGGCTGTAATGACGCGAACTCTTCCCCGCCGTGATTTCCTTATAGCCTCTCGCTCGATGAAACGGGGACAGGCTGTCCACCTGGAGGAGCTGGCACGCCATTGGATCCAGCTTGGTTATGAGGTGGTAAATACAGTGATCGCTTCAGGAGAGTTTGCCCGGCGAGGTGGAATCCTGGATATCTGGCCACCCGCAGATCCATTCCCTACTCGGATTGAGTTTTTTGGCGATGAAATTGAGACGCTACATCATTTTGATCCAGCCACCCAAAGGACGATCAAAGGCAATCGTAACCCTCCGTCAGAAAACTCTGCCCAATCTCAAGGTTTAGAGCGTATCTTAATTACTCCCGCCCGCGAGTATTTACGCTCAGATCAATTGCCTCCGGTATTAGAGATGATCGAGAAAACCCAAGGTTCATTAGACCTCAGTGAGTTTTATATTCCGATCCTTCATCCAATTCCTGGCAGCTTGATCGATTTCTTACCCCGATCATCATTGATCCTGATCGATGATGTTTCCGCTCTCCAAGATTATGTGAATGAGATTGAAGAACAGGCAGTTGGAGTGCGTGAGGATTATGTGACGGATGGGACTTTACCAGTCGATTTCCCGGTACCTTACCTTACCTGGCCCGAGATCCTGGACTCATTGTCCATGCACCAGGTATTGGAGTTAGGACCTGCATATTCGGATCAAGAAGAGGGTTTAGCTCACAAATTCTCAGCCGGTCCCCGTTTTGGTGGGCGGTTGAAACCTGCCATGGACCACATGGCCGAACGATATGCTGCTGATGAGCAACTTGTTATTGTCTCGCGTCAAACTGCCCGGTTAATGGAATTGTGGGGTGAAGCGCGCCTTGAATTGCCTTCCGATACCCCTTTCTCGAAGCTTCCAGCTCCAGTGTTTATTGAGGGAAGCCTGGCGGAAGGGTGGGTGTATACATCCCAAGACCAGCGCGGGTACCATCTGCTTACCGATGGTGAGATTTTTGGCTGGCGTCGCCCGGAACCCCGTCAACGTCACCGTCCAATTGCAGAAGCCCCTGAAGCAGCTTATGCAGACCTGCAGATAGGAAGCTTGGTTGTGCACGTAGATCACGGGATCGGGCTTTTTCAAGGTCTGGTAAGGAGAACGGTAGAAAATAACGAGCGTGAATACCTGTGTATCGAATATGCTGAAAATGATCAGTTATTTGTACCTGTTTACCAGGCCGATCGCCTCACGCGCTATATTGGACCTGACAATCGCATTCCCTCACTCAGCCGGCTGGGCAGCCCTGAGTGGCGCAATACCAAGTCACGTGCGAAAGAGGCTGTCGAAGAGATCGCTGAAGATTTGCTTGAGCTGTATGCCAAACGTCAAATTGTGGAAGGTTTCCCCTTTGAGGCGGACACACCCTGGCAAAAAGAGCTGGAAGGGAGTTTCCCCTATGTTGAGACGGAAGATCAATTGAGGGTTATTTCTGAAGTTAAGAAGGATATGGAAGAAGAGCGGCCTATGGACCGCCTGATTTGTGGGGATGTGGGGTATGGCAAGACGGAAGTTGCCCTACGCGCCGCATTTAAGGCGGTCATGTCGGGAAAACAAGTGGCTGTCCTGGTGCCGACGACAGTGTTGGCGCAACAGCACTATAACACTTTCCGAGAACGGTTGGCGCCTTTCTCAGTTGAAGTTGAAATGCTTTCGCGTTTCCGTACCCATCACCAGCAGCACGAGATTCTCGAACGACTGAGTAAGGGCAGGATTGATATTGTAATCGGGACCCATCGGCTTATTCAAAATGATGTTAATTTCAAGGAATTGGGCCTATTGGTGATTGACGAGGAGCAGCGATTTGGAGTAACCCATAAAGAAACCCTAAAGAAGCTGCGAACTGAGGTTGATGTGCTGACTTTAACCGCTACCCCCATCCCTCGTACCCTGTATATGGCGTTGACAGGTGTCCGTGATATTTCAACGATTAATACTCCTCCGGAAGAAAGGCTACCGATCATCACGCATGTCGGTCCGTATTCTCCAAAGTTGGTCAGGCAGGCAATTTTAAGAGAGTTGGAACGCGGAGGTCAGGTCTTTTTCGTTCACAATCGCGTCCAGACCATTGAAGCTATGCACAGACACCTTGAAAAGCTTGTTCCCGAAGCGCGCATCTCGGTAGCTCATGGGCAGATGCCTGAAAACGAGTTGTCGATTCGGATGGAGCACTTCACAAATGGGGAGGTGGATATCCTGTTAAGCACCTCCATCATCGAATCGGGTTTGGATATTCCGAATGCCAATACGTTGATCGTCGATCGTGCGGATACTTTTGGATTAACTCAGCTTTACCAGTTGAGGGGTAGGGTTGGGAGAGGAGCGCAACGTGCCTACGCCTACTTCTTCCGGCATCGACGGAAACCCCCGTCCCTCGAGGGACGCCAGAGACTCGAGACCATCGCTGAAAATACCCAATTAGGGGCGGGATATTCGATTGCCATGCGAGACCTGGAGATCCGTGGGGCAGGGGATATCCTGGGAACCCGCCAACACGGTAATATTGCTGCGGTAGGATTTCATCTTTACACACGCCTGTTATCGGATGCAGTATTTCACTTACGAATGAGCTCTTCGCTTCCTAAGCCTGATCAGGAAGAACGGTTGCCTGTGGAATTACTGACTTCGATCGATCCCCAAAGACCGATCGTCAGTGTCGACCTGCCCTTGCCCGTTAGCATTCCTGCTGATTATGTGTCCGATACGGATATCCGCCTGCGCCTTTATCGCCGCATCGCTAGCTTGCGCTCTTTATCTGAAATCGATGCGCTGGAAAGCGAATTCGTAGACCGTTTTGGCATACTTCCTGAAGCCGTGAAGAACCTCCTTTTCCAGATGAAGGTAAAACTCTTAGCGGAAGAGATTCCTTTGGTTTCGGTCAGCGCAGAGAATGGTCAGATCGTTCTTCGCTTTCCGCCATTGCCAGAAGGGGTTACCCATCGCTCGTTTCCGTATTTAGGATTGGAGGTACGCAGCGGGAAGAATGCCTTGTGGATCCAGGGAACCAGTTCAAATTGGCCAGAGATCTTGATGAATGTGTTAGCTGAGCTTGGTGAGTCTAAGGTGATGATCCAATAAGGCTATCCTCGGGTTGGGGAGAAGGTTAAAAAAGATTAACCCCGAAAGCAGAATTCGAGGTTAATCTTTTTTTATTAGAATATCGGAATCGCTTATTTCGGGGTGGATTGCACTTTGCTCTCTAAGGTGCGAGTTAAGATTTTTTCCAGGTTTTCCTTGCTCCTGGGGCTTTTATGTTTGCCTCTGCTTACAGGAATTACCTCGTGTGATTTAGAGTGTTCCATCGCCTGCCTGAGAGCCATCTCCATCGCAGTTGGAATGGGTTGTTCTTTCTCTTCTACCACAGTTTCCTTAGGTTCTTTGTTTTCCTTGCTTTCTTTCGGAGATAATTTTGCTGGCTTTACCGGTATTATTTCCAAAGCCTTCATGCTTAATTTAATTTGTTTCTTCTGCCGGTTTACGTCTAAAACCTTAACCTCGACATCATCACCTTCTTTGACAACTTCACCTGGAGTACGGATGTAATCATGCGTTAGCTCACTGATATGCACTAATCCAGGTCTTTCTGCCCCAATATCTACGAAAACTCCCCAAGACTCAAGTCGATTAACTTTTCCTTTAACCACCATATCTTTCTTGATCTCACGCCATTCCAGATCAAGGGGTTTTATCATCGTTAATTCGATCCGTTCTTTTGAAGGATACACACGGCGTACCCAAACCTCAACGGATTGTCCAACCTGAAGTACATCTTCGATCCGATTAACCGAGTCCTTTTGTATCTGAGATATGTGAATCACACCGGGAACGCTTGAGCCAATATCCACAATAGCACCCGCCAGGGTTATTTTTACTATTTTCCCTGTAAAGTGCGTTTTTCGTTTGAGTTCTTCCAGATCAGTTGGGGTCGCTGAAATATTTTCTTCCATAGCGCCACTCTCCCATATAACCAAATTTACACGCGAAAGCAAATTATACCTTGGGGAGATAGAAATGTCAAAGATTGGTTAAACTTTCTCTAATGAAACGGGCTGTGGCGTTCCACTCTTCTTTGGGATAGGTGGCGGGAATATTGCTTCAAATTCTTCTTTTGAGAGGGTTTCTACCTCCATTAAACGACCAGCAATCTCTTCGAGTTTAGCCCGGTATTGGATCAGAATCTGCTTCGCTTTTTCGTAGGCGTCATTGACCAGTTGCCGTACTTCCTGATCGATAATCTCGGCGACGGCCTCAGAGTAATCGCGTTGTTCAGAAATCTCTCGCCCCAGGAAGATTAATTCTTGCTTCTGCCCGTAAACCATCGGACCAAGCTCCGGACTCATCCCCAGGCGAGTGACCATGTTGCGCGCCATGTGGGTTACACGTTCAAGGTCGTTGGAAGCGCCAGAGGTGACATCGTTGAAGACCAGTTCTTCCGAGGCGCGCCCACCGAGTGCGAATGCCAGATCATCTTGGAGTTTGGTGCGACTTATTAATGTACGATCTTCTTGCGGGAGCGCCATGGTATAACCCCCCGCCATTCCGCGCGCCACGATAGTTACCTTTTGTACCGGATCGACGTTTGGTAATGCCTGGGCAACGATGGCATGACCAGCCTCGTGATAAGCGATAATCCGCTTCTCTTCCTGGCTGATTAAACGGCTCTTGCGTTCAGGTCCAGCGATAACTCTTTCGATAGCCTCTTCGAGTTCTGGCTGTGTGATAACCTTTTTGTTACGTCGTGCAGCCAAAATAGCGGCCTCATTAACGAGATTCTCAAGATCCGCTCCCACGAAGCCCGGTGTTGAACGAGCTACGACCTTTAATTCAACGTCTGGTGCTAAAGGCTTGCCCTTTACATGGACTTTGAGGATTGCTTCCCGTCCACGCATATCGGGACGATCGAGTACTACCCGGCGATCAAATCGACCTGGTCGCAGTAAAGCTGGGTCTAATATGTCAGGGCGGTTGGTAGCCGCCATGATGATTACACTGGTATCCGTGTCAAATCCATCCATTTCAACCAGCATCTGGTTTAAAGTCTGTTCTCGCTCGTCGTGGCTGCCGCCTAAGCCCGCCCCGCGTTGGCGACCGACTGCGTCAATTTCATCCACGAAAACGATACAGGGTGAGTGACGCTTGGCCTGATCAAACAGGTCGCGCACCCGGCTGGCGCCCACACCCACGAACATCTCCACAAATTCGGAGCCCGAGATGGAAAAGAAAGGTACACCCGCTTCTCCAGATACTGCCTTTGCCAACAAAGTCTTGCCAGTTCCGGGTGGACCGACCAATAGCACACCTTTCGGGATGCGCGCCCCCAGCGAAATAAACTTTTCTGGCTCACGTAAAAATTCAACAACTTCTTTTAGTTCTTCTTTCGCTTCTTCGACTCCCGCTACATCCTCGAATGTAACCGTCGGTTGGTCGCCGGTAAACATGCGAGCTTTCGATTTTCCGAAAGATAGGGCGGCATTATTGCTTCCTTGAGCCTGGCGAAATACGAACCAGAAGATGCCAGCCAGGAACAAGAATGGCAATACGTATCCTAGAATAGTGACAATTCCCATCCATGGACTGGGAGGCTTGACTTCAATTTTAAAGTTGTCAGGATTAAGTTGATCAATGGTAACCCCGAATGCCTTTAATTGTTCGATTAAGGTCGCTCCATCTTCTTTGTGGGAAGTACGTTCACTACCATCCTTGAAAATGACTCTCAGGTCATTTTCATTTTCAATAACCCGTGAAATAATCCCTAGCTGGATATTCTTGGCTACCTCCGATATGGTCAGGGGCTCTTGAGCATTTGCCTGCTGTTGGAAGTTGTATATAACCAGGGCGATGATGGCGATAAAGAATAACAAATATATGATCGAATATCGATTCCGAGGTGGATTCACTCATGCCTCCAAATTAAATACTAACGCACTCTTTTATAACAGAATTTTACCATTCTATATCCGTGCATGGTAGGATCGGAATGCCAGAAAAGGAATTTCTAATATCTTTCTTACAATTTAAAACCAAATTCCACCCAAAGTAGGCCTCATTTGAGTATATTAAAATCCCTCCAAATTATAGAAGGAATTGAGTTATTGACCCCAAATTAAGCCTTCGAAATGTCGTATGACACGTAACAATACAGAACGCAGGCGTGCCAGCAACCGATATCGCTCTGGACGTACTTTTCGCTTGACCTCGCTGGGCGCGCTCCATTGAACCACAGATGCCCCCCAGGTTAATCCTGCCCCAAAACCAACAAAAACCACCTTGTCGCCAGCTTTCAAGCGACCGGATTCGACCGCCTCACACGCAGCAATCGGTATCGAAGCAGTCGAAGTATTACCATAGCGGTCTAGGTTTATCATGCAGCGTTCCAGCGGGATATCCAATCCGCGTGCCGCTGCTTCTATAATGCGTAAATTAGCCTGGTGAGGGATCACGAGTTGAATATCGTCCAGGGTGAGTTGGGCAGCTTGTACTGCCTCCTGGGTAGCCTGCACCATCACACGCGTGGCAAAACGAAAAACCTCCCGCCCATTCATGTGGATGTAATGTAATCCCTCGTGGATCGTTGCCAGGCTGGTAGGTATCTTACTGCCTCCCGCCGGAAGGTTAAGCAGGTCGCCGCCTGAACCATCCGAGCGCATCACCCCAGATAAATATCCCCCGGGGTCATTCCGTCCTTGCAGCACAAATGCACCTGCGCCATCTCCGAATAGAATACAGGTTTCACGGTCACCCCAATCGACGATGCGAGAAAGGGTTTCTGAGCCAATCACGAGCGCATTTACAATCGTTCCATTCTGGATCGCCTGAGATGCCACATTTAAAGCAAAGATGAATCCCGAACAAGCTGCTAGCAGATCAAATGCACCCGCTTTTGTGGCTCCGATCCGGTCTTGTACTACGCAAGCCGTTGCAGGGAAGATATATTCGGGAGTGGATGTCGATACAATAATAAGATCTACTTTATCTGGTCTCAGATTGGCAACTTGCAAGGCCCTTAAGGCAGCCTCGGTCGCCAGGGAAGCGGTAGTGTCTTCGTTCCCAGCAATGTGACGTTCAGAGATCCCAGTGCGAGTGCGGATCCACTCATCAGTAGTATCGACCATTTGTGCGAGAGCAGCGTTGGTCAGCTTTTTTTCTGGAACGCACATCCCCCAACCAGTGATGTGAGCATATTGTGTCATATATATCGGCTCATTATGATCGAAGCATTATGTCCACCGAAACCAAAAGAGTTCGACATGACGTGCTGGATAGGCGTTTGTCTGGCCACATTTGGAACATAATCAAGATCGCATAAAGGATCAAGGGTTTCATAATTAATGGTCGGCGGAAGTATATTATCTTGCAGTGCTTTAACACAAATGATAGCCTCTAAGGCTCCCGCCGCACCTAACAGGTGACCAGTCATCGATTTAGTGGAGGAAATCGGGACGTGGTAAGCCTGCTCACCGAAAACTGACTTTATGGCTTGTGTCTCGCACTTATCGTTGAGTTGGGTGCTGGTTCCGTGAGCATTGATGTAATGAATGTCTTCTCGTTTTAGACCACAGCTTGCCAGTGCAGAACGCATGCAGATGGCCGCCCCTTGACCATTTTCAGCCGGAGCGGATATGTGATAAGCATCGTCAGAGGTGCCGTATCCGCTCATTTCCGCCAGGATATTGGCATTGCGCCCCTGAGCATGTTCCAGTGATTCCAGGACCAAAACCGCTGCCCCTTCCCCCATTACAAATCCATCCCGGTGCAAATCAAATGGACGGGAAGCCCGTTCGGGTTGGTCATTTCGGTTAGAGAGGGCTCCCATAGCGGATAAACCTGCCATGGCA
>Ga0105152_10000711_pt1 | contig 10482 bp, 10 predicted proteins | sample LakBais05cmmetaG_FD_81534 | JGI IMG/M metagenome (GOLD analysis project Ga0105152, IMG submission 81534) | Lake sediment microbial communities from Lake Baikal, Russia to study Microbial Dark Matter (Phase II) - Lake Baikal sediment 0-5 cm | ecosystem: Environmental > Aquatic > Freshwater >...
CACCGTTGCGATCCTGTTCATCGGCCTGATGACGATCCTCCTCGGCCTGCTCCCCGGCCGCTGGGTACTGCTGATGGTGTTCCTCCAGCCGATGCTGACGGTCTCTTTCTTCCCCGCCGGCTTTACGATCCTCTCCCGGATCGTCCCGCCGAGCGCCCGGAATCTCTCCGTTTCGCTAACGGTTTTCATCGCCTACCTCATCGGCGCCGGTTTTCTTCCGACGATCCTGGGGGTCTTCGGGGACAAGGGGGCCTTCGGCACGGCCTTCATTCTTCACGGAAGCCTGATGCTTCTGAGCGTTCTGCTGCTGCCCCGCCTGATCCTGACGGAGGAAAAAAAGACTAAATAAAGGGAATTAACAGCATGTTGAAAAAATCTTTTTTGCAGGCTGTTCAAAAATGCCCGGATGCAAGGCCCCCGAAATCCTGAGCCGTGAGGCGTACTTTATGGTACGTTGAACGGCGAAAGATGAGGGAAACGCAGCAGATGGGCGTTTTTCAACAGCCTGTTAAGGGGACCCTGCTTCATTCGAACGGATCCGCGCAAAGAGACACAGGCCGTTGCGCATCTCCCGGCGGATCAGGGTCTCCCGCTCCAGTTGGATCAGATGGACATAAGTCTCGTTGAGGGCGAGGAGGCGGTCGAACGGGGGAAGATCGTCCCCGAAGATGAAACGGGAAACCTCGCCGCAGTTCCGCGACCCCTCCGCCAAGGCCTGCAGGGCAATTTCCGATCTTTCGCGGTGGTGCTCCCGCATCTTGGCGACCCTCCCTTTCAGATCGGAAAAGGGTCGGCCGTGCGCCGGGCATACCATACGTACCGACAGATCCTCGACACGCGCCAGGGAGGAGAAAAAACTTTCCAGGGGATGGAAGTCGGGGGCAATCAGATCGGGGCTGAGGTTCGGCGTGATGTGGGGCAGGATGTGATCCCCTGCGATCAGGAAACGCTCCTCCGGCAGGTGGAAAGAGATATGGCCGCGGCTGTGCCCCGGAGTCGCGATGACCTCCACCGCCCTGCTCCCGACGGTGAGTTGATCGCCGTCGGCGAGGATCCCCGCGACGCTGAAAGGCGATGTGGCCATCCGGTAAGCGGAAAAAGCCCGAATCACCGTGTCGATCGTCCCGCCGTCGAGACCGTGCTCCAAGGCGAAGCTTCTGATGCGCGAGACGCGATCCTCCTGCCGGGCAAAGGCCCGGATCGTCAGCTCTTCAATCTCCGACAGGTAAACGGACGCGCCGGAACGGCCCGTGATGACGCCGGCCAGGCCGCAGTGGTCCATGTGAAAATGGGTGATCCAGATCCGTCGGCAATCCTCCACCCGCCGCCCGATCTCCGCGAGAGAGGCCTCCAGCGCCGGCAGGACCCCGTGCAGGTTGGGACCGGTGTCGATCAGCGTGAAACCGTCCTCTTCCAGAAAGGCAAAAATATTGACATGCTTCAGGCGAAACGGCATGGGAAGCGTGATCATGAAGATCCCTTCCGCCATCTCGCGGATTCCCGTTTTCAATATTTGCTCCTTTCATCCCGACACGGACGGAAAATGGGGACAGGGAAAATCTGTCCCCATTTTCCCCGGCGCAAGGCCGACGGCGAGCAGGTATTCGGCAAGGATGCGGGACTGGAGAACACCCGTTTCGGAAAGCAGGTCGTAGTTCGCGCTCCCGAAGGAGGCCTGCCCGTGCCGGATCATGTAAAGTATGCCCATGGCGGCCACTGTACTATGGCGGGAAGGGCGCGTCAATGGGATTACAGAGCGACCGCTCGTTTTTTTAAAAGGCCGGTCCCGTTGCCACTTTTTCTGTCCATTCGGTTTTGACAAAAGGAGGCAAAGGGTTTATAAACCGCCCTCTTTTAAAAAGGACTGAATGCAGTGCGTCGAGAGGATAAGCGCCTGTAGCTCAGCTGGATAGAGCAACGGACTCTTAATCAGTAGGTTGTCGGTTCGATCCCGACAGGGCTCACCAAAAAAACGGGGAGTTACGGCTTTAAGGCTGTAACCCCTTTTTCATTTTGCTACCCTGTCTTTCAGTCGATCCATTTGAACCTCCTTCGATCTCCTACCGGGCGAATTTACTCTTGCCGATGGAAGATTTCAGCGTTTCAAGCTGATCCGCGGTCAGCGGAAGAAGCGGCTTTCTCGGAACGCCCCCGCAGAACCCGCAGAGGTCCATCGCCGCCTTGACCCCGGTCACGCCAAACGAACCGGATACTTCCTTATTCAAAGCGATCAGCGAGCCATTCAGATCTTCCGCTTCCCGTATTTTCCCCTCCCGGAACAGCGCGTACAGCTTCACGCATGCATCGGGAAAAACATTCGCCAGCGAAAGCACGCCGCCGGTCCCGCCGGCCTTCAGCAAATCAAGGAAATAACCCGCCGAACCGGCAAGAACGCACATCCTTCCTTTTGCCGCCTCCAGGTTCTGCAGGTATGTCTCGCTCGAACTGTCCTTGATGCCGATGACGTTCGGATGATCCTTCACGAGATTGAGAAGATCGGCCTTGATCGTGACGGTTGCCGCGACCGAAGGATTGTTGTAAAGCAGCACCGGGATCGGAGAAGCATCCGCCACGTCGGTGATATACCCGGCAAGCACCTCCGGGATCATCTTTTTCGCGAAGAAATGGGGCATGAGAAGGCTCACCATATCGGCGCCTTCATCCGCCGCCCTCAGGGTCATATCGATGGTTTCTTTCGTGCTTTCGAAACCCATTCCTGCCATGACGAACTTGTCCTTCGCCCGATATTTTACGACCGTTCTCAAGACCGCAAAACGTTCCTCGACCGAAAGGGATTTGTATTCTCCATTGGTTCCGAGCACAAAGTATCCCGCCAGGCCGGTACGGTTCATCTTCTCCACATTATCGGCAAGACCGTAAAACAAAATCCTGTCGTCCTTGAAGGGGGTAACCATCGGAGCGAGAACACCCGACAGCTCTCTTTTTTTTCCTGTCATGCAAACCTCCTATTGATTCATGAATCGCACGAGTTCATTCACCACGACATCGATGAATGCATCGTCGTTGATGTGCAGATCGAGTTCATCATACAGTATCGATGAAGAAAGATGCGACTTCAGCACATGGAGAACCACGGGAACGCGGTCGGAGGACTGAACACTCCCGTCCACCCCGTTCCTGACCATCCCGCAGACCGCCGCCGCGGCATTGTCGAACACCCGCCGGGTCATGAAATTGATCCCCTGAATGTTCGCCACGGAGTGCATCTGATCCGTTTCGCTCATCGACCGCTCCGATCATCCATGCCATGATCCATCAACGGATACATGGTTGAAATATTGTGGCACCGCCGGAAAACCAGGCGGTAAACGGAGAAAACAAACATCAACCTGACGTATCGGGAGAAACCGGTCTACTCGACTCAAAGGTAGAAAAAATAAAGTAACCCGGGGAGTCATTAAGAAAATGGATTCAGATGTTTTCGGCCCAGCAGGGCGGCGCCCTTCATCGAGGATTGCTCCTCAAAAACATACCGGCATGAGCGCATCCATTTGGCCTTCGCATGGATCAGCGACGGATTCAGCGCCCCCCCCGTTACCCGGATCTCTTCCTTTAACGGAACCTCCAGTGCGATCTCCTTCAAGTGCTCTCTCTGATAGAGACAGAGCCCCCTGACCAATGCCGCCAACATCTCTTCCCGGGAGGTTTCCTGGGTCATGCCTAAGAATTCGGCCCTCAGGGGTTGCTGTGAATAGCGAGAGCCCATGAGATAGGGGACATAGGTCGCCCCGAATTCCCGATCCAGCCACCGGTCGATGGCTTTGGGCATGAAGTCTCCGTAGTAGGCCTCCGGAGACAGTTCGCTGCAGAACATCTTCCGGAACCATTCATAGGCGACCCCCAGCGCATTCATCACATACAGGGTCAGCCAGCGGCCGGAAACGACGTGGCAGCGGATGTTGTAGTTTCGGGACGGGTAGCACTTCGGCAGGCAGACCAGGGTGATCTCGCAGGTACCGTTTACATTCACCGTCTCGCCGGGGGCCTCGATACCAAGCGAGTATGCCGCCAACACGGCATCATTGCCGCCGATGACCACCGGCGGCTCTCGGGTCAGCCCCAGTTGGGATGCCAGTTCGGGCCTCAGGCGACCCGGACTTCCATGTGCGGGAAGAACCTGGGGCAGCCGTTCCAGGGAGACGCCGAAGGCGCCGGCGATCTCTCTGTTCCAGGTCAGATCGTTTTGAACCGTGTTGTACAGGGCACTCAGAGATGCCGAGGAGGGATCGATGGCAAAGGCCCCCGTCAGCCATTTTCCCATGAAGGTGTTGGAGTGGCCGAAAACGGTAACTTTCTTGTAGATCTCCGGGAGATTGTCCTTGATCCAGAGGAGGCTTGCCAGCGAACACCCGCCGGCGACCGGCATGTTCGCCGTCTCGGCCAGCAGGGTCTTCATGCCGACGACATCGATGATATGCTGGGCCTGCTGCCGGGATCGCTGATCCAGCATGAGGATGGCGGGATAGAGGGGCCTTCCCTCTGCATCCATGGCCGTAAACCCGGGGGTCGTTCCTGACAGCGCGATGACATCCACGGTGGCCAGCAGGTCTCCCAGGGCGTTACATCCGGATACAAAGGCCTGCTGCCACTTTTCCGGTTCGATGTCGCTGAAAAGACCGTCGTTGTAAGTATTGATAAGATATTCCTGCGAAAACTGCTTGACGAGTATGACGGAATCTTCCCTTTCATCAAAGACGCCCATCTTCATGGAGGTGGTTCCGACATCGACACCCAGGATCCTCATCATGGTCACCACCTGTAACCTGAAAATTGTCTACAAATTCTAAATCTTTTTCCACCATGATTGATAAGACATTGCTTCTGTGAGGTGGGAGTATAAGGAGAACGGCCTTGTATGTCAATTGCATATTTATCACAAAAAATGTGGGGTATGGCGTCGATGACGGAGAAAGGGATGGGTCAGGCGTCCTTTTGAGAAATCGGTTTACCTTTTGGTGTGGAGCAGCGAAAATCTCCTGCAGCCATAGCGTGAATCCCGCGGGACAGACCGAAGCATGGGCCGTGACGCTGCCGTGAGGATCTGAAGACGGGCTTACAGCAGCGTCGGTGCGCCAACCTGCGGCAGTTCGGCAAGCTCCTCGCGCTTCGGTATCGATATCTGCGCACCCGGCCGCGTGACGCACAGCGCAGCGGCCTGGATGCCGCGCGCGACGGCTGGGTCGATCGACTCGCCTGCGACATACGCAGCGCACAGCGCACCGATGAAGGTGTCGCCGGCCGCTGTCGTATCGATGGCCTGCACGCGCAACGCGGCGAAATGCCGGCAGCCCTGCTGGTCGGCGACGATCACGCCATCGCTGCCGAGCGTCACGATCGCGATCGCCGGGCCACGCATGCGAAGCGCGAGCGCTGCCTCGTGAGCGCTGCCGACGTCATTCACCGTCATGCTGGCAAGCGTTGCGGCCTCGGTTTCATTCACCACCAGCACGTCCACGAACGGCCACAACGCATCCGGCAACGGGCACACGGGCGCCGGGTTCAGCACCACGTTGCCGCCGCTCTCGTGCACGATCGCTGCGGCGCGCACGATCGCCGCCATTGGCACTTCGCACTGGAGCAACAGGAGCCGTGCTGTGGTGAGCTCAAGCACTGCATCGGCATCGTGGGGGCCCAACAGCGCATTCGCGCCGGGGATGACCGCAATGCGGTTCTGCGCGGCGTCGTCGACCATGATCACTGCGATGCCGCTCGCCTCCCCGACCGTGCCGATGTGACGCACATCAATGCCGTCGGCCGCGAGCGTCGCGCGCAATGCGGCGCCGAAATCGTCGCGACCCACGCAGCCCACCATGCACACCCGTGCACCCTGACGCGCGCAGGCGACGGCTTGATTGGCACCCTTTCCGCCGGGGTTGGTCGTGAACCCGTACGCCTGCAGCGTTTCCCCCGCATCGGGAGCGCGAGGGACACGAACCACGAGATCCATGTTGAGGCTGCCGAAGACGACCACCTCGGGAATGGAGGGCAAGCGAGTCATGGTTTCCGAATCGGCGTTGTACGACGGGTGGACCGCGGACGCCTACTCCGCATCCATCTCATGCAGCTTCGCCACACGGCGACGGAAGTCCTCGTCGGTCGAAAACTCCGCGGCGAGGAACGCACTGACAAGGTCGTTCGCGAGCCACGCACCCACGATCTTGGCTCCGATACACATCACGTTGACGTCGTCGTGCTCCACCGACTGGTGCGCAGAGTGCATGTCGTGACACACCGCGGCGCGGATGCCCTTCATCTTGTTGGCTGCGATCGAGGCTCCCACGCCTGTCCCGCAGACCATGATTCCGCGATCGACCTCGCCTGATTTGACCTTGGCCGCGACCTGGCGCGCGATGTCCGGGAAATCGACCGGCTTGTCATCATACGATCCGACATCGACGACCTCGTGACCGAGCGATTTGATATGGGCGACCAGGCTACCTTTCAAAGACCAGCCCGCGTGGTCCGATCCTACGACAAGACGCATTGGCCTACTCCTTTTCGTTGATAGACAATTTACATTAAGGCATTGCTTTCGAGAGGTTAGAGTATAGGGGGAACTGTTTTCGCTTGTCAAGGGATATTTTTTGTCCCGGATACTGCTGAATTCAGGACTGCGATACGCTTCGTTCCGCCTTTACCAATCGTCCTTCCAAAATAACGGTGCGGACCCGCTCGAGCGCGCCCGGATCCTCCAGCGGATTGCCCTCCACACCGATGCAATCGGCCAGTTTTCCCTTCTGGAGCGTCCCCGTGCGATCGCCGAGGCCGCACACCTTGGCTGCGTCGGCCGTGGCGGCCTGAAGGCCCGCGGCCGGCGTGGCCCCCAGCTCGACGAGATAGGCGATTTCCCGGGCCAGGCCCGCGTGCATGCCGTCGGTGCCGACGGCATAGTGGACACCGGCCCGGATGGCGGCCGCCAACCGCTGATGGACCTCCTCGCGCTGCCGCAGATGGCCGTCAATCAGGTTCGGCGGGAGGGTGCGGATGCGCGCATCGGTGAAGAAGATGCTGGGCGTCATCACCAGCCAGCGGTTATATTTCCCGAGCAATTCAATCTCCTCGTCGGTCATGAAATAGCCGTGTTCGATCACATCGATCCCGGTTTCCAAGGCCAGCCGCAGTCCCGGTCCGCCGATGCAGTGCGTGGCCACCGGCACGCCGACATGATGCGCCTCATCCACAGCCGCCTGGATCTCCTCGCGGGAGTAAAAATGGAGGATTTGCCGGGGGCCGCGCAGGGTCCCCGTGATGTACACCTTGATCAGATCGGCGCCGGCCGACAGATTCTCACGCACGGCGCTGCGGATCTGCTCGACCCCGCCAAAGGGGTATCCCACAAATCCATGGCCGTGCGGCGCACGGATGCCGCGGGTGGCGACCAGCAGCCGTGGTCCGAGGAGGGTCCCCGCCGCCGATGCCTTGCGGCAGGCTATATCCAGAAATCCCTTGTCCCCCAGGCAGCGGGAAGTGGTCACGCCGGCCATCAGGTCGACCTTCATAGAGTTGACCGCCCGAATGGTCAGCTCCGGCAGGGGGTCGTTCATCCGGTGCAGATAGTTGTCCAGGGTGGGGTCCAGGGAGAGGTGGTTGTGGCAGTCGATCAGCCCTGGCAGCAGGGTCTGATCGCCAAAGTCCCAGACCTCGGAGGTCTCCGCCGCCCGGGCGGCCGCCTCCGCTCCGACCGCCTCAATGACGCCCCGGGCGGTCAGCAGAACAGCGGGTTCAACCGCCGTGCCTCCGGTGCCGTCTATCAACCTTGCGCCTCTGATCAATGTCGCCTGCATCCGGTCTCCTTTGCGTCTCTGAATCGTGACCGTAATTTGACCAGGTTTAAAGACCCGCCAGCCTCATGTGCGCCTGCAGGATAAATTCTTCATCGGATAGGGCAGTATTTTCCAAATTAAAAATGTAGTAATGTTCCATAGGCATGTCAAGATATTTATTCCACGAGCTGTTTCGTTGATGCGAGGGAAGGGAAAAGATGGCGAATATAAAGAGAAATGTCTGTTCTTATATGGAAACTAAATGAATCCCCCGGATTCAGGATATAGAAAAAATATTCCGCTTGACAAAATCCCCGGCCAATGGGTATTCATGTATGCAAGAGCACAGGCATTCATTTCTTTAGTTACCGGTCACGGATAAGGATCAGGGCCGTTGCGGTCCTTCAAAAGCGGGTTTCGGGCATTCTTCCATAACCAAAGAACCTTTTTTACCAGTCACCTTTAACGGGAGGGTGATACTATTACAAAGGAGGGAAGAGATGAAAAGAGAGATTACAGGATTTCTGGGAAAACGCGGTAAAGGCATCCTTGTTCTGGCGGTGGCTGGTCTCATCGTCTTTGGGCTGACCCTCGGACAGGCCGTTTCAGTGGCCGCGGCCAGCTTTCCCAAGATGGACATCAAGTTGGGCCACTCCGGCGTCCTCGACATGTCCTACCACAAGGGAAGCCTCAAGTTCGCGGAGCTGATGAAGGAACGCACGGGCGGCGCCGTCACCGTGAATGTCTTCCCAGCGAACCAGTTGGGCAGCGAGAAAGACATGGTCGAGCAGGTCAAAAATGGGATCATCCACATCTCGCTGACCGGCCCGAGCATGCTGGCCCAGTTCAAGGGGTGGGGGCCCATCGGCGTCCTGGGAATGCCGTACGTAATGAAGGGCAATTCCGAGGCCGAGATCCGTCCCAAACTGATCAGGCTGGCCCGGGGTCCCCTGATGCAGGATCTCAACGACAAGGCTGCCGAGGAAAGCGGCATCCGCATCCTGGACATGGGCTGGTGGTACGGTGAACGGCACCTGACCACCAAAACGAAGCAGGTGACCAAGCCCGAAGACATCAAGGGGCTGAAGATCCGGACCATGGATTCCCCGATGGCGAAGGCCGCCCTGGTCGACCTGGGGGCCGCCTGTACACCCATGGCCGTGGCGGAGCTCTACAGCGCGCTGCAGCTCGGCGTCGTGGAGGGGCAGGAGAATCCGCTCAACACCATCTATTCGCACAAGTTCTATGAGGTGCAGAAATACGTGGCTTTGACCGGCCACATGACCATGAACCTGGTTCTGGTCATCAACGACAAGTTCTTCAAGGGCCTCTCACCCGAGCTGCAGGCGCTCATCGTGAAGACCATGCAGGATGCGGGCGATTTCGAGAGCGAGATGCAGATCGGCATGAACCAGAAAAACGCGCAGGACCTGAAGGACAAAGGGATGATCATCACGGCGGTGAACAAGGCCGACTTCGCCGAGAAGACCAAGAACACCTGGAAGCAGTTTGAGCCCGTCTTCGGCAAAGGCTTCTACGAGAAAGTCCTCGAAGCGGCAAAGTAAACCGGTACACCCCCCCCCGACGGAGCGGGAGATCGCCAATCTCCTGCCCCGTTGCCTTTAATTCCTGATGGAGACTGAAACATCATGAAGATCGTCAAATTCTCGGTGAAGTACTTTGAAGAGCTCCTTTCGGGCAGCTTCATGGTCCTCATGTTCCTGGCGACCGTCTCCAATGTGGTGGCCCGGTACTTTTTCGGCGAGTCCATCCAATGGGCGGAGGAGTTTTCCCGATACGCCTTCATCTGGATCATCTTTCTGGGCGCAGTCGTCTGCACCAAGCACAAGCGGCACATCAGCATCGACTCCGTGGTAAAGCTTCTCCCCGTCCTTGTACAGCCGTGGGTAAACTGCGTAACCGAGTTGCTGGTATCTGCATTGATGGTCATCATCATCTGGTACGGTTCGCTGTTGACCAAAAACGCGACACAGATAACGGCCACCCTGAATGTGCCCCAGTACATCATCTATATGGTGGTTCCAGCCTCCGGCGTCCTGGGGCTGCTCTATTCCCTGGGGGACTTGAGATCCCATCTGCGAAAAGCATTGACGGAAAGGAGAGGAAGCTGATGCTGTGGATCTTTCTGTTCATGCTCATTCTTTTCGTCCTTAACGTTCCCATTGCCTGGTCCATGGCCATCGCCTCCGCGCTCTACATGGCGATCGGTCCCCAGATCCCGCTCCAGGGGATGGTCCAGCGCATGATCGGCGGGATCGACACCTTTCCGCTGCTGGCGATCCCCTTCTTCATCCTGGCGGGGAATCTCATGAACACCGGAGGGATCACGGACCGGCTGATCCGGCTCGCCAGGGCGATCGTCGGCCATATCACCGGCGGACTGGCCCATGTGGTGGTGGTGAGCAACATGATCATGGCCGGCATGTCGGGATCGGGCGTGGCGGACGCCGCGGGGACCAGCACCATCCTCGTCCCGGCCATGAAAAAGGCGGGCTACAGCGTCCCCTTTTCCGCAGCGATCGTGGGGGCGGCCGGGACGATCGGCCCGATCATCCCGCCCAGCATCCCTTTTGTCATCTACGGTTCGATCGCCTCCGTCTCCGTCGGCAGGCTCCTTCTGGGCGGGGCGATCCCAGGGGTACTGATGGGGATCATGCTGATGATCTTCGTCTATATC
>Ga0105152_10000712_pt1 | contig 10474 bp, 5 predicted proteins | sample LakBais05cmmetaG_FD_81534 | JGI IMG/M metagenome (GOLD analysis project Ga0105152, IMG submission 81534) | Lake sediment microbial communities from Lake Baikal, Russia to study Microbial Dark Matter (Phase II) - Lake Baikal sediment 0-5 cm | ecosystem: Environmental > Aquatic > Freshwater > Lake...
CTTAGTGATATCCCTGAAATGTCCGCTGAGATAGGTCTTGCCTGACAATATTATTATCGAGCAATTAACATCAGCATAAAAGACCGTACTATCTTTTCTTTTTATGGGGAGATTTTTTACCATAGTTATTTCTTTTCTGGTCAGCTTTTCAAACTGCTCATTAACATAGGTCCAGTCTTTTTCAGGAAAGATATCCATCATTCCCAAATTCTTAATCTCTTCAAGGCTATAGCCCAGCATTTGACAAATCGCTTTATTACCATCATGGAATTTTCTTTTCTGCACATCAGTCATAAGTATACCGTCCATCGCGTTCTCGAAGATTGCCCTGAATCTTTGCTCAGAGTCTCGAAGTTCCGCTTCTATCTCTTTTCTCTTGAAAAAACCCGGAACCTCATATTTTGTGATCTTTTCTGTCAGCTCTGGCTCTTTTTTCATATAGTCAGCAATATGACCTTCTATTTTAGATGGGGGCGCCATGATAAACCGGCAGGCGTGATCTCCCTTTGCCTGGCACATAATTTCCGAAGCAACCAATGTTATGCCGAAGCTCTCCTCGCACCAGCCGGAAGAATATCCGGCATTCATGATACATACCGGAAAGTCGCTCGTTTTTCCCGATTGCAGCCAGGCAGCAGACTCAAATGAATAAGGATGATCATAGATAAGATAATAATTTTCGTCAGGCGAAGGGCTGGATTCCGGCAATATATCGACAAAGGCCCACCCCGAATGTGAAAAATGGATTGGCCCTGCGGATAACTTCTCAATGGAGTCCTTCAAGTTCATTTTCTCATGGAAATTTTTAGCGTCATGCATACCTATAGCATGAGCTATGTCATAAAGAAGCTGCCTTGCAATATTCAGCGCCTCTTCTTTGCCCTCTTTTTCATACAGTTTCATTACAGTCTCAAAAAAATCTACCGACAAAGAGGCTGCCCGGACCAATATATAACGCTCACCAAAGATCTCTATTGTGCCCTTCGATGGATCTTCCTTCTTTCCTTCAAAGTATCTACTAACATACTCCTGCGCTTTTTCAAATATGGGCTCAAACTGTTTCGGAATCTTTACTGTTTTCAGCATCTTGGCTATCTTCCTTTCTTATATGAGCATCTTTTCAACTTCCTCTGCTGGCAAAGGTTTGCTAAGATAGAAACCCTGTACCACATCACATCTCAAAAGGCGCAGAAAATTCCATTGCTCCTCCGTCTCTACCCCTTCCGCAATGGTCTTTAAATTCAGGGTATGTGCCATGTTGATAATAGCCATGACAATTGAGGCAGAATCCGGATCTTTCATCATTTCCCGAATAAAAGATATATCAATCTTCAGATTGTCAACCGGAAACCTCTTCAGATATGCCAATGATGAATACCCTGTACCAAAATCGTCAATAGATACCGAACACCCTGTCTCTTTCATTTCAGTAAGCACCGATTTGGTAAATTCTATATTCTGCATAAAGGCGCTTTCCGTTATCTCCAGGGTAAGTAGTGACGGATAATAACCACAGTCTTTCATTATCTTTTTCACCATCCCGGCCAGATCTTTTTGCCTGAACTGAACTAATGACATATTCACAGATACGGGAACTACAGGATATCCATTGTTCTGCCATACCTTCACCTGCCTCATGGCTTCCCTTAATATCCATTCCCCCACCTCTATGATCATCCCAGTGTCTTCAAGTATGGGGATAAACTTCCCCGGGGGCACCAATCCCTTGTCCTTACTTTGCCACCTGACAATGGCTTCCATACCGACCATCTTTTTTGTATTGATATCCCAGTAAGGTTGGTAGTGGAGGATAAACTCCTCATTTTTTATGGCAGTGACAAGTTGTCTTTCCAACAACATTATTTCTGCTGCTATCACATTCATGTCTTTCGTGTAAAACTGGCAGGTTTTCCTTCCCTCTTTTTTAGCTGTTGAGAGTGCCAATCCTGCTGATTTTAAAAGTTCAGAGGCATTTTCTCCGTCATGAGGATATAGCGAGATTCCCGTACTAAAGGCCAAGCTTATTTCATCTCCATCGATCTTTAAAGGGTAAGATATATCCTTTATGATCTTCTCCAACATGATGATATCATCAGAACCGGTAAGACCAACACATGCTATTCCAAATTCATCGTTTCCAAGATGTGCTACAGCATCTCCTTTTCGTATAGCGGTTGAGAGTCTTTCTGCAACCTCTTTAAGAACTCTGTCACCGACCTCGGAGCCATAGATATCGTATATTGACTTAAATTTGTTAATATCCGTTATTACAACTGCAAGAGAACTTGAACTATCCTTTGCTTCTGCTATCTCCTCGTTAATCCTTTCAAGAAAGAGGTTTCTGTTGGGAAGGCCTGTCAAAGAATCATAATACGCAAGATACTTGAGTTTTTCTTCAGACCGCTTACGCTCGGTGATGTCACGGACGAAGACCAGATGCGCGTCGCGGTCCTGGAAACGAACGGCCACCGCTGTGGTCTCTACCGGAACCCGCGAGCCGTCCAGGCGAAGGTACTCCTGTTCCATGAGTAGCGCCGGTTTTCCCGTATCGTGTTGCACCCGGATGCGCTCGCGGACGGCCTCGTGATATTCCGGCGCTATCCACTTTTTGAACTCCTTGCCGAGCAGTTCCTTAGGCATTGAGGCCCCGAGCAGCCTGAGCATGGCAGGGTTGAGGTAGACAAAACAGCCTTGACTCTGGACGAAAATGGCTTCCGGTGCGGACTCGACCAGCATCCGAAAGCGTTCCTCGCTTTCCCTTAGCGCCTCCTGTGCCTTTTTTCGCTCAATATGCTCTTCTGCTTCACGTAATGCCCTCATTATGGACGGTACAAGACGTGCAAGGTTATGCTTCAGCACATAATCCGTAGCGCCTTTCTTGAGAGTATCGACAGCTTTTTCTTCACCCATCGTCCCAGTGACAAAAATGAAAGGCAGGTCGGGAAACTTTTCTCTTACAATAATAAGTGCTGAGAGGCCGTCAAAGGAAGGAAGAGTATAGTCTGCAAGGACCAGGTCATAAGTCCCTTTTTCGAGGGCAGCGACAAAATCAGCTCGGGTTGCTGCATCCACAATCTCAACATCGATGCCCTGAGCGATAATCGTTTCCCTGATAAGCTCGACGTCATTTGGATTATCTTCGAGATGCAGAATTCGTAATGGTGTTTTCATTGCATATTCCCTCTTTTTAATGACATTCCTTTCACATAGTTCCTGTTATGTCGTCGTCTTCACACATCCGGGCGGTGGTTCATTGAGAACTGCCCAGAATATGCCCAGTTTTTTTCCATCTTTCGTGTTTAAGTTGAAATGAAACGCACAGTCGATATATTGCCTTGTTTTATAAGGCTAATTGTGAGCAAGCTTTTACAAAACCGTATCAGTAGAGGCTTTGCGGACTTTCTTGCCCAGTATTTATCCATCTTAAAGGAGTTTTGGGCCGTTAGTCGTTCCCAAATCCTTAACCCATGCGGTTTTACTAATTTTAGTGCTCGTAACCATTTGAAATTAAATATTAATAACGACCTTAATAGATTCTTTTCAACTTTATTACGAATGAACCGTTTTTTTATTGCATCGGTAAATTGATGAAAATCAACCGGCTTTACAATATATGCATTTACCCCAAGTTTATAGCTCTGAATCAGATCGTTATCCTCTCGTGAAGAGGTGAGAATTGTCACAGGGATGAGCTTTAATCTGTCATCCGATCTGATAGTTCTCAGCACTTCAAAGCCGTCTACCTTTGGCAATTTCAGGTCAAGTAAAATCACAGCCGGATTACCATTTGGATAGTCGGCAAATTGCCCACGTCGATACAGATAATCCAGGGCCTCGGCGCCATCACGAGCGACTAATACCTCATTGGCCAGATTGTATTCTTCAAGGCTTCCCAGTGTGAGCTCTATGTCTTTGGGATCATCTTCGACCAACAGGATGCTTTTTAATCTAACCATAATCCCTCCTTGTGTTTCATAAAATGGAACGCAATCATCCGTATATTATTCTGCATTTTTCTTTGCCTTAGGCAGACTGAAATAGAAGGTTGCTCCTCCATTGACCTTTCCTTCGGCCCATGTTCTGCCACCATGACGCTGAATAATTCTTCTGACATTCGCCAGCCCAACACCCGTTCCCTCAAACTCTTCAGCCCGGTGAAGGCGCTGGAACAGGTTAAATAATTTGTGTACATACATCATATCAAATCCCGCACCATTGTCCTTGACGTAGAAGATGTAATCGTTTTTTTCGTCGTTGTATCCAATTTCAATCTTTGCGGAGGTCTGTTTACGGGTATATTTCAACGCATTACCGATGAGATTAATCCAGACGAGCTTAATCATAGGGGGATCGCCGTATATCTCAGGCAAGGGATGAAAATCCAATACTACTTGCCTTCCTTCCATCTCAGGTTGCAGTTGGCTCATAGCCTCTTTCACCAGCTGATCAGATTTGATCAGTATCTCCTGCATTTCAGCACGGCCCATCCGTGAAAAGGACAAGATGTCATCTATCAAATGTCCCATGTGATTCGTTGCATCTGCAATGATATTCAAATATCTCCCGCTCTTTTCATCAAGAGACTGAGCGGTATCCTGCATAAGCAATTCTACGAAACCTGAAATATGGCGAATAGGAGCTCTCAGATCATGGGAGACCGAGTAGCTGAAGGCTTCAAGCTCTTTATTGGCAGATTTCAACTGTGCGGTGCGCTCGATAACGCGCTGCTCAAGCTCGGCATTTAACTTCCGTATTTCTTCTTCCGCACGCTTGCGAGCTTTCTCCTGTCTATTTCTCTGCAATCTCGCATTTAGTATCGGCGCTATGATGGTATTCCCTAATAATTCCGATAACCGGACGTCCTTTTCTGTATAATCCGTCTCTTTATTTGCAACCTGGAGAAGCCCGATTACCTCTCCCTGAAAGATAATGGGCATGGAAATGTGCTTTAGGACAGGTATATGTCCTTCGGGAGTGAGGTTAGAGCGTTCATTTGTATAATTTGACCTCTTCTCTCTGATTGCGCGTGACCATGAGCTATGTCCCCATTTATCCCGTTCAAATATAAAGGTTTTGTCAGGAACTTGACATTTATCCCAAATATGTCTGGACATCGAGGGAACTACAAGTGCTCCTTCCTCATCAATATATCCAACGACCCCATACTTGCTTTCCATAACCTCAAGAACAACCCTCAAAACCTCACTATACATTTCCTCGTCCGTGGTTGAAGTAAGGAAGATATTTGCAATCTTGTTCCTTATGACTATTTCTTCTTGTGCCCGTTTACGCTCACTTTCTTTTTCTGCGACCTCCATAGCAAAGGAAATGTCCATTGCCAGTTCGTCAAGCAGTTTGCTCTCTTCTTCGTCGAAGAAATGCGGTTCGTCGGCATAGAAACTAACCGCCCCCCGGATATTGCCGAACACCTTCAGAGGAAAAGACACAGATGAACGAAATCCGAGATCGAGTGCAATCTTCTGACAGGAAGCCAAGTCCTCATTCTGCCCGATAACATTACAGATAACGTGCTCTCCATTACGCAGAGCACTGTCAATCGGACAGTAGTTTTTGGGTTCGTCCTTTAGTGAGATATTGATTTGTTCCAGATAGCCTTCGGATTTGCCTGCAGATGCAACAGGCTGAATCCTTTGGGTCGAATCGTCAAGAAGTCCTATCCATACAAAAGGAAAATTGCCTTTTTCAACAGCGATATTACAGGCTTGCTCAAAAAACATCTGCAGATCACGTATACGTACAATGGCCTGATTGATGTCACTTAACATAGCAAGGGTACCGTTCAGTTTACGAATGCGTTCTTCTGCCTTCTTGCGGTCGGTGATGTCGTGGCCTTGTACGATCACGGCCACCGGGGTCTTCCCATCCGGGGCGAAAATCGTGGCGGAGTTCCACAGCACGGTGCGGACAGATCCGTCGAGGTGAAGGATAGGGATCTCGACTGTCTCCCAACGCTCGCCTGCCCGTGTTTTTTCGATGAGTTCCATCGATTTTCCCACTAAGCCGGGCGGGAAGAGAATCTCCATCGACTCCCCGATGACTTCGTCCGACCGCCTCCCGGTCAACGACTCGAAGGCATGATTGAAACGCGTGATGCGGAACTGCGGGTCCCACACGATGATAGGAGCGTTGGCATAGTTGATCAGATTCTCAAGATACGCATTGCTTTCCCGCAACGTCGCGTTGGCCGTCGCCAGTTCAGCGGTGCGCTCGTGGACGCGGCCCTCCAGTTCCTGCGAGTATTTAGCAATATGCTGGTAGAGTGTGACTACCACTTTGTAGGCAGTAGCGACCAGGATGGCGTAAGCCAGCAGCCGGAAGCCGTGCGCGACCCACCAGTCGGCGGCCCAAGTATGGGAAAACCCGAAGAACAGGCTTGCCGCACCAAAGAGCAATGTGAGGTTGGCAAACACCAATTCCTCGGTCTGCGGCTTGCGCAGATAGCGCCGCATGAAGAACAGCGCCGCCGCCACGAAGCCCAGCCCGCCCACCGTATTGGCGGCTTTGACCGGAAAAGTGTAGAGGCCAACCGGGTTCCACGTCACGGGCATCCACTCGGACCCCCACCAAACGCCCAGCGCTAAGGCCAGCCCTGCCACAATGAAAACAAAAAGCCCTTTCCGGCGAGTCACGGCCAACGGAAGCGGCAGCCAGGCCAGTCCAAAAAGGATCCCGCCCGTGAGGTTCGCCCCGTGCCGTTGCCACGACCGAAGCGAAATGCCGTAGATCCCGTGCAGGCCGTCCATCAATCCCATCGCCACAAGCGCCGCCACCACCCACAACAGATGCGGCGAGGCGTTCTCGTGTCGCAGGCGCAACAACAGCAGCATCGCCACCGCCAACGCAATGCAACCGCCCGCCAGTTCGACAGCTTCGTGCAGAGGATCGTGAACGTGCTGCGCGTTTCCGAAGAGGACATAGGCGGCCAGGCTGATTAGTAACGGCATCACGCCAGCCATCAACAGCACCGCAATGATTTTGGTTTTCTCCAGAGCCTGCTTCATACAAGTTTCGCTTTCATAGTATTCGCCTGTTGTAAGGCAATGTATAATCTTCCGCCATTCATCCTGACACCGACTATCGGAGCTTTCCAACACATGATAGTACTCCTCAGTGCTTGAAAGATTGTGAAATTTTCTCCGCAAAGAAATCAGATCTGACAACTTTTTACTGTCTTGATCGGGGACATTAAGTCCCGTTTTTTCAGAGATGATTTTCTTAAATTGTTCCAGTAGCATCTCTTCCATAGGTTCTACCTCAGATTACAAATTTTCTTCATCCTTTGAGTCTCTTTGAGACATGAATGTATCATTTTGCTCTTCATATCTTATATTTCATTTCTGAGGTAATATATTTTCCGATCCGGTTAACAGCCTTTGAATAATGGGTACAAGTTCACCATTCATATTTTCTTTGTTTACATATGCAACTGCACCGGCAGCAAAGGCTGCATCCTTAAATACAGGATCATTAAGAATGGTGAGCATCACGACCTGTGTGTGCGGCAGCCTGTCCCTGATCTGTCCGGTTGCCTCAATGCCGTTAATCTTCGGCAATCCGATATCCATGAGGACAATATCCGGGTGACTGGAGATAGCAAGGGCTACAGCCTCTTCTCCGTCCTTTGCTTCCAAAAAGAAAACGTCTGGGAATAGACCCTTAAGGTATTTTAGTATCTGATTACGCATACTGTTATTATCTTCGACAATCAAAATGGTTTTTCTCCCTGCTTGGTTTTCCATACTACGCTTATAGCGTAATTAGGATTTTTCTGCAATCAGGTGAATACCTGAGAATGGGCTTCGAAATTCCTGAGGGGCAGGGAGGAAAAGCAAAGATGGGTTAAGGGGGTTTCTATGTTTCTTCTAACGACGTCATTCCTTCACGGATAGCATATTTGGTAAGGCCGGCTATGGTGTGTATATTCAGCTTATCCATGATCTGCTGGCGGTAAGTCTCTATGGTTTTAGTACTCACTTTAAGGGTGAATGCAATCTCCTTTGTTGTCTTCCCTTCAGCTATAAGCTGCATCACCTCGCGTTCTCTCGGTGTCAGGATAGAAAATACAGAGAGTTTCCCCCTGGATAAAACATGCTTGTATTCCTCAATCATGATATGGGCTATATCCGGGCTAAGGTATGAACGGTTCGCCATAACGGCATGTATTGCATTAAACAATTCATGGAACGCACAATCTTTTAGCAGGTATCCTGATGCTCCTGCATTGAGCATTTCGACCATGAACTGTCTGTCAGAATGCATTGAGAGGGCTATAACCTTAATTTTTGGTGACTTTTCAATGATCTGGCGGGTGGCCTCAATCCCGTTCAGGTCGGGCATGCTAACATCCATGATGATTACGTCGGGTTTCAGTTTTATGGCAAGCTCCGCCGTCGTTCGGCCATCCGATGCTTCAGCAATTATTTCAATATCACGCTGTTTCTCAAGCATTGATTTGAGCCCATCACGCATTATCTCGTGGTCGTCTGCAATGATAACTTTTACGGTCATTTAACTATATCCCCAGGTTCTTTTTGCTTTTCTCATACACTTAATGTGAGAAAAAACCGTATAATCATACCTCTATCTCTTCAAAGGCGCCCATATCGTTGCCTTTGTACCCTTTCCGGGCATAGATGCAATTTCAAATCTTCCTCCTATAAGCCTTATCCTTTCACGGATGCTGAAGAGACCAAACCCGCTTGTTTCCATTGTCCGGGAGGCAAGCGTTGAAGTATCAAATCCGGTCCCGTCATCTTCAACGGTCAGATGTATATTGTCATGTTCTTTCTGTATGGATGCTGTTGCCTCATGTGCATGCGCATGTTTTACAATGTTCACCATTAACTCGCGTACTGACTGAAACAACAGAATTCTTGCATCATCAGATAATGGTTTTGGCTGCCCATCACTCCTGAATTCAAACCGGATACCGTGTTGTTTCAGATAGTTTTCTCCTGTCCATTTTACCGCTGCTTCAAAACCAAGTTCATAGAGCACCGGAGGGCTGATCTCGAATGTCAGGGAACGTGTCTCGTGAATTATCTTTTGCATGAGTTCGATGAGTTCATCAACAGGTACGGAAAGATTACCTGAAGATGCCAAAGATCGTAACTCCTCCAATTTGATCTTGCTCAGGGCAAGGTTCTGACCAATGGAGTCATGCAATTCAGCTGCAATGCGACGACGCTCCTTTTCTTCAATCAATGACATTTGTGAGGCCAATAACCTTAACCTGTTTCGATTGGCTCTGAGTTCCTCCTCCATTTTCTTGCGTTCGGTGATGTCTTCTGCTGAACACACAACGTATTCAACATTTCCATCGTCATCTAACTTCGGAGTTTTCGTTACAGAGAGCAGTCGTCTTTCTCCTTTTGCGTTTACAACCGACTCTTGAGTCTGAATAGCAGTTTTCTTTTCAAAAACTTCGGTATTTCCGGCGATACAAACTTCTGCTTCCTCCTTAGAGAGGAATTCGTGCACGTTTTTGTCTTCAATATCCTCCTTCTTCTTCCCAGAAAAATCTGCACATGCTTTATTTAAAGTTCCCTGATAATCAACAGCTTTCAGATACCATATCTGTGTTGTGATATTGTCAAGTAGCAATGCTTGTTCTTCAGATGTTTTCTTCAACTCCTTTTCCAGCTTCTTGCGCTCGGTGACATTCCTGAAATACCCGATCAGGCCGATGATATTGCCCTGTGCGTCAAATCTGGGGACATAAGTCCCGTCAAAAAATTCTGCTTTCCCTTCCTTAGAAATCAAAGATGTCTCAAGGTGCACAGGCTTACCCGTTTCCAGCACCTGGGCTTTGATTTTGGTGAGTTTGTCAGCTTCTTCCTTTGACAAGATATCATAATCACTCTTTCCGATCATGTCCTGTTCCGTCAGATCTAACTGGGGATTGACAACAAACACGTACCTGAGTTGGTTGTCCTGCATCAAGATGTGGTCTGGAGTGTTGGAGGATATTGCCCTGAACCGTTCCTCGGTCTTGCGCAGTTCTTCTTCTGTCTGCTTTCGCTCGGTGATGTCACGGGCGACTGACAGCACCATTGATTTTCCTTGTAACTCAAACAACTGAATATTGATTTCAACCGGAATCCTTCTCCCGTCTTTTGCAACATGGCAGGTTTCAAAAAGAGCAGATCCGTCTCTGAAAAGCTTTCCGTGAATAGCGGGAATTTTTTCGGATTGCTCTGGTATATCTATATCTTTCACTTCAATCTGTAGAAATTCATCCATGGAATATCCAAGCATTCTGCATGCACTATTATTTACTGCAATGAATTTTCCGGGATTTTCAACAGATACTTCGTGAAAATACGCTGCGTCTGCAATACCATTAAACAATAACCGGTATCGCTCCTCGTTCTCCTTCAGCGCCATCTCTGCCCGCTTGCGTTCTCTTATCTGCTTAACTTCTTCTAATGCCCTATTAACCGCAGGACCAAGA
>Ga0105152_10000713_pt1 | contig 10472 bp, 9 predicted proteins | sample LakBais05cmmetaG_FD_81534 | JGI IMG/M metagenome (GOLD analysis project Ga0105152, IMG submission 81534) | Lake sediment microbial communities from Lake Baikal, Russia to study Microbial Dark Matter (Phase II) - Lake Baikal sediment 0-5 cm | ecosystem: Environmental > Aquatic > Freshwater > Lake...
GCTTGATATTAACCAATTACAACCTATAATGATATCAAACGAGCATATATGAGCATATCTACCAGTGTTTCGAACAATAACGAACAATCCTTAAAAGGTCAGCGACTTTTTCAGATACGCAAACTGGTGGAAGAGAACGGTCAGATGACCGTACCTGAGTTGAGCGGGATCTTCAAAGTGAGCGAAGCCACCATCCGGCGCGACCTGGAAGAAATGGACGGGCAATGGATCCGCCGGACGCATGGGGGAGCCATACGCCTGGAACGGGCAGCCAAGGAACCGCCGGTTATCAATCGCAGCCGTGAACAGACCGACGAGAAAAAGCGGATCGCGCAGGCTGCTTTCCAGATGATCCAGGAAGGCGAGACGATCTTCCTGGGGAGCGGAACTACGATCCACGAGATAGCCCGATTGATCCCGGAAAATTTCCAACTAACCGTGATCACGAATTCCATCCTTGTAGTGAACGAGTTGACCGGGCATCCGAAGATCGAATTGATGGTGATCGGTGGGATGCTGCGACTTTCGGAGCTCTCGATGGTGGGGCACATCGCCGAACAAGCCATCCGCGAATTCCGGGCAGATAAGGTTTTCCTGGGGATGCGAGCTATCGACGTCAAGCAAGGGTTCACGAGCGATTTCCTGCCCGAAACCATGACCGACCGTGCTATCCTGACCATCGCCCCGCAAGTGATCATCGTGGCAGACCATTCAAAATTTAACCGGGTCAGTTCCGTATTTGTCGCGCCCATCACAGCAGCTAATACCATCATCACCGATTCCGGTATCTCATCGGAGCTTGAAACTGAAATGGCAGAACAAGGGATTGAGGTAGTCACAGCATGAAAGAAGAACGTGACCTCTTCCTCCACGAATATCATCCCCGCTCCCACCTGGAAGTGAAAGAGACTTATGTTGCCCACCCGCGATTTCCGGTCATTGACTGCCATAACCATCTGAAAGACCCGTTCGGCGGGGGATGGGATAAGAAACCCCTTTCCCAATTGCTGGAAAAGCTTGACGAAGCCGGGATCAAAGAATTCTGGGATTTGGACGGAGGCTGGGGAGAGGATATTCTGCAAACGCATCTAGATCACTTCAAATCCCCTGCACCTAATCGCTTTCGAATCTTCGGTGGCATCGATTGGTCAAAATGGGTCGTACACCCCCAAGATTTCGGGGAATGGGCAGCAGGCCGGCTGAAGGAACAGGCCCGCATGGGCGCGGAAGGCTTGAAGATCTGGAAAAACTTCGGGCTGCACATCACCGACCCGGATGGAAAACTGGTATCCATCGATGACGTGCGGTTGGACCCAATTTTCGAGACCGCAGGGGAGTTATATCTTCCCGTGCTCATGCACATTGCCGACCCGGTTGCTTTTTTTGATCCGCTGGATGCCAGCAACGAACGGTGGGAGGAATTGCATGCCAACCCCGATTGGCATTTTCCAAGCCCTCCCTTCCCTGCCTTTATGCAACTACTAAACGATTTCAAATCACGGGTTAAAAGGCACCCGAAGACGCAATTCATAGGTGCGCATGTAGGGTGTTACTCTGAAAACTTAGGATGGGTGGGTGAAATGCTGGATGAATGCCCCAGCTTTTCCGTGGATATTGCTGCCCGGTGCAGTGAACTTGGTCGGCAACCTTATACATCCAAAAGGTTCTTTGAAAAATATGGTGACCGCATCGTATTCGGTATCGATGTCGGTCCGGAGATTAAAAGCTACCGAACTTATTACCGGTTCCTCGAAACGGACGATGAATACTTCGACTATTCCGATTCTGAAATCCCGTCGCAAGGAAGATGGTATATCTACGGACTGCACCTTTCAGATGAAATCCTAAAGAAAGTCTATTATGAAAATGCGGAAAAAATCATGAAAGCAGGGAAATAATCATGGATGCAGGCAAACACACCTACCAGGAAATATTGAGTCAACCCAAAGCCTGGGCGGATGCTTTGAAAACGTTAGATGGATATCGCCCTCAGATCCGATCCATTTTCCAAGACCAGTCTGTTGACGAGGTCATCTTTACAGGTTGTGGATCCACCTATTATCTTTCCTTGTCTGCGGCAGAATTGTTCCAGAGGTTCACCGGGACCACTACCAGGGCTTTTCCCGCTTCAGAGATATGGCTGAACCCAACCGCGTTCAAACGCAACGGAAAAGGATTATTGATCACAGTCAGCCGGTCCGGAGAGACTAGCGAAACCATCCGTGCCTGCGACAAGTTCAAAACAGAAAATGGCGGAAAATGCATCACCCTATCCTGCTATCCCGGGATGCCCCTGACTGAAATGGGGGATTTAAACCTCATCCTCCCCTCTGGGCAGGAAAAAAGCATCGCTCAAACCAGAGCTTTCAGCACGCTCCACCTTGCTTGTACCTATCTTGCCTGCGTTGCAGCCAATCGGGATGACCTGGTTTCTAGTTTTCAAAAGTTGCCAGAAATTGGGATGAAGCTTATCCCTTCCTGTGAAAACCTTGCCCGGAAACTCGGCAGGGATGATCGGTTCGACCGTTTCTACTTCCTGGGCTCAGCCTCCCGATATGGGCTGGCTTGCGAATTGAACCTGAAAATGAAAGAAATGTCCCTGAGTTTCAGCGAAGCCTTCCATTTCCTGGAATTTCGTCACGGGCCCAAATCCATGGTGACGGAAAACACCCTTGTGATTGGATTGTTATCGGAAGGACAATCCGAAAATGAAGGGGCGGTATTGCAGGAAATGAAAACACGCGGTGCAACCGTTCTATCCATTGGAGAAACTGGCACCAACATAGAATTCAATTCCAAGCTACCCGAAGATCTGCGAAACATCCTCTACCTTCCCTTTGGACAAATGCTGGCATACGAACGCGCCATTTTCAAGAAGTTAAACCCTGACAAGCCCAACAACCTGGATGCCGTAGTGAGGCTTGAGATTTAATACAAAAAGGAGGCAACGGGACTTTTTGATTTTTGAGTCATTATCAAACGTTCACTTGGAGGAGGAAAAATGAAAAAAAGTATTTTCGTTGTTTTGGTAGCGATCCTGCTACTCACTGCCTGCGGGCCAAAGGCTAGTTCAGGCCCCACGGAAGTGAAAGTAATGATGTGGGGAGCTCCTGAAGAACTCGCTGTTTGGCAGTCCGTTGCAGATGCCTTCACCGCGAAGAACCCCAGCATCAAAGTGACCATGGATGTGGCAGATTGGGACTCCTATTGGGACAAGCTGAATACGCTCTATGCAGCCAATACACCACCTGATCTGTTTGCCATGGATGCCCCCTTGTTCCAGGACTGGTTTTCCCGCGGCGCTTTGAAGAATTTGCAGCCCTACATCGATAAATCGACAAGTTTGCTGGATGGACTATATCCCGTGACCTTGCAAGCCTATCAAACTCCGGATGGCTACTTTGGTGTTCCGCGAGATGCTCAAACCATCGTTTTGTTCTACAACAAGGACATGTTCGACGCTACAGGCTTGGCTTATCCGGATGACACCTGGACATTGGATAAACTGCGCGAAGTTGCCAAGCAGCTCACGCTCAAGGACGCCAGTGGAAATACCACCCAATGGGGTTTCTCGGCAGACCTTTGGGATATGGAACTCTTCTGGAGTGAAGCCATCTGGGAATATGGCGGCGACGTAATCAGCGCCGACCACACCCAAACCCTCCTAACAGAAGGTAAAGCTCGCGATGCCTGGCACTTTATCTACAGCATGATGGTAACGGATAAATCCATGCCCAACCCGGATGAAAGCGGCCAGTTTGGTGGCGACCCCTTTGACGCCGGTGTTGCTGCAATGACCACCATGGGGCACTGGTCTGTACCGCAATACTCTACGAGGGGTTTCAAATATGATGTCGCTCCCTTCCCCTCTGGCCCTGCTGGTCGGGTAACCTCCGTCAATAGCGCCGGGTTTGTCATCCCAGCGGGAGCAGCTAACCCCGAACAGGCATGGGAATTCATCAAGTACGTCCTCAGCACCGATGGACAAATCCAAACCGTAAAATTGGGATTGGCGGTACCCGCTGTAAAGTCCGTAGCAGAAAGCGATGCTTATCTAGTTCAGCCCGATTTCCCCATCAACCAAAAAGTGTTCACCGATGCCTTTGCTTATGCGCATATGAAACCTGTCTTCAAGGGATATGACGCGTGGGCCTCTGCCGTTGGAGATCCGCTGATCGCCGTCTGGAAGGGTGAAGCGGACCTTGATACAACCCTCGACCAAATTAAAATAGCCGCTGACGCCATCCTGGCAGAAAACAAGTAATTTAGACTCGACCTTAGCTGGGCGTGAGATCACGCCCAGCTAAGTCAATTCTAAGGTATCAAAACAGGGATCTTACCCATGGAATATGGTTTAAAGGCTTTGGGACGCGAAAAATTTTGGTTGTGGATCTTGCTGGCACCCACACTCATCGGCCTATTATTCGGGACCGCGGGATCCTTGCTGGCAACCTCCACCCTCAGTTTATTCAAATGGGACTTGATCGGAGCCCCTGCATGGAATGGGATACAAAATTATATCGATGCTTTTACCAAACCAGAATTCCTCCTGGCACTCAAGAATACGTTAGTTTTCAGCGCGCTGTATGTGCCCGGAACCGTGGTAGCTTCCTTGCTAGCAGCGCTCTTGCTCAATCGAAAAATCCGGGGTGTTGGTATATTCCGCACCCTTTTCTTTTTACCTTCCATCACTTCGGCGGTTGCCGTCAGCCTGATATTTAGTTGGTTGTATGCCAAAGACAACGGATTATTGAATACGATCATCACCCAATTTGGCGGGCAAGCGGTAAATTGGCTGGGGACGAAGAATGTAATGATGTCGGTGGTGATCGCCAACGTATGGGGAGCCGTGGGAGAAGGCATGGTCATCTTCCTGGCAGGACTCCAGGCTGTACCCCGTGAGTATTATGAAGCTGCAACCGTTGATGGAGGTAGTGGATGGGCTCGGTTCTGGCATATCACCCTGCCCATGATCTCACCAAGCATTTTTTTCCAGACCCTGCTGGCGACCATTAATGCGTTCCAGGCATTTGAATACATTTACATGCTCACGCGACAAGGAAATGGGAACAGCTCGGTTCCTGTTGTGGTGTTTTCCATTTACCGCAACGGCTGGAGATTCTTCAGCATGGGATTGGCATCTGCCCAAGCCATGATCCTGGCAGCCTTTATTGTGGTGTTGATGCTCATTTATTTCCAATTGGAAAAACGCTGGGTCGTGTATGAATAACTTCACCACGCCAACAGGAAACCTGCCATGAAAACTCGAAAAATCCTCGGAGACATCTTGACCTACATCCTGGTGCTGGTGGGGATCATCCTTTTTACCGGTCCTTTCATCTGGATGGTTTCGACCTCCTTTAAACTGCCTGCGGACCAGTATACTCACAACCTTATTCCTAACCCAGCTTCTGTTGTAAACTACGTGACTTTGTTCCAAAAACTCCCCGAGTTTCCTCGTCAGATTTTCAACAGCTTCGAGATCGCCTTCTTGACAACACTTGGGCAGCTGCTGACCTGTGCCATGGCAGCCTTTGTATTCGCGGTGGTGAAATTCCGGGGAAGGAGCTTCCTTTTCACTTTGTTGTTGATCACCTGGATAGTCCCTTTCCAAGTCACGTTGATCCCCAATTTCATCATTTTTTCCAAATTAGGCTTTGTTGGCAGCCAGGTTCCCCTTTGGCTACCCGCCTTTTGGGGAGGAGCTTTCGGGACCTTCCTCATCCGCCAGTACTTCCTCACCATCCCACGAGAACTGGCAGAAGCCGCTCGGATGGACGGCGCTTCGTTGTTTCAAATCTTTTGGAACATCTACCTGCCCAACGCCCGACCAGCTTTGACTGCCCTTGGACTTTTTACATTTCTAGGAAGCTGGAATGACCTTCTGCACCCACTCATTTATTTGCCCACCAACCAGGAATTGACCACCATCCCCATTGGACTCGCCATGTTCCAAACCCAATACGGAGGGAGATGGACAATCCTGATGGCAGGAACTTTGATCAGCGTCCTGCCCATCATCGTCCTGTTCTTCTTTGCCCAAAAACAATTCATCGAAGGGATTGCCCTGTCTGGGGTAAAAAGATAAGATTAACTCAATATACTTTTCAATTTCCAGGAGAATCTCATGACAAAAATCGCTTTCATCGGTGCCGGCAGCCTCGGATTTACAGCTGGTTTGGTCCGGGACGTACTCACCTTCCCTTTGCTTCAAGATGCCACCATTGCCTTGATGGATATCAACCCCGAAAGGCTGGAATACGCCAAGACAGCAGTAACAAAGATCATCACCGAAGGTAAATATCCCGCCAAGCTACTAGTGACCCCCAATCGAGCCAATGCTTTGAAAGATGCAGACGTAGTTTTGACGACCATCCTGGCAGGCAGCACGGATGTCTGGAAATATGATATTGAAATCCCCAGGAAATATGGCGTGGATACCTGCGTGGGGGATACCCGCGGACCCTCAGGCATTTTCCGCTTCCTACGCACCATCAACCCGATGATGGACATTATCCGGGATATGGAAAGATATTGTCCCAAGGCAGTTCTGCTGAACTACACCAACCCGATGGCGATGCTGTGCAGTGCCTTACAACGGGCATCGTTCATCACCACAACCGGATTGTGCCATTCGGTGCAGGGCTCTGCGGAAATGCTGGCGGGCTGGATCGGAGCTGACCCGAAAGATGTGACTTACACCTGTGCTGGAATCAACCACCAGGCATGGTACCTCGAATATTTGTGGAAAGGTATAGATGCTTATCCGCTGATCCACAAAGCGATCACTGAACGGGAGGAGCTCTATAACGAGGAAATCGTGCGCAACGAGATGTACCTGCACCTAGGATATTACGTCACCGAATCCAGCGGGCACAATTCAGAGTACAACTGGTGGTTCCGCAAACGCCCTGACCTGATCGAAAAATACTGCATCCATGGGACGGGCTGGAACCCGGGTGAATATGCCTACATCCTGAAAGAATACCAGCACACCGAAAACACCTGGAAGGAAGAAGTGAAACGAACACTGGCGGAGCCGCTGGGACCTATTGGTCTGGAACGCGGGGAAGAATATGCCGCCTTCATCGTCAATGCTTTGAAAGGCGGAGATGTGTACCGATTCAATGGAAATATCCCCAACACCCAACTGGTGGACAACCTCCCCCAGGGAGCCTGTGTGGAAGTACCGGTATACGTGGATAAACAGGGGTTCCATCCCGTCCACGTGGGAGCTCTACCACCCCAATGTGCCATCCTCACGAATGTGAATTCCGCGATCGAAGAGATGGCGGTTAATGGCAGCACGCTGGGTGACCCCACCATGATCTATCGTGCCATCGCGCATGATCCCCTAACAGCAGCTGTGCTTTCTCTGGCTGAAATAAAAACCATGGTGAATGAAATGTTCGCACAAAACCATGAGTGGCTGCCCCAGTTCAAGCATTGGAAAGTCTGAGCATGCGAACCATTGGAATCGGCAAATACCGGGGATTGCAACGCTGCTCCACTGACAGGAATACTTTCTCGATCCTTGCCCTGGACCATCGCCAGAACCTGCGAAAGGCCATGAATCCCCAGGATCCGACCAAAACGACAGACGCGGATATGGTTGGTTTCAAAAAGGATGTGGTGGAAGGAGTGGCAAAAGCAGCTTCGGCTGTTTTATTGGACCCCGAATTTGGGTTAGCACAATGTATCCACAATGATTCCATCCCCCACGGGATAGGCTTGCTGGCAACCCTGGAAGAAACGGGCTATACCGGTGAAGCTGACTCCAGGATTGCCACAATCCTGCCTGGATGGAGCGTAGCCAAAGCTCGCCGGATGGGAGCTGATGCGGTCAAGGTGTTGATCTATTACCACCCAGATGCAGCATCAGCAGGGCAAATCGAATCCCTGGTAAAACAAATATCAGCGGATAGCCGCAAAGAAGACATCCCTTTTTTCCTGGAAACCTTATCTTATTCCATTGACCCAAGCAAACCGAAACTCTCACCGGAAGAGCGCACCCGAGTAGTGATTGAAACTGCCAATAGACTTTCGCCTTTGGGCATCGATATCCTCAAAGCGGAATTTCCGTTGGATGTAAATGCAGAAAAAGATGAAACCGAATGGGGTAAAGCTTGTGCGGAGTTAACCAAAGCCAGTCAAGTACCTTGGATCCTGCTCTCAGCATCTGTTCTCTTTGAGACTTTCGCAAAGCAAACTACCATCGCCTGCCAGGAAGGCGCCAGCGGGGTGGCGGTTGGCAGAGCCGTCTGGCAGGAAGCCGTGCCCTTGAAAGGTGAATCACGTCAAGAATTTTTGCGTTCGCAAGGACATGAACGGATGGAACAGATCACGGACATATGTTCCCGGCTAGCGCACCCCTGGACAGAGATTTTTAGCTTCCCTGCTCCAGGAGTGGATTGGTATAAAGGTTACGGCAACTAAATCTGAAATGGAATTTTAAATGGACAATAATACGAAAACCTTTGATGTCCTGGTGATCGGTGAATTGAATGTAGACCTTATCCTTAATGGAACCATTACTCCAGAATTCAACCAAAAAGAACAATTGCTCAAAGATGCTCAACTAGTTTTAGGGAGCTCATCTGCCATTTTCGCTTGCGGCGTAGCCAGGTTGGGTTTGAAAGTAGCTTTTTTAGGATTAGTTGGCGATGACGTTTTCGGGAAATTCGTTATCAAAGAACTTGGTGCCAGGAACGTTGATACTCACGCCATCAAAATTACTCCCAAAGTGAAAACGGGATGCACAATCATCCTGAACCGGGGAAATGACCGCGCCATCATGACCTATCCGGGATCCATCGCCCAACTAAAGAAAAGCGATTTGGATCTTTCCTTGTTCAAATCAGCAAGGCATCTCCATTTAGGGGGATATTTCCTGCTGGATAGTCTGAAAAAGGATGTCTCCTCGATCTTCCGACTTGCCCATCAGAATCACCTGACCGTTTCGCTCGACACAAATTATGATCCGAAGGAAAAATGGGGCCTTGGACGCGACAACCCTTTGCGAGACACGGATATCTTTTTCCCAAACGAAACCGAAATCAAACAGATAACCCGGCAACCGGATGTGGAAAGCGCCATGAAGTCCCTGGGGTATATCTCGACAATTGCGGTGAAAAGAGGAAAAACGGGCTCCTTTGCACGGCAGAAGAATGAAATAAAGACAGTCACAGCGATGAAGGTGAAAGTGAAGGATACGGTTGGAGCGGGAGACAGCTTTGACGCTGGTTTTCTGTATGGATACCTGTCAGGATTTGGACTGGAAAAATCGCTAAAACTTGCCTCGGTATGCGGCTCTCTTTCGACAACCCAAGCAGGGGGTATTGCAGGTCAACCCAACCTTTCCAAAGCAATACCTTATTTGAAATAACTTAAATGAGCAAATCAGTAAAAGAAATCATCCAGCGGATCATTCAACTCCGAGAAAAGGAATCCCGCCAGCTGACTCTCCTGGCGGTCTGCCCGAATTCCGAAGCCGTGCTTGAGGCAGCCATTTTATCTGCTGAAAAGCATCAGACTCCCATGCTCCTGGCAGCAACTTTGAACCAGGTGGATCGGGATGGAGGTTACACACGTTGGACTCCGGACGAGTTTGTTCGAAAAACCAAAGAGTTATCCAGTCAGTACCAAGTGACAGTCCCCATTTTTCCATGCCTGGACCACGGGGGGCTTTGGCTTAAAGATATCCACGCAGCGAAGAACCTTTCCCTGCAAGAAGTCATGAACGAACTGAAACTGAGTTTGACGGCTTTTTTACAGGCAGGTTATCAACTGATGCATATCGACCCAACGGTTGATCGTACCCTGCCCAAAGGAAGTGTCCCCTCAGTCGAGTTGATCGTGAGTCGCACCATCGAACTCATCCAGCACACGGAAACTGAACGAAAGAGAATGGACTTACCACCCGTCAGCTACGAGGTGGGGTCGGAAGAAGTGCATGGGGGGATGGCGGACTTGGAAAGATTTCGCTTTTTCCTTGAGCATCTCCGGAGCAAGATGAATGACCAGGGGCTTACAGAACAATGGCCTTGTTTCATCGTCGCGCAAGTTGGAACCAATTTGCATACCACTCGTTTCGATGCAGAAATCGCTTCCAAACTTACTTCCATCGTCAAACCTCAAGGTTCGTTAATCAAAGGGCATTATTCGGATTGGGTTGAGAACCCGCAGGATTATCCCCGAAGCGGTATGGGCGGCGCCAATGTAGGCCCTGAGTTCACAGCAGTGGAATTGCAAGTTTTAATTGATCTAGAAACTGAAGAAATTTTTTCCGGCGCTGGGAAAAATATTAATCATCTCTCTCAATTTGCTGAGACTCTTCAACAAGCGGTGATCAATTCAGAACGATGGAAAAAATGGCTACTTTCGGGGGAAGAGAAGTTAAGTTTTTCCGAGTTGTCCCCCGAACGAAAGCAATGGCTGGTTGAAACCGGAGCACGTTATGTTTGGACTGAACC
>Ga0105152_10000715_pt1 | contig 10463 bp, 9 predicted proteins | sample LakBais05cmmetaG_FD_81534 | JGI IMG/M metagenome (GOLD analysis project Ga0105152, IMG submission 81534) | Lake sediment microbial communities from Lake Baikal, Russia to study Microbial Dark Matter (Phase II) - Lake Baikal sediment 0-5 cm | ecosystem: Environmental > Aquatic > Freshwater > Lake...
GGCTGCCGACCATGTAGGGATGGTCTTTGAGTTCGGCAATTTCCACCAGCAAGCCATCCGGTGAAATGCCGGAGAAGGTCATCCCAGCTTTTTCGAATTCTTCCCGATACGTGTTATTGAACTCCCAGCGATGACGGTGGCGCTCCTCCACCTGCTTCTCACCGTAAGCTGCGGCGGCTTTCGTCCCCGGCTGGAGCACGCAGGGGTACAGCCCCAGGCGCATGGTACCTCCCATTTCGGTAATGGCGCGCTGCTCCAGCATCAGATCAATAACCGGATGGGCTGTGCTGCGGTCAAATTCGGTCGAGTTGGCGTCTTCGTAGCCGAGCACGTCCCGGGCGAACTCCACGCACATCACCTGCATCCCCAGGCACAGACCCAGATAAGGGACTTTGTCCTCGCGGGCATATTTCGCCGCCTGGATTTTCCCTTCGATACCCCGTGAACCGAAACCCCCTGGGACGATAATGCCACCCGCCGATTTGACGAGATCCCAGCCCTTGCCCTTCTCCAGATCGCTGGAGAGCACCCACTGGATATCTGCCTCCAGCCCCAGCGACAGGGCTGCATGGTTGACGGCCTCCCGCACCGACATGTAAGCATCCTTCAACTCGACATACTTTCCAACCAGGGCAATTTTGACCACCGGTTTCGGCTTGCGGACTTCCTCCACCAGCCGCCGCCACGGACCCCAGTCCGGTTTTGCACTGGCTTTGAGTCCCAGCCGCTCCACCAGGTAGTCCCCCACCCCTGCTTCTTCGAGAAGGAGCGGGACTTCATACAACACCTGTGAGGTGACCATCGGAACGACCGCGAGTTTGTCTACGTCGCAGAACAGGGCGATCTTGTCACACAAGCCGTCTTCAACCGGGTAATCCGAACGGGCAATGATCATATTGGGAGAAATACCGATTGAACGTAATGCCGCCACCGAGTGCTGGGTCGGTTTGGTCTTGAGTTCCTGGGTGGCGCCGATGTACGGAAGCCAGGTCACATGGACAAAGAACGTATTCTCGCGTCCCACCTCGTTACGCAACTGGCGCAGGGCCTCCAGGAACGGCTGAGATTCGATATCGCCCACCGTGCCGCCAATCTCGAGGATGACAACCTCCGCCCCGGTTTCTTTGGCCACCAGTCCGATACGGCGCTTGATTTCGTTGGTGATGTGCGGAATGACCTGGATGGTGCCGCCCAGGTAGTCGCCGTGGCGCTCTTTGCCAATCACCTCGGCATATACCTGTCCGGTGGTGAAATTGCTGAAGCGACCCAGGCGGATATCCACGAAGCGTTCGTAGTGACCCAGGTCCAGGTCCGTTTCCGCTCCGTCGTCCAGAACATAGACTTCGCCGTGCTGGTAAGGAGACATCGTACCGGGGTCCACGTTAATGTATGGGTCGAGTTTCTGGACCGTAACCTTGAAACCGCGTGATTTGAGCAACAAGCCGGTGGCCGCGGCGGTCACACCTTTCCCAACCGAACTGACAACACCACCAGTGAAAAAGATGTATTTTGTGGGCATAAGATCCTCTCGCCCTCACCCCGACCCTCTCCCGATGGGAGAGGGTGTAGGGTGAGGGAAAACAAAGGACGTGGGGAGGGCCATTGAGTGGCGTCCTCCCCACGCGGGTTGACGTGTGTAGCTTAAGGTGCGTGAGTATATCGGATTCATCCGACCAGTTTGACCAGGTCCTCTGCGGCCCGGCGCATTTCCAGGAAAACGAGACCAAGCTTGCCATCCTGGCGGGCCAGCGCGGTCAACACAGCTTCTGAACCGACCGAAGTCATGAGAATAAAGCCATTGCTGCCCTTGATATAGACCTGGTTCAAGCCGCCGCGGCCCAGTTCCTCGGCAATACGTTCACCCAGGCTGAGCATGGCCGCCGACATGGCCGAGACGCGGTCTTCTTCAACCTCAGCCGGCAGGGCCGAGGCCATGATCAACCCGTCCACAGAAACGATTGCAGAGGCTTCAATGTCCGGTGCGGCGGCCTGCATGGAGCGCAGGCGGTTGACCATCTGTTCGCTGCGATTTTGACTCATTCTGGCAACTCCGGAGGACAATTTTCAGAAGATGCCCTCATTATACGGGAAACTTAGAAATTGTGCGTGTTATTCCGAAAGCAATTGCTCACTTAAAACGTTTGACCAGCATCTTCCAAAAAGCCCGGCGCAGGAAATTTCCTGCCAATGCCCCGACAAATAGCGCCACCACCAACCCGCCAAAAAACACAATGCACGTCAAATTGGTCAACACATTTCCAGAAAGTATTTGCGTAAACAATTTGTCTTTCAGCAGGAGAAAAACAGTAATCCACAGTCCCAGGCAGAAAACGACCACGATGAATGTCAGGGCGCTGACAACGCGCCCGGCACAGGTGTGCTCCAGCACCCGGTCAGCCTGGCTGGCAGCGGTCTCCTTGCTGGACTTCCACAGCCTGTTCAGTTGTTTTTTCATTTCAATCCTGCGTCAACTGATAATTCGGTGCTTCTTTCGTGATGATGACATCGTGTGGATGGCTCTCAATCAGACCGGCATTGGTGATGCGCACCAGCCTGGTTTTTGTTCGCAAATCGTCCAGGCACCTCGCACCTGCGTACCCCATCCCGGAGCGCAGCCCGCCGACCAGTTGGTAAACGAAATCGTGCAATGGGCCCTTGAACGGCACGCGTCCCTCGATTCCCTCCGGGACGAGTTTTCCAGCTTCGACACTAAGCGAAGTTGAAGGGCCGCCCTGCCCGCTGGCATAGCGGTCCTTACCATAACCTTGCATGGCGCCCATACTGCCCATACCGCGGTATTCTTTGAAACGCCGCCCTTCGAGCAAAACCACTTCACCCGGTGACTCATCCAGACCCGCCAGCAGGCTGCCCAACATGACCGTATCAGCCCCAGCAACGATAGCCTTGACAATCTCACCGCTAAACTTGATCCCGCCATCGGCGATGATAGGAATGTTGAACGGGCGGGCTGCCTGGGAACAAATGTAGATGGCAGACAACTGCGGCATCCCGGCCCCGGCAACGACGCGTGTCGTGCAAATGGACCCGGCACCGACTCCCACCTTGACGGCGGCTGCTCCGGCCTCGATCAGCGCCTTCGTCCCTTCTGCGGTAACAACGTTCCCAGCGATGACCGGGAGTTTTGGCCACTTCTGATTAACACGGCGGATGGCATTAAGCACTCCCTTGGAATGACCGTGAGCGGTGTCAATGATGACTACGTCCACACCGGCATCCGCCAGAAATCCAACCCGCGCTTCGAGGTCCGCGCCAACGCCGACGGCAGCCCCAACCAGCAGTCGGCCGCGCTCGTCGTGGGCCGCGCTGGGATAGTCGCGCTCCTTCTGGATATCCTTGACGGTCAGCAGCCCTTTCAGATGACCAGCATCATCTACCAGCGGGAGCTTCTCGATGCGGTGCTTCTGGAGAATGGCTTTGGCATCCTGGCGCGAAATTCCAACCGGGGCCGTGACCAGTGGCTGGGGAGTCATGAACTTGCTGATTGGTTGGCCAAAATCGGATGGTTCGACGAAACGGATATCGCGGTTGGTCAGGATACCCACCAGTTTCTTCTCCTGATCCACAATAGGAACACCGCTGATCTTGTAAGTGGACATGATGTCTTCCGCCTGCTGGAGTGTAGCCTCCGGCGGCAGCGTGATCGGATCGGAAATCATACCCGATTGCGAGCGCTTGACCTTGTCTACTTCATTGGCCTGCTGTTCCGGCGACAGGTTACGATGGATAATCCCAATTCCGCCCTCGCGCGCCAGTGCAATCGCCAGGCGCGCCTCGCTGACAGTATCCATGGCTGCTGAGAGCAGGGGGATGTTTAATCGTATACCGGCGGTCAGGCGCGCGGTCACATCTGCTTCGGCAGGCAGGATCTCGCTATAAGCCGGGACGACCAGAACGTCGTCGAAAGTCAGGGCTTCGGAAGATTGGAAAAGTTCTTTATTGATATACATAATTCTCCTTTAGAAACAACGGCAATGTCTGGACGATTTTACATCAAAAGCGAATGGTGTGGAGTGCATTTTAGAGCAATTGGATCAGTAGAACCTTCCACCTTCACCGGCAGGGACACCCACGCGCCGAGGTGGTTTGACGCAATAATGTTGACCCGCGCCTCCCTTCGTGTTAGACTCAATCTTTGACTTTTTATGCGCATCCTTGCCTGTTCTTTGTTTTTCGGGATGTTTTTGGCCTCACCAGTCCTGGTGCGAAATGCCCAGTTTGGCGATCCGGTCATTGTTGCACCGCGCCCCGGGGATGTGCTTCAGGGTGTTGTGACAATTGCCGGGTCCAGTGATTTTACCGGGTTTGTCTCGGCAGAGGTCTCGTTCACCTATGCGGATGATCCGACCGGGACCTGGTTCCTGATTGCCATGAACAGCCAGCCGGTCTTCAACGATAGGCTGGCAATCTGGGATACAACGGTCATTACGGATGGAGATTATGTTTTACGCCTGCGCGTTTATCTGACAGACGGGAGTTCCCGCGAGGCCCTCGTTTCGGGCCTGCGCGTGCGTAACTACACCCCGGTGGAGACACCCACACCGATGGCCCTTGCCCCGGAAGCTACGCCCCTTTCGACCATTACGCCGACCGCGACACCCTTCCCCACACCGACTGCCCTGCCGCGCAACCCAGCCGCGTTGGCTCCAACGGATGTCTCTGCCAGTATTCTCTATGGCGGACTGGCGGCAATTTTGACCTTTGTTATTGTCGGCATTTATCTCTGGCTGCGACGGAAATAAATATGACGGAAACGTATTTAATTGTCGGCCTGGGCAACCCCGGCCGCGAGTACCGCGAGACCCGCCACAACGTTGGCTTCATGCTGTTGGACCGGCTGACGGTCAAACTCAACGCGCGCTTCACCCGTCTGCAATCCAAGGCGCTGGTGGCAAGTGCGAACTATCAGGAGCGCAAGATCATCCTTGCCAAGCCGCAGACCTTCATGAACCTTTCCGGCCAGTCAGTGCAGGGACTGATGCACTTCTATAAACTCCCGCTGGAAAACCTGCTGATTGCTCACGATGACCTGGACCTGCCGGTCGGCACAATCCGCATCCGCCCCGATGGCGGTTCGGCAGGACAAAAAGGGATGATGTCCACCATCGAGCGCCTGGGTACAGACGAGTTCCCACGCTTGCGGCTGGGGATTGGTCACCCGCCCGGGCAGATGCAAGCCCCCGATTACGTCTTGCAGGATTTCTCGAACGCCGACCTGACGTTCATCTCCGAGACGCTCAACCGCGCCGTGGAGGCCGCCCTGACATGGGTTACGGAGGGGTTGGACGTAGCGATGAACAAGTATAACGGCATTATTTCGTAGGGGACGACCTGCGTGTCGTCCCTTGTTTGCCAGAAATGGGCGGACACATATGTCCGCCTCTACCATCATGGAATTTCTCCTCCAACAAATCCGCTCTCTTCCTGCCTATCAGCGTCTTTTGGCTGACGTGCAGACCGGGAAGCAACTTTCCGGCCTGGCCTTGCCGCGCGCCGCGCGTTTGCCCGTCCTGGCCGCCCTGCACGCGGACCTGGGCCAGCCCATCGTATTGGTGACCGACCGCGCCGACCACGCGCTCCAGTTGCACGACGAACTGGCTTTCTGGGCGCCAGATGTCTCCCGGTACATTTTCTCCGAGCCAAACCCGCTGTTCTACGAAAATGCCGCCTGGGGCAGCGCTACCCGGCGTGAACGCCTGAATACTCTTACCGCACTTTCAGCGTACCACCTGCCGTTTGTGGAAAAACCGTCCACGCCGCCGGTCATCGTTACAACCGCGCGAGCCATGATGACGCACACCCTGCCCCGGCGCGATTTCCTCAAGGCCAGCAAACTGCTTAAGGCCGGGCAGAGCATCCCGCCAGGTTCCCTTCTGGAAACCTGGGTCAGCATCGGCTACCAACCTGCCGACACCGTCCTCGAGCCGGGACAGTTCTCCCACCGCGGCGGCCTGCTGGATGTGTGGCCACAGTCCGAGCCGCACCCCGTCCGCCTGGAATTCTTCGGGGACGAGATTGACACCCTTCGGCGCTTTGACCCGGCGTCGCAGAGAACCATCGAGAAATTAGGGTCCATTCTCATTACGCCCGCCCGCGAATTCATTTTGTCTGGCAAGTCTGAAAAGTCCGACAAGTCTAACAAGTCGGACCTTTTGGACGTGTCAGACCGCGTCTCCGAGTTCCATATTCCTCTGTTACACCAATTCCCGGCCAGTTTATTGGATTACCTGCCTCCGAAGGCGCTGGTCCTGGTGGATGACCTGAGCATTCTGGAGAGCACCGGTTCCGAGATCGAAGAGCAGGCGATTAAACTGCGCACCGAGTCCATCGCCGAGGGGACACTGGCTGAGGATTTTCCGGTTCCTTACATCTCCTGGTCAGAGTTGGCGGATAACCTGCAAAGCTACACCTGCATGGAACTGGGACACTCGACTGCCGAGGAATCTACCGGCGATCTCGCCTCTCAATTTAGCCACATTGAGCGCTTCGGCGGACGTCTGAAGCCGTTTACCGAGTATCTGGCAAATATTGTCAGCCAGGATAATTCTGTCGTTATTGTTTCGCGTCAATCCTCCCGCCTCGAGGAACTCTGGGTAGAACAGGGATTAGGGATAAGGAATCAGGCATCAGGCAATCCTAAATTTCTCGAAGCATCGCTCTCCGAAGGCTGGACGCTCACTTCCGAATCCCGAATTACTAATTACCTGATTACTGATTCCGAGATCTTCGGCTGGGAACGTCCGCAGCCGCGCCAGCGTCCGCGACCGGGGGCCGAGACCCCTGAAGCGGCCTACGCGGACCTGAATCCGGGCGACTGGATTGTGCATGTGGATTACGGCGTCGGGCGATACACCGGACTGGTCCAGCGTACGCTCGAAGGGTTAGAACGCGAGTTCCTGTGCGTTGAATATAAAAACGGCGACCAGGTCTACGTCCCCATTCACCAGGCCGACCGGCTGACCCGTTACATAGGTCCGGACAGCTCGCCGCCCGCGCCGGGGAGTCTGGGAACGCAGGAATGGCCGGAGACCAAGCGCAAGGTCCGGGAAGCGGTGCAAGTGGTGGCGCAGGATCTGCTCGATCTGTACGCCCGTCGCCAGGTCGCCGAAGGTTTCGCCTTCAGTCCCGATAATGCGTGGCAGGGTGAGTTGGAGTCCAGTTTTCCCTATATCGAGACCGATGATCAGGTCAAAGCGCTGACCGACATCAAACGCGACATGGAGACTCCCCGCCCGATGGACCGCCTGCTGTGCGGTGACGTGGGCTACGGCAAGACCGAGGTGGCACTGCGGGCGGCGTTCAAAGCCGTGATGGACGGGCGGCAGGTGGCGGTTCTCGTCCCGACCACCGTGCTGGCGCAGCAGCACTACGATACGTTCCGGCAGCGGCTCTCGGCCTTCCCGGTGACGGTCGAGATGCTTTCCCGCTTCCGCACACCGCGCGAGCAGAGCCAGATTTTGTACGCCCTGGCGCAGGGTGCAGTGGACATCGTCATCGGCACGCACCGGCTCATCTCAGCCGATGTGCAGTTCAAGGACCTCGGGCTGGTGATCATTGACGAGGAGCAGCGCTTCGGCGTGACGCATAAGGAACATCTGAAGAAACTGCGTATCGAAGTAGACGTGCTCACCCTGACCGCCACACCCATCCCGCGCACGCTCTACATGGCACTAACCGGCGTGCGTGACATCTCCAACCTGAATACACCGCCCGAGGAGCGCCTGCCCATTATTACCCACGTTGGACCATACGCACCGAAACTGGTCCGCCAGGCCATCCTGCGCGAACTGGAACGCGGCGGGCAGGTCTTCTTCGTCCACAACCGCGTCCAGACGATTGACGCCATGCGGATGCACCTGGAGAAACTCGTCCCCGAGGCGCGCATCTCCATCGGTCACGGCCAGATGCACGAGACCGAGCTGGCAAGCGTGATGCACCATTTCACAGCCGGAGAGATTGACATTCTGCTCTCAACCTCCATCATTGAATCCGGCCTCGACATTCCCAACGCCAACACGCTCATTGTGGACCGGGCGGATGCCTTCGGCCTGACCCAGTTGTACCAGTTGCGCGGACGCGTCGGGCGCGGCGCGGCGCGCGCCTACGCTTACTTTTTCCGGCACAACAAACTGACTCCCACACCCGAGGGCCAGGAGCGGCTGGAAGTCATTGCCGAGAACACACATCTGGGGGCGGGTTACTCGATTGCCATGCGCGACCTGGAAATGCGCGGGGCGGGGGAATTGCTGGGAACGCGGCAATCGGGGCATATTGCTGCGGTGGGGTTTCACCTGTACACGCGGCTGCTGGCTGCGGCGGTCAAGCAGGCCCGTACGCTCGGCAGGTTCGAAGGCCTGAAAGTGGACCTGAAATCTGCCAGCCTGGATTCCGTCCAGCCGATGGGCTTACCGGTCAACGTAGACCTGCCACTCGCCATCGGAATCCCCGAAACCTACGTCCCCGACACGAATCTGCGCCTGCGTCTCTACCGCCGCCTGGCCGACTTGACCGACAAGTCCGCCCTGGAGGCGCTCGCTGCCGAATTTACCGACCGTTTTGGTCCACTTCCGGAGATGATTACCAACCTGTTCTATCAGATGCAGGTCAAGCTGCTGGCCGAGGCGGCCGGGCTGGTCTCGATCGGCATGGAAAGCGGACAGATCGTGCTGCGCTACCCGGCCTCCCCGGAAGGGACAGAGTTAAAACGCTTGTCTGATCTGGGGCCAGGGATCCGGGGCGGGAAGAATGCCTACTGGTGTTTGTTTGGGAAAGATGCGGATTGGCAGGTGAGATTGTTGGAAGTGCTGGAAAGATTGCAGAAGTAAACGAAGCGGCTGGATTTTCTCCAGCCGCTTTTTTTTGTCGGTGGTATTTGTTAAACCAGTACCCTTACACCATCTTCCGTATTCTTACTTCGATTTCCTTCTCCCCCTTTAACAACTCAACCAATATCGAAACATCCGTATTCCCATAATGATACGGATACAAGATGCGCGGCCGGAAGGCTTTGGCTGCATCCGCCACCATCTCCGGCGTCATCGTGTAGGGCAGGTTCATCGGCAGGAAGGCGATGGCAATATCTTGCAACGCCTTCATTTCAGGGATGTTCTCGGTATCTCCGGCGATGTAAAGGCGCGTATCCCCGAATGTCAGAACATATCCATTCCCGGTGGCTTTCGGGTGAAAGGGCTGTCCGTTCTCGCGCTTATGGATGAGATTGTAGGCTGGAACAGCCTCGACCGGTATCCCGGCCACCGTCTGCATGTCCCCATTGCGCATTACGATCCCGCCCCTGACCAGCTGCGCGCAGGCCTCGGTGTACACCAGCACGGTTTTCTCCGTCCGGATGGAGGCCAGGGCTTTGGAATCCAGGTGGTCGAAATGTTCGTGGGTGAGGAAGACGATGTTGGCTTTCGGCAGTTTGGAATAATCGGCCACTTCGCCGAACACGTCAACATAGATGTTCTTCCCCTGGAAAACCAGCAAGAGGCTGCCGTGACCGAGGAACGTGATCGCCAAGTCTCCGGCGGAGGTGGGTAGTACGTCGATTTCGAATTGTCCTTGTGTGTTCATAATCACCTTCCTTTTCAAAATTCTATTCTGCATTTTCGTGTTTGCCGTCGCAGAAAGGTTTGTTGGTGGACTTTCCGCAGCGGCACAGGGTGAGGCGATTGCGGATTTCGTAAACGGTCCCGTTCGCCGCCTCGACCAGGATCCCGGCGCGTACCCAAATTGGACCGAGCACCGGGATGACCGGGTCGAGCACCAGGCCGATGGACGGTTCGAACTCGGGTTCGATCAACTTCCCGTTTTTATCGTGCAGTACCAGCCGTCCGGCGGGACAATCCCAAACTTCCTGAATGGCAATTTTCTTTGCTTCCGGGTTGTCTGAGGCGCGCGTGTTATTCCATACTCCACCGACCCCCGGTCGCAAAAGCGCGCGGAAGCGCACAAGGCGACCACGTCGGTCAGGACAAGCTCCGGGCCGGTTGTCTTAGGCTCGATCTGTTCGATAAAAGGTTTCCGGCTGGCCGTCTCGGTTCCGTTGAAAAATATTTCGCAATGCGTCCCATCGCAAAAAGGCTTGTTTTTGGAATGTCCGCACCGGCACAGGTCGTATTCTTCCTTGATCTGGTATTGCTTACCCGCATACCAACCCGTGGACAAGCCCTCGGCATCGGGGACGAGGATTTGGTCGGCCAGCGGAATCCCACCGGAGACGGTGTAGGGGCCGTCTTCGTTAACTTTGATTTTCATATTGTCGTTTTTGGTTGCCATCTTTCACTCTCTTTTTCGGTAAGGTAATCATACACCTATTTGCACTCCAGCCAGGAGAGAAATTATTGGTTCTCTGGGAATAACCGTGGCGATGGGGTAAATAGGGGGTGTTCCATATCTTTCCCTCTATCACGGGATTTCCCAAAGACCCGGATTTTATCCTATAA
>Ga0105152_10000716_pt1 | contig 10460 bp, 10 predicted proteins | sample LakBais05cmmetaG_FD_81534 | JGI IMG/M metagenome (GOLD analysis project Ga0105152, IMG submission 81534) | Lake sediment microbial communities from Lake Baikal, Russia to study Microbial Dark Matter (Phase II) - Lake Baikal sediment 0-5 cm | ecosystem: Environmental > Aquatic > Freshwater >...
GAAATACCCTTAGTATACCAAATTGATGGCGATCCATATATTTCACATCCCTTAGTTGGCAGAGATGTAATGACCTTGTAAGTGTTGCCAAATTTTGAAAATAATTAGTTCTTCTTTTTTTCAGATTTGCATGCGGGAGATACCTAAGTAATGACCCATGAAGACAAGAATTCTTGCCATCATCCCTGTAAAGGATCTAAACCATACGAAATCTCGACTGAGGCCGGTTTTAACTCTTGCAGAGAGGCAGGCTTTAACTCTACATATCCTCTCAGGGACGATTCAAACTCTGAAGGCCTCGGATAAGGTCCAGTGTATCCTTGTTTTAACACCTGATGATCGAGTTCTTTCGTTTGTGAAAGGGCTTGGCGTTATGGGCCTCAAAGATGATGGGAGGGGGCTCAATCAGGCTCTGAGGCAGGCTACGCGCTGGGCTATCGATCATGATTTTGAGGCAATCCTCATCCTCCCTTGCGACATTCCGTTCTTGGACAGTGAGGACATCAAAACCATTATGGGGATGGGAGTTGAGGGAGAACGAGTTGTGGTCATTGTTCCAAACGAAGGAAAGAATGGGACCAATGCTCTTTTTGTGAAACCACCAGGGATTCTGAGGTATTCCTTCGGGATTGACAGTTTCACACGCCACCAAGAACACGCCTTCGCTCAGCACTTTAAGGTAAAAGTCTATTCATCCCTATCCATTGGATTCGATTTGGATGACCCGGAACAATACCGATTCTTGGTGGGGGAACAACATTTTTTTGAAAAGGTTAACCTTAATGAAGTCAAAACCCGTTACATTGATTCCAATTCATGGAATTCCCCTTATCCAGCCGGGAGATGATCTTGTAAAGATCATCTTGGAACGTCTAAGAATTTCTGGCAATCCCTTGAAGTCAGGAGATGTCCTCGTTCTCGCTCAAAAAATAGTCTCCAAAGCGGAAGAAGCAATGGTGGACCTGAGATCGTGCCATCCGTCCCGAAAGGCAATCCGATTGGCCCGATCCTGTGGCAAGGATGCGAGACTGGTGGAGCTCATCCTAAGGGAGTCGAAAAAAGTATTGAGACAAGGCCCCAATTTGCTCATCACGGAGCATAAGCGGGGTTGGGTCTGTGCCAACGCAGGGATCGACTACTCCAACGTCCCCGGAGAATACGTGACTCTTCTTCCTAAGGATCCCGATCAAACCGCAAAGAAGATACGGCGACGGATCAAAGCACTCATCGGTCGAGACGTTGCTGTCCTTATCATCGATTCCTATGGGAGGCCTTTCCGCAAAGGGGCTGTGGGCGTCGCCCTGGGAAGTTCTGGCATCACTGCCCTGGTCGATAAGCGTGGAGAAGAAGATCTATTCTCTTATCGGCTGAAAAGCACTGAGATAGCTTTGGCTGATGAACTGGCTTCTGCTGCCTCCTTGCTAATGGGCCAAACAAACGAAGGAATTCCAACGGTTATCATCCGTGGGTTGAAGTACCCAAAGGGACGCAGCAAGGCTCGAGATTTAATTCGTCCTGAAGAGATGGATCTCTTCCGTTAGCCCTATTCAAGAAGCTTTAGAACAAGGGCTTAGAAAAATTTATGGCAACGAAAATCGTGACCTATTCTCCGAGTCTAACCATTCCGTTAACCAGGGCATGTATCAATCATTGCCTCTATTGTGGGTATCGGAAGGATGGAGACGGCCTTCTTGCTGTAAGCACCGTCAATGAAATAGTAAAAAGGGCCCATCAGGAGAACGTTTCTGAGATTCTAATTCTTTCTGGAGAAAAAGCAGACCAGACTCCTGGAGTCCGTGGAGATCTTGATCACTTGGGTATGGACTCTCTCGTCTCTTGGACAAAGAAGGTCTGTGAATACCTTCTCGATGAAGGTCTGCTGCCTCATGTGAATATTGGGACCTTAGATGCGGGTTCTCTCGTACAACTCAAGGAAGTTTCTGCTTCGATGGGGCTTATGATTGAAGGGGTAAACTTTGAGGTGAATGCGCGAATTCATCCTGGTAAGGATCTTAAGGAAAGAATTAGAACCATTGAGACGGCAGGGAAACTAAGAATCCCGTTTACGACCGGAATTCTTTTGGGTATAGGGGAAAATCAGAGTGACCGTCTGACTTCTATATTAGCAATTGAGCGAATCCAGAAGGAATATGGACATATTCAGGAAGTGATCCTACAGAAGTATGTGCCCAACGGGCAGTCTCGCCTTACCTCACAGGAAATTTCCCTGGAGGAGATGAGAGAGATCGTGCTTTTTTGCAAGATTCACTTGCCGGGTGTTTCAATTCAGATCCCTCCCAACCTCGGTCCCTATTGGGAAGAATTGGTGAGTCTGGGAGCGGATGATTTAGGTGGGATTGGGAGCGGCAAAGATTTTGTCAATCCCGAAAGCCCGTGGCCTGAGGTCGATGAAATTACACAAAAGGTTGCTCGGGCTGGAGGCAGGTTAAGAAAAAGGCTGCCTATTTATTCTCAGTTCTATCGGGCAGGATGGTATTCCGAAAGAGTGGCGAAGGTGTTAACCCACTGGATCGAGGGAAACAATGAATACAGCTACTATTCTCAGGGAGGTGTCCAAGGGCAGAGCCCTCTCGCCTGAAGAGTTGTGTTTTCTTCTGAGACGAGAAAAGGACACCGATGAAATCCTGGACTGGGCAAACCAAATGAATTTGGCAGTAAACAGTGACCGGGTGACTTTTGTCCACAACCGGAACATCAATTACACCAACATTTGTATAAACCATTGTAGCTTCTGCGGTTTCAGACGAGACGGGAAAGAGGCAGAAAGCTACTTCTTAACCGTTGAGGAGATCTTAGGGAAGATCGAAGAAACGCCAGAGGTGAGTGAGGTATGCATTCAAGGAGGACTCTTTCCTGGATTGGAATTTTCATATATCTTGGAAATGCTTCAGGGGATTAAAGCCAGATTTCCCCACATTCACATTCACGCCTTCAGTCCCATGGATGTTTATTACTTTTCCCAGAAATCAAGAAAATCCATTTCCTCCACGCTGGAGTGCCTGATCGAAAACGGTCTCGATTCTCTTCCAGGGACAGCTGCTGAAGTTTTGGATGATCAACTACGAAAACAGATCTGCCCCGAAAAAATAAACGTGGCCACTTGGATAGAGGTGGTAAAAACAGCTCACCGGCTGGGGCTCAAATCAACGGCAACCATCCTGTTCGGACATATCGAAACCGCTGAGCAGACGGCACACCATCTTCACATCTTACGAGAAATTCAGCATGAAACCCATGGGTTTACCGAATTTATTCCACTCCCTTTTGTTCCCTTCCACACGCCTTTGGGAAAGAGGTTCGGTTTCAAAGAAATTTTTCCTTTCCGTCGTGTGCGACTCTTTCACGCCCTGTGCCGCATCTTTTTTCATCATTCGATTCCAAACATACAAGCGAGTTGGCCAAAGCTTGGACTGGATCGAGCCCTTTCATGTGTTTTTTCAGGAGTGAATGACCTGGGGGGCACACTGTACCAGGAAAATATCACCAGAAGCGCAGGAGGAAACCACGGGGAGAAAGTGGCTCTTTCTGAATTTCAGCAAAAGATTTTGGAGGCCGGGAAGATCCCTCAATTAAGAAATACTCTCTATGAGCTCTTGGATCATCGGCCGGCTTCTTAGATTGGAGATGAGAATGTCGACAGCCATTAAGACCTATCACTATCAAAAAATACTTGACAATTAAATTTAGATTGTATACGTATACCGCTGGTATACCAAATTTATTGACAACCATTGCTCTTTAAAAAAGAGGCAGTACAAACATAGAGAAGGAAAATTCAATGGCATCTATATCCACACAACTTTCGAGATATTTTAAAAAATTATCCTACGACAACATCCCAAAGGACAAAATGAACGATATCCGGTGGCTCGTCCTTGATTATCTGGGAGTGGCGAGCAAGGGATCGAGCACGGAGAGCGGGCGCATCGCCATCGAGCATGCCACGCATCAAGGAAGTCATCCGATCGCTACCATGATTGGTTCCAAAAAGAAAGCGGTTCCGATGCTTGCTGCCTTTGCCAATGCCATTTCTGCCCATAGCATCGAACTCGACGATGTCGATGATCTGGCCCTTTATCATTTCAGTCCTGCCATCGTTTCAGCCACCTTGGCCATGGCCGAAAAAATGGATGCTAATGGGAGAGCCTTTTTGACCGCAGCTTATGCTGGTTGCGAGATGATGGCAAGGTTAAGCCATGCGATGAATCCATCTCTGAGAAACCGCGGCTTTCATACCACACCCGTTTGTGGGGTTTTTGGAGCAACTGTCTCAGCCGGGCTTCTTTCAGGACTAGAAGAAGGGGAGATGGTAAATGCCTTGGGATTGGCCGGTGCCCAAGCCTCTGGTCTAATGGAGATGTATGGCGAATCATTACAGAAGAGATTTAACCCTGGCCCGGCGGCGGCAAGCGGGATCGTCTCTGCCGAGATGGCAAAATTAGGGTATACAGGAACGGATCTCATTTTCGAGGGGAAAAGGGGGTTACTCAAGGCTTTCTCAGACCAATCCGATGGAACTCAACTGACCGAAGGTTTAGGGAAAACGTTTCCTGTTTATATTGATTTTAAGCCTTATGCTTGTGCACGGCCCATCCATAATGCGATCGACTGTGGACTTGAGATTCGAAAAAAATATTCCGTCTCTCCAAAGGATATACGGAAGATCAACGTTTATCGGCATCCTGACTGGGCAAATTATCATATGATTTATCACCCTAAAACTATTAACGAGGCTCAGGTAAGTCTGCCCTACTCCGTTGCCGTGGCCTTTAAGGAGGGAGACGCCTTCTTAGATCAATATGGTGAGCAGTACTTCGGCGACCCGGATGTCAAAAAAATAATGGAGGCCATAAAAGTAGAGCCTGATCCGAAGCTGCCCCGGGGAGTCTCATGCTTGATGATCGTAGAAACCGTAAAGCAAGAGACTTACCAAGCTCAGATTGACTATCCCAAAGGATCTAAGAAGAATCCAATGAGTGATGAGGAGTTGATCAACAAATTTACCAGGCTTTCACAACCCGTCATTGGCAAGGGGCAAATCCATCGAGTGGTAGATAAGGTTTTGTCATTAGAGAAGGTGGAACATATCAGACAACTGACACGATACTTTCAAAAAGGGGATTAAGATGGAGCGCGCTCTTACCGCTGAGTTTTCAAAGTTTATTAAATCCCTTTCCTATGCCTCAATTCCCCAAGAGGTCGTCAGACATGCCAAACGATGTATCCTCGATACCATTGGGTGCGGGCTATTTGGATCAAAACTGCCATGGAACAAGATATTGATGGACGGACTCCGGGAGGTCGATCAACTTTCACAGGCTCCAATTTGGGGGGTCGGGTCGAAGTATTCGATAACGAATGCGGCCCTGATCAACGGAACGATGGTTCACAGCTTTGAACTCGATGATCTTCACAGTCGTGGGATCATCCATCCGGGATCCGTCACAATCCCTCCAGCCATGGCGCTAGCCACTCATCTGGGAAATATTTCAGGTAAAAAGCTGATAGAAGCCATCGTCGCGGGTTATGAAATAGGTGCGCGGGTCGGCATTTTTGTGGGTACGTCTCATCTCCTCAAGGGATTTCATCCTACCGGCACATGTGGAACTTTTGCTGCCGCCGCAACGGCAGGAAAACTGCTCAATCTGTCTGAAAACGAACTGATCAATGCCCTAGGCATTGCAGGAGCTCAGTCCGCAGGGCTGATGGCTGCCCAGTACTCATCCATGGTGAAACGGATGCATGCAGGAAGGGCCGCACAAAGCGGATTGCTTGCCGCCTTATTGGCGAGAAAGGGATTCACGGGTGCAACTGACATCTTAGAGGCGAAATATGGTGGTTTCGGGACGACCATGTCTGATCAACTCGATTTTAAATCGGCTTCCAATGGACTCGGGCTCTCCTATGAAGTTCTCAATGTAGGTTTTAAACCTTACTCATGCTGCGGGAGCAATCATACGAGTTTAGATGCCATAAAACAGATTTTTAAAGAGAATGAAGTTCATCCTGAGGCTATTGAAAAATTAGACATTCGAACGACCAAAGCGACTAAGGTTCATGTGGGCTGGCCCTATTCTCCGGAAAGCGTTACCTCCGCCCAAATGAACCTGTATTACTCGGCTGCAGCTTTTGTATTGGAAGGGGACGCCTTTATCGACCAATTTACGGAAGAAAAGATTAGGGATCCCAAGATCCTGAATTACATACCGAGAATTCACATTGAAGAGGATCCTGATCTAGATGCGGAAGGCCCTGGAAAACGCCATAGTGTTCGGGTCGACGTGTTTCTTAAAGATGGCAGACATTTTGAACGGAGGGTCGATTATCCCCTGGGGAACCCCAAAAACCCGCTGACCCCAAAGGATGTTGAAAATAAATTTCGAAAATTGACGGCCAAGGTCTTTACAGAAAACAAAGTTGATCAACTCATAAGCACCATCGATCATCTTGATGAAATAAGCGATGCTAGCCAGTTGAACAATTTATTGATCTGAGACCGGGTGAAACGATGAAGAAGACGACAGAACTAAAGAAGTTGCTTTTTGGAAAAGAGATCTTAATCGCCCCTGGTGCCTATGATGCATTGTCTGCAAAATTGATCCAGGAGGCTGGGTTTAAAGTGGTCTATGCAACAGGTGCGGGGATTTCGAATTCTCAATTCGGTTTTGCTGACGTTGGTCTGACGACCCAGACGGAAATCCTTGAGCAAGTTAGAAGGATCGTCAATGCTGTCGAAAGACCGGTCATCGTCGATGCAGATACGGGTTATGGAAATGTTCTAAACGTGATTCGGACGGTTAAAGAATTCGAAAAAGCCGGGGCCACCGCCTTGCAGATTGAAGACCAAACATTTCCTAAGAAATGTGGCCACTTTGAGGGAAAGGAAGTGGTGCCTCGAGAAGAGATGATCAACAAGATTAAGGCCGCTGTTGATACCAGGCAGGACAAAGATCTTGTCATCATCGCCCGGACAGATGCGAGGGCCGTTTTCGGAATTGAGGAGGCGATCGACCGAGCTCACGCCTTTATCGAGGCCGGAGCGGATGCAATTTTTGTGGAGGCTCCGCAGACCAAAGATGAGATCCGAAGGATTGCTCGTGAGATTTCTGTACCAAAGGTGGTCAATATGGTGGAAGGGGGCAAAACGCCTCTGTGCTCCGCCAGGGAATTGGGAGAGATGGGTTATCGGGTGGCCCTCTTTGCGAATTGCGTCTTAAGAACCTCGGTAAAGGCGATCCAGAAAACCCTAAGACATCTGATTGAGCATGGTTCCACGATCGAACTTTTGGATGAAATGATTACGATGCAGGAGAGGAATCGAATTACCGGACTGGAGGAGACATACCGAATAGAAAAACTCTATTCCATTAGGTGAGGGATGAGAAACCATGGAAAGACCGAAGATTGGATTCATTGGTTTGGGGAATATGGGCGGGCCGATGGCCAAGAATATTGCGAGGGCTGGATACCCGTTGACTGTTTTCGATCTGCGAAAGGAATTGATCGAGGTGCTCGTGAAAGCAGGAGCACGGCCATCGACCTCCCCGAAAGAGGTAGGGGAAACGAGCGATATGATTCTCACTTCTTTGCCAAATCCTGAAGCTTCAGAATCTGTATGGCTAGGGAAGGACGGCGTCCTTGGGGGAGCAAAACCGAAAAGTATCTTCATTGAACTCAGTACCGTTCAACCTGACCTCGTTAAAAAAATTCACGCCCAAGCTTCTCGGAAAGATATCATGGTCGTGGATGCGGGAATCTCCGGAGGGGTAAAAGGCGCTGAAGACGGGACATTAACGATTATGGTGGGAGGGGAAAAGGAAGTTTTTGACAAGGTGCTTCCGGTTCTTCAGGTCATTGGGAAAAAAATCTATCATGTGGGAGATATCGGCTCAGGCATGATTGTCAAACTGGTCAATAACGCCATTGGTCACATCAATGTAGTCGCCTTTATCGAATGCATTTCCGTCGGACTTAAAGCAGGGATTGATGTCAACACCTTATATAAAGTGATCAGTCAGGGAACAGGAAGCAGCCGGCAGTTTGAAACAAGGTTTAAAGACCGGATCATGGAAAATAATTACGAACCAGGGATGAAACTGGATCTTGTGTACAAAGACTCGAAGCTGATGGAAGATCTAGCCAGTCAATTGGGTGTCCCCATCTTTTTGACTAGCGTAGCTCACCAGGTTTTTGAGATGGGCTGTTCAAAGGGAATGGGAGAAAAGGATTATGGAATTTTGATGAAACTCTGGGACCAATTTCGAGGGTTGAATTAAATATAAACGAGTATGAAGGAGGAAGAAAAATGGCAAAAAAGGTCTTTGAACTAGACGGCATTTCTGCTAAACCCGGAACATTGGGCAAAGGATTCATTAAGGTAGGAGAATTTTTTGATAACAGCCCGGTGAACATGCCTGTCATGATTTTAAATGGAGCTGGAGAAGGTCCAACCGTGTTCATGATGTCTGCTGTTCATGGCAATGAAGTTGTGGGTACGGAGGCCATCAAAAGGGTGATGACAAGCCTCGATCCCAAAAAAGTGAACGGAACCATCGTTGGCATCCCTGTCGTCAACATACCCGCCTATTTGCAAAATTCGAGGGTTAATCTCATGGAGTCTCCTGCGGGTGATAACGATTTAGGCAATATGCTAAAGGCTGGTCTGGTCCAGGGACCTCAGAGCCAGTCAATTGCAAATATCCTTCATGAAAAAATCTTTAAGAACGTGGGATACGTCATCGACCTTCATTCCTCTGCCCCTGGCAGCTTTAATTATCCCCGGGCTATTGTTATCGGTGATTACACCCCGGCACCTCAAACTTTGAAAGATAAGTGCAATGCATTGGCCGAGGCTTGCAATTTCGAAATCATTTTCAAGCCCGGAGGATTAAAGTGGGAGGGGATGTATTTCGATCCCTACACGATGTTCGAGACGATGTATGGTATCCCAAGTATTATCTTGGAAACAGGGGCTGCCCCCACGACCGAGGACCTGGAGTCCCTCCTTTATGGGGTTGATAATATCTTAAAGCATCTGAAAATGATCCCCGGAGAGCCCGCTAAGAAGAATAAGCAGATCTATGTTGATCGACTCGTTGCCTTCCGTGCCAAAAATGGAGGGATGTTCCGATTAATTGTGAAGATGGGTGCCAGGGTCAAAAAGGGCGATGTGATTGGAGAAGTGACAAATCTCTTCAATGAGGTGGTCGAAACCATCCGGGCCACTGAGGAAGGGATCGTCATTAAGACAGCAACCTCCGCCCTCATGGCTACCGGAGTTCGTGCCGCGGTCATCGGCACCCCCGTGAAGCAGTAAGCACTTGGGTAGATTTGTTAGTCCATCTAAAATTTGATTTATGATCAAGGGGTCGGATGAAATGTGGACTTTAGGGTTGTTCCATTACATCAAGCCACTTCATCTCATAATTGTTCAAGAGGCGTTTCCTGGGTCTTTCGTCGACATCCAAATAACGTGGTTTGATATCCGGAGTCTCATCTGTAACATGGTTTAGTGCGATTTGAATCGTACTTCGGAGGGTTACAAAAGTGTGGCTTGAAGGGTTTCTCATCGCGTTAAAGCCAATTAATCTTCTCTATCTGTTGTTGGGGAATTTCATAGGCTTGATCGTTGGTGTCCTCCCCGCCGTCGGTCCTGCCTTTGGTGTTGCCTTGATGTTACCATTCACATTTGGTATGGATCCCGTCTCCGCCCTTATCTTTCTTTGTGCCATCCACGCAACCTGTGCGTACGGAGATTCTATCACTTCGATCTTAATGAATACGCCTGGAAGTTCTATTTCTGTGCCTTCGTGCTGGGATGGCTTCCCACTCACACAAAAAGGGAAAGGCGGGATGGCGCTCGGAATTGCCGCGGTGGGTTCGTTTGTCGGAGGCTTTGTAGGTTGGTTACTCTTGGTTGCCATTGCGAAACCTATAACTCGCTTCGCGATCGAGATCGGTGCTCCCGAATATTTTGCCCTCGGCGTGATGGCTTTGGGTCTCGTGTCACTCGCTTCGAAAGGAGAAACCTTGAAAGGGATCCTATGGGCCTGTATTGGTTTGTCGATCTCTTTTGTCGGGGGAGACCCGATTACCGGACTGACATCGCGATTTTCTTTCGGAGTAGTATGGCTTGAAGGAGGGATTCCGATTGCCATTTCTATGTTGGGCCTTTTTGCTGTGGCCCAAGTGACCAACATGATGGAACAGGGAGAAAGTATCATCCAGGTCAAATCTTCCAAGGATAGTGTCCTGGCAGGATTCTGGGAGGTTTTTAAGCGTCCGGCAACCTTAATCCGATCATCCACTGTCGGTCTCTTCATTGGGGTGCTCCCAGCGCTTGGAACAACGCTGGCTTCAGTCACGGGATACCTGGTGGAACAGAAATACTCGCGCGAGAAGGCGGAATTCGGCCAGGGAGCTCCTGCAGGTCTCGTGGC
>Ga0105152_10000717_pt1 | contig 10456 bp, 8 predicted proteins | sample LakBais05cmmetaG_FD_81534 | JGI IMG/M metagenome (GOLD analysis project Ga0105152, IMG submission 81534) | Lake sediment microbial communities from Lake Baikal, Russia to study Microbial Dark Matter (Phase II) - Lake Baikal sediment 0-5 cm | ecosystem: Environmental > Aquatic > Freshwater > Lake...
CAACAGAACTGCGACGCCCGAAGCCCCATCGTTGGCACCGACAACCAGGTCGCTGCGACCTGGACCCGGATCCTGATCTGCCAGGAGACGGCTATCAAAGTGCGCTCCGAGAATGATGTGTGGGTAGCTCTCCGAGCGGGATGCGATAATGTTTTGAACAGAAAATCCCTGCCATTCAGTTGCCTGAATTTGAACTTTCCAGCCGGCCTTTTCCAATTCCTGCTGGATATAGGCGACGGTCTTAGCGTGGGCAACACTTCCCGGGGTACGCGCACCGAATGATACCTGGGCGAACACATCCTGATATGCCCGTTGACCGTCAAAGTGGGTGGCAGGCTGGAGCGTATTGTAGACCAGCCAACCCGAAAGACCGATCAGCAGGATTCCCAAGCATGCAAAGATAAAAATTTGCAATCTTCGCGTAGTCATCATAATACGTTCGTTTCTGCCAGAAAACTTTCCAGGCCAGCCTGTGCCCGCTCGGCAAAGAGGCGTGAACGTTCACTTTTATCCATTCGGCGGTTTAAGTCAAGCGGAGGCAGGACGCCGAAGTTGGCTTTCATCGGCTGGAAATCTATCAGGTCCGCGTGGGTGATGTAGTGGCACAATGCGCCAAGCATGGTCGTTTCTGGGAGGGTGAGTGGCTGCTGCCCGTGGAAGAGGCGCGCAGCGTTCAACCCTGCCAGCAGACCGGTAGCAATATTGCCTATGTAGCCTTCCACGCCGGTAATTTGACCGGCAAAGAACAAATCGGTACGAGTGCGGAATTGGAGAGTGGGGAGCAGGGCTTTCGGCGCAGCGATGAAGGTGTTGCGATGCATTTGACCGTACTGGACGAATTCGGCCTGTTCCAATCCCGGGATCATGCGGAAGACACGTTTCTGTTCGGGGTAGGTCAGGTTGGTCTGGAAACCGACCAGGTTGTAGAGGCTCCCCGCCAGATTGTCCTGGCGCAATTGAACAAGGGCGTACGGCCATCGCCCGGTGCGCGGATTGGTTAACCCAGCTGGCCGCATTGGGCCGAAGGTCAGGGCCTGCCGGCTGCGCTGGGCGATAATTTCCACCGGCAAACAGCCCTCGAAGAATTTTTGTGCCCCGGCTTTCACACCCAGTTCGATTTCAGCCTCGAAGGGGAGTAGTTTGATGCGTTCTGCCGATAGCAAGGCTTCGATAAAGGCGTCATATTCGTCTTTGGTAAAAGGGCAGTTGATGTAATCACCGACTCCCACTTCTCTGGAGCCGTAACGCGAAGCGCGATAAGCAATCTCCATGTTGATGGAATTGGCGGATAAAATGGGAGCAATGGCATCGTAGAAGTGCAGGTGTTCTTCTCCGGTCAGTGCGGCAATGGTTTGCGAGAGCTGTTTGGAAGTCAGCGGGCCGGAGGCGATGATGGTAAGACCGGCTGGCATATCTGCCACTTCTTCGCGCACAATTTCGACACAGGGATGGGCGGAGAGACGTTCTGTTACCAGTCGGGCAAAGATTTCCCTGTCTACGGCCAGGGCTGCACCGGCAGGGAGTACGGCAGTTTCGGCGCATTCCATCAGCAACGAGCCGAGCCGGCGCAACTCGTTTTTCAGGATGCCAGAGGCGCGGTCAGGCAGGTTCGAGCCGAGAGAATTCGAGCAGACCAGCTCAGCCAGGTTCGAGGTCCGGTGCGCACCGGTGGAGACTGTCGGTCGCATTTCATACAGCCGGACGCGCAGCCCGCGTTTCGCGGCTTGCCAGGCGGCTTCCGACCCAGCCAATCCTCCGCCAATCACTATCAGATCAGGTTTTGACATCATTGATATTGTACCATTTTGGATTTTTAGAGATGTGATATATAATCACAATTGAGGGAACTTCTAATGCCAAAGAGTCTAATGGACCTTCAGCTAAAGGAGGCCGGCCAATTAACGAGGGCTTGCTGGGCTACCTGGCTGGAACTTACAAATGATTGGGAAGCGCTTGCCTCTTATAAAACCAACCTGCAGCAGCGTGCCGTGCTCATGAAGTACATTCTGGAGCCTCCGGTGAAGGCTTGGTTGAACAGGGCATTGACCGGTAAACGCAGTCGTTCCCGCCTTATTTCTCAGGAGACGGGCATGCCTGGCCATAAATTATACGTTTTCCCAGACCAGGTAACTCAACGGGTCATCCTGGTTGGTGCGGATGAACTCTCGGATGCGGCCCAGCGGTTTTGGCGGGTGGTTGCGCTGGGCAATTCTGGCCGTTCGTTCTTTGACCCGGCAACTGCTCCCGTTCCTTTGAACATTGACTTGGTGCCTTATCATTTGCCGCGCGCCCTGGATCGCATTCTGAGCATCATTATGCAAACTGCCACGTGCCAGGGGGGCTGGCTGGCAATCCGTTCCGGCGATTATCTTGAAATCAAGGTGCATTCAAACTGCTCGGATTGCCAGGATACGCGCCTGTCCATTGATGCGAATCCGCTCCTTCGTGAGCTAATCCAATCCCGACAGGCTCGTATCGTGCGGAAGAATGATGCAGAGTGGGCGATGACGCCACGCCTTGGATTCACATCTTCGACGCATGTGTGGACTGCTCTGCCGCTGGTCATCGGGCAGCGGTTGATTGGACTGGTGGCATTGTGGGGCGAGACTCCCTCCCAACCCACTGAATGGGAGAAACTAAAGCAACTGACCGGAAGAATAGCCCCCTCGGTAGAAGGCAACATTACATTTGCTGACCTTACCAACCACCTGCACCGGATGGCATTGCTTAACGATTTTGCCGTAACGATCTCTTCCTCCCTGGATATGGAACAGATCGTCCAGCGAACGTTTGCATTGCTGCGACGCGCCTTTAGCACCGAGCGAATTAACCTGATGATCTTGTCCTCGGACGGCAGCGGAGTCCAGAACTATTATGACCGCGAGGGGTTGATTATTGCCCAAACGATGCCGAACGCACTCCTTCCGTGGCCCGTTGAAAAGGGTGATGTTTATCGTGCTGATTCAATTACACCCGAATCAACTTATAAACCAGTTTATCCGGGGTCGCACTCGGCGTTAATTATTCCGCTAAAATATCGAAAGCAGGTTATCGGTGCACTGGGTTTGGAAAACGTAAAGGGAGGTGCATTTACCGTCTACGACGAGCATTTGCTGGTGGTGATAGCCAGTTATTTGGCTGGCCTGTTGGAGAATGGACGGTTGCGGCGAGAAGCGGAAGCGCGGGCACGTAACTTGAGTCTGATTCACGAAGTTGTTGAGCAGGTAATTGGCCTTACAGATGTTCGTCAGGTTGCACAGATTGCCGCAGAATTAATGGCGCGGAATTTTGATTACGAACTCGCCGGAGTTGCACTGGTTATGGGTCCCGAAAAGGAATTACAGCTTGCCGGGATTGGCGGTAATGCAGCCGACTTGGTCCAGCATGGGCTGAGGTACTTGAATGCAGCCAGAGAAGACGGGATTTTGATGCGTGTGGCTGATACCGGTCAAAGCGTGCTGGTCAATGATGTCAGCCAGGACCCGGTCTATCTTCCCATTCCGGATTGGGATGCCGGCTCTGAAATGTGTGTCGCCTTGAAAGAGGGCGATGAAGTCCTGGGCGTAGTTGACGTGGAAAGCCGTCGAAAAAATGCGTTCTCGCAAAACGACTTGCTTGTGCTTGAATCACTGGCCGGTATCCTGGCAAGTGTGATTTCCAATGTTGGACAGTACCAGAAACTCCAGGCGACGGTTAATCAGCTCCGGGCCACCCGGCAGGAACTCCAGAAACGCATCGCTGCACAGCACATGGCAGAAAGCCGGCTTGTCCAGGCGGCCAAACTGGCGGCAGTTGGCGAAATGGCTGCCGGGATTGCTCACGAGTTGAATAATCCATTGACAACCGTCTCTGGATTTACTGAACTGACCCTGGAAGAACTGCCATCCGATTCCCCCCTGCATGCAGACCTCGAGTTGGTGCTGCGCGAAGCGCACCGGGCACGCGACGTGGTACGCCGATTACTCGATTTTGCCCGTCAAAGCGAGAGTGTGCGGGCTCGTTCCGACATGAACGAAATTGTGACGGATGTGTTGGCGTTGGTGAATCACCTTTTACACACCAGCGGTGTACAGATATTCACTGACCTTTCCGATGGCCTCCCCTGGGTTTCAGTGGACCGCAACCAGGTCAAGCAGGTAATCCTCAACCTGATCCACAATGCCTTGCATGCCATGCCGGATGGTGGTGAATTGCATATTAACACAGCACGCAGTAGCCGCGACGATCATGATTGGTTGACGGTAGCTGTGACTGATACTGGTACGGGAATCTCACCGGAAAATCTGGAGCGCATCTTTGAACCGTTTTTTACCACGCGTGCGAAAGATGGTGGCACGGGGCTTGGCCTGTCTGTTTCTTATGGAATTGTTGCCGAACATGGCGGTTTTATAGAAGCAGAGAGTCAAGTTGGCAAAGGTTCGGTTTTTAACGTCTGGCTTCCGGTTGAGGTGGATTAATGGCAGATACGCATATATTAGTTGTTGATGATGAACCCGGCATTACCCGCTTGTGTGAGCGTTTGCTTAAGCGAGCGGAGTATGGGGTTACTTCATTTACTGATCCGACCGCGGCCATGACATATGTTGAGCAGAACAAAATTGACCTATTGCTGGTCGATATCCGCATGCCGGAAATCAGCGGTTTCGATCTTATTTCTCAAGTCAAGCAGCATCAGCCGGATGCAGCCGTACTGGTTATGACCGGTTTTGGAACGATTGAGACGGCTATCCAGGCTCTCCGCCAGGGCGTGGACGGCCTGCTGCTTAAACCCTTTGAAAGCAGCGGCGAACTAGTGAAAACCGTTCAGCAAGCCCTGGATGATAGCCAGAAAAAGCGTGACCATGCCCGCATCCAGGCCTTGCGTCCACTTTTCGATATAACCGAATCGTTTTTGGCGGAAACCCGCCCGGAACGTCTTGTCGAGCTTGTTGTGAGCGCAGTTTGCGGACATCTGCGTTGCGATAATGCCGGGTTTTATCAGTATTCTGCCAATGACAATTCCGTGAACCTGCTGGCTGGCCGCGGAATTACCCTGCCTGGTGACGTCAGCACTTCCGAGAGCAGCTTGATCGGCCGTACCGATGCTCTCGGGACCCCGTTCTGGGTCAATGCCAGTGGGCCGGGCGAGGCAGACCTCCAGGCTACTCTAGTTGCTTTGGGATTAAGCTCTGCTTTGAGCGCACCAATTTCCCGTCTCAATGTGCACGGGGTGTTGTATGTTGGGCGAGACGCTGATTTTGCTGCTTTTCGCGAAGTGGACTGGGAGATGTTCCTCCTCATGGTGGGCCAGGCGGCAGTTGCCATGGAGAATGCGCGTCTCTACGAAGAGCTGCGCGAATATGTACGGCGTGTGGAAGGATCGCAGCAAGCGCTCATTCGCGCTGAAAAAATGGCTGCTGCAGGCCGACTTACCGCCTCCATTGCTCACGAAATCAATAATCCATTGCAGGCAGTACAGAATTGTCTGCACCTCGCGACGCGCGGGGAACTTCCGGCGAAAAAGCAACGCGAATATATTGATCTGGCGAATCACGAATTGGATCGCTTAATGAACACTGTCCAGCGCATGTTGGATTTTTACCGTCCCGGCGGTGTGGACCCCCAGCGCGTGAACCTTGTAATCCTGCTGCGGCGGGTAATTAATTTGCTTTCGCCGCAATTGCAGGCGCGCGATATCCATATTAGCACGGGATTTTCGTCCAAGACGCCGTCCATTTTGGCTGTGAGCAGCCAGTTGGAACAGGTTTTTATTAATCTCATCTTGAATGCTTACGATGCCATGCCGGAGGGCGGTGAACTTCGAATAAGCGCTCGCCCGGATCGGGACATGGTTGAAATTCTTGTTCAGGATACCGGTCCCGGAGTCACGGAAGAGAATCTTAGTCGCATTTTTGAGCCATTTGTCAGTACAAAAGAAGGAGGCACGGGACTTGGGTTGTCCGTCAGTTATGGCATTATCGCCGCTCACGGCGGCAGCCTTGACCTTGTGCCCGATCGCGGACCAGGAGCCTGTTTCCGGGTGATATTACCAGTAAAGGGAGAATTATGACAACCAAAGGCAATATTCTTGTTGTAGATGACGAGCCGATAGAACGGCAGACTTTAACTGAAATCCTTCGCCTTGAAGGATATCATGTTGCTGCTCTGGCGAATGGGGAGGCGGCGGTGGATTACGTGCGCCTGAACCCGGTGGATTTGATCCTGCTGGATTTACGCATGCCTGGCATGAGCGGCCTGGATGTGATTAAAGTGGTCAACCGCACTTTACCGGAAGTTGAAATTATTTTGTTCACCGCACACGGTTCAATGGAATCGGCCATTGAAGCATTGCGCAGCCGCGTCCAAGATTATTTGCTTAAACCGGCTTCGCCAACCCAAATCCTAGAGAGCGTAGCACGCGGTCTGGTACGCCGGACTGCCAAACTTCAATCACGAGAACGTCAGGAAATTGCGTTTAACGCCGACCAACATGCTATTGTCGCATTAGGGGACGGCACAATGATTGATTTCGGCAGGCGGCTTGTACGGTCCGGCTCGCGGACCGTGTTCCTGACTCCCGCGGAAGGGAGACTGCTAAGAATATTTGCTGAAAATATAGGCAAAGTATTTACACATCGGGAATTGGTGTTACTTGTGCAGGGATACTCCACTTCGCAGCAGGAAGCGCCCGAAATCCTGCGTCCGCTGGTGAGCCGTTTGCGGCAAAAATTAGCAGATATTCCTGCGCTGATGCGGCGGATTGTCAGTGTGCGGGGGACCGGGTACGTATTTGAATGAGTAAATCTGGGATTCGCGATGAAATCCATGTGGTTAACCACCGATGTGCATTATCTGATTTACAGGAAAAGATATTTTCGCGCTGGTCATGGCTCTAATCGCGCAGCCCCCAGGGAATCTCCGTGGGAATTTCAGGAGGGCGAAGCCAGCCAAGTAGACCGCGCGTCCTCCTTTGTTCGGGCTTGATTATATCAAAACAAATTTATATCAGACACCAGCAACAGCGCCGCGCCAATCCATTGGACCATTTGCAGGTTTTCATGAAGCCATAGATGCCCCACGGTGATGAATATAAGTAATTCATCGAGACCAAGCAGGGCCGTCTGCATACCGCCGAGTTTCTAGATACCTAAGAAGAGGGTCAGGCGGGAAAAGTAACTGACAATGGTCAACAGCATCACGGGGGTCCAAGACGCACCAGTGGGTGGCAGGTGGCGACGAGGGTGAGAACCACCATGGCCAGCGACATCGCGGACGACAGCTCTGCTTTACGGCGGATTCCGACTTCCTGAATAGAAGGATGAGCTAGTATGAGCTTTTGGAAGAATCCTTTGATGGTCGGCTGACTTTTATTCTCAGAAGACATGCAGGTCTCCTCGAAAGGTGGAAGACGGGAATAAGAACAAATACAGGGTCTGGCGCGTGGTCCTAACTCATTTCCCAGACAGGATCTCCGGCCAGAATATTGCGGATTTGGTCTGGGAAACGGTCAGGGTCGAGCGGTTTGCCAAGAAAACCATCGAAGCCGGAGTCGCGGGCCTTGTTCATCTGTTCAACGCTGGCCTCAGCGGTAACTGCAATGATCGGAACTTGCTTTAATCGTTCGGATGCCCGGATTTTTTTCAGCGCGCCAAAGCCATCTTCGTAGGGAAGGCGGATATCCATTAGAATCAGGTCGAGGCGCGGAAGTGTGTCGGCATATTCGACCACCTCGTACCCAGACGTTTTCCATTCGCAATGGATGCCAAGATAACCCAGCATACGGGCAATGAGAATAAAGTTGGATACATTGTCCTCCACAACCAGGACGGTGCAATCTTTGGGAATTGTAAATTTCCGCGCAGCTTGGGTATCGGAGACGGGATTTTGGAGAGTATCTTGTGAATCAGGCATGTTTATCTTTTCCTTAAGTAACGTTCGACTTGCTGAGGAAGAAGATCGATATCAATGGGCTTTTGAATATAACCATCGCATACAGCCTCGAGAGATTTTTCGCGGTCGCCGCGCATCACGTTGGCGGTCAGTGCTACAATAGGGACACTCTCAAAACTTGGGAGCGAGCGGATGCGGGCGGTTAAAGAGTAGCCGTCCATATCGGGCATGTTGATATCCATAAAAATTAAATTCGGGTGCAGGGATTTGAGCACTTCCAGCCCTTCTCCTGCGTTCCCGGCCTCTACAATTTCATAACCTACGGCCATCAAAACGCGCCGGATAAGCATCCGGTTATCGAAATTATCCTCAATATTGAGGATGGTTGCAGAATCCATAAGTATCTTACGCCTCCGATGATTCATTTTAGCATGTGAAGAAAAGCGGCGCATAACAGCATCCTTGCAATCTCTCGCGGAAAAACTTGTTGGAATTGCCCGGAACGCTTACAATTCAAACAGACTGAAATTGGGAGAAATACGATGACTCAAAATGACGAACTGAAAATACGAGCAGTGAATACGCTTCGATTTCTTTCGGTGGATATGGTGCAGCAGGCGAACTCCGGACATCCGGGACTGCCAATGGGTTGCGCCGCGATTGCGTACACAATCTGGACCCGGCACCTTCGTCACAATCCCCGGAATCCGTCCTGGCCTGACCGGGATCGTTTCATCCTCTCAGGTGGTCATGGGTGCGCACTATTGTATTCGCTCTTGCATCTGACCGGTTACAACCTCCCGCTGGATGAATTAAGGAACTTCCGTCAGTGGGGAAGCAAGACACCCGGCCATCCTGAATATGGACTCACGCCCGGGGTGGAAGTAACCACCGGTCCGCTGGGGCAGGGTTTTACCAATGGCGTTGGGATGGCGATTGTCGAAGCGCATCTTGCCGCCGAGTTCAATGCACCGGGCAACCAGGTTATAAACCACTACGTTTACGCCATTGTCACCGACGGCGATTTGATGGAAGGGATCACTGCCGAGGCCGCCTCGCTGGCCGGCCATTTGCGGCTGGGGAAGCTTATCTACCTGTACGACGATAACCGTATCTCCATTGAAGGCTCCACAGATATTGCCTTCAATGAGGATCGTGGTGCCCGGTTTGCCGCCTATGACTGGCAAGTGCTGCGCGTTGCGGACGGGAATGATGTGGAAGAAATTGATGCTGCCATCCAGCAGGCAAAAACCGACCCACGCCCATCACTCATTGTTTGTCGCACAACGATTGGATTTGGTTTGCCAACCCGGCAGGGTACTAGCAAGGCTCATGGCGAACCGCCCGGTGATGCGGAATTAAACGGTGCGAAGGAAAAGTTCGGCTGGCCGGTGGAGCCGCGGTTCTACATCCCCGAAGAGGTGCAGGCGCATTTTCGTCAAGCAGTGGAAAAAGGCCGGGAATGGGAAGCCGGCTGGAGGTCCGAGATGGACGCGTACCGGGCTGCGCAGCCGGAAAAAGCCGCCGAGCTGGAACGCCGCCTGCGTGGCGAGCTGCCAGCAGACTGGCAGTCGACCATTCCTGTCTTCCCGGCGGACGATAAAGGGATGGCAACTCGTGTCGCGTCTGCAAAAGTGATCAACGCACTGGCGGTAAAAATTCCCGAGCTCATTGGTGGCTCGGCAGACCTGGCCCCCTCGACCAAAACCTGGATTGACGGCATCCCTGCGTTCGGGCCAGAGACCCCTGGCGGGCGGAACTTCCATTTTGGTGTGCGCGAACATGCTATGGGTGCGGCCGTCAACGGCATGGCCGTGCATGGCGGGGTCATCCCGTTTGGCGCTACCTTCCTGGCCTTCGCCGATTACATGCGTGAACCCATCCGGCTTTCTGCGCTCTCACACTATCCGAGCATCTGGGTCTTTACGCATGACAGCATCGGTGTTGGCGAAGATGGGCCGACCCACCAGGCGGTGGAGCACCTGGCGACCCTGCGCGCAATACCGGAAATGACGGTCATTCGTCCGGCGGATTCCAATGAGACGGCGGTGGCCTGGAAAGTGGCAGTGGAACGCCGCCACGGGCCGACGCTGCTGGCATTGACCCGGCAAAACGTCCCCACCCTCGATCGGAGCCTGTTCGCCCCGGCTGACGGCCTGGAGCGCGGCGCTTACGTCCTGGCCGACCTGGGTGACGGTGACCCTGAGTTAATCCTGATGGCATCCGGCTCGGAAGTGAGCCTTATTATCGAAGCGGGCCTGCGGCTGGCAGCGGAGGCCATCGCGGTGCGCCTGGTCTCTTTCCCATCCTGGGAGTTATTTGCTGCACAGGATCAAGAATATCGTGAGAGTGTTTTGCCGACGATGACGAAAGCCCGGCTGGCTGTTGAAGCCGGCGTTTCGATGGGCTGGGAGCGCTGGGTGGGGGAGAGGGGGGCTATTCTGGGAATAGATCGGTTTGGCGCATCGGCACCCGCTGAGGTTGTGTTCAGTGAATTCGGTTTAACAATAGGAAATATTGTCAAGAGAGCGCTTCTGTTGGTACGATAAGGACATTACGTGTAGCCAATATAATCATTGTATTTACC
>Ga0105152_10000718_pt1 | contig 10453 bp, 9 predicted proteins | sample LakBais05cmmetaG_FD_81534 | JGI IMG/M metagenome (GOLD analysis project Ga0105152, IMG submission 81534) | Lake sediment microbial communities from Lake Baikal, Russia to study Microbial Dark Matter (Phase II) - Lake Baikal sediment 0-5 cm | ecosystem: Environmental > Aquatic > Freshwater > Lake...
CACATTCAGGATGGTCTTAATGGACTTCTCCCGGGGATGGGTATCGCACAGAGGCTGGTGCAAAGGTTTGAAAAGGAGTTCGGCACCACCACTTGCAGTGAAATCTCAAAAATCGATGACTGGGACTGAAAGGGGCTGGCTGGAGGAACCCAATGGGTGAAAAGACCTGGGAGGCACTGAAGCTTCGATTCGACAAGCGGCTGAGGCTGGAGTTCCATGGGGCCAGGATCACCTCGGATGCTGGGCTGCTGGCCTAGATGCTGCGGGCTGCAACTGGGGCTCGGCTCTGGGATGGCTTGACAACCAGGCCCAGAGGGTCATATATTGTCGGCCCCAGGGGCGATGAGGCATGAATATCGCCTCATCGGGAGTTGAAATGGGAAATCCCGGATAATTCTATTTATAATGGTGATAAGCGAGTCCAAAATGCATGGAAAACTGACAAATTCTACGATTCGTTCATCGAATGGCAAGGGGGTTTCTGTTTTTTATCCTCCGGGATTAGCTCAAAACAACACGCTACCCTCGATAGCACTAATAAAGGAAGCCAAAGCAATCACTAATAAGCTACTCTCTGTGAATACAGCACCGTGCTTCTATACCGATGGCACCAATAATTGTGCTGTTGTGGAGATAGAAGAAGGAACAAGCCTCTACGGAACCGGCGAAGTTACAGGGCCGCTACTCAGAAACGGTCAAACCATAACGCTCTGGAACACCGGCAACCTTTGCTACAAAAAAGACGGCGGGAGAAGGCTCTATCAATCGCATCCCTGGGTTTTGGCCGTACGAAGTAATGGCACCGCATTCGGTGTTATTGCTGACACGACCTGGCGTCTGAAAATTGACCTGAAAAACGGGATACGCTTTATCTCCGATGGCCCTGCTTTCCCGATTATTGCTATCGAAGGGGAATCACCGCAGAAGATTATGAAAGGTTTGGCGGATTTGACAGGAACGACACCCATGCCGCCGAAATGGGCTCTGGGCTTTCACCAGTGCCGCTGGTCTTATTACCCCGACTCACGTGTGCGCGAGATTGCAGATAAATTCCGTAAAAGGAAGATACCCTGTGATGCCATTTGGTTGGATATCGACTACATGAATGAGTACCGGGTATTCACATTTAGCCCTGAGTACTTTCCTGATCCTCAAGCCACCAATGGGTATCTGCATGACAGAGGCTTCAAATCAGTCTGGATGATTGATCCTGGCGTCAAAGTTGAAAAGGGTTATTCGGTCTATGATTCCGGAAGTAGAAGGGGCGTCTGGGTAAAAAGCCCCGATGGTAAAGAATTCAACGGGATGGTCTGGCCTGGTATGTGTGTTTTTCCTGACTTCACACGGCCGAAAACCAGAGAATGGTGGGCAGCGCTTTACAAGGATTTCATGGCACAGGGTATTGACGGGGTCTGGAATGACATGAACGAACCCGATGTCTTTGATGGGCCTGATCAATCAATGCCTTTGGATAATGTTCACCGCGGGGGAGGTGGACTCCCACTTGGCATCCATGCGCAATATCACAATGTCTATGGCATGTTGATGGCCAAAGCGACCCGCGAAGGAATCATGAAGTCTCGCGCTGATAAGCGACCCTTTTTGCTTACCCGGTCCAATTTTCTTGGCGGACAACGTTATGCTGCCACTTGGACAGGGGACAACGAAGCGAGTTGGAAACATTTAAGAATGTCAATTCCTATGTCTTTGAACCTAAGTCTATCTGGCCAGCCTTTCAACGGAGCCGACATTGGTGGATTCTACGGCGAAGTGAATTCTGAATTGTTTGCGCACTGGATTGCGGTCGGGGCATTTTATCCTTTCGCCAGAGCTCACACAGCTGCTGGCTCAAAGAACAAGGAACCCTGGGCATTCGGCAAAAAAGTTGAATCCGTTTCCAGAATCGCGCTGGAAAGACGCTACCGCCTACTTCCATATATTTATACATTATTCCGTGAAGCAGCAATCCACGGCATGCCGGTAATGAGGCCGATATTCTTTGCGGACCCGAAAGACGTTGACTTGCGTGCAGAAGAGCAGGCTTTCATGCTTGGGGGAGACTTATTGGTTGTGCCGAAATGGGCTAAAGATCCGAAATTGCCCAAAGGCATCTGGCATAGTATTTCACTTGTAGGTGAAGATAGTGCTAATGATAAATATCAGCCAAATCTCTTGATGCGTGGGGGGGCAATCGTTCCGCTGGGGAGAATTATGCAGAATACTAGTGAGAAATCTCTTGATCCACTTACCTTGCTGGTCTGCCTTGACGAACTCGGCAAAGCCAAAGGTGTGTTATATGAAGATGCTGGCGATGGCTATGGTTATGAAAACGGCGAATATCTTCTTACGACATATTGTGCCGAGAAGCATGGTGATAGAGTCATCATCAGGATGAACGATGAAGAAGGTGAACTGAAGCGTCCTGACCGCGTGGTCAATATTGAAATAATAGCAGGTCGTCGAGTGGTAAGAGCAAGCGGTGTCGAAAAAGACTGTATTAGCGTAAAAATATGAAAATATCGTGATGTAGATAGATCGTCAGCGTTAATGGAACACTTCTGAGACAAAGATTAATGTACACTTTGGGGCTTTCATCTAATACTATTGTGAGGCGTCTCCACAACCGAGTGTTTTTCGAGCCCTTGGTTTCGGGATGAATATGCGCTTCGGTAGGGGCATCCTTTTTTTGACAGCTGATCAATCCGACAAGGTAGCTGGCTTAACATTCTGTCATAAAGTGCAATCATACAAACTGGTAAGACCAGCTTCCACACCGTCCACTTGCCCAACACTGCTCCCAAGCTCCAAAATTCAAAACAAGCCCCTCAATTTCGCAAACCATACCTAAACATAGCCAAGTATTGTAAATACAAATCTTTTGAATTGTAGTGCTTTAGGGGGGCGTTGTAGTTAAGTACTTGAGTGTAGGGAGTTTGGGTTTTAGGTTGTTCTAATAGCCTTATAGCAGCATGAAGCACTACACAAGGGGGTAGCTGTTATTGGGCCTCGTCTCGGTGTTTTTTGTGCAGACCATCCAGAATGAGCTGCAAATCAAGTGGGTTTGCTAGCGCTGTGCTACGAGAGGACTCAAATAGCGGAGGCGTGTTCTGCGATATATCACGTGTACCCTTTGCGGGTACACGGTGGGAACCTACCAATTCCTTCTCGTCTTCGATTTTCTCACTATCAAGCACTGGAAAGGTCTGTAGATCATGAAGGTAGCCACATTGCAGGCACTGCTGGTACAAGCCATAATTGTCTTTCTCTAGCATCAAATGGCCTTTGCATTTGGGACAGCTCTCTAACCTCGGAATGGCCACATTGACTCCTATGCAAGAGAAGTTCTACGCTCTAACCATAGGATATGCTCCTGCACACCAGAGGTAAATAGACAGATGGTACAAGGCGCGATAGGAGAATAGTCCATTGTCTGGCTTTGACGAGCTCTCGGTAGGAGAGTCATTCGTTGCTAGGAGCCCTGTGACCAGAATACGAGGTCTTCTCAGCCACTACTATAGCGACCAATCTTCCCATTCGATTCTATCCTGTGGTATAATTTCGACAACCTATTACCCAAGACCACAAGAAAGGAGAGAAAGGAAATGCTAAAGGATTTCAAAGAGTTCATCATGCGTGGCAACGTGGTAGACATGGCAGTAGGCATAATTATCGGTGTCGCATTCGGTACTATAGTCAATTCACTAGTGAAAGACATAATTATGCCGCCCATAAGTCTAGCGTTGGGCAAGGTTGATTTCACCAACCTTTTCGCGCTTTTAAAGGCAGGCCCTAAAGCTGCACCACCATATTATAGTCTTGCTGAAGCCCAAGCAGCGGGTGCGGTAACAGAAAATTATGGCGCCTTCATCAACAACATCATAACCTTCTTGATAGTCGCCTTCGTGGTCTTCCTGCTAATACGAGCAATCAATAATATGCGCCGTCGAGCGGAAGCTCCAAAGGCGCCAGCAGCACCAACGACAAAAGATTGCCCTTTCTGTGTGTCCAAGATACCGCTCAAGGCAACTCGCTGCCCGAACTGTACTTCAGCATTGCCGGCGGCATAGCCACACTGCGGAGTATTCATGTTGCATCATAGGGATAGATGCTAAGAAGGATGGCACGAGACGAATGGTCTTCTGCATGGATATGTTTTGTGTTCAAGGGTCATCGGCCACTGTGATCTTATGCGCCGAATGGAGTACTCTTATACACCTAGACAATTTGTATTACAGAGTAATAGAATAGGAGGTTGATTGTGAATACAACAAACCAGAATCTAGATGATGCTTTTGCAGGGGAAAGCCAGGCGAATCGTAAGTATCTCTTCTTTGCAGAAAAGGCGGATACTGAAGGGCACAAACAAATAGCCCGTTTGTTTCGTGCAACAGCAGAAGCTGAGACTGTCCATGCCCGTAATCATCTGAAGGTTATGAACGGGATCAAGTCTACCAAGGACAATCTTTCAACAGCTATAAGCGGTGAGAACCACGAGTTTACCGAAATGTACCCTGGGTTTATTAAGCAGGCTGGAGTAGAAGGTAATGAGAAGGCGAAGAACAGCTTTGATTTGGCGAACAAGGTTGAGCAAATTCACCATGGATTATTTAAAGGTGCGCTAGGAATGCTCGAAAAGGGACAGACTATGACTGAGAAGCCGTTTTTTGTTTGCCAGTATTGTGGTAATACGGTGGAGGGCGAGGTTCCTGAGAAATGCCCTGTTTGCGGGGCACCCAAGAGAATGTTCAAGCGTATAGACTAGATTCGGGATACGAATCTAACACCGGTGTTAAAAGGACTTTAGTTGCATCATAACGGCGCACCGCTTTCAATACACAAAATGGGAAAGCGCTAAAGGAGATTCCCTAAGTCTCTTCATCCTTCTTCCATGCTTACTCGCATATGCAGTGTGGGTATTGTATGCCTGGGCCACTATCAGGATCGCCCACAATGCGGTGGCGATGTAACTAGACTTCGTACCAAAACGAAGTGTTTTCGGAGCACTTTGCCTAAAGTTTTTTAGGTCTGTAGGGACTTTACTGCTTTTGACTTACCGCCAAGTTGAAGCTAAAAACTAGGGGTAAACTACTTTCCCGCGATCTTGATGGCTAGCTCATGGTAAGATGCGCCAAAACGTGGAACGCTGGCTGGTGCAAATCGTAGATTGTTTGGCTAAGAAACCTGCACTGAAATAGTAGTCGTTACTTACTGCCGCTACCCACCGCCCTGTAGTGCTTCAGGCCGTCTTAGAAGGTAAGGCCTGTTCGGGAGATATCAACTTTTTGTACCTCTGTACTTGGCCTCGATGTCTCTCTTATCATCCATAAGTAGGTTTCGTGTCATCCTTAGAGCGTACCAGGCCATCGGTATCTCTAGCAACTTACATAGCGGAATTCTGAGTTCCAGTCTGTACGAAAGTTCAGTGCCTTCGCTTGTCTCAGAGTAAATCACGGTTTCAAACGTCCCTTTGGCCATACCAGTAAGAACCTCGTTCGTCTGCTTCTCCGGCAGGGTTACAATCTGTCTATTCTTCGCCTGGAACACAAAACACAGCGCTTTAATTCGCCAGACGGCGATACTTGTAGTGCCATCGTCCTCCAGCACTTGAACAGACTGCACATAACGTCTCTTACTGAGTATGCGTGTACGGGCGTAATCCGCTATTTCCTTGACCACTACCTCCCTCGGCGCTTTAATAACAAGGGTCATTTGTGCGAGTCTCATGTTGCTCCTTTAACTTTAGTTTATTTAGATTATGTTGCGACAGTATACCTTTCGCGGTAGAATGTCGCAAGAAAAGAGGGGGCCATAGGAAGATAGACCAAATGTTGCACATAGCCAAGGAAGCTGACCCCCAAGCTACGAGAGAGCGCAGGCAGGAAACTTGGATTCATAAAAAGCTAAAGTAACCCTTTTGTGGCACAACAGGTTGTGAGGGGTTGAAGAGGGCTTAAAACCAATCTCAGGAACACCCAAAGCTAACCTTGAACGTGCGAAGTACGGCAGAACAGAGGAGACTACCTCTGTTTACCTATCTAAGCTTGTAGACAGGGAAGAATGAAATGAAGGAGTGACGCGTATGTCAGAAGCATACGAGCTAGCCCGACTGGATGCTACGGCACAAGCTGAGTTAATAAAACGTAAGGAAATCAAGCCTCTCGAGCTCGTAGATGCAGCTATAGAGCGCGTAGAGCGTCTGAACCCCAAGGTAAATGCAGTAGTCACAACAATGTATGAGCAGGCAAGGTCAGCTGCTGTTCATAAATTACCCAACGGATTCTTTAGGGGTGTGCCCTTTCTATTGAAGGATTTGGTGGCCTATTGTGCGGGAGGGCGAATGCAGGAAGGATCGGCCTTCCTGCATGACTTCATTCCTGATCACGATAGTGAACTGGTCAAACGCCTGAAACGCGCTGGATTGATCATCATAGGTAAGACCAACACCCCGGAATTCGGTTTGGGGGTGACCACCGAGCCGTGTCTGTTTGGTCCCGCCCGTAATCCCTGGGATCTGAGCAGAACAACTGGCGGCTCAAGTGGTGGTTCGGCAGCTGCTGTGGCCTCTGGCATGGTCCCCATGGCACATGGCAACGACGGCGGTGGGTCTATTAGGATTCCCTCGTCTTGTTGCGGTCTATTTGGACTCAAGCCCACCCGGGGACGAAACCCCCTTGGCCCAGAATACGGGGACGTCAAAAGTGGACTGGTAGTTGAGCATGCCATTACCCGCTCGGTTCGAGATAGCGCTGCCCTGTTAGATGCTACCTCGGGCCCAGACCCCGGTGATCCCTATTGCGCGCCCGCACCGACCAGACGATTCCTCAAAGAGGTCGGCACTGACCCTGGCCGTTTACTTATTGCTATCGCTACAAAACCTATTACAGGCGGTCCTGTGCATGCGGACTGCATCAGCGCAGTTCTCGACGCAGCAAAGTTGTGCTCCGACCTGGGCCATGAAGTGGTAGAGGCTTCGCCGTCCATCTCCGGAGAGTTGTATACACTTGCCCTGGGAACCATATGGACATCGGGTTGTGCTTGGACCATTGACCGGTGGGCCCGTGTCCTAAATAGAGAACCTACTATAGATCAGTTTGAACCGCCCACGGCGATTCTCTACGAGATGGGCAAGCAACAGAGTGCATCAGCCTACTTGCTAGCCTTGGAAGTAGTCCAGATCATAGCTCGGGACATCGCAAAGTTTCTTACCAAGTACGATGTCTGGCTGACTCCCACGATTAACGAACCGCCTGTGCAACTTGGCTATTTTGCCCCAGTACCAGATAACCCAATGCAGGGATGGTTTCGTTCTGGAGATTTTTCGGCATTCACAACAATCTGTAATCTTACAGGGCAACCAGCAATGTCTGTACCGCTCTTCTGGAACACCGAGGGCCTGCCGATCGGCACCCATTTTATTGGTCGCTTTGGAGACGAAGCCACTCTGTTCCGACTGGCAGCCCAACTGGAGGAAGTACGACCGTGGGCTGGCCGCAGACCTGCAGTATCAGCTTGACTAGAAATCCCAAGTAGAATTGATTGATGAAGACATGCCAGGTCACAAGAAACTCAAGTTATTAGGTGTTGACATCGATAATGTGGTCTCGTTGACAGATCCTGCACTCAGGAAGTCAATAAGGGATCTATATGGTATCTGCCTTAGGCAGGAGCACATAGTTCACTATAACTACAGCAAATGTGGATTAACAGAAGAGCAAGAACGAAAGGTGTTGGAGACCTTCCGCGAAGTAACCTGTAAAGAGCTCGATGTAGTTCCTGGTGCTATCGAAGCACTTACGATCCTCAAGCAGAAATACCGCATTATCCTTGTAACAAGCAGGCACCCCCAGTTAGTTGAGGAGACGAAGGACTGGCTGAAACTGAAGAATATACCTCATGACATGTTGATATTCGAGACTGATAAACATCAGACAGACCATGATTTCAACTTCTTTGTTGAAGATAATGCAGATTCGGCCCTTGCACTTGCCGAAGCAGGAATAACGACCTTTCTTTTTGATTATCCCTGGAACCGCAGTACCCCCCATCATGACAATATAAAGAGAGTTTCGGGATGGGGTGATGTGCTCGCGGAATTAATGGGCAGCTAACCCCCCAGCGGTCTTTCCCTGAACCTGATCTCAACTGTCTTGTCCCGGGTCATTCTGATCTCTTCCATTATCTCCATCAGCCTCGCCTTCTGCTGCGACACCGGTAGCGGTGACGTACCAGCGCACCTCTTCAGCACTTTGTTGGAACACGAAGCGCAGCAAGACAATTCAGCAGAACCCTGACTGTCCTCGCCTTGTCAACAATCATCAGCACTTGCTAATCGAGCATGAGCTTCATCTGGGCCGCATTCCTGACAGCCTTGTCCTCGTAGTTGTTGTTGAACAGCGCATGAAGCTGTCTGGTCTTGCCGGACCAGTGCCCGACAAGCTCAGTCGGCACTTGAACAGGGAAAACGTCTATATCCTAGTGGTAGCACATCTTCCCGGAATCCCTTCAGGTTCACTGCTAACTGCGCTGGCTGAACAAAAGTCAGTATTGTTCAATAACCTCAGTCGTTGATGTCGCCTCTCTGCCAAAGGCGGCAGCTACATCGAGAGACAGAGTCTATAACTGCATAACCACATCATCCACTGTACCTCGCCGTGAGCGAAGCCGCCCCAAAAAGGGGATACCTGGAATGGCTTGGATTATATTTCAAGAATACGGTGCTCCACAAGGACTGAATGCTGGAGTGACAGACAATAAACAGTAACAATACAATCGCTCTTAACAAAGATAGATCCTTCAACCTCTTTTATAGACGACGCCATATCCACCTGGTGGGAAGGTGAACTCGATTGCATCGTAGTCGCAGACGGTGTAGCACGAAGCGCACTCTGTGCAGAATTTCTTATAGTCTCGTCTCAGCATCGCCTTCCCGTCCCGTATCTTCCACAAATCCATGCCACATACAATTACGCAGTTCCTGCAACCCATACACTTCTCATGATCGACCGAGATGAAATCCAGGGGGGACTCAATCACACTGACTAGGTCTCGTTTGTTGAGACGGTATTCATCCATTCTGTTTACCTCCTGCTGTTAGTACGCTCATGCTCTGGAGCATGGGAGCCACAGCCTTTATGCTTGATATAACACCTTTGATTTTATTCCTTGAAGCTTCCTCTGTTATTGGGAAGTAGTATCTGGCCAGGAACAGAAGTTGCGGGATCATGTCCACCAAAATAGCGGGAACTCGCAGCATACCCTGGGCGTGAGGCTCCGCCATAGTAAGCATCCCGTAGAACATCGCATCAGCCAGGTTGTCGAAAAGATCATAGAAGGTCTGGGACGTCCACTCTGAGAAGAAATCTCTGAGCACCGAGCCAGCAGTGAAATCGATGCCGACGGGTGAAGCCTTGAGTTCCTCCATATACTGTTTCAGATAAATCTTGGAAAAATCCTTGTCCTTGTGCGCTCGCAATGTTACCTTAGCAGCCAGCCTCGATGAGTACATAGCCTGCCACACACCCTCGGCCATGAACGGCTCCGGCACTCCCGCTGCATCGCCGGTTAGCATAAGGCCCCCTGTATAAATCCTTTCGTTGAACGTCTTCAACCATGGCAGAAAGTGAAGCTGAAACTCTCGCGGCTTGGCGCGAGTGGCCTTGATTAAACGCTGGACGAAGTCTAATTGTATGTTGTCTATTACTGATCTCGTAGAGATGTTGCGGCCTGCATCCACTTCACTTTGAAGGGTCTTAGCAGGTCGTGAACCAACATGGAAGCCGCTACGGAAAATGCAGACATATCCCCCCCGTTCCGGCCCCATGAAGATGTGGACGTTAGTATCTCCGCAGTACTCAGCTATCCGCTCAGAGTCAGCCTCAAAGTCTACGGTAGCTAAAACAGTAACCTGGTCTTTATCCCATTTCTTTCGCAATCCCGCTTTTTGAGCTATTAGCGAGTGAGCACCGTCCGCTGCTATGACCACTGGCGCCCGATACTCATTACCTTTATGATCAACCACACCACAAACGTTTTCGCCTTCGCGTATGACATTGGTCGCTAATGTTGAGAGCTTCAGTTTTGCACCGGCAGCCACAGCCTTCTCCGCCATCCACTGGTCGAACTCAGGCCGATACATCATCTGTATCATGTACTCGCTGGCCTGGGGATAGCTGCAGCGCCTGGGGGGTGTCAGGCCCCATGTCATACGGTCTGAGTTTGATGGCTTTGGGTCGACGATGTGCATTACACCGAATTTTGTCGGCCACAGCGAGGGAACATCGAGGTCCTTAATGTAGTCAAAGTCACGAGCAGCCTTGGGAGATAGGCCAAATCCTGAAGAATTCTTTTCGCCGCAGAACCTGCCGCGCTCCAGGATTATGACCTTCAGGCCGTTATCAGAGGCCTCCTTGGCCGCAGCGCTGCCTCCAGGGCCACCACCTACTACAATCAAGTC
>Ga0105152_10000719_pt1 | contig 10451 bp, 7 predicted proteins | sample LakBais05cmmetaG_FD_81534 | JGI IMG/M metagenome (GOLD analysis project Ga0105152, IMG submission 81534) | Lake sediment microbial communities from Lake Baikal, Russia to study Microbial Dark Matter (Phase II) - Lake Baikal sediment 0-5 cm | ecosystem: Environmental > Aquatic > Freshwater > Lake...
CTCGGCGGGGATCACGAGCCGCTCGACCAGCACCTCGCCGCCATAGTCGTGCTTGAGGGGCACCACAAAGATGTCCGCGCCGCCGGCCCGGGCCTGCTGCGCCGCTTCGCGCGCCCCGCCCCGATTCTCGTTCCCGTCGCTCAAGAGGACGATCCGCCGCGCCCCTTCCTGCGGGAAGGTCGCCATGGCCAGCTTGATGGCGGCCCCGATGTCCGTCACGCGGCTGTCCGGCGCCTGCGGCGGCCGCGCGGGAAGCGGCTCGATGCCGACAGGGGTCTCCAGCACCGGGCTTCCCCCGAAAGTGATCACCCCGTACCGGTCCTGCCGGCTCGCCGCCTTGACCGCCTGGGCCACATACTGCCGGGCGTAGGCCCGGTTTTCCAGCGGGATGCTGTCCGAGGCGTCGAGCAGGAACAGGACGGTCTCGGCGTCTGTCGAGCGCGACAGCCCCATCCCCGCCAGGCTCCCTGCGACAAGCAAGAGGACTGCCGCCCGTGCCGCGGCCGCCGCCCAGGGCCAGCCCCCGTGCGCTTCGCGGTGGTAGAGCAGCCCCTCCAGGACGAGGAGGAGGAGCGCCAGGACGGCGAGGATCTTCCACAGCTCTTGCCGGGATGCGAACCGCGCGCCGGGCCCCTCGGTCGCCCGCGGTGTGGTCGAGGCCGGTAGTGTCTGCTCCCGCACGCCGATGTTCGACTCCCCGTCGTCCAGGAGGTTCGCGGCAAACCGCCGCTCCCAGGTCCCGGCCCGCAGCGCGTAGACACCGACTCTCGTCGTCTCGGCAAAGCTCACCCGGCCGTCCGCATCCGCCGTGAGGGCGTGCTCCCGCCCGTCGGGATCGATCAGGGTGGCCTGGCGGGCGTTGGCGGGAAGGCTTGCCGTGATCGGCTGGCCGGTGCGGACCACGAGCCCCGCGTCTTCCGGACGGCTCGGCGACAGCCAGCGCAGGGCATTGGACACGAAGAGCGGGAAGGCCACGCGGAGCGGGAAATCGGTCCGATTCAGGTCGAAGCCGATGAAGATGGCCTTGAGGCCGCCCTCGTCGAGGGCGTACACGAGGGGGGTGAGGCTGGAGTCCACCAGGGCCTTCCCGCCCCCGAGCGGTCGGACACGCATGGCCTCCTGGATCGCCACCTTGGACAGGTCCAGATAGCGCATGGCGGGGTGGTTCCGGTCCCAGTCCACGATCGGCGGCATCTCGACCCGCCCCAGAACTTCCAGGGGCACCCCTTCGGGGACGGTGTTCACGAACAGGTAACGACCGGGTGGAAGGCGCTTCGCCGGGACCCCGTCCAGGATCACCACATCATACGCCTGGGGCTTCTTCTCGAGGGTCTCCAGCGGTCCCGTCTCAACCTTCACCTGCGGGTCCGCGGCCAGCGCCTTCTCCAGAAAGGCGTTCCCCGCGCTCACCAGCAGGACAGTCAGCGGGTGGGGTGCCGGGATCACGGCCAGCGCCTGGTTGTCCGCCGCCAGATCGTCGTCCGCGCCGATCTCCGCCTTGAGGATCCCGCCCTCCTGATCGGTGAACGGGAAGACGAACGACCGCTTGAGCTCGGGTGTGAGCGTGACCCGCTCCGACTTGATCAGCCGGCCGTCCAGGTTCAGCGTGAGATCAAAGGACGCGGTCTCGCCGCTGTAGTTCGCGACCGAGAGGAAGGCCTGGTAGTCGAATGCCCCGAAGAAGGTCTTGCGCGCCTCGAAGGCCGTGATCCCGATGTTCTTTCCGCGCCGGCCGAGCGGATTCCAGCGCAGCGCCGCCCCGCCCAGATCGGGCGCGGCGGGGAGGTCGAAGGCCCCGTCGGTGAAGACCTCCACGACGGCCGGCCCCGTGCGCATCTGAAGGTTCGCCTGCGCCAGGCGGAACGCCTCGCCGAGTCGGCCGGGAACGTCCGTGGCCGCGAGGGCCGCGATCCCGCGCTGGATCGCCCCCCGGTCCTCCGTGAAGGGCACCACGACGCGGGCTTCGCTCCCCGCGGCGATGAGCATGGCCTGCTGACCCGGGCGGAGCGTGGCCGCCGCGGCCAGGGCCGCCTGCTTGGCCGCCGCGAAACGCGATCCGGGGACGTCCGTGGCCTGCATGCTGGCCGAGACGTCCAGGACAAAGACCGTACGTTCGTACCCCGAGACTAGCGTCGTGCGGGACGGCCTGGCCAGGGCCAAGGCCAGCAGGAGGAGGATCAGGATCTGGAGCAGCAGGAGGAGGTTCGGCTTTAGCCGTCGGAAGGGGGCGCTGGCCTGCTGGTCCCGGAGGCTGTCCGCCCACAAGAGCGTGCTGCTGACCTGTACCCGGCGGCGGCGGATCTTGAGGAGGTGCAGCAGGACGACCGCCGGAATGGCCAGGAGAAACAGGAGTCCCGCAGGGTTGAGAAAGCTCATCGCAAGAACCCGCCGCGCCGAAGATGCCGGAGGATCAGCTCCTGGAACGGCACCGCGGTGCTCGTTCGAAGGTAATCAATCCCGTGCCGGGCGCAGAACTGCTCGGCCTCTGCAACGTGTTGCCGCAGCCGCTCCTGGTACCGATCCAGGGCCCAGCGGTCCACGCTCACCTGGCGGATTGCCCCGCTCTCCGCGTCCACCAGGCTGAGGTCCCCCTGCAGTCGCGGGTCCAGCTCTTCCTCGCTCAGCACGTGGAGCAGGAAGACCTCGAATCGCCGCTGCAAGAGCGCCTTCAACCCGTCCTCGTACCCGCCGGGATCCAAGAGATCGGTGAGAACCACGGCCACCCCGGGGGTCCGGCTCCGCAGGGCGTAGTTCGCCAGCGAGACATTCAGGGTGGTGGCGCCCTTGGCCTCGGTGTTCGCCAGAAACTCCAGGATCGGGAGGATCTGCCCGCGCCCTCGCAAGGGGCGGAGCGTCCTGGTGGCGTCGTCCGAGAAGAGGCCCAGGGCCACCCGCTCCAGGTTCGTGAGGCCGATGTAGCCCAGGGCCGCGGCCACCTGGAGGGCGTAGTCGAGCTTGGGCGGATCGCCGAATCCCATCGAGGCGCTGCCATCCACCAGAAGATGGAGGCACAGGTCCTCCTCCTCCACGTAGAGCTTGAGCAGGAGCTTGTCCAGTCGACTGTAGATGTTCCAGTCCACATAGCGGAGGTCGTCCCCGACGGTGTAGGGGCGGTAGTCCATGAACTCGACCCCCGAGCCCTTTCGCAGGGTGCGGCGCTCGCCCTTGGCCTGTCCCGTCCCCACGCGGCGCGAGACGATGGAGAGCTCGTCCAGTCGCTTCAGAAACTCCCGGTCGAAGATTCGCCCCGTTGCCTGGGTCACGTCCTGCCGTCCTGCCGGAGCCTATTGGGCTTCCAGCGCCCTGAAATACTCTTTCACCTGCTCCCGATAGCTGAACGGGATCGGCTCCCGCGTCAGAACCTCTTCCATCTGCTTCTTGTACCGGGAGAAGACATCGAGGTAGGGAAGCCGCGAGGGGGCCTGCGCTCCCAGCCCGGACAGGTTGGTGTCGTAGGCCTCCGTCTGGCCTTCGCGCAGATCGCCCTCCAGCGTCGAGTCCTGCTTCTCCGCGCCGATGCGGGGCGTGGGGTCCCTCCGGGTCTGGAGCGACTTCTCCGTGCCGGGCAGCGACCCGCTGGGAGTCCCGTCCTCTTGCCCGCCCTCCCGGCCTTCACCCTTGCCCTGGCCGGACCCCTGCTGGCGCGACGGGGCGTCCTTGAGTCCCTTACCCTGGCCGCGGGCTGCCTCGTCCCGGTCGCGCAGGCGATTCAGGGCGCGCGAGAGGGCCGACATCATCTTGTCCGCGGGTCCCCGCCCCTGATCCTGTAACTCGCGCAGCAGCTCGTCCGCCGTCCCGCCGCCGCCCATCCGCTGTTCGGTCTGGCCGAGCTGCGAGAGTAGCTTCTCGACCTGTTCCCATGTCAACCCTTGCAGGCTGCCCGCCTTGAGTTGCTGCTGCATGCTGCGAATCATGACCTGATAGGGGCTCTGGGTGAAGTCGCGCTTGAGGTCGGGGAGGTTGTCCGGCCGGGCCAGGAGCTTCAGGCGGTCGTCCCCCTGTTTCACGAAGCTGCCGAAGTCGGGGCGCTGCTGGCGCATCTGGGTGTCGCGGAATGTCGCGGCCTGGTCTCCCTGCTGACTCCGCGGGGAGAGCGGACCCCGCTGGGCATCCTGCTGGGTGGTCTTGGGTGACGTGTCTTTCGGAAGCTTTGGGGGGGCGAGCTTCTGCTCTAGCGGCCGCTCCCGGGGCTCTTCCGCGCCGGACGTCTCCTCGCGGCTCGGCTCCGTGTTCTCGGAGGGAAGCCGCACGGGGAGCGGGGGCAAGAGCGTGAGCGCCAGGACCAGGGCCGCCAGCGGACCCGCCAGGCGGGCCTCTGGACCCAGGCGAAGCGGAAAGGCGTTGCGGGGGCGCAGAGCGCGGATGCGAGCAGCCGTCTCGGCGAGCTGGGCCCGGGCGAGGTCGGTCGTCTCGTCGGCGTTCATCTGCTCTTCGGCGCACGCCAGCCGCTCCTTCAGGCCGAGCTGACGATCGGCGAGACGAGCCACGTGCGCCGCCCTGGCGCGCAGGCTGACGCCGTACAGAAGCCCCAGGATTGCCGGACCCGCGATCAGCCCCCCGGCCAGCCAGGGGCCGGCGGCGGGCAGCAGGCCCTTCAAGAGCAGCGGCAGGAGGGCCAGGGCCAAGCCCACCGTGAGGAAGCGGACGGATGCGGTCACGCCTCGAACCAGCCTGAGGCGACGGCCGAGGCGGCAAAGGGTCGTCCGGATCAGCTCGCGATCATCCACGAAGCCTTCCCCTGGCCGCCACATGACGCCATGGAATGCCTGAAGCCCATACGACCCTCTTCTCGTGAGGGTTAAGAAAGACCTTCTTTCTCCGAAATGCCGCCGCGCCCATACCGGGTGGGGTGTACCCACCTGGAGGACACAAGAATGCGTTGTCTGGAAAACCGAAGGGCGAACGAAAGGGCTTGAATCGGAACCGAACGAAACCCAAAGCGAGGAGCGGCGCTGCGTCCCAGCGCACAAGACCCAATCGGACGGGACTAGACCCGGTCAGCCGCCTGCGAGTTCTCCAGCTTGGGCTCGGGCCGCCCCACGGGCTGCTCGCCAGGTCCCGTCATCTCACAGTTCCCGTTGAACAGGGCGCCTTCCGCCACGATCAGACAGGGGGTCCGGATGGTGCCGGTCACGCGACTCGGCCGGAGGAGCTCCACCCGCTCCCGGGCCGTGATGTTCCCCTGGACCAGGCCGCTCACGACCAGCGTCCCGACCTCGATATTGGCAATCACCTGGCCGGGCTCGCCGACGATGAGTAGCTCGTCGCCGACGATCTCGCCTTCGAGCTGGCCGTCGACACGAACCGCACCGGCAAAACTGAGGACCCCCTTGAACTGGGTCCCCTCTCCGAGGAAGGCGCGGATCTCGCCGAAGTCTGCGCCAACCCGCTCCTTGTCACGTTTCAGCACCATAGCCTCCGAGGGATGAAGACGGGTTCCCGCGAGCGCGGAAACCTGCGTTCATAATGATGAGGGACGGTAACAGAGCAACTCCGGACTGTCAATTTCAAATTGGGCGGTCCGGAGAGGGTTTGCACTCCCGGCTGCAGCCGCACCAGCGCAACACCGCGACGACCAGGATTCTGCACGCCGCCACGACCTCCTCGACTGGCACGTGCTCGTTCGACCCGTGCGCGACGGTGCAGTTGCCCGGCCCGAAGACGACGCTGGGGATGCCCGCATGCCGCCGCAAGTACGGGAGGTCGCACCCGGCCGGGAAGCCGGCCAGAACTGACGGGCGCCCCTCGGCGGAGCTGAAAGCGCCCTGGAGGGTCACGACGAATGGGTCTTCCGCCGGTGTCTCGGCCCCCTCCTTGTTCAGGCCGAGCCACTCCACTGCTGGGGGGTGGGTGCGGAGCCATGGATCGTTCGCGGCCGTTTGGGCCACGCAGTTCTCCAGGTCCGCGCGCGCCTGCTGGTAGGTCTCGGCCGGGGCGTAGCCCATCAGCCCCTCGAAGACACACGTCTCCGGAACCTTCGAGGGGATTCGGTCGGCGGCGATCTTGCCGATGACGATCGGGGCGAAGACGGGATACCGCGCGAAGAGCGGCGTCCGGAGGCGCTCCTGACGGTCTGCCTCGAGTCGTTTGAGCGCCGCCAGAACGGGAATCGCCTTCTCCAGCGCACTCACCCCGTCGTAAGAGCGTATCGGGTGCGCCCCCAGACCGCGGACGGTTACCCGAAAGGCTTGGCCCCCGCGGGACGCCGGACACAGGTCCAGGTCCGACGGCTCGAAGACGATGGCCGCATCCGCGCGGTAGCCGCGGTGAAGCGTGGCCAACGTCCCGCCCCCGCCCCACTCCTCGTCCACCACGCTCTCCAGGATGAGGTCCCCGCCCAGCGAGACACCCAGGTCTCGCAAGCAGCGGGCGACGAGGAGCATCACAGCCAGGCCCGCCTTGTCGTCCAGCGCCCCTCGCCCGTAGAGCTTCCCGTCGGCAACGGCGCCGGACCACGGACCGTGCGTCCAGGCCTCCGTCGGACCTGGGTCCACCACGTCCACGTGTGCATTGAGGATCAGCGACCGGCCGCCGCCATGCCCCCGAAGCGTGCCGACCACGTTGGGCCGACCGGCGAATCCCGTGCCGTGGTGGAAATAGGCCGGGTGCTGATCCAGCCAGGCCTGGTCCGGCTCCCACACATCGACCGCGTCGCAGCAATCACCCATCACCTGCGCCACGAGCGTCTGGCACGCACCCTCCGCGCCGACGACGCTCGGGATGGCGACGAGCCGCTGGAGCAGTGCCACCAGTTCATCCCGGTGGCGCTCCACCCACGCCAGTGCGTCTCGCTCGATCGAAAACATGGGGTGCCTCCGAGCGCGGGGCGTCACGCGCACGCTGCGGCCGACTCGGCGGTTGTGGGCAGCGCCCGCACCGGCCGGCCCTACGCGCTGGTCACGGACCCCGTCACCAGGCCGCTGACCAGATGCCGGCGGAAACAGTAATAGAAGATGACCGGGGGGATGGAGTAAAGCACGGCCACCGACATGAGAATGTTCCAGGGGGCGTCGTCCGTCGCGAGGAAGTTCCCCATGGCCACGGGGATCGTGATGTGCGTCTCGCCGGACAGGAAAAGCACGACGTACAGATACTCGTTCCAGGAGAACAGGAAGGCATACGTGGCGATCGCCACCATGGGAGGCAGGATGAGGGGAAGATAGATCCGGAAGAAGATGGCGAGCGGCCCCGCGCCGTCGATCATGGCGGCATCGTCGATGTCGGGCGGAATGGTCTTCCCGTAGTCCCACAGGATCCAGACGGCGTACGGAGATGTGAACGTGATCATGACCAGGATCACCGACAGCTTGGTGCCGATCAGGTCAAAATCGGCCATCATCTTGAAGAAGGGGATCGAGAGGAAGGAGGAGGGAATGATGTACGTGAACAGGGTGAGGCTCTGAATGGTCCGGCTGCCGCGAAACGTGATACGCGCCAGGGCGTAGCTGCCCAGGGTGCCGATCACCAGCACCGCCGCCGTGGTGAGGAGGGCGATGCTGAGGCTGTTATACATCTGCACCCAGAACTGGCTGACGAAGTAGTTGCCTTGGGTGAGGGTCTGGTAGTAATTCTCGAAGGTCGGATTGGTCACATACAGGCGGGGCTTGAACAGATCTTCCCAGGTGACGAGGGAGAGCATCACCATGTAGTACACGGGGAAGACGGTCCAGACGAGCAAGAGGACGCAGACCCCGTAGAACGCCCCCTTTCGCCAGCCGCGAAGACGCATGCGCCGCCCTCCTACTTGACCCAGCGGATCAGGATGAAGATGAACAGCAGGGTAACGGGGAGGGCCGTGATGAACGTGCCCACCCCCCAGTCGATCTTGCCCATCAGGAACGTGTACCGGTAGGCGAGCGTGGAGAGCACGTGGGTCGAGTCGCCGGGCGCCCCGCCCGTCATGATCTTGATGATGACGAAGTCGCCCAGCGTGAAGACCATGGAAAGCAAGCTGCAGATCATGAAGAGGTTCCGCAGCATGGGAAGGGTGATGTACCGGAATCGCTGCAGCGGCGTCGTCCCATCGATCTCGCCGGCCTCGTACAGCTCTTTCGGGATGCTCCGCCGGCCCGCGACAAAGATCAGGGTCCAAAAGGGGAGGTATTTCCAGATGTGATAGACGATGGCGGCGGCGATCGCCGTGGGTCGCCGAACCAGCCAGGGGTAGCCCGCGAACCCCAGATCATTCAGGACCTTGTTCACGATCCCCCACTGCCCGTTCAGCATCCAGCGGAAGGCCAGGATCCCGGGGAGTGATGGAATGGCCCAGGGCAGGAGAAAAAGACCGCTCAGGATCCGCGCGAACCGATTCTCGGTGTTGAAGAGCGCAGACAGCACCAAGGACAAGAACATCTTCACGTTGACCGAGACCCCGACGAAGATCACGGTGTTCCAGAGGGTCTGAATGAAGATCGGGTCCGAGAAGATGTCCTCGTAGATGTCCCGATCCAGGCCCATGTAGATCATGTACAGGATGGGGTACAGGACCAGGCACAGAAACAGAAGAAGCAGCGGGCTACAAAACGCCAAGCCGAGCGCGGTCTTGCCCAGCCAGCGTTCGCGGCGGGCGGGCGGATTCGGGGTAGCGGACACGACGACGGTCTGACTCATGGGCGCCAAGACTCGTCGGGCGGGAGGCCTCAGCGCCTCCCGCCCGCGGCAGGGGTTAGCGCATCGCGACTCCGGTTGTTATTTCCAGCTCTTGAAGATCTGCTCGATTCGCCGCACCGCCTCGTCCACCGCTTGCTCGTTGCTCCACTTCTCCGCCACGACGCGCGAGATGGCCTTGCCCCAGACGTTCTCGGTGTACACCTGAACGTACGCGGGGTGGTAGCTGAAGTAGAAGGGGCGCGTCTCGTTTTTCATGAACTGGTCGGTGACCACGGGGATGTGCGGATCCTTGACATCATGGAAGAACGGATCTGCGGCCACGTCCTTGAAGGAGGGGAACCATCGGCCATTGGATGCCTTCACGTACTCGGTGAATCGCTTGGCATCCAGGACGTACTTGACGAACTTCTTGCCCAGTTCCTGCTGCTTGGAATCTTTCGGGATGATGATCTGTTTCACCGCCACCAGGTAGGGATACCCCTTTCCATCCACCGGCGAGGTCGGCTGCAGGATCGTGCCGATCTTGTTGTAGTAGGCGTCCTTGTTGGTGAAGAAGAGCGCCCCGGGGATCGAGATGGAGGGGTTCGGCGTCATGACCACCGTCTTGTTGTGGAAGTTGGCGTTGTTGTCCCCGTCCGTCCACGTCAGGGCGTCGGGGGGCACGTAGCCTTCGTTGTAGATGCTGGTGAAGAAAGTCAGGACTTTCGTGATCGCCTCGCGGTTCTTGGCTTCCCCCGCGATCACCTTCCCGTCGGGTGAAATCACCTCGCCCCGATGGGCCAGAAGATACTGCTCGAAGTTGTAGATGGTGTCCGTGGATCGGCTGGACGAGGTCATCCCAATGCCGTAGATTTTGCCGTACTTCGCCGGGTCCTTCTTCCGAAGCGTGGTTTGCACCTTCTTCCAGAAAGCCCAGTGCTCCTTCCACGTCATCGGGATCTTCTTGGGATCGGGATCGAGCCCGGCCTCCTTCACGAGATCTTTCCAGTAGTGCGTTCCAAGGGCCTGTGCCTCGATGGGGATGGCGTAGTAGCTCCACTTGTTCTCGGCCTTGTTGAAGAGGCGCCCCGTGGTCATGTGGGACTCGATGTAGCGGGGCTTCATGTCGTTGATCAAGTCCGAGACGTCGGCAAGTTTCCCATCCCACGCGAAACGGGGCGAGATATGGAAGTCGTTGAAGAAGCAGAAGGCCACGTCTGGGACCCGGCGGGCGATGAGCGCGCTGGTGATCTTGGGTCCAAGGTCGTCCTGGATGGTGAAGGTGATCTCAACCTCGACGTTGTTCTCGCGGGCGAAATCGGCCGCGACCTTCTGCATGCCCTCGTCTTCTTCCTTGTAGTAGCCCTTGTTCCACCAGACGACCAGCTTCTCTCCCGCGCCAGCGACGCCGGCCAACCCCGGCCCGATCAGGGCGACTGCCAGGCAGACCGCGACGATCCAGGGGGCTCGCCACAACAGACCTCGAGTGCCCATCGTTCCTCCTCCTCTCGCCATAGGGGCCAATCGTGCGGCGGGCAGCACGCCCGCGCACCGTTCACGACGAAAAGTGCGGCTGGAAGGCGTATTCGTGACGCCGATGCGTCGAAAACACGGTGGAGCTAGTTGACACCTGGTTTTTGCGCCGGCGCGCAAAAACCATAATAGAAACACATCAGGGAACCCCTCCAGGATTGGCCGGAAGTGAACACAGACCATCCCGGAAGAAGGTCACCCCGAGGGTTAGGAGCCGTTACGAAATAACGGGGCCATCTGTTGTGATTTCGTTACGGCTCCTTATGCCGTTCCGGAATTTCTCCGGTCCAGTTATTCTTTGACAACGGCTTACGCGCGATGGGACACGA